>JAABUQ010004867.1_pt1 | contig 22267 bp, 28 predicted proteins | sample 5560001 | NCBI WGS metagenome assembly JAABUQ01 (sample SAMN10711888, study PRJNA513371) | rock metagenome | isolation source: Antarctica rocks | place: Antarctica: Victoria Land, Finger Mt nord | collected 2015-12-18 | reverse complement strand
CTTTTTCTTTGCGCGCCCTGGAGCCAGGGAACAAACCCCGTGTTTGATGGGTTGGAACAAGTATGACACTGGACAAAGCCAATCTGCCCGCTATTTCGCTGGGCCTAGAAAGCAAGACCCCGCAGGAGATACTGCGCTGGGCCTGGGACACCTACGGCACGGGCCTGACAATGGCGACCGCGTTTGGGGCCGAGGGCTGCGTCATCATCGCCATGCTGTCCGAGATTACCAAAGACATCCATTTGTTTAATTTAGATACGGGCTACCAGTTCCCTGAAACACTGGACACGCGCCAAAGACTGATGGACAAATACGGCATTCCTATTCACCTGGTGCGGTCCGAGCAGTCCGTGGCTGACATGGAGCGCGCGCAGGGCGGCCCCATCTACGGCACCAACCCTGACCTGTGCTGCCATATCCGCAAGGTCATGCCATTAGAGAATGCCCTGGTCGGCTACCAAGCATGGGTTTCGGCTATTCGGCGCGATCAGGCCCCGACGCGTGCTCATGCCGCCATCGCGGGCTGGGATCAGAAGTTTGGCCTGGCAAAGATTAATCCCCTCGCAAACTGGACCAAGCGTGAGGTGTGGGACTATATCCTTAAAAACGACGTTCCCTACAACCCCCTGCACGACCAGGGTTATCCCAGCATCGGGTGCTTTCCCTGTACGCAGGCAGTCGGCGCGGGCGGCGATGACCGGGCGGGACGCTGGGCGGGGCAGGCCAAGAAGGAATGCGGCTTGCATGTCTTGAATAACATTCCCACTGCTGCCTGCTAAATCTCTAGGCGTTGAGCATGAGGGAACGCGCGTGTCTTATCTGAATGTGCCGCTGGGCGATTTGGCCCCGAAGATCGTCAATATGATTGTGGAAATCCCGCAGGGGTCTTCCAACAAATACGAGTTTGACCACGAGCTTGGCGTGTTCAAGCTGGACCGGACGCTCTATTCTCCCCTCTTTTATCCGTTTGACTATGGCTGGGTGTGCGACACGCTGGCCGAGGACGGCGACCCACTGGATATTCTGGTCATCACGACGCAGCCCACGTTTCCTGGTTGTTTGATCGCCGCGCGGCCTTTGGGCGTGCTGATGATGCGTGACGACAAGGGGCCGGATGAAAAGATACTGTCTGTGGCTGCTGCCGACCCGCGCTTTGAAGGCATCGAGCGTTTGTCCGACCTCCCCCCGCATATCTTAAAAGAGATAGTGCATTTCTTTGACATCTACAAAGACTTGGAGGATAAGCAGACCATCGTGCTGGGCTGGCAGGATGTGGCGACGGCCCATAGCGTCATAGAACAGTTCCATTGTACGCCCCATGCCCTCGTTGCCGAGAACCATACGTCCCCACACGCATAAAAACGCCCCTGTTGTTTATGCTTTGATTTGCCGAACAAGAAGATGTGCCCAGTGATGGCGCATCTTCTTTTGTTTTGTGGGGAAAGGCGATAACCGATGCAGACGGGTAAGGTTTGGTCCAGCGTGGAGTTTGTGGTGGGGCTGGCGCTTCTGGTGATCGGAGTGTGCATGCATTTTGCAATCCACACCGCCGACCCGCGTTTGCTGGCTCTTGCGCCGTTCGGCGCAGGATTAATACTGAGCGATGCGCTGACACGGCTGGCGAAGTTCGCCGTGGCTCATCTTGCCAATCGGCAGCGCGGCGCGGGGTAACCTCTATTCTTGATCTCACAAAACAGCCTGCGCCTTTACCCAAAGACGCAGGCTGTTTTGCATGAGGGGAAGTTACTGCGCTTGCTGATACTCGTTCCACAATTGCTCAAAGCGCGAGACTAGGCCTTCCAATACCTCAAAGCCGCCCTGCCAGAACGCGGGATCGTCCAGCGCGATCCCGACTGTTGCCATGAGCTGTTGGGGCGATAAACTTCCCCCCGCCGCCAGCATGTCCAGGTAGTTCTGAGCAAACTCCGCTCCGCCGGTCTGCGCCTGACGGTACAGCGACAGGGCTAGGAGTTCGCCAAAGGAATACGCGTAGACATAAAACGGCGAGTTGACAAAGTGCCCGATATACGACCACCAGATTTTGTGCTCTTCCCCAAGCTGCACCGCCTCGCCGAACATGGCTTGGATCTCCTGCTGCCAATAGCTGCCGAAGTCGTCCGGGGTCAGCTCACCCTGGGAACGCCGGTGCTTGTGGATCGCCTGCTCAAAGCGATACAGGGCGGTCTGGCGCGGGATCGTGGCAAACGCGTCTTCTATCTTTTGGGCATGCAGGGCGAGCTTGTCTTTGAGATTAGCCTTTGACTGCACGCGCTCAAAGACAAGCATCTCGCCAAACGTGCTGGCAAGCTCGGCCAGCGGCAGTGTGCCGCGGAAGTTCAGCAGGCTTTGCTTGCGGGACAGCGACGCGTGGACGCCGTGTCCCAATTCGTGCGCCAGGGTCATCACATCGCGCATCCGGCCCAGAAAGTTTAGGAAGACAAACGGGTGCAGGTCGGGCGTGACATATTGGCAGTATGCGCCGCCTTCCTTGCCCGGCGCGGGCGGGGCGTCAATCCAGCCCTTGTCAAAGAACTCGCCCGCCCGCTCGCGCATCTCAGGGGAAAAGTCGCCGAATGCATCCAGCACGATCTGCCGGGCATCGGGGAATGTCACCATGCCTTCGGCCTCAAACAACGGGGCGTAGCGGTCGTAATGGGTGAGCGTTTCCAGCCCCAAAATCTCGCGCTTCACCTTGTAAAATCGGGCGACAAGGGGGTAATTACGGGCAACAGTGTCCACCACCAGGTCTACCGTCTCGCGCGGCAATTCATTTGCCAGGTGACGGCTTTGTTCGGGATAATCATAGTGGCGCAGGCGGTCGGAGACATTTTTGTCCTGAAGCAGCGTGTTGAACAGAAACGTGACAGTCCGGTAATTGGCCTGCAATCCTGCCGTGAACGACTGGGCGGCCTCGCGGCGCGCATCCGGGTCGGCGTCATAAAGATACGACAAAATCTCGGCCTGGTTCATGGTTTCCCCGCGAAACGTGAACTCGGCATTGGACACTGTCTCGCTGAACAAGCGCCGGAACGCGCGCCCTCCCGTGTTGGCGGTTTCTTCCAGCAGGCGCTCTTCCGTTTCCGACAGCAGATGTTCGCGGTACAAACGCAGCGTGTGCAGGAAATGCGCATACGGGGCGACCAGGGGCGACTGAACGAGGGGCGCGAACATGCCTTCCGGCAGCGCGGCAAGCTCCAGGTCAAAGAACAGCAGGGGAATGGCAAGCTCTGTGCCCCGCTCGCGCACTTTCTGCATGAACGCGCCGCGGGCCGGGTCGCTGGTGTCGGTCGTGAACAGCAGGGACGCAAAGTACGCGGGCCTGCTGCCGTCCTGCTGCAATGCTTCATACTCGCGCAGGGCGGCTCCGAGTGTTTCCGCCGTGAGGTTTGGGCTGTTCAATCGGCCCTTGTAATCGGCCTGAAACTGCTGCGCGCGCGCCAGGGCATTGTCCAAGTCCCGGTCAACGCGCGGGTCATCCATGCCGGAGTATAAATCATCCAAGTTCCAATGCACATCGTTGTGCAGGTCGGGTGTGGGGAGGGAAGCAGTGGCGTTGGTCAAAACAGGGTCTCGTTTCTATGGCAACTTTGCCGGTATTATACCCGCTTCGGGCGCGGGCGCTTCGGCGTTGTGTTATAATAAACCAGCACGCACAGCGAGGAGAGTAATCACAATGGAAGACGAAACAGCCATGCCGGCAGGAGAGCAGGCATTGACGGGCGCGCCTACGGAGCAAGTGGACGCCCACCGCAATCTGCTCTCGGAGGCCATGCAGATGCTGCAAGGGCAGGGCGTGGATACCGATGCCGTCGCATCCCAGGCGGGCACGGCGACCACAGACCCGCAGCAGATGTCGCATGGCGATTTGATGAGCACAACCATGGCGCTGGCCCAGCAGCATCCCGAAGTGCTGCAAATGGTGGCCCAGCGGTTCCCCGCCGCGCAGGGGCTGCTAGGCAGCGTTTTGGGAGGAGGCGGCGCGCAGTCCGGCGGCGGCGGCATGCTCGGCGGCCTGCTGGGAAAACTGACCGGCGGCTAGGTTGGTTTCCTATCACGCGCCGCATTCACTCTGCTTTCCTCGGCATTGCTCCCGCTTTGCCCCGGTGTTGCAGCGGCGTACCGACGACGGACGGTTTTGTTCCGTCGTCGGTACGCCGTAGAAATGCGCTGGAAACGCCTTGAAAACGCCGGAAGGACGATGACGGCGCCCGCGACAGGACAGAAGAAGGATACACAACAAACAATGCAGACGCTGATTGTAACGGGCGGGGCAGGCTTTATCGGGTCAAACTTTGTCCGGTACATGCTGGGCAAATATCCCGATTACCGGATCATGGTGCTGGATGCACTGACGTATGCGGGCAATTTAGACAACCTGGCCGATGTGTGGCGCAATCCCCGCTTTTCGTTTTTTCAGGGGGACATCAACGACGGCGTGTTGGTGAATAACCTGGCGCAGAACGCCGACGCTATTATCAATTTCGCGGCGGAAAGCCACAACGACCGTGCCATTGTAGACCCGGAAGCCGCCACGCGCGCGAACTTCAACGGCGTGCAGACCCTTTTGGAGGCCGCCCGCAAGCATAGCCATTCGCGCTTTCACCAGGTCAGCACGGATGAAGTTTACGGCACGACCGACGGTATCTTCCGCGAGGGCGATGCTTTGGAGCCGAACCAGCCCTACTCGGCGGCCAAGGCGGGCGGGGAATTGATGGTGCGGGCCTACCATCAGACATTCGGCCTGCCCACAGTTGTCACGCGCGGCTCCAACACGTTTGGGCCGTACCATTACCCGGAGAAGATTATCCCGCTCTTTATTACCAATCTGATCGACGACCTGCCCATCCCGGTCTATGGCGATGGCATGCAGGTGCGCGACTGGATGTATGTGCTGGACCATTGCCGGGGAATTGACCTTGCATTCCATCACGGCGAGGCGGGGGAAGTGTATAATGTCGGCGGCGAAAATGACCGTCCCAATCTGGAAGTCGTCCACCTTTTGCTGAAATACCTGGACAAACCTGAAAGCCTGATCGCGCATGTGAAAGACCGTCCCGGACACGACCGCCGCTACTCGCTGGACTGCGCCAAGATGGCCGGTTTGGGGTATAAACCGGAACAGGGACAATTTGAGGCGCGTTTGCAGGAAACAGTCCAGTGGTACCAAAGCCATGAGGATTGGTGGCGAAAGATCAAAGAAAAGCGCGCGGATTATCAGCAGTTCATGCAGCAGTGGTATGCCGACCGAAAATGAGGGATGAAATAGAACCCCGCCCGCGTGTTTTGCACATTGCCACCTCGCAAAACGATGGCGGCGTGGAGCGGTATTCGGTTCAGCTGGCGGCGGGGCTGGCACAAAACAGGGTCTGGGTGCGCTTCGCCTGTCTGCCGGGAGCGATTGTGCAGCGTTTGTGCCAGGCAGCGGGCGTCCGAACTCTGCCGCTGGAAGTGCGCAACAGCGGCGATATGCAGGCCGTCGGGCAGATTGCGGCGCATATCAAAACGCAGGCGATTGAGATTGTGCATGTGCATTCGCGCCGCGACTACCTGCCTGCCCTGCTTGGGGTCGCCCTGGCACGAAAGCGACTGTCAAAGGGGCAGACCGTTCCTCGCCTGGTGTTGCACGCCCACCTGCTGCGCCCTTTGGGGACGCCGCCTGGCCTGAGCAGCCGCGTGTTCGCGCGCAATGCAGACCGGGTGCTGGCAGTCTCGCAGGCGGTGCAGGATGCAATAGGAGAGTGGCACCAGTTCGCGCCCGGCTTTGTGCAGGTGCTGCACAACGGCGTGGATATAAACCGTTTCTGCGTGCCTTCTCTGCCGACTGCGCGTCAATGGCGCGCCGAACAGCGGGCCGAGTGGGGCGTGGATGAGGGCGCGCTTGTGGTCACCATGATCGGGCGACTGGATGCCAAAGGGCAGCAGCAAGTGCTGGCTCTCCTGCCGCGCCTGGCGCTGCGCGCTCCCAGGGTGTGCGTGGCGCTGGTCGGCTCCGAAGGCAAGCCCGGCAGCCGGGAAGCGCTGCAAACCCTGGCACGCGCGGGGGGGGTGGCCGACCGGGTCAGGTTCACGGGCGCGCGCGAGGACATCCCTCAGATTTTAGCGGCCAGCGACCTGGTGGCGCACCTGCCCACCGATGAGTCGTTTGGGCTGGCGCTCGTGGAAGGCATGGCTTCGGGGCTGCCGACCATCGCCAGCAATATCGGCGGCTGCCGTGAAGTTGTCAGGAATGGCGAGACCGGGCTTTTGGTGCCTCCCGGCGACGAGGCGGCTCTGATGCAGGCGATGCTGTCTTTGCTGGAAGGCGATCAGGCATCAAAGCGGCGTGTTCGTCTGGGCGCGGCGGGCCGGGCGCGGGCTGAACAGGAGTTTTCCCTGGCGTATCAAATCGGCCGCTTGGAAGAGATTTACAACGACTTATGCCCCTACTTGGAGAGAGAAAGCGCAGCGAGATTGGCTCACCCCTCCCGATCTTGATGTACCATGCGGTGGAGGACACTCTTCGGCCCCCCGCCTACAAGCATTTTTATGTGCTGGCGAGCGAGTTCGCCTGGCAGATGCGCGCCTTGAAAAGAGCCGGGTACACAGCAGTCACATTCGCGCAGCTCGCGGATGCACTGGATGGTGGTCGTCCCCTGCCCGCCCGCCCTATTCTGCTGACCTTTGACGACGGCTATCTTAATCTGAAAGCCAATGTCCATCCCCTGCTCAAAGAATTGGGGTTTCCCTGCACTGTGTTTCTTGTGGCAGACAAAGTGGGCAAAACCAACGACTGGGTCGCGGCAGAAGGGTTTCAGCCTACCGCATTGCTGGGCTGGCGGGATATTCTTGAGATGCAGCAGGACGGCGGTGTGTCGTTTGGAGCGCATACGCTCAGCCACCCGCATTTGACACGGCTCTCCGCCGACGCGGTGCGGCGTGAGCTTGCAGACAGCAAAACGATGCTTGAGCAAAAGCTGCAAGCGCCAACAGACGTGTTATGCTACCCGTATGGGGATGTCAACGATCAGGTTGCGGAGCAGGCGCGCGAGGCAGGGTACATGATGGCGGTGACAACGCAAACTGGCCGCGTGCGGGCACATAATGATCGCCTGCGCCTGCCACGCATCAGCGTGACCCATGTTCCGCCCTTCTCCGTGACCTATGGAATTGGGGCGCTTAATTTCTGGTGGCGCGTGCGCTTGTGGAAAGATACGCGCTCCTAGTCAACGGGTGAGGCCCTCATGCAGCAGTCTTCCAAAGCCATCCTTGCTCTCGCCGGAGTGATCGTTGTCGCGCTGATCTTGTTTTTTGTGCTGCACCAGCCGCAGCCCTCGGATCAAGAACAGATCGTCGCGCAGATGGATGCCGCGCGCAGTGCCGCTTCCCACCACGATACGGGCGGCATTATGAGAGTGATTTCCGCCGACTACAAAGGCCAAACGCCCGCCGACGGCAATGTCGACGAGCTGCACCTGCTGCTGAGCCGCAGTTTGGGGAAAGCGAGCGCGTTGGATGTCGCGCTCACGCCGCCTGCGATCATCGTCCAGGGCGACACAGCGACAAGCCGGAGCCGCCTGACAGTCCGCACCCGCGCGGACAGCATGGTCCATTACGATCAGGAGGTGACGCTGCACTGGAAACACGAGGACGGCACCCACCTGCTGGTGTTTCCCGCCAAAGTTTGGCGGATTGTCAAAGCGGACTTTCCTGCCCCCGATGAATAAACCAAAGCGCCTGATTTAAGAAGCAAAACGGGCGCGGGCCAATTGGCCCGCGCCCGCCTTTGGTTTCTCCCAGGGGCTTAATCTACGTCCTTGTCCTCTTTCGGCTCATCCAGGTCTTCCAGCGAGATGTCGGCGTCCAGGTCTTCATCTAGGTCCGGCACGGCGCTGATGTCCATGTCCGGGTCACCCCCGATAGGCGAAGCGCGGGTTTCAATGGGGGTATCAAACCGGGCGGCAGCGGGTCGAACCGACTTCTTCGGACAGCTGTTGCAGGTGAACTTGACCTTCGCGGTCGCCATCCAGGAGGGAACCGACCGCAGCGGCGCATTGCAGTCGCTGCATCGTAGTGCTTCAGATGCCATTGCTTAAGTGATCCTCTTTTGTCAATCTATGGTTCAGGGTTAGTCCGTGGTGCGATCGCTGAGGCGCGAGGCCACGGCGGGCGAGGCAGGCACCGATACCTTGCTGCTGCTTGCCGGACGGGCAGGGCTGGCCGTGTCGCTGTCTGACGGGGCGGGTGAAAGGAAACCGTTGAGCAGCATCAGCACGCCCACCGCGATATAAGCCCAGGCTTCATTGCCGTCCGGGATTTGGCCGGGGTCGTAGATAAACTTCGGCCCCAGGACTTTGCCGACAATGCCCAGTATCACAAGCAGGATGCCCAGCAGCGTAAACGTGCTGAGCCAGCGGAAACGCACCATTCATTTGTCCTTTACGCTGCGCGGCACGAGAGGCCGGACAGACTGTTATTATACTCTATCCGGGGCCATGTTTGTGTTCTCTTCTGCGTCTACTGTCGCCCAGCAGGCAAAAGTTCCGCCCGGCAAGCGCACGCGCGCCCGTCCGTCCGGTTCCAGATCGACAAAGACGCCCTGCTCCTGCCCTCTCTGAAGTCGGATGTTGGGAGCCATGCGCGCGCGCCAGTCGGCCCAAATTGAAGTCCAGCCCCGCGCGGTGTGCTGAGCCAGCCGTCGCTGAAGCGCTTGGGCAATGTCTTGCGTCAGCACGCTCACCGGCGGCGCTTGCCCGACTGCCAGGCGCAGTGAAATCGGGGGCAGTTGATAAGCAATCGCGGGGTCAAACTCTGTTTGGCCCACGTTGACCCCGATTCCCACAATCACCGCCCACCCTTGCGCCGGAGAATGCGCCGTTTCCACGAGGACGCCTGCGGCTTTGCTGCCCTGAATCAAGACATCGTTGGGCCACTTGAGCGCGACTTCGGGCACGAAGGCGCGCAGGGCATCGCTGACCGCGAGCGCGGCGACAAAGGCGAGCTGCCACGCGTCTGTCTGCGCGAAGACCGGGCGCACGACAACAGACATGAGGACGCTCTCGCCCACTCCCGCCTGCCACTGCCGCCCGCGACGCCCGCGCCCCCGCGTCTGAAAGTTGGCAGACACCAGTGCGCCGTGCGGGGCCGGGTCGTCGGCGTCCAATGCCCAGGCACGGGCAATGTCATTGGTGGAGGCGCATTGGTCGTAATATCGGTGGGGGGAACCAAACGGCATGGGCGGGTTAGGGGGCAAAGTCCAGCGAGATGTCCATCGCGGGGGCGGAGTGGGTCAGCGCGCCGATACTGAGGATGTCCACGCCGGTCGCGGCGACTTCGGCCACGCGCTCTTCGGTCAGGCCGCCCGATGCTTCGCTGATTGCCCGGCTGCCGATGGTCTGCACGGCCTGGCGCATCACCGATGTGTCCATGTTGTCCAGCAGGATAATCTCGGCGCCCGCCGCCAATGCCTGCTCCACCTGCGGCAATGTAGACGCTTCCACTTCAATCTTCATGGTGTGCGGCACGCCGCTGCGGGCCAGCGCGACCGCGCGCATGATGCTGCCCGCCGCCCGAATATGGTTGTCTTTAATCAGCACGGCATCGTACAGGCCCAGCCGGTGATTGAAGCCGCCGCCGATGCGCACAGCGTACTTTTCCAGCGTTCGCAGGCCGGGCGTCGTTTTTCGCGTGTCCGCGATGCGCGCCTTGCTGCCGCTCACCCGCGCCACATAGCGCGCGGTCTGTGTTGCCACTCCCGACAGATGCTGCGCGAAGTTCAGGGCGACCCGCTCCGCCGTCAGCAAGGCGCGGGCATTGCCCGAAACCGTCGCCAGCGGGGTCGGCTTGTGGCCGACTTGCGCGCCATCGGCGAGCTTCGGCTCCCACCGCGCATTGGGGTCCAGCAGGCGAAAGGCGAGGGCAGCCACATCCAGCCCGGCCAGCACGCCCGGACTCTTCGCCAGCAGTGTGGCGGTCGCCTGTGCGTCCGGCGCGATACACAGCGTGGTGGTGATGTCGCCCGGCCCAATGTCTTCCAGCAGGGCGGCGCGCACGAGGGCTTCGTACTGAATTTCGGGGATGTCCATAACGTTTAGTGCATCTTGAAGGGGCCGCCGTGCGGCTCCTGCGGCAGGCCGGGCCGCGTGGAGTCCTGGATAATCTCGTGCATTTCCAGCACGTTCGGCTGGAAGTAAGCGTCTTTTGGCAAGGTGCCGGACTGGGCATGCCCCTGCACAAACGCATCGGAGCGTATCCAGCCCATAAACGTCTCGCGCGATGTCCATGTGGTCAGAACAATATAAGGCTCGCCGTCGTTGACTGGGCGCAGCACCTGGTTTGCGACAAAGCCGGGCATGCCGTCCACCAGGCCGGCGCGTTCGCGAAAGACCGTCTCAAACGCGTCCGCGTGTTCGGGCTTGACAAACAGCCGGTTGGCGACTGTAATCATTGTTGGGTTCCTAATCTAAGGCGCGGACAATCAAAAGTGCCTGGTCAAAATCGGATTGGCGCACCTTCAAATGCACGCCGCCGCCTAAATTGGAGATGGGCAAATCCACAGCGGCGATCATCTCGTTCGCCAAAAAGCACTCAATCCCGGAGGCTTCCAATTCGCCGCGCAGCAAATGCGCCTGAACGGGGCTGAACGAAGTCGCCACGGTGACGAGGGGTTCGGGCGGCTTGCTGAACACGGGCAGAGAGATACGTCGGCGCAGCGCTTTTTTCATGGCTTGTTCCTCACCCTATCATACCCGGCAGACTGGTTTCGCACTAGTGAGGCGCGCCTTCGTGGTAGTCCAGGCCGCCGTTGCGGGCGCATTGGGGGCAGACGGCAATCGTATAGGGTGTGCCGTCGGTGTTGAGCACTTTGGCGGAGGCAAGTTCTTCTTTGGAGCCGTTCCAGCCGCAATAGTGGCACGAAACGCCGGTTTTGGGCGGCTTGCGCTTGAGCAGGTTTTTGAGCATCGGGTGTGTTCTCCATTAACAACACGCGGGGCGTGCACTGAAAACACGCGAGGCGTGCTAAGAAAATCGTTCCTCGCGCCAGGGGTCGGCGTGGTTGTGGTAGCCGCGCTTCTCCCAGAAGCCGCGTGTGTCCCCCCGCAGAAACTCAAGGCGGGTCAGGAACTTCGCGCCTTTCCACGCGTACAAATGCGGCGTGATCATGCGCAGAGGCGCGCCGTGTTCGCGCGGGATCGGCTTGCCGTCCAGCGCGTAGGCGAGGATAACATCGGGCGAACGCAGATCTTCCAGGGTGTTGTTGGTGGTGTAGCCGTCCTTGCCGTGCTGCATGACGTGGGTGGCATCGGGTTTGGGTTCCACCAGGTCCACCAGGCTCTCAAACGGGATGCCTGTCCAATGCAGGTCATAGCGGCTCCAGTGGGTGACGCAGTGAAAGTCCGCCGTGAGTTCAATGCTGGGCAGGTGGGCCAGATCGTCCAAACTGAGGCTGACCGGGTGCTTGACCGCGCCGTCAATGGCGAGCCGGAACTTGTCGGGCAGAAACAGCGGCTGCACGCCCAAGTCCAGCACGGGAAACTTTTCGGTCAGATACTGGCCTGGCGGCAGGCGCTGCCCGCGCGGGGCGGCAATGCGCGAGCCGGTTTCGCCGCGCGCCTGGGCGCGTTCCACGGCTTTGGCTTTGACGTGCAGATACTTTTCACTGTAGCGCTGGCCGTCTTGGGTGTCTGAAGGCATGGGCAATGCTCGCTTTCTTGAGTGTTTGGCGCAGGGTGCATCGGGTTGGTAAGGAGGCCCCCCCGCCCTGTTCCCCGCTATGGAGGCTTTGCGACTAGGGGCAATTCTGGGGAGCCAGAGTAGGATAGGACAGGAGTATGGCCGTAGTCTTGTTCTTTTCATGCTCCCCAAACTTGGGGCGGGGGGGCCTCTTTCAGGCTTGCCTGGCCGTCCCTCTCTCGCTGTAAAGGCGTTTCAAGCCCGTATCAACGACGGAACAAATCGTTCCGTCGTCGGTACGCGCTTGATATGCCTAAGAAACGCCGAAGGGACGCCTACGCAGTGCGCGCTAAACAGGGGAATTATACCCCCCCGTCCGCTTCTTTTTGCGGTCGGTGGCGAGAGGCAGGGCGGAGAGGAGGCGGTCCACATCGGCGCGGGGGACTTTTTCGCCGTCGTGGCCGGTGACATAAAACGCATCGCGGGCGCGGCTGCCCCACACGGACAGGCGGGCGGCATGGATGTTCCAGCCGAGCTGCGAAATAATGCGGGTGAGCCGATAAAGCACGCCCCGCTCGTCGGGCGCGCTGACTTCCAGCAGGCTGAAACGCTCGCTCGCATTGTCGTCCAGGGTGGCCGAGTAGATGGCCTGTTCTTTGATTTCTTTGCGCCGCTGCTGCAAAAGCGCGCCGATGCCGGTTTCGCCCAAAAGGACATGGCGCAGGCTGTCCTGCACTTCCGACTTTTTTCCCGCTGTCAGAGGCTTGCCCCGGTAGTCTATCCACAGGGTGTCAATGGCGATGCGGACGCTGGCTTCGCGGGTGAACACCTGGGCGACATGGACATTGACATCCAGGGCATACAGGACGCCCGTGATCTTGGCGAGCAGGCCGGGGCCGGGGTCGTCATAGGCGCACAGGGTCAGCTCGGTGTAGTCTTCGCCGAACTCGGTCTTGAAGTCAATGATCGGCTGGAATGTCTCGCGGAGGCGTCCAATCATCGCAATGTGCAGATACATCTCTTCCAGCGGCGTATTCAGCAGATACTGGGCGGGAAGATTGCGCGTGTGCTCATAGATGAGGTCGGGGGGGAGGTCGTGCCGGGCCAAGCCCTTGCGGATGCGTTCGCGCTGCCGGGCCATGTTGGGGACATAGGGAGGGGCGTGTTCATCGCCCGCCGAAGCGGCTTGCAGGGACGAAGCGGCGCGATGGTAGAGTTCGGCCAGAAACTTGCCCTTGACTTCTGTCCAGATGCCCGCGCCGACGGCATTGGTGTCGGCGTAAGTAAGCAAATAAAGCATCGTCAGCGAGTCCAGGTCGGGCACGACGCGCAGAAAGTCGCGCAGGGTTTCGTCCAGCGAAAGATCGCGCAGGCGGCTGGTTTCGGCCATCAGCAGATGGTGGCGCACCAGAAAGACAAGCTTGGTGGTGCGTTCGCTGTCCCAGCCCAGCCGCGCGGCAACCTGGGCGGCGGCGACCGCGCCGGTCTGGTCGTGCGGGCCGGTTGTCCACTGCTTGCCGACATCGTGCAGCAGGCCCGCCAGAGCCAGCACTTCGGGAAACGCCACTTCGCCGACCAGCCGATGCCAGTGTGCCATCTTGGGGTCGGGGTCGGTCCCCATTTGCTGCAAGTAGCGGACGACTTGGAGCGAATGCGCGCCCACCGTGTAGTCATGGGCGGCATCATAGGGAATCAAGGCCATCAGCGGGGCGAAGGGGGGCAGCAGCCACCCCAGCACGCCCCATTCCTGAAGATTGTCCAGGCTGTCCGCGACCGAAACGCCGCGCGAAAGCAGGCGGGTAAAGACACGCCCGGCGAGAGCCGGGTCGGGGGGGGCTGGATTGGCGGCCACAAAGCGAGACACCACTTCTTCGGTATCAAAAGGAATGTGCAGACCATAGGCCTGGCCTAATTCGGCCATATGCAGCGGCAGGGCGGCATCGCGCAAGGCCGCTTCCGGGTCGGAAACAACCAAACGACAGCCGACCGACGCCAGGCCCAGCCCAAGCGGGATTTCGCTGTCCAGGCAGCGGCGGGCGGCTTTGCGGCTCAGGCGTCGCGCGTGGGCGGCCTGGGTGTAATAGTCCCGCATGAACGACTCAACGGCGGGCACATCGGGGAGGTCGGGATAAGCAAGCAGGGCAGCGACCGCTTCCTGCTTTTCCGAAGTGAGCACGTCGCGCGCTTCGCCCGAAACCACGTGCAGGGCATTGCGCACTTGCAGCAGAAAGTCGCGGGCGGCCAGCAGGGTCTGGGCTTCGTCTTCGGCAAGCGCGCCCTGCTCCACCAGCGCGGGCCAAAGCCGGGTCAGCCCGACATGACAGCGCACCTCGCCGATCCACTCGGCGGTATGAATGTCGCGCAGTCCGCCCGCGCTTTCCTTGACATTCGGCTCCACGCCATACACTTGATCGCCGCCGAACTTGAGCAGAACCGCCTGACGCTCCGCCCATTTCTCAAACAGAAAGTGGGCAGTCAGCAGGTGCGCCCGAAACTCACTGCGAAAGGCTTTAAACAGCGCCGCGTCGCCGCATAAAAAGCGGGCATCCAGCAGCGCGGTCTGGGTTTGGTGGTCAAGCTGTCCCAAATCCCCCAGCAGCCGGTACGCATAGCCGACTTTCAGGCCCGCGCCGTACATAAACACGTCCATGACCGATTGGAACATGTCTTTAATCAGCGCGTTTAAGTAGGGGTCGTCTTCGCGCGCGGACACAAACGTCACGTCCACATCGGAGTAGGGGGCCAGCTCGCGGCGTCCGTAGCCGCCCGTGGCAACCACGGCCAGCAGGGGCGAAGCGGGGCTATCGGGCGGGGCAAGGGGACGGGCGTGTTCCAGGGCGAGGGCGAACAAGCGGCGCAGGACGGCATCCACCAGGGCCGTGTTGCGGGCAAGCAGGGCGCGGCTTTCTTCCCGCACTGCCTGGGCGATGTTGAACTCGCGATGGCGCTCTTTCAGATACACGCCGATGTCCGCCGCAGAGTCAAGCCCAGCCAGGTCGGGCGCAAACAAACGGCAGCATTCATCATCAGGCATAGGCAGCGCGCTTTCAGGGGAAGGGTTTAGCGAAAAGTGCGAAAGCCTCGGCCATTTATGGACGAGATGGATAGCGCAACGTCTTCCTAAAGACGTTATATTTCTCCTGCCTTCGGGTACAATAGACCTATCACTGAGCCAGTTCAGAGCAAGAGAATTAAGCGGTTGTTGGGCTGAAATCGTTAATCCTGCCCAGCGTAAAATCTTGCGGGTCGCTCCGTAAATAAATACTTTCGGATAACAACTTGCTTTCAACGCAGCAGGTCTGCGAAAGAACTGCCCTGGGATAACATGGCGTCGGTTGCAAGACCGTAGAAGCCCGTCCATTTATGGGCGCGGAGTTGTCACGGAGAGTATACCGCCTTGCCCTAAGTTTCATGCGTTTGCTGCCCGTCAGCGCCGGTTCAGCCAGCCGCTGCCCCCAGGGGAGGAGCAAGCAGCCTCGTTTCCATAAGCGCCTGCTTCGTCAAGAGTTAACGGATGCGGGTGAGGATATAGCCCAGCAGGTCGGCAATGGCGACGCGCTCCTGCTGCATGGTGTCGCGGTCACGCACGGTGACAGTGTCCACGAGCGCCGTTCCGCCATCGCGTGATTGACCGAGAGTGTCGTAGTCCACCGTGACGCAGAACGGCGTTCCCGCTTCGTCCTGTCGGCGATACAGCTTGCCGATAGCGGCGGTGTCGTCATAGACAGCGCGCATGTCGCCTCCCGCCTGAAGCATTTTCTTGATCTCCCTGGCTTTGGCGACAATCTCCGGCTTGTTCTTGGCGAGCGGCAGCACGGCCACTTTGATGGGGGCCAGCGCGGGCCTGAGCTTCAGGACAATGCGGGTTTCGCCGTTCTCCAATGTTTCTTCGTGGTAGGCTTCGCACAGCGCGGCCAGGCAGCCACGGTCTACCCCCGCCGCCGGCTCCACCACGTAGGGGACTAAATGCGTGTTGCTCGGCTGGTCGAAGTATGTCAGCTTTTCGGTGGAATGCTCGTTATGCATCACGTTGGCAGTCAGGCCCAGACTGTCCTGGTCGCGGGAGTGCGAGCCTAAGTCAAAGTCGGTGCGGTTGGCAAAGCCTTCCAGCTCGTCAAAGCCGAGCGAGGGGAAGTTGTACAGAATATCCACGGTGCGCTTGGAATAGTGGGACAGCTTTTCTCGCGCGTGCTCGTACAATTGCAGGTTGTCGCGGCTCAGGCCCACGTCTTCCACCCACCAATTGAGGTGGTCTTGTATCCACTGCTCGTGAATGGCTTCATCGGTGCCCGGCATGACAAAGTATTCCATCTCCATCTGTTCCAGTTCGCGAACCCGGAAGATGAAGTTGCGGGGCGTGATCTCGTTGCGGAACGACTTGCCGATCTGCGCGATGCCGAACGGCAGCTTGCGGTTGGTGGCATTGAGCACATTCTTGAAGTTAACAAACATGCCCTGCGCGGTTTCGGGGCGCAGGTACGCATACGACTCGGGGTCGGGGATAGGCCCTACCTGCGTCTTGAACATCAGGTTGAAGGAGCGCGGCTCGGTCAGGCTGCATTCGGCAATGTCGCCGGGGTGGACTTTGGCGTTCTTGCCGCACGGCACGTCCTGCGTCTTGTCTTCGCGAAAGCGCAGCTTGCAGGTGCGGCAGTCTACCAGGGGGTCGGTGAATGTCTCTTCGTGCCCCGAATAGCGCCACACGTAGCGGTTCATCAGGATGGCGGTCTCAATGCCTTCCATGTCGTCGCGCTCGTAGACATTGTGCTTCCACCACAGCTTCTTGAGGTTGTTTTTGAGTTCCACGCCCAGGGGGCCGTAGTCATAGGTGCCCTGCATGCCGCCGTAAATCTCGCTGCCGGGGAAGATAAACCCGCGCCGCTTGCAGAGCGACACGATCTGTTCCATGTTTTGTGCGGCCATAGGGGAGTAACGTATCCTTGTGAATGAAAATGTGCAGGCACAGTGTACCCGTCAATGTACGTCAGCGCGGCAGGGTGAGGGTGTGCGGCTTGGCGGTTTTGAGGTCGGCGGGGGCGGGCGCATCGTCCCCATAGCGTTTGTAGGTTATAATGCGCCCATCGGCGGAAATGCGCTCCAGGCTGAAGTCGTCATCGGAAGCATCGGTTCCTGGCAGCAGGGTGACAGTTTGCCCCGCCCCTCGCCATAGCATCAGCGCGCCGCCATAATCACCACCCCCAGCCAGTGTAGCGACAAGCGTGTGCGGCTTGCCCGGCAGCCAGGCGAAGTTTGCGACAGCCGCCCATCCATCGGAAGCATGGCGGGCGCGGCTCGCCGCTTTGCGCGTCAGCACGGTGAGCGACGGCACCATGTCGTCCCCCTCCCCTTCCTGCGGAAAGATGCGCATGACATACTTGCCGTCCGGGGACAGGTAGTCGCGGACGCGCGCACTGCGCACCGTGACAATATGGCCCGGTGCCACGCGCAGCACGGCAACAGGACGCGCCACGGCAGGCACGGTCAAGCACAGCAAGACAAACAGGGCACAGATGCTCAAAAAGCGTAGCGTGGCGGGTTTCACATCTCCTGCGGGTGCAGGGCGACTATTCCGAGTGAAGCATAGCGCGTAAAGTCCGCCGTGTTGAACGTCACCAAATGCGTCATGCCATGCGCAAGCATGGCAGCCACTAACCGAGCATCGTATACCTGCCCGCCTGAGACGGAGAAATCACGCACAATCCTGCGCCAGTGCCGGTATACGTCCGGCGTGTCCGGCAGCAATGGAAACCGCGCTTCCAGCAAGGCAACCCGCCCGTCCGCCAGCGCGGGTGTCCATCCAAAGCCTCCGCGCACGGTGCCTGTCGCCACACGCCAGTATTCACTGACAGTTTGAGGCATAAGGTGCAAAACGTCTTTCCGTTGCGCCGCCGCACTCAGCGCATGCAGCGCCGCCGGGAACTGCGGGTCGGCGGGCTGGCTGTACCGAAGCCACAAATTGCTGTCGGCCAGATAATTCACCGGGCAGCGTCTTCTTGCGGCTTATAGGCAAAGTCATCGTCACGCGCGTACAGTGTATCTCGGCTGATGTCTTCAGCGCCCAGAATTGGGGCAGGCGGCAGGTCTTTTAACCACTGCCGATGCCATTCTTGAAAGCCCAAAGGCGTGTGTGCGTTGTTCTGCGACACATCTGTTTCCAGGAGTCCGGCCCGCGTCAACAGCAAAGCGGCAGGATCAACACCGGCACGCGCCGCGTCCGTGCGCAGCTTCAATTCCTGTGCCGGTGTGAGTTCCAATGTCAGGGTCATGGCGATGTCCTCAGAAACAGTATACCTGACGCCCCTTCAGCGCAAAAGATGCGCACCGCGCAGCGGCCAGTAGCTTGCCACGGCCCGCCCGATAATCCGGCTTTTGGGCAGGTCGCCCCAGTAGCGGCTGTCATCGGACACGTCGCGGTTGTCGCCCATCACGAAATACTGGTCGTGCGGGACAAAGCGGGCGGCCATGTCCCCATGCGCGGCCCGGACACGATACGGCTCCGGCAGCGTCCGGTTGTCAATCGCGATCTGCCCCCTGTACATGGACACGGTTTCGCCCGGCAGGCCGACGATGCGCTTGACATAAATCTGCCTTGGGTCACGCGGATAGTGGAAGATCACAATATCCCCGCGCTTGGGTTCCTGCACCGCATAGGCAAGTTTCCACGCCAGCACCCGTTCGCCGGTATAAAGGTGCGGCTCCATGCACGCCCCGGATACGCAAAACCCCTGCACCACAAACAGCGTCACCGCCAGGGCGATCAGCACGCCGAGCACGGCCTGCTCCGCGCGGAGCAGGCTTGCGGGCCGCGCTTCGGGTTTGATCCGCTCGTAGGTGCCCTGCTGCGTGATAACTGCCATCAAAGGTGCTGCACTTTCCCCGGATGCGCTGGCTTGAGAGATAACCCACCCTGCAAGAAAAGTGCCAAACGTCCTGTCTGCCGCACAAGCAAAGGCCCACTCTGGGGAAGGCTTCCCTTGAGCGGGCTGTCCAGACACCCTCACGACACCGACTCACTGCTCCCAGGACACGCGCCGCGCAGATACCGCCGGGCCAAAGCGGGGCTGCGCAGCAACGGCGACGGGACAATCAGGAGCAGCCGTGCCAAACGAGCGGCAGCACTGCGCGGCAGGGAGCCTTCTGCGAGTTCCAGCCCAAGCAGGTATTCGTGTTTTCGCTGGATGTTGCCCGCCGCCACCACGCGATGCCAGAGGGAAACATCTCGCCGCCACAAAAACTTCTTGAGTATTTCTATGTTGAGCGTCGTGACCAGACGGTCTCTGCTGACCGCCCCGAAATTGCCCTCATGCCGCCGCCATTTCATCAGCGGCTCTTGGGCAAAAACCGCCGTGCCCTGCACGAGCAATTGCAGCCACAGGTCAAAGTCATCTGCGGGCCAGCAGCGCAGGCCCTGAGTCTTCTGAAGGGCGCTGCGCCGAATCAAGCACTGCGAAGGGACGACAAAGCAGTGCCCAATCATTGTCCGCAGTGGCTGGCGCTGCGCCTGCTCTGAAAAGACTTCGGTCATCAGCGTCCCCTCCCCATCCCAATAAAGCCGGGGAGCGGCGGCCAGAACAGCGTGCGGGTGCGCTTGCAGCAGCGCGACGGTGGCCGCCAGAAAGCCGGGAAGCCACACATCGTCGTTGTCTAAAAACGCGACAAAGTCTCCCTCGGTCAGCGCAGCCCCGCGGTTGCGCGCAGATGCCCCGCCTTCGTTTGTTTCCTGCGCCGTATAACGAATGCGCGGGTCACGCGCGCGATATTCTTCAACCACGGCGCGCGTGTGGTCTGTGGACGCATCGTCCACGACCAGGCATTCCCAATCGGCGAAGGTCTGCGCGAGGACGCTTTCCAGCGTTTCCCCGATCAAAGAGGCACGGTTGTAGGTGGGGATAACGATGCTGACACTCGGCATGGGAAAGCCCATTCTGCCGCGCACGGCGCTACAGCAATTCGCTCAGGTCGGCATTGCCGATGGGGACGCCGCTGACTTTGCGCTTGATCCGCGCCAGCGCATTGTCCACGGACTTGGTCTTGCAGCGCAGCTCGGCGGAGATTTCGCGGTACGACTTGCCTAGCTGGTAGCCGGACAGGACGCGCCACTCAAACTCGCTCAGCACCTGCTGGAGCGTGTCGTGCAAAATCTTGGTGTCTTCGTTGCGCAGCACCAGGTCTTCCGGGTCGGAGCCATCGGTGTTGGGGAGAATATCGGACAGGTTCCAATCCGTGGTCGGGTCTTCCGAAGGGCTTTCCAGAGACAGGGACTGGTTCAGCGGCATTTGCTTCTGCCGGGTCGCCGTCTTGATCGCCGTGATGATGTGCCGGGTGATGCATACTTTGGCGAACGCCGGGAACGAGATTGCCTTGTCCGAGCGAAAGTCCACGACAGCCTGCCACAGCCCGATCTGCCCCACTTGCAGCAAATCCTCTTTTTCCGCTCCGACGATAAAGTAGGACTTGACCTTTGTCCGCACAAGGTTGCGGTATTTGTACAGCATATACTCCGAAGCGGCATGGTCCCCGCGCTGAGCACGGGCAACAATCTCGCAGTCGGACATATCCGCGTATTTGATCTGGGACTGGCGCAGACGTTCGGAAATATCCGACCCGCCTGTCCACTCGGATGTCGGCGAGGTTGCCGGAAAGCTGATCACTGGGCTGCCTCGCTGGCCGCGCCGCGGGCGGGTTCGTGTTCCACTTCAATGCTCATGGTGCTGACCACCACGGCCAGCAGCACAAGCCCTGCGGTGAGAGCCGCGCTCATCGGGCCTACCGGGACTTCCTTGATCACGCGGCTGCCCATCTTCACGCGCAGGCCGCGCACATGGCTGCGTCCTAGGATACGCTGCACTTGGCCGAGCAGTTCCGCACCGAGAGCAAAATAGTTGGGGGAAGGGGTAAGAGCGCCGGTGGTCTCCGAGCGGCCTGATACCGCCGGCGAAGGCTTGCTATTCATCGTGTGTATACCTCACGTGTCTGCGCGGAGCCGCCCGCACCCGCTTCACGCCGCCCCGCGCCCGCACCCAAAGGCACACGAAACGGAAGGTGTTTTGCAGAAGCAGATCGGTCACGTCACGCTTATTATACACGGCGCGCGTTCCGTCGTCAACCTTTTTTCTCTGAGAGGTATTGAAGAAGCGCAGGAGGAGGTTCCGGGGGCCGGAAAAGCGCGTTTTGCGCTGGCATCCCACGCGTGTCTTTGAGGCATTCCCACGGGAAATCAACGGCGTACCGACGACGGACGGTTTTGTTCCGTCGTCGGTATGCCGTAGGAATGCCTGTAATCAGCCGGGGGAAAGCCGGGAAAGCGCTTCTGCGACACTGACGGCATGCCGCCCAGCGGCGTCAGCGGGGAAGGGAACGCTGCGTGGGGGCGTCGCCGGTCAGCATGCCGATCAGCGAATGGTAGGTGGTAAACGACAGCATCTCGTTGCCTAAAAAGCTGCCGGCGATCAGCGCCTCATGCGCGCTGCCCGTCAGGTTCAAGGCGACAAGGCGCATGAAGCCGTGGGCGGCCATCATTCCCACCGCACACCCGGCGGCAAGCCCGAACAGGCGCTCACACACGCCGGCGTCGATCATGGTCTGGCGATGCAAATACAGCGAGAAAACAAACCCTATGCTTCCCAGGCCGGCAAGCAGAAGTCCGTAGGCGATGCCCCGGTTGGCGGCAGCATCGGGCGCAAGGTGCAGGGTGTGCGCGAGCAGGGGCGCACCGAGGTCCGCAAGCCACAGCACCCCGTACAGCAGCAGGGCATCCAGGAGCGTCTGTCCGAAGCCGCGCGTCGACTCCAGGGCGACGACGCCCGCCAAAATCATCAGGACAACGACATCCAGCCAGTTCATGCGCCCCCGATTCTTTCTGTGTGGCCTGCCGCAAGGCGGCAAGTCGGCGGTTTCTTTGGGTTATTATCGGCAGAAACAGCAGAAAACAAGAGAAACAGCAGAAAACAAGAATTGCGGCCCATGTGCCATACTGAGGGTCGAAGTCATCCGGGTGGCCGCTGCCTGCTCTGCCGAGGGCAGGCAGAGGAAAGTCCGGACTCCGGGGGGCAGCGATGCCGGCTAACGGCCGGGCGGGGCGACCCGACGGAAAGTGCCACAGAAACATACCGCCGCCCCTCTTTGCTGTAGAAATACGCAAGGCTGTAGAAATACGCAAGTGGGCGGTAAGGGCGAAATGGTGCGGCCCGCAAGGGCTTAAAGTAAGAGCGCACCGGGCGCTTGGAGACAAGCGCGCCGGGTAAACCCCATCGGGAGCAAGGCGGGAGGACACGGCTGAAGGCGCTCTGCCCTGACCCCCCAGGCAGAGGGCCGACGTGTCCCGTTGTGCCGCACGAGAGGCCGGGCAACCGGCTTCCCAGAGAGATGGTCACACAAACACAGAATCCGGCTTATAGGGTGACTTCGGCTATTTTCAGGGCGTATGCTCCTGCCGGGCAAAGACACAGCGGTAGTTTTGAAGCAAAGGAAACACACGCGCAAAAGTAAAAAGTGCGATTGCTAAAATCTGCTTGACGGAATGAAACTCCTGACGGAGCAAGCTCCGAGGTATCTGAAGGACTGCGGCGTTGCGCTCTGCCGCTAAAACAACTCCATCTGTTGCGAGTGGAACTGGCGG
>JAABUQ010004866.1_pt1 | contig 22267 bp, 20 predicted proteins | sample 5560001 | NCBI WGS metagenome assembly JAABUQ01 (sample SAMN10711888, study PRJNA513371) | rock metagenome | isolation source: Antarctica rocks | place: Antarctica: Victoria Land, Finger Mt nord | collected 2015-12-18 | reverse complement strand
CAGCGCGCCGCGCACGATCAAACAGCGCGCCGCGCACGATCAAACAGCGCGCCGCGCACGATCAAACAGCGCGCCGCGCACGATCAAACAGCGCGCCGCGCACGATCAAACAGCGCGCCGCGCACGACAAAACAGCGCCTCGCGCACGACACACCACGGAACACACAGAGACACTATGCCTTCAACAGACACACTGCAAATCATCCCTCTCGGCGGCATCGGCGAGATCGGCAAGAACATGACCGCCATCCGCTGCGGCGACCAAATCCTCGTGATTGACTGCGGACTGGCCTTCCCCGGCGCCGACCAGTTGGGGGTAGATTTGGTCATCCCCGACATTTCGTACCTGAAAGAAAACGCCGACAAAGTCCAGGGCATTATCCTGACCCACGGCCATGAAGACCATATCGGGTCGCTGGCGTTTGTCCTCAAAGAACTCAATGTCCCGGTGTACGGCACCAAGCTGACGATTGGTTTTACCAAGGGCAAGCTGAGCGAGTACGGCGTGCTGGCGAAAGCCAAGCTGCACACGTTCACGGCCACCGACAAGTTCAAGCTGGGCTTGTTTGAGATAGAGCCATTTCGCGTGGCCCACTCCATCCCCGATGCCGTGGGTTTTGCGGTCCACACGCCTGCCGGCACGCTGGTGCACACCGGCGACTTCAAGTTTGACCAGACGCCTATTGACGGCCAGTTGTTTGACATCGCCAAACTGACGCGGATCGGGCAGGAGGGCGTTCTGGTGCTGCTGTCGGACTGCACCAATGTGGAGCGTCCGGGCTTTGTGCCCAGTGAGCGCACGGTCAGCGATACCTTTGATAGAGTGTTTCGGGACGCGCCCAAGCGCATCATCATGGCGTGTTTTGCGTCCAATGTGCATCGCGTGCAGCAGGCGGTTGACATGTCGGTGAAGTTTGGGCGCAAAGTCGCCCTGATGGGCCGGTCAATGGAGCGCAACATGGAGATGGCGCAGCAGATGGGGTATCTGAATATCCCCGAAGGCACGCGCATCCGGGCCGACGAGATTGAGGATTACTTCCCGCAGCAGGTGACAGTCATCACCACGGGCAGCCAGGGCGAGCCGATGGCCGCGCTGTCCCGCATGGCGGTTGACGACCACCGCAAGATTAAAATTGTGCCGGGCGATACGGTCATCGTGTCTGCATCGGCCATTCCAGGCAACGAAAGCGCGGTTTACCGCACCATTAATCATCTTTATAGGAGGGGCGCAAATGTGCTGTATGATGGACTCGCGCCCGTGCATGTGTCGGGGCACGGTTACGCCGAAGAACTGAAACTCATGCTGAATTTGGTAGACCCGCAGTATGTCATGCCCGTGCACGGCGAGTACCGCATGCTGCATTTGTACTCCAAGATCGCCGAGGACATGGGCTGGCCGCCCGAAGACATCATCCGCGCCGAGATTGGCGACATTGTGGAAGTCGGCGAGGATGTGGCGGGGATTATCGGCAAAGTGGATAAAAGCGGGGCGGTGCTGATTGACGGGGCGGGCGTGGGCGATGTGTCAGACGTTGTGCTGCGCGACCGCCTGCACATCGGCCAGGACGGGTTTCTGGTGCTGGTCGTCGGCATCAGCGCGGAAACAGGCGAGATTATCCAGGGGCCGGAAGTCATATCGCGCGGCTTCGTCTACATGGACGAGTCGGTGGAATTGGTAGACCAAATCAAGCAGGTGATTATTGACAAGATTAAGAACCTGCCCACGGAGGACAACGACTGGCTTGTCGTGCAGCAAGACCTGCGCACCGCAGTCGCCCGCTTTCTGGACAAGAAGACCAAGCGCCGTCCAATGATCCTGCCTATTCTGCTGGACCTTTAAGAAAGAAGAACGGTAACTTATGTGGCTATCCATCATGGATGAAGACGGGCCGATCTTCTTCAACCTGGACCTGCGCCCTGAAATGCGCTTTACGCGCGTCCGCAACATGGACGCGGGCTTCGTACAGGCGCACCCCAACTTGAAGGGGCTGAACTTTGGGCAGCCCGACGACCTGCTCTTGGTCTTGGTGGGGCCGGGGCTGACTGACTTTGAGGTCGTGCTTTCATTGGAAGATAACGAGAACCAGCAGCAGACCTTGACCCTGGTGCAGAACGCGATCCGTCACGGCCTGGAAAACGGCACGCGCCTGCTGGACTTGGACAAGCTGCTGGACAGGGCGCGCGATGGCTTCCACCGCCGCGTGTAGGCGCGTGGGAGCCTCCCTCCTTGCATAAGAATACCCCTCCCCTTGCTTCGCAGGGCCTCCCCTCAAGGGAAGGTTAGGAGTGTAGTCGGGTGGCTTTGTTGAGTGGCTATGTAAAGAACAGTCTCGCCAATAGGCCGTACTCTTAATCTCCCCTTTAGGGGAGGCCCTGCGAAGCAAGGGGAGGGGTAATCCTACTTCTCGTCGGCGATATAGTCCAAGACCACCTCGCACGGCGCGCGGCGAAAGAGTTCTCTCAGCAGTTCAGACGGCAGGCCGCGTATGGCATCCGGGCGTCCGCCAAGCACCAGCAGGTCAGTTTTCTCCTGCGCAATCAGCTTGAGGATGCCCTCCGGCGCGCTGCGCGTGCGGTGCACGAACGCCTCAACCGGCACCTTGTAGGCGCGGGCGGCCTCCTGCCCATCGCGCAGGGTGGTGGCGGCAAGCATCTCCGATTCGGGCAAGGCGGCCTCTAAGGGCAGCGCGCGCGGCACTTCTATCACATACGCGAGCTGCACCGTTGCCCCGGTTGATTGGGCCAGACGAAACGCCACCTCCAGGCCCCGCATGGAGTAGCTCGCGTCCACAGCGGGCACGAGCACGCGTTTCCAGCTGTTCTGCGTGCGCGCGGCTTCTTTGCCGATCTCCGCCGCCGCCTCGGCCTGTTCCAAAGGCCGGGGCTTTTTATTGCCCCCAAAGAGTTTGCTGATCATAAGCGCCGCCCCAATCTCCTGTATTTGACTTCATGCCTCCACTCAGGTACACTCTGGGTGGAGACTTCTACTTAATGCAGATTACCACAGATCAGGTCATGGCCGCACTGCGGACGGTGATTGACCCTGACTTTCATAAAGACCTCGTGACACTCGGCATGATCAAAGACGTGGTGATTGACGGCCCTCGTGTCGCGTTCACGGTGGAGCTGACCACGCCCGCCTGCCCCATGAAGGAAGAAATAGAGCGCATGTGCCGCGAGGCCATCGGCGCGATTGCAGGCGTGGACGCCATCGCTATCAAGATGACCGCCAATGTCCGCGCCAACATGGGCAAGGGCGTGCCGACGCAGCAGGCGTTGCCCGGCGTCAAGAACATCATCGCCATTGCCAGCGGCAAGGGGGGGGTTGGCAAAAGCACCGTATCGGCCAATGTCGCGTGCGCACTCGCCCAGATGGGCGCGAAAGTCGGCCTGTTGGATGCCGACATCTATGGGCCGTCTATTCCCATTATCATGGGCGTGGAGGACGCCGCGCCGCAGGCCGATGAAACCAAAGAAAAGCTGGTGCCGATAGAGCAGTACGGCGTCAAAATCATCTCTATGGGCTTTCTTCAGCCGCCCGGCTCCGCTGTGATCTGGCGCGGGCCGATGGTCGCCAAGGCCGTGCAGCAGTTCCTGCGCGACGTGCTGTGGGGCGAGATTGACTACCTGGTGGTTGACCTGCCGCCGGGCACGGGCGATGCGCAGCTCACACTGGCGCAAGCCATTCCGCTCAGCGGCGCCGTCGTCGTGATGACCCCGCAGGACCTTGCGGCTGCCGTTGCCGTGAAAGCCGTTGCCATGTTCCGCCGCTTAGACGTTCCCATTCTGGGCATTGTGGAAAACATGTCGTACTTTCTGTGCCCGACCTGCAATTCGCGCCATGATGTGTTCTCGCACGGCGGCGGCGAGCAGGCGGCGGAGGCGTTGCAGGTGCCGTTCTTCGGCGCTATTCCCCTCGCGATGGAGATTGGCTCCGAGGCCGATGAGGGGACGCCGAGCGTGGTTATCAGCCCGGACGGCCCGTATGCGCAGGTCTTCCGCGACGTAGCCGCGCGGATTGCGCAGGCGGTCAGCGTCCGCGCCCGAACATTTGTGCCGCTTGCCATGAGCAAGTAGTTATGCTGTAGCACGTCAGTTTGACTTAGGCGTGAGAGAAAAAAGTATGGCTTCCATTGATACTCTGCCGTCTGAGTTCAAGACGCTTGAGGGGAATTGGGCCGACCTAAGGCCATACCTACTTCGGTACCTTCCTAACGATAGGCAAATAGGCAAGGCTGACCGTCTCTTCAACGCGGGAAAGCGGTATCTGTGGTGGGCCATGCGGGCGCATGAGAAGCGGCAGAGACTAGTCGCCTTCTGGTAGTATGCGCTCTCACTGACGAGGTTCCGCGAACACCGTCGGCTTGTGGAAACGCTGGGTGAGCGCGGCTTACAGGCCCAGGAAGAAGCCAAGAGGCGGCGCAAAGCAACGGCATAGCAACTGCTGTACCTAACGCCATAAGTGAAGAGTGTCATCGTTCAGGGCCGCCGCGCAATGCGTGGCGGCCCTTCTCTTTTGCGGCTGGTTTGGGCCTGCATTTGTGCAGGCGCACGCACAAATTACCGTAGTGGTGCCGTAGTGGCCTGGTAGTCGCGCCGTAGTGGCCTGGTAGTGGGGCCGTAGTCGCGGGGTGATTGCCGGGTATACTTCCCCACAATGACTGCTGTTGAACTTGTCATCTTTGTTTTGGGTCTGGCCTTCGGGCTGGGCGGCACGCTGTGGCTCACGGCCCGCTACAACCTGCGCAGGCCAAACTTTCGCGGCGACTTGATCCCCAGCGCGTTTGGGCTGGTCGTAGTCTTGTGCGGCTTGTTTGTCTACACATACGAGTGGAACGCGCAGGGCCTGGGCACAGGTTCCACGGCGGCATATGTCGTGGTGACACTGGGCTTCGGCGTGCTGGGGCTGCTGGATGACGTGCGCGGCGACCGGGGCGTGGGCGGCTTTCGTGGGCACTTTCGTGCCCTGGCGGGGGGGCGATTAACGACAGGCGCGGCCAAAGCCCTGGGCGGCGGTGCAATCAGCCTGATCGCGGCGTTTTTGATTTGCTGGCCCTTGCGCTGGCAGATGGTGCTGTCCGCGCTGCTCGTTGCGCTGTCCGCCAACACGCTGAACTTGATTGACCTGCGGCCCGGACGCTGTTTGTTCGGGTTCTTCGTGGGCAGCGTGGTCGTGCTGGGCACGCTGGCCGCCAACCATGCCCTGGACGTGGGCTTTCTCTTTGATGTCGCATTCGCTGTGGCGATTGTTCTTTATCCACTGGATGCGGGTGGGCGCGTCATGCTGGGGGATACCGGGGCGAACACTTTGGGGGCGATTTTAGGCGTCGCTGGGGCTTTGTACTTTGCGCCGTTCTGGCAGGGCGTGCTGGTGCTCTTGTTGGCTACGTTCCAGCTCTGGTGCGAGCGCCGTTCGCTGTCCCGCTTGATTGAAGAGACGCCCTGGCTACGCCGCCTCGACCGCAAGATCGGCGTTCGCTGAGAGCCGCACTGCGCCGAGGTAGATTGGACTGTATCTTTCGCTTTCACAATCGTCCACATACACGCCATTGCGGCGGGCGGAGCTATGCACAAACCGCCCATCGCCCAGCGCAATGCCGATGTGGGTTGCTTTGCGTGTCGGGTCTTCTCCCGCGCTCCCAAAGACCACTAAATCCCCACTGCTCAGGTCTGCCTCAGCGAGTGGAACGTCTTGCTCTCTGCGCTCAAAACGCCTATCGCGCCATTGAAGATCGGCATCGCGCAGGAGCTGCACGCCGCTCAGTTTGTAGCTCATCTGCACCAGGCCGGAGCAGTCCAGGCCGAACGACGAGCTTCCCCCCCAAAGGTACGGTGTTCCGATAAAGCGCGCGGCGACTTGGGCGGCCTGCGCCCCCACTGCCGCCAGCACCTGACGCTTGAGCGCAGACACGTCTATCGCCTTGCGCGCTTTTTGATCCAGCAAATCGGGGCCTTCAATGCTGCCCTCGTGCGTCATGTTTAGGCACACTTGGTGCGCGTACCCGATCCGCTTGTCCGGCAGTAGCAGGGGCACAAACTCTTCCGTCGCCGCGCCGTGGGCCAGCAGCACCCGCGTGCCGACCGACAGCTTTGTCAGCAGTTCCCCCTGCGCGTCGGGCCGAAAGAACACGTCGGCAAACAGCGTGGCGATGGACGTGGGAAAGTAATCCTCGTCATTCCACGCAGCGGCAAGGTGCTGCTGACCCACCCAGCCCTGGTAGCGGTCTTCGGTATGCACCAGGCAAAAGCTGTCCCGCTCGTCGCGAACAGAGACTTTTGCGCCCAGCAAGACCTGCGACACCACGCCGGACTCGGAGGAAGGCTGGGCGTAAAGATTGGCGACATTCGTCGCGACCAGCCGCTCCGCCTGCGCGTCAGTCACTCAAACACAATCTCCACGCGCTCGCCGATACGGATACGGTCGCCGCGCATCAGGCGCGCAGGCTGGTTGGGCGTGAGCAGTTCGCCGTTCAGGATGGTGCCGTTGGTGCTGCCCAAATCCACCACATACACAGTGTCTCCCTCTTGACGCACTTCGGCATGGCGGCGCGAAACGCCGTCGTCCAGCTCCACTTCTATGTCCGGGTAGGTCGCGGTTTCGCGGTCGGGCCGTCCAATTGTGGTCACGGGCTTAGCCAGGGGATAAGTCGCGGACAGGCTGCCCAAACGCAGGATCAGCGAATGCGGCCCGTTTTGGTCGTCCCCGAACGCCGGGTCTTCCGGCCCGGCGAGCACAAACGGTGCGACACGCGGCAGCCCGCTGGACGAGGCCATCGTGACCAGACCGGCGGCTAGGGCTTCGCGGTCCATGAACGGCTCGTCGCCGTCGTCCCCGCCGGGCGGCAGCGCCTCGCCCGCGAGGGCATCGGGGGCCTCAAATGCCGGTTCAAAGGCCAGCGGGGATGTGTCGGCGGGGTCGGCAAAGGCGGGAGCCGGAAGCTCCTGCACAATCTCCTCGCCTGCCGTGGGGGCATCGGGATTGAACGCGCCGAACGACCCCGACTGCGGGTCAAATGCCGACGCGCCGACTTCCAGTTCCGGGTCGGAATACGCCGCATCGTCGGCAGGGTCGATCACTGCTGCCTCAGCGTCCGGCGCTTCGGTTTGCGGCTGATACGGGGCGAATGCGCCCAATGTCCCGCCCAAGTCGCCGCCCAGGACAATCGGCTCCGCATCGGCAGGGGGCAGGGCGATTGCCTCCGCCGACGCGTCCGGCAGCGGGTCAAACGCGGACGACATCGGCGCGAATAGGGGCGCGTCCTCGTCGTCTTCCGGCGCAAACACCGACTCCACGCCGAAGACAGGGGCATCGTCCGCGCCAGCCGTGTCTAGGTCGTTCGTGGCGAATACGGGAGCATCGTCCAGGTCGCTCGTGGCGAACGCCGGGGCGCTGTCCAGGTCCCTCGTGGCGAACGCCGGGGCGCTGTCCAGGTCGGACGACGGGGCAAAAGAAAGCGGGTCAAATGCCGGGCTGTCGTCCAAATCCCCCTGCGCGCCGTGCGGCGGGGCTGCCTGCTCCGGCATGTCCAGATGCAGCACCGCGTCCTTTGGGGATGAGCCTTGCTCGCTCCAATCAAACGGCGCATCAAACGCCGGGGCGTTGTCAGCCTCGTGCGGCAGCGGATTCAAGCTGGCTTCAGCCAGGGGCATCGGTTCCGCCGCCGCAGGGACAGCCGGTTCCGTGTCCGGCGCCCCGTCGGCGGGCGACTGCGGAGCGTCGGCGGTTTCGGCGCGCAGCTTGTCTTTGCGTAGTTTCCATCCCTTAGCCATAAAAAGCGCTTGCTCCTCAGCGGGAACCCGGTCGCAGCCTGCCCCGCCCTCCGAAAAGATACCCAGTGTCTGCCGGCCAGCCGGTGCGGTCTGCGCAGAATGGTGGGTGACTACTGCCAAGTATATCATGCTGTCTCTCGGTTGTCAATTGCCGCGTGCCTGCGCGCAGCGAGAAGGCCCTGCCGCCGTTCCCAGGAAGATGCAGCGGCATTGCTACGGCTGATAAAGGGCGTACCAACGACGGAACGATTTGTTCCGTCGTCGGTACGCCGCAGCAATGCCGGGACACACCGGGAAGTATGCTGTGGGAACGTCGGAGCGTCCCCTTTTGTTTTGATCTGCGGGCATGTGGCTTTGAGGGCTTTTATACGCACTTCAAGGTGATGGAAGCAGATGCAAGGGCAGGGAGGGATTCTACTCCGCCATGTGCTAGGTGAGGGCTGTTCCTATCCGCCAAGTCATCACGCTTTTGGTTGCATGCATCCACCAATTCGGCTATAATTATCCCGTGGCCGATAGAGAAAGAACACACGCCGCATGAGCGGGAATCGCTTTGAGTTTTTGGAGTTTGGAGACGAGCATCACGCCGCGCCCGCCGATGCCCAAACGGACGCCGCGCCCGAAGTGGCTGGGGGCACGCCGCAGAACCTGCGCGACCCGGACGGCATGCCGCTGGCCCAGGTGCGCATCACCGACCCGCGCGGCTATGGGGCCGTGCTGCGCGCCCAGCGCGAGGAGGCGGCGGCCCTTGTGCCGGGCACGCAAAGCGGGCGGGCGAAAACGCAGCTGCGATTGGCGGAGATTATCGGAGAGCGCGGCGTCCAAGCCGGGCAGTTCAACTCGCCGACCGGCCTGAGCGTGGATCGCAGCGGGGTTTTGTATGTGGCCGACTCGTACAACCATCGCGTGCAGCGCGTGACACCGTCGGGGGGCGTGGCGATTATCGGCGGGCGGGGGAGCGGGCGCGGTCAGTTTTTGTCGCCGCAGGGCATCGCCACCGACCGGGAGCGGGCGTTTTATATTGTGGAGCAGGGCAACCACCGGGTGCAGAAGTTTTCGTCGCAGGGCGTGCTGCAACTGATGTTCGGCAAATCGGGCAGCGGGCACGGGGAAATGCGCGGGCCGATGGGCATTGCGGTTTCGCCGGGCACGGGCGACATTTTCGTGGCGGACACGGGCAACCATCGCATTCAGCGGTTCAACAGGGACGGCCAGTTTTTGGGGACAATCGGCGCGCCGGGCGGCCTGTATACCCCGCTGGTCAGCCCGCAGGCGGTCGCGGTGGATGCCGGGGACAACCTGTTTGTGGCGGACACCCTGGCCCGCCGCGTGGTGCAGTACGACCCGCAGGGGCGGCCCGTGCAGCGTTTTGCGGGCCTGGCACTGGCCCAGCCCCGCGCCCTGGCGGTTGACCCTGGGGGCCTGCTGTATGTGGCTGATAGCGCCCCACCCACCCCGATGGCAGCGGAAGAAGCGGGGCGCGTGCAGTGTATTGACATGGGCGCGCGTCACATGCGCGCGACTGTCCGCTACGGCGAACGCGCGCGCGCCCTGGCGCGTCCTTCGGGCCTAGCGGTCAGTCCCTTTGTGGAACAAGGCGACCTGGCGAGCCTGGGCTTTGGCGACCTGTATGTGTCGGACACGCGCAGCCACCGCATCCTGCGCTTTGTATGGAACTAGGGCGCAGAGGAAACGGCTGGCGGGACAAGGCATCAAGTGTCTGTTGCGCCTCCTTTCTCAGTGAGAATCGCAGTGATTAACTGCCCTCAGAAACCGAAATCACCGTTAGCCCAGATACTCCGGCGAAATGCATGCCGTTGTGCGTCACCAGCGGAACCCCCTGCTGCAACGCAGTCGCCGCAATCCAAGCGTCTGCCGCCGCGATGGGCCGCCCCGCCCGCCGCGCGCTGTCCGTTGCCTCCGCCCAGCGGTCGCAGAGGGCGTCATTTGCATACAAGACAACGTACTTCGCGAGGTATGCCTCCAGCGCCCGCCGCCGAGGTTCGCCCCAGCCCCGCTGCCGTGCCCAGCTTCGCAGTTCGGCCACAGTCATAAACGACAGCACGAACGGCGGGCTTGTCAGGTGCGGCCGGTAGAGTTCGGCGCGCGTGTCGCCCTTGAGCAAGAACGAGACCACGTCTGTGTCTATGACGCGCGCCATCAGTTCCGCCTCTTTCCGTCCGGTGTGTCCCGCCACATGCGCACGGCCCGAATGATGTCTTCGGCGGTCTCGTCCGGCGCGTTGTCGCTCCCTAGCAGTTCGTCAAACGTCATGGCGAGTGCGACAGGACTATCCGCGCTCCTTTGGCGAGTTTGTTCATCAGCCTCCGAGCTGTGTTCCGATGCCGCCGTGTTCCGCGCCTCAGCCGCCGCTTGTCTCATCGCCCCGTCCCCCCCCGCTCGCTTTGATGCTTTAGTATACCCACCCTTGAACGACAGGGGCCGGGCAGGAATGTCCCGCTGGCCCCCTAAAAACTACAGAGTGCCAAGGCAAGCAGCAGGAAAGCCGCACAGTTCCAGTATAATAAACATGCCGCTGCCCTGGCGCGTCCTTCGGGCCTAGCGGTCAGTCCCTTTGTGGAACAAGGCGACCTGGCGAGCCTGGGCTTTGGCGACCTGTATGTGTCGGACACGCGCAGCCACCGCATCCTGCGCTTTGTGTGGAACTAGGGCGCTGCCTCTTCACTGTGAAAGGACAACTTCCAATGACTGGGCACAATATCTGCCAGGCTGCCGCTGTCCTTTGTGTTCTCGCTGCCCTGTCGCTTGTTCCGGCGGCACACGCCGCCCCAGCGCTGAACCCTTTGTTTAGCGATGGGGCGATCATGCAGCGCGGAATGCCCGTGCCTGTCTGGGGCGAAGCCGACCCCGGCGCGCCGGTCACGGTCACGTTTGGCGGGCAGGCCCGGCACACGCGGGCGGATGCCAAAGGGGCATGGCGGGTGACATTGGCCCCCATGCCGGCAGGGAGCGAACCACGGGTGTTGTCGGTTGCTTCGGGCGGCGCGCGCGCCGAGGCGCAGAACGTTTTGGTGGGGGATGTCTGGCTGTGCGCCGGGCAGTCCAACATGCAGGTATGGGTAGAAGGCAGCGATGTCAGCCGCTCTCTCAAGACCGCCGACGACCCTTTGCTGCGCGTCTTTCTGGTGGATGTCACGTCTACAAACATGCCCGCTGCCCGGTTCCGGCAAGGGCCGCCGCCGGAGATGGTCAACGTGCAGCGCGACCGAATGAACCAGTACGGCCTGAAATGGACGCCTGCGACCCAGGAATCTGCGCGGTGGTTTTCCGCCGTGACCTATGCTTTCGGCAGACAAATCCACCGGCAGACCGGCGTTCCGACCGGCCTGATCACGGCGGCGTTGGGAGGAACGCCCGCGCAGGCCTGGACTTCGCGCGACGCGCTGCTCGCCTCGCCCACTTTGCGCCCTTTGGCGGATCAGCCGCGCTCATCGGGGCTTTACAATGGCTCCATCGCACCGCTCGCGCCGTTCGCCGTCAAAGGCGTGGTCTGGTATCAGGGCGAGTCGGATGCCGATAATTATGAAGAAGCGATCCGGTATCGGGCGCTGCTCCCGGCGATGATCGGCTCGTGGCGCAAAGCCTGGGGATATCCAGTGCCGTTTGTGCTGGTGCAGCTTCCGGCATTCCATCCGGTCCAGGCTCAGCCCTCCGATTCGCCGTGGGCTTGGCTGCGGGAAGCGCAGGCGATGACCGCGCAGTCCGCACCGCAGGTGGAGCTGGCGATCACGATTGATACCGGGCTGGCGGACAATCTGCACCCCGGCGCCAAAACAGCCGTGGGGGAGCGCGCGGCGCGGGCAGCATTGGCTCTTGTCTACCATCAGCCGGTCGTCCCTGCCGGGCCGTCGTTCCAGAGCATGGTAATTAGGGGCGGCGCTGTCCGCGTGCGCTGGACAAACGTCGGCACGGGGCTGCGCTCCCTCAAGGTGACGACCAACGGCGGCGCGACCCAGATCGCCGCCAATCCCGTGCAGGGTTTTTCGGTGTGCGGCGCGAATCAGCAGTTTGTCTGGGCGGAGGCGCGGATTGCAGGGAAAGACACAGTCGTGGTTTCCAGCCCGCAAGTGCCGCAGCCGGTGGCTGTGCGCTATGCGTGGGCGGGTTTCCCGCTTTGCAATCTTTACAACAGTGACGGGCTGCCCGCGTCCCCGTTTCGGACAGACCATTTTGCCCCCGCCCGTCCATGACGGGCGGCGTCTGCTGACGAAAGAGTGATGCCAAACTTCTCGTGAGGCTGGCGGAAAGAAGGACAGATGCGTATTCCCGAACCTTACCCGACCCTGGATGCCTTGATGCGCTTGATCGGCGAAGCAGGCACGCGGCTTGTGGAGATTGAAGCGGCGGAAGGCGCGGCAGGCAACATTTCGGTGTTTGTGGCTTGGGATTTGGACACGCAGGCCCAGCTTCCCAACCAAAAGCCGTATGCGCTGCCGCAGCCTGTGCCCGAACTTGCCGGAACCACCTTTATCGTGTCCGGGTCAGGGCGGCGTCTGCGCGAGATCGGGCGCGACCCGGAAGCGAACCTGGGCGCGCTGCGCATTGAGCCGGGGGGCGAAACAGCGACGCTGTGCACTTCGCCGCGCTGCTTGTTTGAGCGGCCCACGTCGGAGTTTAACTCGCACCTAGCCGTGCATCGCGAGCTGATTGGGCGGGACGACTTGAACTTCCATACAGTTATCCATGCCCAGCCTCTGTATCTGACGTATCTCAGCCATATTCCGCGCTACCAGGAGACGCGTTACCTCAATCGGCACATCCTGCGCTGGCAGCCGGAAACGCTGGTGAACCTGCCCAAGGGCGTCAAGTTTCTGCCGTTTCTGCTGCCCGGCTCCCCGGAACTGATGGCTGCCAATGTCGGGGCCATGCAGGAAGACTACCGGGTCGTATTATGGGCCAAGCACGGCGTCATGTCCCGCTCCGACCAGTCGGTAAAGCGGGCCGCTGACCGCATTGAGTACGCCGAAACGGGCGCGAAGTACGAGTACCTGAACTTGACCAATCACGGCCTGGCCGATGGCCTCACCCCGGATGAGCTGCGAAGCATTGCCGACAAGTTCGGCCTGCATCAGGATTACTTTTAATGGTGGGCGACACTCCTGCAGGCAGCTCTCAGCCGTGAGACGGACAACAACGGTGGACAATAATGGCGGATAAAGAGTTTTTGGCGGTGGACTTGGGGGCGGAGAGCGGGCGCGGGGTGCTGGCATCGTTTGACGGTCAGCGCATTGCCCTGCGCGAGCTGCATCGGTTCCCGACAGGGCAGGGCGCGCAGGACATCGGCGCGGACGGCGTCCGGCGCTGGGAGTTTGAGCGCATCTGGGGCCAAGTCCATGAGTGCCTGGCGCAGGCGTTGGCGCTGGCTCCCGAGCTGGCAGGCGTAGCTGTGGATAGCTGGGGCGTGGACTTCGGCCTGCTGGACGGCCAGGGCCGCCTGCTGGATGCGCCCATTCAGTACCGGGATGCTTCTCACGGGCGGGCCATGCAGGCGGTTCTCGCGTCCACGCCCGCCGAGGACATTTGGGGCGGCACGGGTATTCAATTGCTGCCGTTCAACACTCTGTATCAACTCAAAGCGCGGCAGGAGCGGGATGCGCGGCTGCTGCAACAAGCGCGCCATCTGCTGCTGATCCCCGACCTGCTGGCACACCGATTGACCGATGGCGCTGCCCTGAGCGTGGAAATGACCAATGCAGGCACCACCCAGTGCCTGGACACGCGCACGCACGCGTGGAACACGGCTTTGCTTCAGCGCCTGGGCCTGCCGACCCACTTTCTGGGCGACTTGATCCTGCCCGGCACGCCCGTCGGCAAAACCAGACAAGGCGTGCCTGTTTACGCGGTCGGGTCGCATGACACGGCATCGGCGGTGGCAGCGGTGCCCGCGCAGGCCGGGACACGCTGGGCATATCTCTCGTCGGGGACGTGGTCGCTGCTGGGCGCGGAGATTGCGTCCCCGCAGCTTGCGCCGCGCGTGCGCGAGATCGGCTTCAGCAACGAAGTTGGGGTGGGGGGCACGACCCGCCTGCTCAAGAACATCATGGGTCTGTGGCTGGTGCAGGAATGCCGCCGCGCGTTGCAGGCGGGCGACAGCCGCGACTATTCATACCCGGAACTGGCGGCCCTGGCCGAAGCGGTGCCCCCCGGCGGCCCGACGTTTGATGCCACCCATCAGCGCTTTCTCGCCCCCGCCGACATGCATCAGGAGATCGCCGCTGCCTGCCTTGAAACCGGCCAAACGCCGCCGCAGGGTGCCGGACCGCTCATCCGCTGCTGCCTGGACAGCCTGGCTTTGGCCTACCGGGAAAGCCTGCACGCCCTGGAAAGCGTTCTGGGGCAGACATTTGACGTGCTACACGTGGTGGGGGGCGGCTCGCAAAACCGCCTGCTCAACCAATTGACCGCCAACGCCTGCGGCATCCCCGTCGTCGCCGGGCCGGGCGAAGCGACCGCTCTGGGCAACGTGCTGGGGCAATTGGTGGCATCGGGCATGGTGTCGGATTGGGCGCAGGCGCGCCAGGTGTCCGTGCGCTCTTCCGAGACAGAGACTTTCCTGCCCCGGTGAAGTGAACAGCCCTGCCCCGGTGAAGTGACTAGCGTTGCGCAGGGAAAGCGTCCGGCATGACAACAACCAATGTGCTGGAAACCAAGACCCCGCCCACCGACACGGACAGCGCGGTTCTGGCTGGGCGCATCAAGGCGCAAGCGCAGACGCTGGGCTTTGCGCTGTGCGGGATCACGGATGCCGCGCCCCCGCCCCACCACCGGGAGTACGCGCGCTGGCTGGCTCAGGGCCGCGCGGGAGAGATGCTGTACCTGCACCGGCAGGAACCGAAGCGCGCCGACCTGAGCCTTGTGCTGCCGGGCGTGCAGTCCGTGGTCTGCGTGGCCCTGAACTACGCCCCTGCCGATGGGCACGGCCTGGAAGACGTGACCGACGACGCCCTGCGCGGCGCTGTCGCCCACTATGCTCGCTTTGACGACTACCACGACCTTTTGTGGCAGCGCCTGGGTTCTCTGCTGACGTTTATCCAGACCCTGCGCCCCGATGCGCAGGGCAAAGTCTACTGCGACACCGGCCCCATCACCGAACGAGACCTGGCAATGCGCGCGGGCCTGGGCTGGATTGGCAAGCATACCAATCTGCTGTCGCAGCGCCTGGGCAACTGGTTCTTTTTGGGCGAGATACTGCTCACCCTCCCCCTGCCCACCGACACGCCGGAAACCACCCACTGCGGCTCCTGCACGCGCTGCCTGCCGGCCTGCCCGACCGGGGCCATCACCGCTCCCTACCAATTGGATGCCCGCCGCTGCATTTCCTATCTGACGATTGAGCTTAAAGGCAGCATTCCCGCACACCTGCGCCCGCTGATCGGCAATCGCATCTACGGGTGCGATGACTGCCTGGCGGCCTGTCCCTGGAACAAGTTCGCGCGGGCCGCCGCCGACCCTGCCGTCCGCCCCCGTGCCGACCTGACCGCCCCGGACTTGCTGGCCCTGCTCGCCCTGGATGACGAACAATTTCGCCGCCGCTTTGCCCATAGCCCGATCAAACGCGCCAAGCGGCGCGGCCTGCTGCGCAATGTCTGCGTCGCCTTGGGCAACATCGGGGATGCCCGCGCCGTGCCCGCGCTTCAGGCCGCGCTCCGCGACCCGGAACCCCTGGTGCAGGAGCACGCGGCCTGGGCCTTGGCGCAGATCGCCGCCCGCGCCCAGGCAGGCGCTCCTTCCGCCTGAAGGGGAAAGGTTCTTTCAACAGCGGCAGGAAAGCGCCCCGAAGATCGCGAACTACGCCCATATGACGCTGGACGCCGAAACTTCCGCCGCCTACTACCAGGCGCTGCAATTGCCGCCGGGCAGCAGTGCGGAGCAAATCCATGCGCAGTACCGAGTTCTGGCAAAGCGGTATCACCCCGACCGCAACCCCCATCGCCGCGAATGGTCGGAAGAACATCTGCGCCGGCTCAACGAAGCCTACCATGCCCTGGCCGATGCCGATGCGCCGCCCCCGCTGTCCGCCGCGCCGCCCCCGCCGGCCGCATGGGGCCAAAGCGCAAAGGCCGGGCCGGAACCGCCCCTGCGCCCGCCCCTCGCGCGGCGCGTCTTGAGATACTCAGCCGTGGTCGGCCTGGTGTGCGCTGTCAGCGTGGCCTATTCCACCTGGTCGCAGTCCCTGCCGCTGTCTCCCGTCCCGGTGCCGAGCGCCGTCCCGTCTGCCCCCCCGCCCGCAGCTCCCGCTCCCCCGCCCGCGCGAGGAGAACAGGCCATGCTGACCGCGAAATTCAGCGCGGAAAGCGTCGGGGTGGACGATTTGGTGGCGCGGGCCTCGCTCCTTGTGGCGCGGGTGAATGCCGAGTCGCAGCATGCCCCCGGAAGCCGTCGTCCGCAAAAATCCGAGCAGCTGGCCGCCGACGTGCTGGAATTGTCGCATTTGCAGCACTTTGTCCGCAGCGGCCTGGAAGACTTGCAAACGCCGACGCTGCAAGACCTGCACCGGGCAAAGGCCGCCGATTTGCAGCTGGCCCTTTTCCAGCTGAAGCGCCAGCAGCATCTGGTTTCCGCCGAAGTCGCTTCGTTTCCCATAAGATAACCGCGGCGGGTGTCTGTGTTTCCCCGATATTTTAATGGGGGCGCATCGGCGTTTGCACGGCTTTCCCACGGCAGAGTCACGGCGTACCGACGACGGAACAAAACCGTCCGTCGTTGGTACGCCGTTGAGACACTGCAACAACGCTTATGCAGCGCGGGGGCAGCGCCCAAGCCGCACCGGGACGATGCGGGAAACAACACCTGCCGAAGGGGTCAAAATGGAGGACGCTCGCCGCCGGTCACGGTTGACTTCCGGCGAGGCCGGGAACTATAATGAACGCAGGCCGCAGACGCGGCGGAAGATTTAACAAGCCGCCTCCCAAAGGCGAAGGAGAACACATCATGGCAGATCAAATGGCGGAAATCAAGGAACTGGCGGCGCAATTGCGCGTTGACAGCATTCGGTGCACGACGGCGGCGGGGTCGGGACACCCGACATCGAGCATGTCCGCCGCCGATCTCATGGCGGTGCTGATGACTCGGTATCTGAAGTACGATTTTTCCCACCCCCAAAAGCCCAACAACGATCATTTGATCTTCAGCAAGGGACACGCATGTCCCTTGCTTTATTCCATGTTCAAGGCGGCGGGGGCCATCACGGACGAAGAGCTGCTGACCCTGCGTCAGTTCGGCAGCCGCCTGGAAGGGCACCCCAACCCGCATGTGACGCCGTTTGTGGATGTCGCGACCGGCTCGCTGGGGCAGGGCCTGCCGATTGGGGTCGGCATGGCTTTGGACGGCAAGTATCTGGATAAGCTGCCGTTTAAGGTCTGGGTCGTGATGGGCGACAGCGAGGTGGCGGAAGGGTCGGTGTGGGAGGGCTGCGACAAGGCGTCTCACTACAAGCTCAACAACATGATCGGCATTGTTGACATGAACCGGCTGGGGCAGCGCGGCGAAACGGATTTGGGCTGGAACTCGGCGGCGTATGCGGCCCGCGCGCGCGCATTCGGCTGGCATGCGATTGAGATTGACGGCCACAATTTAGAACAAATTGACGCGGCGTATCAGGAAGCCCTGGCGCAGGCCGATCTGCCGACGATGATTATCGCCAAGACCGAGAAGGGGCATGGGGTCTCGTTTCTCGCCAACAAAGACGGCTGGCACGGCAAGGCCCTGAGCGCCGACCAGGCCAAAGAAGCCCTGGGGGAACTCGGCGGCGAGCGGCATATCATTGTCAATGTGCCAAAGCCCGAAGATTTGCAGCCTGCCCCGACCCCTGATACGGAGCCGCTTCATCTTCCCGTGTACGAGATGGGCACCAAAGAAGCGACCCGCAAAGCGTATGGCGACGCTCTTGTCGCTATCGGCAAAAACCGCGCCGATGTGGTCGCGCTGGATGCCGAAGTGTCCAACTCCACGTATGCCGACGAGTTCGCGAAACTGTTCCCGGATCGCTTTTTTGAGATGTATATCGCCGAGCAGCAGCTGGTCTGTGCAGCCATTGGACTGGGCGTGCGTCAGAAGAAGGCCTTTGCATCCACCTTTGCGGCGTTCTTTTCGCGCGCTTTTGACCAAATCCGCATGGCGGCTATTTCCAACGCGCACCTGCGGCTGTGCGGCTCGCATGCGGGCGTGTCCATCGGCGAGGACGGGCCTTCCCAGATGGCCCTGGAAGACCTTGCCATGATGCGCGCTATCTGCAACAGCACGGTGCTTTACCCGTGCGACCCCAACCAGACCGCGCAATTGGTCAACACGATGGCCGATCTGCCCGGCATTGTCTACCTGCGCTCCACCCGTGAAAAAACGCCTGTGCTGTACGGGCCGGACGAGACGTTCCCGGTCGGCGGCAGCAAGCTCGTTCGCCACTCGGACAGCGATCAGGTGGCGGTTGTCGCGGCAGGCATTACGCTTCACGAGTCGCTCAAGGCGTATGAGCAGCTCAAGACCGACGGCATTACGATCCGTGTCATTGATGCGTATTCCGTCAAGCCGATTGACAAAGAAACCCTGCACCGGGCGGCGCAGGACTGCGGCGGGAAGTTTGTCACCGTGGAAGATCACTGGGCCGAAGGCGGGCTGGGTGATGCTGTGCTGGAAGCATTCACCGGCCTGAACGAGCGTGGGCAGACCGTCATCAAGCTTGCCCCGGCGATTATCCCCGGCTCAGGCAAGCCTGCTGAACTGATGCACGCGGCAAAGATTGATGCCGACGCCATTGTGGACGCCGTCAAGTCCCTGCTGTAGCCCCTAAGCGCAAAGCGCGGCCTTTCCCAAGCGGGAAAGGCCGCGCTTTTTTATGTTGCCCGGCTCAGCAAAGTGGGAATAACAACGGCAGGAAAGGGCGGAACCGACCTATGATATTCAACATTTCTCTCGACCTGCCGGGCGATGGGGCATTTTTACGCATTGCGCGCCGCATAGGTCGTGGCCTGCTGGAAGAACTCAGCGTCACAGAAGAAGACGTGGCGGACATTGAGTTTGTCGTGGGCGAGCTGTGCAGCAACGTCATCCGTCACGCACAGGTTTCCAGTGGCCGCTTCAAGGTTGAGCTGGAATATCATGCCGACAGGGTCGTCATTTTAGTCAAAGACACAGGGGTAGGCTTTTCGTTCAAAGACGTGCAGGGAGTGGGAACGGAGCGGCCCGACCGGGACGGCCAAACGCGCGTGGGAGGATTTGGGCTGGACATGGTGCGCCTGATGTCCGACCACCTGGAGTTTTATCGCAGTGACGACCACGGCACGACCGTAGAAGCGACCAAAGTGCTGCACTACAAAAGCGCCGCCAACGCTGCAGAAGCTGAGCAGCTGGACCGGACGGACGGCGCAACCATGACAATGACAACGGAGTAATGCCCCGACGCCCAACAAAACGATCTTGGGTTCTTTTCGAGGGGGAACCGAGCCGAAACGGAGGGAAGACCGAGCCGAAATGGACACTCCCTTTCATCTCCCGCGCGTTGACTTTGGCCGGGGGCCGGTGCTATAATCCGGGGTTGGCTGAGGGGACAAGCGGGAACGAGCGCAGCAAGGGCAAACAGAGGCGCGCATAAGACGCCTCCGGCCCCCATTAAAGGACAGGCAAGATGGCAAACACAGTGGTTGTCGGGGCGATGTGGGGCGACGAATCCAAGGGCAAGCTGATTGACTACCTCGCCCACGACAAAGATGTCGTTGTGCGCTGGGGCGGCGGCTCCAATGCCGGGCACACCGTGGTCGTAGACGACCAGGAATACAAGCTGCACCTCGTCCCCGCCGGCATCCTGCACCCGGAAACGCTGTGCGTTGTCGCCGACGGCGTCGTGCTCGACCCCGCCTCGTTTGTCGGCGAACTCACGTACCTGCAAGGGCGCGGCGTGTCGTGCGAGAACCTCAAGATCAGCGGCAATGCCCACATTGTCCTGCCGTACCATCAGCTTTTAGACGAACTGGAAGAAAAGCGGCGCGGGGCCAAAGCCCTGGGCACAACGGGACGCGGCATCGGCCCCGCCTATCAGGACAAAGCCGCCCGCATCGGCATCCGCATGCGCGAGTTTGTAGACCCTGCCTTGTTCGCCGAGCGCCTGGCCGAAGTGCTGGAATACAAAAACGAGCTGCTTGCCAAGATTTACAACGTGCCCCCGCTGCACGCGCAGGACATCCTAGACAAGCTGCTGCCTCATGCCGACGCCCTGCGCCCTTATGTGGACGACACGGCCCTGCGGGTCGCCTATGCCGCCAAGTCCGGCAAGAAAGTGCTGTTTGAGGGCGCGCAGGCCACACTCTTAGACATAGACCTGGGCACGTACCCCTATGTCACCTCATCCCATCCGTCAGCAGGCGGCTCGTGTGTCGGCACCGGCCTGGGGCCAACGCAGATCGACCAGATTATCGCTGTCTCCAAGTCATACACGACGCGGGTCGGCGCGGGCGCGTTTCCCACCGAACAAGACAACGCCCTGGGCAACTTGATCCGCGAGCGCGGCGCGGAATATGGCACCACAACGGGCCGCCCCCGGCGGTGCGGCTGGCTGGACGGGGTCGCGCTGCGCTACTCGGCGTTGGTGAATGGCCTGACAGACTTGTATCTGGGGCACCTAGACGTACTGTCCGGGTTTGAGGAAGTCAAGATCGCCACGGCCTACACGCTGGACGGCCAAACGATAGAAGACTTCCCCAGCGACCAGGCCCGCCTGTGCCGGTGCGTCCCGGTCTACGAAACGCTGCCGGGCTGGGCGGAAGACGTGGACGAAATCAAGACCTACGACGCCTTGCCCGTCAACGCCCGCCGCTTTGTGGAGCGCGTAGAAACGCTGATCGGCGTTCCCATCACTACTGTCTCGGTAGGCCGCCGCCGTGACCAGACCATGTTTCTGCCCAGCGGAGCCGCAGGGAAAGCCCACTGATGAACGAGTGGCCGTATGGATGAGTGGATAGAAATGCAGCCGGGCGTCCTGCGCCGCACTTTGGCGAGCGGCGATCTCCTGATGCAGATGGTGGTTACTCTGGCGGCAGGCAGCAGCCTTCCTGTCCACACGCACCAGAATGAGCAGATGGCGCACATCATCTCCGGGCGTCTGATATTGACTATCGACGGCATGCCGCACGAGTGCGGGCCAGGCGAAACCCTGACAATTGCGGGCGGCATGCCCCACAGCGCCGAAGCGCGCGAAGACACTGTTGTGCTGGACACGTTCAGCCCGCCCCGATTTGACCTGCTCGCCCAGGACGAACAGCACAGAAAAGAGCAGCAAGACACCCATGCGTAAACCCATCATTGCCGGCAACTGGAAAATGAACAAGACGGTCAGCGAGTCGCTGGCCCTGATAGATGCCCTCAAGCCCCTCGTAGCAGGGCGCGAAGCCGCCGACATTGTCGTGTGTCCGCCCTTCACCGCCCTCTACGCCGTCAGGCAGGCGCTGGGCGGAACAGCAATCTGCCTGGGCGCGCAGAACGCCTTTTGGAAGCCAAGCGGCGCATACACATCGCAAGTTTCCGTGCCGATGCTGGCTGATGTCGGCGTGCAGTACGTGCTGGTCGGCCACTCGGAAACACGAGGGCGCTTTGGGGTCACCGAACCCGACATGACGCCTGATTTAGTGAACACGCTGGCCGAAACCGACACTGCCGTTAATGCCAAAGCCCGCGCCATTCTCGCGGGCGGCCTGCGCCCCATTATCTGCATCGGCGAGACCCTGACCGAGCGTCAGAACGGCCACACGGACACGGTCGTGCAGCACCAAGTCACGCGCGCTTTGGAAGACATTGATCCGGCCCATGTCGGCAGTGACGTTGTCTTCGCCTACGAGCCTGTGTGGGCTATCGGCACCGGCGAAGTGTGCGCCCCCGAAGAAGCGGGCCGCGTGTGCCATGTCGTGCGCGAAGCTGTCCGTGCCCTCTGCGGCGGGCCTGCCGCCGACGGGGTGCGCATCCAATACGGCGGCTCCATGAAGCCGGACAATGCCCGCGAATTGCTGGCACAGCCGGATATTGACGGCGGATTGATCGGCGGGGCGAGCCTGAAGGCCGCTGATTTCGCGGCTATTTGCACGGCAGCAGCCTAAATTGGGAGTCTCCATTTCGGCTCGGTCTTCGCTCCCTATCGGTTCTCCCTCCGTATCCCAGCGGCGCTGAAACGGTGTTTCCCGGCTTATCAAGCCTGTACCGACGACGGAACAAACTCTTCCGTCGTCGCAACGCGCTAGGGACGCCGCTGCAACGCCTCTGCTCTGCCTCAGAGAAGCCCCTGGAAGCGGCCTCAACCCCCGCAAACACCGGCACTGCCAAATCACTGGATACTGGCACTGCCAAACCGAGCGAAATTGCACACTCCCCTTAGAAACTGTTGAGATAATCGGGTCTTTGGTGTAGAATAGCAGCATGAGCCGCCAATCCTACACTACCGACCTAATCGACGACCAGTGGCAACGACTGCAAGAGTGCCTCCCTAAAGCCACAAACG
>JAABUQ010004865.1_pt1 | contig 22271 bp, 15 predicted proteins | sample 5560001 | NCBI WGS metagenome assembly JAABUQ01 (sample SAMN10711888, study PRJNA513371) | rock metagenome | isolation source: Antarctica rocks | place: Antarctica: Victoria Land, Finger Mt nord | collected 2015-12-18 | reverse complement strand
TCAGCAGCCCATACCCGATCCCGCCGAGGAAGGCCCCGCGCTTTCCCGCCGTCGCCGCGAGCGTCGCGGCCAGCAGGAAGGCCGAGGGGACCTCGGTCATCGCCGACCGGCTCTGACGCAGCAGCACCGGGTCGAGCGCCACGACGGCCGCCGCCAGCAGGATCGCCCGATTCCTCAGCCCCCAGCGGCTCGCGGCCAGGGCCGTCAGGGCGACCGTCCCCAGCCCGGCCGCCAGGTTCAGCCCGAGGACCGCCGGGGTCAGATGCTTCCCGGCCAGCGCGACGACCGGCGTCAGCAAGACAGGGTACAACGGCGGGCGATACGCCGTCGGGCGGCCGTCGATGGAGAAACCGCGCCCCTCGGCCAGAGCGTTGGCGAGGACCAGGTAATTATCGGGATCGTCGGGCCGATCACGCCAGGCCGGTGCCATCACCGCCAGCCTCGCGAGGGCCGCGAGGACCAAAATCGCCGCGAGGCCGCGTCTGGGGAATTGGTCGCTCAGAGCCATCGCCGCAGGACCCGAGGCGCCTGCGGGGCGAAGCCCAGCACGAGCCCAACCCCGAGGCCCGCAACGTGCGCCGCATTGCCGATCGGTCCCAGAACGCCGCTCATGCACAAGAAGAGCCAGATCATCATCCACTGGATCGTCTGCTGCGTGACGGCCATGCCCCCCGAGGGATCGAAGCGGCCAACCATCCAGACGTAGCCGAAGAGCGCGTAGACCACGCCGGACATCCCGCCCGAAAAGTGGTCGGGGGTCCAGAAATACTGGCTGAGATTGGAGAGTGACCCCGAGATCAGGACGATCGCCAGGAGTCGGACGCTGCCGCGCCTCATCTCGATCAGGCCGCCGAGGTCGTAGAGCCAGATCATGTTGTAGATAAGGTGTAAGGCGCCGAAATGGATAAAAATTGGCGTAATCAGCCGCCAGACCTCGCCCCTTCGCAATCCGGAAAGGCCCTGGAACTGATAACGGGTGACAGGATGGCCCGCGTCGTCAATCTTCTGGGGGACTTCCCGGACCGTGGGGAGATAGAGCGGAAGGATGGGCTCATCGCGTTCGCCGAGGTGAGAAACCAGGGCGACCGCCGCGCTGGCGACGATCAGCAGGATCGTCAGGGGGCAGCGCCCGGCGGGGCGGTGATTCCAGCGACCGCTGAGACTGATGGAGTTGCGGGCGTGCAGACGCTCCGCGCGTTCGGCCTCGCGCCGCAACGCCTTGGCCGTCTGCTGCACGCCGAGGTACTTGGGATCGTCGGGGGCGAGGAGAAACGCCTCCAACTCGCGCCTGGCCTGCTCGACGCGCTCCTCGCGGTGGACCCAGACGACGGTGCCGGAGGGCTTGGGGTCGAGCTTCGTGGTGATGTCGAGGGTCAGCAAGTAGTCGGCCAGCCGACCCGCCGCGTCCCCGTCCGCGATTGTCCCGATCTCACGCATCGACAGCCCCCCGAGCCCAAGGAATGGCCACGATCCTACACGAAGCGCCCTCCTTTGTGGTAGTTTGGGCCCCTCGGCCCACCCCGAACGCCGTTTTCCAGAACATGCACCCTGGTGAGCTTCCTCCGATGACCGAGCGGCCCGTCATCCTGACTCTGACCACCATGCACGAGGATGGGATGCGCATGCTCCGCGAGGCGGGCGAGCTGCGCATGGCCTCGAAGCTCGACCCCCTGACCCTGCGCTCGGAGATCGCCGACGCCGATGCGCTGGTCTTGCGGACGGCCGGGGTGGTCGACGCGGCCCTGCTGGATTGCGGCGCGAGGCTGCGGGTGGTCGGCAGGCACGGGGTCGGGTTCGACCACATCGACGTGCCGGCCGCGACGGAGCGGGGCATTCTGGTGCTGACGACCCCGGGGGCGAATACCGAGAGCGTTTGCGAGCACGCCTTCGGCTTCATGATCGGCCTGTCAAAGTTCTTCCCCCAGACGATGGCCGCCCTCCGCGCCGGCGATTACCACTCGCGGCTGAAGTACACCGGGCGTGACCTGCTGGGCCGGACCCTGGGGATCGTCGGCTTCGGGAGGATCGGCCGCCGCGTGGGCGAGGTCGCGAAGGCCGCCTTCGGGATGACCGTCCTGTACCACGACATCGTCGCGGCCCCCCCCGAGGTCGAGGCCCGCGCGGGCGCCCGCCGCACGAGTCTCGATGAATTGCTGCGTGCCTCGGAATACGTCACCCTGCACGTACCCCTGGACGAGTCGACACGCGGGCTGATCGACGCCGACGCCCTGGCGCGGATGCGGCCGGATGCGATCCTGATTAACACCTGCCGAGGCCCCGTCGTCGACGAGCCCGCCGTCGCCGAGTCCCTCGACGCCCGCCGCCTCTGGGGCTACGGCGCCGACGTTTACACCGTCGAGCCCCCGCCCGCCGACCACCCACTGATCGGGCGCCCCGACGTGTTGCTGACGCCCCACAGCGCCGCCCAGACGGCCGAGAGTCTGCGCAACATGGCCACCGGGATCGCCGAGGACGTTGTGGGCGTCCTCCGCGGCGAGGCCCCCCGGTTCCCCGTCAACGACCCCGCCGAGGTCGCCGCCAATCGCCGCCGGCTGGGCCTCGACGGCGTCTGATCTCCCGCGACGGGCACGCGGGTCCGCCGAGGCGCGGCGGACGCCCCGGCTGCTCGTGGAGGGGACGGGTCGCCTTTGCCGGTCAATAGTCGCTGGACGAGATCACTTCCTTGCCCCTGCGGGTGGTCAGGGCCTGCCACACGCCGAACTTTGTACCGGGGGCGACGAAGTAGACAAAGTTGTTGTTGGGGGGCGCCCCCAAGGAGACTCCGACGGGGATCGGCATCTGGCTTCCGGCGGGCCCTCCTGGGGGCTGCACGGTGTTCGCCTGATACTTCCAGCTATCCACCGAGTTCTTGACGAATCGGACCGACCCATCGCAGAACGCGACGTTGACTCCGCCCGGGTGCTCGCTCATGGCGCCGGAGGGGATGACGTACATGGGGCTGGGGATGTTGTTCTGCGTCAGGCCCGCGTTGGGGGGCAGGTACGACGTGACGAGAGTGTCGTACCACTTCGTCGAATTCCAGGCGCTGTCCGAGTTCTGGTACGGGGGATCGAAGATCGCGAAGAGACTGTGCGCCCGCTCCGAGAAGAGCATGGTCGAGCTGGTGCCGTCGGTGATCTGGGAGATATTGACGACACTATCCCCGTAGATCACGCCGTTATACATGGCGAACTGAAGGCCGCCTGACCCGGCCGGTGGTCGGGCGTCGTAGCTCTTCTGATACGAACCCCAGAAGGTTCCCTGGTTCGCCGCGTAGCTGGTGAATTGCTGCATGTAGGGTTTGCCGTTGGCGTCGACCAGGTAGGGCCGCTGGTAGTTGAAGCTCGCGTTCGCCGTGGCCGTGCTGATGGGCTGCGGCTCCCACGCGTCGCTGGGGCAGTGAAGGGTGTCAATGGCCACCGTGGCGATCGTGATGTTCTCGTAGTTATAGGCACCGCGATTGACGTTCAACGCGGCGTACAACGGGGCCTGCTCGGTGAACGGCATCAAGCGGACGAAACAGCTGTAGTTGGGAAACCGATCGTAACCCCCGGCCGTGCTGGCCGCGGAGCAGGAGTTGCTCGGAAACGCCTGGTGGACGTCGTGGTAGTTGTTCGCCCCGAGGGCCAACTGCTTCAGGTTATTCGTGCACTGGGCGCGTCGGGCGGCCTCGCGCGCGGCCTGCACGGCGGGCAGCAAGAGCGCGATCAGCACGCCGATGATCGCGATGACCACCAGCAGCTCGATCAGCGTGAACCCTCGGGAGCGTGGGAGTCCGGGGCCGGAAGGGGACGGCATGGATGGAGACTCCGGTGGATGCGGATCGAAAGAGGCCGTCGGCAGGCGGGGGGATGGCCAAGACTGGGCCACCCTTGCGACAGCACTCTAAGCGCGAACGATGTGGCTTTCGTGAGCATTTCAAAAAGACGCGAAGAGAAGTCCTGGAACGGTCTTCACCGTGATCAGACCCAGCCCTTCCGCTTGCGAAGCCACCACTCGGCGGAAAGGAGCGCGGTGAAGATCAGCAGGAAGGGCCAGTTGTCCCAGAGGCGATACTCGGTCTGGCGCTCGAAGCTGGTGAACTTCTCGTCGTCGAGGGTCGCCAGGTACTTCTCAAGCTGCTCGGGGACCAGCGGCTTGCCGCCGGTGATCTCGGCGATCTGCTTCAGGAGTTCGGGGTCGGCGGCCGGGTTGGACAGCTCGCGGTCGTCCTGGTAGACGAGGAACCGCGCGGAGTCGCGGCCGATGTCCTTGCCCTGGTCGGTGCCGGAGACGGCGACGCGATACTCACCCGGCTCGCGGGTGCCGTAGAACGATCCGCGCGACTCGGCCCCCTGGTTGTACAGCGTCACGGGCTCGGCCTTGCCGTTGGGGCCGAGGAAGGTGACGCTCGTCTCAAACTTGGCGTCGGGCATCGGCTCGCCCTTGGCCCCCCTGGCGGCGACGGCCATCTCGACCTTTTGCCCGACGGCGACGCGGCGGTGGTCCAGCAGCAGCTTGATCTGGCCTTGCCCCTCGTCCTCCTTGTGGGCCAGCCACAGGATCGCCTGCCTCCAGAACTTCCGATGGGCCGCGCGGGCCTCGTCGCCCGCTCGGGCCCAGACCCAGGTTTCGCCGCCGAAGGCCAGGGCCCGCCCCTTGCCGACCCCCAACCCGGCCATCAACGCATCGCCCGAGGGGGTCCGGGCCAGCAGGATCGCGGCGGCCTTCACCCGCGAGAAGCGGTTGGCGCCCGGGATCGGCGGCAGGGCGTCCCAGAGGCGGCGGCTTTCCGCTCGCGTCGGGCCGAGTTGCAGGACGAACTCGTCGAGGGCCTGCTCGTTGGCCAGCACTTTCAGCCCCTCGGCCGGCTCGTTCTGCCCGTCGCCCGGCCGGATCACCACCGGCAGCAGGTCGCCGATCGGGGTGCCCGCCCACCCCCCCTCGCCGAAGCTCGAACGGCCCCCCAGCATCATCAGGCCCGCCTTGCGATCGACGGCGCGGGCCAGCAAAAGCTGCTGCGAGCGCGTGAGATAATCCGCGGGCAGGTCGCCCAGGATGTACACGTCGTACGCCCCGGGAGCGAGGTCCGCGTCGACCAGGTCGCCGCGGTCGCCGCCGGCCGGCTCGCGAAGGACTTTCAAGTCGGTCTGGATGTAATCCGCGGCGTCCAGGGCTCGTGTCAGGAACTTGAACTCCCAGGAGAAGTTCGGCCCCTGGATGTACAGGACGTTCAGCCCTCCGCGCAGGACGGTCACGAACGTGCTGACCTCATTATTGCCGGGCACCAGCTCCCCTTCCTTGGGCTTGACGCGGAGCGTGACTTTTTTCTCGCCATCGGACTGGGGCGTGAATTTCAGGCCCGAGAGCGCGACGATCTCGGTCCCCTCCGGCGCCCGGACCTTCTTGGTGGCCACCGGCGCGGTGAACCCCTCGACAAATAGCTCGACTTCGATATCCTGATTGGGATATCCCCGGACGCCGATGGTTCCACGGACTTCGACCTCGTTCTTGACGAAGGCCGTCGGCGCGGTGACGACCTCGCGCGCGGCCAGGTCGCGAGAGGCCGCCCCCGCCCCCGCCGTGCCGAAGCAGACGGGATTCACGGGCACTTGCAGGTTCCCCAGCCGCGCCGCGACGGCCAGGGGGGAGGGGCCCGCGTTGCTCGCGCCGTCGCTGAGCAGGATCGCCGAGGCGATTCTCACGCCGTTCTGCCGGGCCAACGCCCCCTCCAGGGCCGAGCCGATCCCCGTTTCCTTCCCCTTGGGAGGCGCCGCGTCGCCTTCGCTCGACTTGAATTCCGAAAGGGCCGCGTCGAATAGGTAAACCTTGACGTCCAGCGAGGGCGCCCGCTTCTTGAGCGTGAGCAGGGACTCGTCGAGCATCGACCTGGCCACGTTCCAGCGACTCCTGCCGGCGGCCTCGTCGGCGATCCCCATGCTTTCCGAGGCGTCGACCAGGAAGACGACCGAAGCCGCCTGCTTCACCTTCTTCAAAACGACCGCCGCCGGCCGCGCCGCCCCGAACAGGGTGAGCAGCACCGCCGCCAATCGCAGGCCCAGCGCGAGCCACTGCCAACGCCCCGAGGTCCCCCGGAGCCGCGCGTGATACGCCCAGAGCGTCGGGCCCATCACCGCGATCGCGAGGACCGCCATGATTGGCCAGGGGGCAATCGGGCTGAAAGCAAGACTCATCGGCGAGGCCTCATCCCGTCCGTTCCTTGTGGAACTTGTTCGCAAGCAGGTTTTCCGCCGTCACGATCAGCAGGATCAGGATCATCAGCCAGGGGAAGAGTTCGTGGCCGACCCTCGTGAGCGACTCGGCACGCTTGAGTTCTTCCAGGCTGTCGACCAGTTGATAGCGATCCTTGCCCTCGAAGAGGGCGTCAAGCTCCTTGGATTCCAGGGGGACAAGCTGCGACTCGGTGGGCGGGGCGTTGACGCTGAATCCGAGCGACTCCCGGCCGCCGTCGGCCCCGGAGGCGAGGACGGACCACGGGCCGAGTTCCCGCGGCGGCTCGATCTCCAGGGACGTTGTGCTGGCCGTCGGGGAAAGGCGGTCGGAACTCGACGACTCGCCCGGCCCCTTAACCACATAGTTGGCGAACCGCCGGGAGGGGTCGATCGGCAGGCTGACGACCTCCCCGGCCAGGAAGTTCAGGCGGTCGGTCGACTGGCCGCCGAGGAAGGGGACCGTCTGGTCCATCACCTCGACGAAGGACCAGAATTTCCCCTGCGCGAACTCGTTCCAAGAGCCCGTCGGCCTCCGGGACAGCGGCGTCGTCCAGAGCAGCACGCGCCCCTTCCGCCCGCCGGGAAAGACCCGCTCCAGGAGCGCGGGCGCCCCGTCCTGATAGCTCAAGAGGGCACGCACGCCGGCCGCGGGGGTCACGGCGAAATACTTGGCCACCGGCACCAGTGTCAGATCGGCGTCGAGGTCTTTCGGTGAGCGCTTGAAGAGCGGGTGCGTGGCGTCGAACTTGCCCAGATAAGTCCCTTCGGGAGGCGTCTTGATCTCGCCGAGGGTCCCTGGCAGGAGCGGAGAGGCCGCCTCGCCGTTGTAGCCGGCCCGATCCACGCGGTTCCCGAGCGCGACGACGAGGCCGCCCCCCTCGCGTACGTAGCCGTTGAGCCGGCCCCAGTCGGCGTCGCCCAGGGCCTTGACGTTCAGGAGGAAGATGCCGGCGTAGTCCTTCAGGGTGGCCTTGGCGCCGGCGGCGAATCGCGAGGTCGTGAAGGTCTCGACGTGGTAAGGCCGGGGCTCGTCCTTGGGCAGGGTGGCCGGGTCGAGCGCGTTCTTGACGAAGAGGGCTTCGCGGGCCTCGTCGGCGACCACCAGCACGCGCAGAGGGGGCTGAACGCGAAAGGTCAAGGACCGCTCGTCGTCGAAGGTCAAGGGGTCCGTGCCGCCCGCCAGGCGGAGCCGCGCCTGGTGGAGGCCGACGGCGAGCTTGGGCGTGCGGAAGCGGACCTCGCCCTCGCCGCCAGCGGGCAGGTCGATTTCCTTCTGGTCGCGCTTGGTGCCGTCCTTCTCGCCATCAAGGTAGAACTCCACCACCCGGCGCACCGCGGGGCCGGTCGAGCGAAGGGCGCCGCGGACCTCGACGACCGAGCCCTGGGTCGCCACGCCCGCCGCGGGACGCGCCTCGACGTCGACGATGGCGGCATCGCGGACATCTTTCGGCGAGAGCCGCACGACATAGGTGGCGACCTCGGGTTTCACCGCGCGCGCCTGCTGCAAGTTCTCGATCGCGCGGCCGGACTCCCACGCCGTGCGGGCCAGGTCGCTGAGGACGTAGACCTCGCGCCTCGGCTTCTCGACGCCCGCGACCGCCTTGTACGCCTGACCGACGGCGCCGTTCAGGGGGAACGAGACCGCGTGCAGTTCCAGGCCGTCAATCCGCTTGGTCGCCGCCGCGGGCGTCATGGGCGGGGGGACCGCCGCGGCCTCCGACGAGTCGAACACGAAGACCTGGCTGTCGTCGGGCGCCTTCTTGAGGACTTCCCGCGCGAACTGCTTGGCCTCGGTGAGCCGGTCGCGCCCCTTCTCCTGGTAGCCCATCGAAAGGCTGGTGTCGAAGACCAGGCCCAGCGCGGCCGGCACCTCGCTGTCCCCCAGCGCCGTCTTGGAGTAGAACCGCGGACGCGCCAGGGCCAGCGCCATCAATGCCAGCAGCGCCATTCTCGCCAGAAGCAGCAGCCAGTTCTTGATGCGCAATCGCTTTGTCGAGCGCTTGTGGCGCTGCTTGATGAGCTGGAGCGCGGGGAAAATCACCCGCTTGGGCGTCTGCCGCATGACCAGGTGCAGGATCAGCGGGATCGCCGCCAGGGCCATGCCGGCCGCCAGCCCCGCCGTCAGAAACGTCATCGGGCTTGTCGCGCCCCGTCGTGGGCTCGACCCTCGGGATGGAAAAGGGGCGGAAACAGGGCGCGTCCGGCGGGAGGGCGGGGGCTCATCCTCGCCCCTGGCGGCTGAGCAGGTAACCCATGAGGGCCTTGTCGAACGGCATGCCGGTGTGCAGGGGCACGTAGTCGATCCGCGCCCCGAGGCATTCCTTGCGATACGAGGCGCGGAACGCCGCCACTTCTTCCAGGTAATCGGCCTTGATCCCGTCGGCGTCGACCAGCAGGCGCTCCTGGGTCTCGTTGTCCTCCAGCTCCAGCATGCCATCGAAGGGGAAGAGCGCCTCGGCCTCGTCGAGGATGTGGAAGACGATGATGTCGTGCCCCGCGTGCCGCAGCCGGTGCAGCGCCCGCAAGATCGGCGCGGGCTCGCCCAGCAGGTCGCTGAAGAGCATCACCAGGCTGCGATGCCGGATCATCCCGGCGACCTGATGCAGGCTCCTGCCGATCGCCGTCTCCCCGGCCGGCGCCAGCTTGCTCAGCAGCGACAGGATGTTGCCCAACTGCGAACGCTTGCTGCGCGGGGCGAGGCTCTGGCGCACCTCGCGGTCGAAGGCGACCAGCCCGACGGGGTCTTGCTGGTGGATCATCAGGTAGCCGAGCGCCGCCGCCAGGCTGACCCCGTACTCGAACTTCGTCAGCTCCTGGCGATAGGTGTAGCCCATCGACCCCGAAAGGTCCATCACGAGGTAGCCCGTGAGGTTCGTCTCGGCCTGGAACTTCTTGATGTAGAACCGATCCGTCTTCGCATAGACGTTCCAGTCGATATCGGAGATGTTGTCACCAGAGGTGTACTTGCGGTGCTCGGAGAACTCCACCGAGAACCCGTGGAAGGGGCTGGCGTGCAGCCCCGAGATGAACCCCTCGATGATGAACTTGGCGCGCAGGTCGAGCCGCGCCACCTGGCGGATCACTTCGGGCTTCAGGTATTTCTCGGCCGGACCCGCCAACGGTGGCTCCCCGACGCCTGCGCGTCTCGCTCAGAAGACCTCGGCCAGGCGGATGACCAGCCCCGGCAGGAGGGGACTCGTGTAGTCCTGCGCCCCGGTCAGGACGCGCTCGCGGTATCCCCGCGGCTCGAATTCCAGGACGGTCACGCAACTCTTGAAGCGATCGACGATCACGTATTCGCGGACCCCGAGCCGGTGATACTCGGCTCGCTTCTCGACATAATCCCGACCACGCGACTCCCGATCGTTGCTGACGACCTCGAACACCAGGTCCGGCGCCCGATCCGGCATCCTCGGGACCGCCCCTTCTTTCAACAAGTACACGCCGATGTCGCCGATTCGGTCCGCCTGCTTCCCGATCCGCATCCAGGCTTCGGGGAGAACGTCTTCCACACGCTCCAGGTGTTTGAGCCAGTAATCGCTCAGTCGCAACCGCCAGGGTCGGGTATTCTCGTTGTGAATGTGTCCGGGAGGGGACATGACGATCAACTCCCCCTCGGAACGCTCGTACTTCCATCCTTCCACGAAATCGGCCTCGGCGAAGTCCTCCGACGAGACGGCACGGCCGTGGTCGTCGGGGCCGAAGGCCAAACGTGGGGGGGCCGTCGGCCCTTGCATTGCCATCGTCGTGCCCTCCTCGATCATCAGGCCGCGCCGCCACGGCGGTCGTACTTCGGCACGTCGGGCTCGCGGATCTCGGCGATCAGCTTCTTGATGAGGCTCTCGGTGGTCTGGCCCTCGGCCTGCGCCTGGAAATTGGTGCTGATGCGGTGGCGCAGGACCGGGACGGCGACCTTGCGGACGTCGTCGAGGCTGACGCTGAAGCGGCCGTCCATCGCGGCCATCGCCTTGCCTCCCAGAATCAGGTTCTGGCCGGCGCGAGGGCCGGCGCCCCAGTCGACCAGGTCCTTGATGAATTGCGGGCTCTTCTCGTCGGCGGGGCGGGTGGCGCGGACGAGCCTGGCGACGTACTTCACGGCGTATTCGGAGATCGGCACCGACGTGACCAGCTTCTGAAGGTTCACGATCGCCTTGGCCGAGAGCATCTTCTTCAACTCAGGGTGCTCGCCCTTGGTCGTCGCCGAGAGGATCTTCTCCTCCTCCTCCAGACTCGGGTAGCCGACGCGGATGTCGAACATGAAGCGGTCAAGCTGGGCTTCGGGCAGGGGATACGTCCCCTCCTGTTCGATGGGGTTCTGGGTGGCGATGACGAAGAACGGGTCGGGCAGATGCAGCGTTTCCTGGCCGATCGTGACCTCGCGCTCCTGCATCGCCTGGAGCAGCGCGGCCTGGGTCTTGGGAGGGGTGCGATTGATCTCGTCGGCCAGGACGATATTCGCGAAGATCGGCCCGGCCAGGAACCGGAAGGCGCGACGGCCGGCCTCGGGCTCTTCCAGGACGTTGGTCCCGGTGATGTCCGAGGGCATCAGGTCGGGCGTGAACTGGATGCGCTTGAAGCCCACGTCCAAAATCTTCGCCAAGGAGCTGACCATCAGGGTCTTGGCCAGCCCGGGCACGCCGACCAGCAGGACGTGGCCACGCGTGAAGATCGCCGCCAGGATCTGCTCGATCACCTCCCGCTGGCCGATGACGACCTTGCTCAGCTCGCCGACCATCACGTCGCGAGAGTGGCGGAACTCGTCCAGGAGCTGGGTGATCCGGTCGCCGGAAGTCGACATGGCGGGGTCCGCCTCGGGGAAGATTTGCCGTCGGGACCTCGCGACACTCCCGACCATTGTAGTGCCCCCCGGTCGCGAGAGACAAGCGACCCCGCCGCGGGGTAGTGTCCTAGTTTGAACTTTTATGCGTCCGGCCGTGTCACATCTTACGGCCAGCATCAGCCTCTCGGATCGAATCGGCGTCAGATCGGCGGATTTCCCATGAACTTAATCGCTAACGTACATATCGCATTGCCCCTCTCAATCATCCCCATCAAGTCGCCGTAACTCGCGTATCTCCATCATGTTGCGCCGCGTTAAATCGGGTGAAAACCGCCCGATTTTGCTTGTGTTTCCGCACACTATCGGCGAACATAGTGAACGTGAGTCCATGAAAAACCCCGGCCGACTGCTGGAAACAGTCGACCGGGGGTCTCGATCCGGCGGGCAAACGCCAGAATCGCGGCCTTGGCTAAGGCACCGTCATTCTACGCGAGCCCGCCCCACATGGGGAGCTGTTCGCCGTGCGCAACTTGAAGGCCGACAAGCGACTGACCGTGCTACATCTGCTGGTGGAAGGGAACTCCATCCGCTCCACCGAACGTATCACCCGCGTCCACCGCGACACAATCATGCGGCTCTTGGTCCGGGCCGGGGATGCGTGCCGGGACTTGCTCGACCGCACCATGCGGAACCTCACGCTAGCCCACCTGGAGTTGGGCGAAATTTGGACGTTCGTCCAGATCAAGCAAGGGCACATCAAGGCCGATCGCTCCGACGCGCTGATCGGCGACCAGTACCTCTACATCGCGTTCGACCAGAAAACCAAGCTGGTCCCCGCCTTCGCCATCGGCAAGCGCACCACGGACACCACAGAGCGGTTCATGCTTGACCTGGCCAAGCGGATCGTCCGCACGCCGGACAAGCCACCGCCCCAGATCAGCACGGACGGGTTCGCCGCCTATCCCGGCGCGGTAGACCTCGCGTTCGCGAACGAGGTGGCCTACGGGCAGATCATCATGACCTTCACCGAAGGGGAGCAAATCGGCCGCTATGGTCCGCCTGAGATGGTTCAGGCGGACCGGCGGCCGGGCCCCGGCGTCGATCCCTACTCCATCTGCACGAGCCACGTCGAACGCAACAATCTGACGATCCGCACGTTCCTCCGGCGGTACGTCCTGCTGTCTCTCGGGTTCTCCAAGAAACTGGAGAACCTGGAAACGGCCGTCGCCTTGCACCTTGCACACTACAACTTCTGCTGGCGTCACGGGACGACGCACGTCACCCCGGCGATGGAAGCCAAGGTGACGGGCGAAAAGTGGAACCTTGAACGGCTGGCGAACGAAGCGGGCATCTGAGGGGAAGTAAATGAAGTAACGGGCATTGAAATCCTGTCATTCAATCCCCGTTACTTCATTTACTTTGAAAGTTCACGGGCACATAGGAGTAACCGGGCCAGAAGATTTGAAAATCTGCTTTGGCGGGGAGCTGCCCGAAATAATCCTCGCAGATATCCGGCCGGCGTTCGCTCGTGCGGCGGCAGAGGGACACTTTGAATCACATGTCTGTTAAACTGATATAAACTATAACGACTTTTGTGGGCTATTGCATTTCTAATGTAATGCGATCGGCTTATGGCATCTTTATGAGGATTTCCAAGGTCGGTAAAAGGTCGGCCACCTTGGAAAAACAACTTCGCGAGTTTAAGTGTTTGGTCAAATGGCAACCAATCGATGTAAGGTTTTCCTGTACCGTGCGCCAGATTTCTGGCCATTCTGTGAGATTTTATCTCGACTCGTGCCAATACGTCAGGTCGAGAGGATTCCAAACCCTTCCCCGATACCAAGAGGCCAAAAAACAAATCTTCCAAAAACGCTTCAATTGATATATGAGCAGTTAAAAACATGCCTTCATACATACGTAAAATCGCTTGTTTAGATAACAAGTCTCTCTGGTATAGGTGTTCGATCCTCTTTTGGGTCGCCTCTAGCGTGCGAAATTGGCGCCCTAGTCTATTCGCTAATTCCGAGCTTTTCTTCTTTGGCATTGGTCATCGCCTGATTCATAAAATCGAAACGCTGCTTCCGGCTCCCCGTGTGTGCGGTCGCGCCACGCAATACCTTTGCTAATTCCTCATCAAATTGACCGCTCTGGATCAAGTCCGAGGCCATTCGCGCGGCACCGACTACAAGTGGCGATACGCTTTTCGGTTTCGCTTTACTGAGATCACTTCCTAGTGAATACATATTGTCATAATAGAAACAGAAAAGAGTGTCAAACATGCCTTTTCTCGAATATACGGTTTTAACAATTTCTTTTCCCAATGTAATGTCGATTTGACCCATTACGGCACGAAAACGACGACCGACTTCCTCTGAATCGGGAAACTCATCTTCGTATTTTTCATAGATATTTTTGATTGCATTTTGGTTTTTTCCGTGGATTCCACCCATGATAACCATCATTAAGTCGCTGGTCTCCTCGACTTCCGACATGCGAGCAATATCGGATTCAGTAAAGACCTTCCACGACCTCCAACGAGAAAGTTGTTCATACGCCAACTTGTAGGAGGTTTTTTTGAATTCGCCGTAAAAGCTAGCGTTTCTTAGCTCCTGATCGTTGAGTTTGACGCCTGTCGCGTTCATCCGCGCAAAAATCTGGAGAATTTCCCTGTCGTCGGTATCTGACGGGAGGACATGGACGCTAAATTCGTACCCGAGAATTTTGCGTCTTACATCCTGTTCAAGTTGTCTGAAAGTCTTTCCCGCCAATTCCGGATTATGAGTTTTCTTGACCGTGAACCCGTCCCTTTCGGCGCTGAACTCTTTCCCAAGCAATCCCGGTTCAATGAATGTAAATAGAGTGCGTAGTCTCTGCTGTCCATCTACGACCTCGCGTTCAGGTTCGAGGGTCTCCAGGTTTGTTTTCTCGCGCAGAAACACGATGGGGATTGGATGACCACGGACAATCGTGTCGATGAAATACGATTTCGCCGCCGCCGGCCAAACGGATCGACGTTGAAAACTTGGGCTCAGGACGAGTGATCTCGATCGTTGCCAAGAAAGAAAATCGCTGATCTTATAAACGGTTTTAGTAACATTATTGCTCATTGCGGCTAGTCCCGTGATTGCACTGTGGGCAAGTCTAATATTAGACACAATTTGGTTGATTGAGTCGAGCATTAATTCCCCCCCTTCCCATTCGGCCGATAATCGGGGCGTTGTCGCTTAGCAATCGGCGTGCCAAACGACAACGCATAAAAGTTCAAACTAGGACACTCCCCGCCGCGGCCCACCTCGCCATCGAAAAGGGGCCGGGACCCCGCCGGCCTGACGACGCGTCGAGCCGACCACCGCTGGGCCCCGGTGCCGCCATTGAGATCCGCGCGAAAACGAGGCATGCCCTGCTTGCTTCCTCGGCCCGCCCGCAACCGAAAGAGGCCACGGCACAAGAGCGCGACAGACTGTTGAGATCAACGTGGTAAGTACGGCCGGTAAAAGACGTTCGCAGTTCTCGCATGGATTGGTCACACGGTCCATTTCTGCTTGTGGTAGCATGCACTTTGGACGATTCGTTCACCAACCGCCAGGCTTCGGCCTCCGACTTGCTTCCCGTCGTGCCGTGAACCGGGCTTTGGCGTCCACCAATCTCCAAGGTAGGAGGTTGCGGGTCGCGGAGAGAAGCGGAGCAGACGTTTTCCCCGCTCAGGGAGGGAAACGTCGAAGCCGGCTTGCTGCGCGGATCGGCCGTTGCGGAGTTCTTGAGGACCTTCCCCCCGCGTCCCTGCCCCCGGCTCGCCGGCGCCCCACACGGGCCCGGAGCCGGTCGGGAATGGCCGGGGACCAACCCGCCCGGGCGCGGCCCTTCGCGGGTCGCCCGGCGCCCGCCGGTGACAGGAGTCCTTCCCTTGCCATTCCCCCTGTTCGGGCTGATCCGCGCCCTGGCCCTCGCGGCGGTGGCGCTGGGCGCCATTGCCGTGGGCCTGGGCCGGTTGCACCCCTCGCAACCGCTCCCGAGGATTGCGGCCTCGGTGGACCACGTGGGACTTCCTTCCTACACCAAGCAACGGTTGGAAAGCTCCGCCGACTATCTCGACCTGAGGGCGGGCGATGTCCGGCAGTTCGACCTGCCCCCGGGCGACTCGCTGGAGAATCAGAGCTTCTCCCCGTGGCGCGACGCGAACGGCCAGTCGCAAGTCGTCGGACGCTGGGGGCAGCGCGGGGGGAGTGCCTCGGAAAATGAGTCCGGACTGGGGCGATATACCTTCCCCGACGGCGAGGCGCTGGACCGCATCCCCACGGACTTCCTGCCGATGGGGCTGCCCTGCTGGTTCCCGGACCGTTCCGCGCGGGTGCTGTTCGCCGCGGGAGACGGCAAACTCTATCGCGTCGACTTCGAGGAACAACCCCGCCGCGATGGCACCTCGGAGGGTCCAACCCCGCGGGCCCTGACCTGGGCCCATCCCCCGGAAGGTTGCCAGGAGTTCGACGTCCGCGACCCGTCCTGGCCGACCGACCCGATCCTTGCCGGCGGCGTGCTGGTCTCCATCACCAACCGCGTGCTGATTCAGGGGCACCAGGTCCAGGAGCGCCCGAAACTCTGGTGGCTCCGGCTGAACGCGGCGGGGACCGAGATCATCGCGTCGAAGCGGCTGACCCGCGAGGGGGCGACGCCCGGCCCGGCCGAGAATCGCGACGAGCGGCTCCCCACCTTCGGCCGCTCCACCACCGGAGAGCCCCTGCTGGCCTTCCTGACGCGTGAACACCATGACGAACCGTGGGGTCTCCGGGTCGCGCCGATCCGCGTCGATCCCGTGGACGGGTCGCCACGGGCGTCGGTTTTGTCCGCCGCCGTCCTGGCCGAGGACTGCACGCTCTTTCCGCCAACGTTCTCGACGGACGGACGCTGGGTCGTCGGGCTCCGCAATGCGAACGCGTTGACGTTCCAGTATCGCCGATTCCCGATCCCGAACGCCCACCCCGGCGACTGACGGCGTCGGCCCGTCAATCGAAATCGGAGGACCCGGACCGGCGCGCCGGTCCCCGCTTCGGCAACGCCCGGGACGAACCCCGGGGGGCCTCCCCGTGGCAGTTCGCGCACCGGGGCACGTCGTCGATGTAGGAGAGCCGGCAGTCCACGCACGCCCAGCGCTCCTCGCCCGCGGCCGACAGGACGAGGTCTTGGGCCCGCCGCTGGTCCATGCCGGCCTGGACCAGCTTCCGGCGGGCGACCTCCAGGGGCGTCCCCGATTCCAGATCGCGCCGGACGGAGTCAGGCCCGGACTCGGCGTAGGGTTCCGGCGGATGTTCCAGGACGGTCTCGTTGTACGCCCGCCGGCAGAGCTGGCACTCGACGTATTCCCCGAGGGTCTGGATCGGGAAGAGGGGGATGAAGTAGAGCGTGAAATATTTCGTGACGCGGAACTGGCGATACTCGCGGATCGCGTCGCATCCCGGGCAGTGGAACTCTCCGGCCGAGAGTTCGCGATTGCGGCTCCTCCAGCCCCAGATAATCATCGCCCGTCTCCCTCGGCGTCCCAGCCCGGTTCCCGCGCCCGGTCCCCTTGCGTTGCGGACCGGACGGCCGCGTGCCACGTCCGCGAGATTTTCGCACGGAAGCTGGTCCAGGTCCAGCCTCGACACCTTGCCAAAGCGGCGGGTGTCGCCGATACTACAAGAGTCGGGGGGCGTGATCGCGCCTCGTCCGGCGACCGATCCGGCCCGGGAGGTTTGCGTCATGTCCCGCCCCCTTCAACGGTTCGCGCGTGTGCTGGTCGGCGTGGGCCTGCTTGCGCTTGTGGGGTCGTCCCTGAGCCTGCCGGCGCGGGGGGACGTGACGCGGGAGCAGGTGGAGCGGGCGATCCGCGACGGGGTCGCGCACCTCAAGGGGGAGCAAGCGGCCGACGGCTCGTGGACCGACGTGGTGCAGACGGCCAACACCGGGACGACCTCGCTGGTGACGCTGGCCCTGCTGACGGCCGGCGAGCCCCCCACCGAGCCGCACGTCGCCAGGGCCCTGGAATTCCTGGAAGGCTCCACGGCCAAGGACCTGGGCCGCGTCTACGCCGTGGCGCTCCAGACGATGGTCTTCGCCGCCGCGAACCCGGATCGCTACCGGGTGCGGATCTCGGCCAACGTGTACTGGCTGGAGCACGCGCAGATCAAGCCGCAGGACCGCCGCGAGTGGCCGGGCTCGTGGTCCTACACCGACAACCACGAGCAACCGGGCGACAATTCCAACTCGCAGTACGCCCTGCTCGCCCTGCACGCGGCCAGCGAGGTCGGCGTCCCGGTCAAGCCCGAGGTTTGGGCGCTGGCCAGGCAGTACTGGGAGCGTGCCCAGCACCAGGACGGCGGCTGGTCGTACCAGCTTGACGACGGCAAGGGCGCCAGCGGCAGCATGACCTGCGCCGGCCTCTCCAGCCTCATCATCACGGGCTTGAGGCGCTACCAGGGGCAAGAATCCCTGGTCGGAGAGAACATCCAGAATTGCGGCAAGGGGGGGATGAGCCCCCGCATCCTCCGCGGGACCGAGTGGCTCGGCGCGCACTTCCGCGTCAGCGAGAACATCGGTAAGGGTCAGCAGTGGAAGTATTACTACCTGTATGGCCTGGAGCGCGCCGGCCGCCTGACCGGGCAGCGGTTCTTCGCCGACAAGGACTGGTATCGCGAGGGCGCCGAGCACCTCGTCCGCGCCCAGCAGGTCGGCGCCTGGCGCGGGGTCGATCACCCGGAGACCGATTCCACCCTCTCCACGAGCTTCGCGCTGCTCTTCCTGGCCAAGGGGCGAGCGCCGGTGCTGGTGAACAAGCTGCGGCACAACGCCGAGACCCACGACTGGAACCAGGACCCCGACGATATCCGCAACCTCGTGGCGCACGTTTCCAAGGACTGGAAGCACCTGCTCACCTGGCAGGTCGTGGACCCCGGCGCCGCCGACGTGGAGGACCTGCTCCAGGCGCCCATCCTGTTCTTCAATGGCCACGAGGCCCCGAATTTCAGCAAGAAGGCCAAGGCGAACCTGCGCGAGTACGTCGAGCAGGGCGGATTCCTCGTCGCCGACGCCTGCTGCAACTCCCCCGCCTTCGACCGCGGCTTCCGCGAGCTGATGGTGGAACTCTTTCCCGAGCCCGAGTACGAGCTGCACCCCCTCTCCGCCGAGCACCCCGTCTGGCGCGCCCGCTGGCCCCTCAGCCCAGAGATTCACCCGCTCCTGGGCATCGAGCACGGCTGCCGCACCGTGGTCGTGTACAGCCCGAAGGACCTGTCCTGCTTCTGGAACCAGTCGGAGAACCAGCCCGAGAACCCCGCCGTCATGAAGGCCCAGCGCATCGGGCAGAACATCGTCGACTACGCCACCGGCCGCGAGCTGCCCGCCGACAAGCTGTCGGTCCGCGAGGTCAAGAACTTCAAGAAGGAGTCCGCCCCCAAACGCGGAGCCCTGCACATCGCCAAGCTGCACCACGCTGGCGACTGGAACGTCGCCCCGCTGGCGATCCCCAACCTCACGACCGCCCTGAAGGAGCGCCGGAAGTTCGACGTGGTCATCAACCACCGCGAACTCTTGCCGCGCGACCCGAACCTGGTCCACTACCCCTTGATCTACGTCCACGGCCGCGCGGCCCTTTCGTTCCCCGCCGAGGACATGGCGATCCTCCGCAAGCACCTGGAGCCCGGCGGCGGCACCCTGTTCGCCGACGCCGCCTGCGGCAGCACGGCCTTCGACGTGTCGTTCCGCAAGTTCGTCGCGGACCTGCTCCCCGAGACGAAGCTGGAGCCGATCCCCGCCGACGACGAGATTTACACCGAGAAAGTCGGCTACGACCTTTCCGACGTTCAGTTCAGCAAGGCCGCCGGGGGGGCCAAGGGCCGGCCTCGCCTGGAAGGGGTGAAGCTCAACGGGCACTGGGCGATCCTGTATTCCCCCTACGACATCGGCTGCGCCCTCGAGCGCCAGCAGGGGCTCGACTGCAAGGGATACACCCACGAAAGCGCCATGCGGATCGCCGCCAACATCGTCCTGTACGCGACCCTCCCCTGATCGCAACGGCCGGCGGTCGGCCACGGTGGCGGGAGCAGTGCCGCCCCGGCAATGGGCGGGGAATCGCCGGGATTCGCGATCGCAATCGAAGGCTCAGGGGTGGTCGGCCGTCTAACGCTGCGACCGGCTCACCACCGTCCCGAACACCGCCTCCGACCCCGAGAGGAGCGTCCGCTGTGCGCGCAACGATCTGGCTTGCGTTGGCCGTTTGCATTTTCCCGACCCGATTTGCGTCGGCCCAGGGGCTCGGCCCGGCGGAAACGGCGGCCGACGCCGGCGTCCCCCCGGCCGTCGCGGACGACAAAGGCCCGGTCGAGGATATTCCCGCCCCCCAGTCGGCCAAAAGCAAGGTGACGGCGGTAACGGTGTATCCGACGACCGCACTGGTGACGCGCGAGGTCGCCGTCCCCGAGGGCAAGGGGACTGTCCGGGTGGTCGTCACCCCCCTGCCCGCCGAAACGCTCGCCGGTTCGCTCTACGGCGAGGCGGGCGCCGGCCTCCGCATCCTGAGCACCCGCTTCCGCACCCGCGCCGTCAAGGACGACACCCGCCAGGACGTCCGCGCCAAGGAGGAGCAGATCAAGGCCCTCACGGAAGAGGCCGTGCGCCTGAAGGCCGGCGCGGAGGTCGCCCGGCAAGACCTTGCCTTCCTCCAGAAGCTGGAAAACTTCACCGGCGCGACCTTGCAGGGCCTCGCGGACAAGGGGAAGCTCGACGTGGAGGCGACGATCTCCCTCAGCAAGTACGTCATGACCACCCGCGCCGGGGCCGCCACCGCGGGCACCGACGCCGATCTGAAGGTGCAGGCCAACGCCCGCGCCCTCGAGTTCGCCCAGCGGGAGCTGGCCGGCCTCTCCTCGGGTTCGATCCGGACCGAGTCCGACGCCGTGATCGACGTGGACAAGGCCGAGGCCGCCGCCGGGACCGTCCGCCTGAACTACTTCGTGGGTGCTTCCTCGTGGCGGCCCCGCTATCGCATCCGCGCCGGCGGCGAGAAGGACCCCGTCCGACTCGAAACCCTGGCCGCCATCGAGCAGCGTTCCGGCGAGGACTGGGACGACGCCCGGATCACCCTGTCCACCTCGCAGCCGAGCCTCAACGCCGTCCCCCCCGAACTGATCCCCTGGACCCTGACCCTCAACGATGACGACACCGTCGCCGACGGGTCGGAAAACCTGGGTGGCACGGCGGTCCTCGGAGGCGGCATGGGTGGCGGCATGGGTGGCGGAATGGGAGGCGGAATGGGAGGCGGATTCACTTCCCCCCCCGGAGCCAAATCCTCGACCGAACCCGTGCTTGCGCAGGTGCGCGAGGCCCATGAACGGGCCGTGTTAAATCGGGTCGCCGCGCTCGATCAGGCCAAGGAACTGCTGGAGGGCGAGGCCGACACCGGCGGGTCCGATCGCCCCTCGGGCAAGGATCAGGACAAGGACCACCCGAAACCCGAGCCGGAGGCGGACGGGACACCCACCGTCACCTTCGCCCTCAAGGGACGCCTGTCGATCCCCTCGACCCGCGCGACGCACGTCGTCGAGGTCGCCCGCGTCGAGTTGATGCCCGATTACTTCTTCAAGACCGTCCCGATCCTGTCCCCGAGTGTCTTCCGCCTGGCCAACCTCACCAATTCCGGCGATCACGTCCTCCTGCCGGGCGAGGCCACCATCTACGTCGGCGACGACTTCGTGGGCCGGATGGCCCTGCCGATCGTCGCGGTGGGCGAGCCGTTCACCGTCGGCCTGGGCGTCGAACCTCAAATCCAGGTGTATCGCCGCCTTCAGAGCAAGAAGGCCACCAACCAGGGGGCGAACCAGGTCCATTCCTACTCGTTCCGCATCGCCGTGCGCAGCTTCAAGGCCCGGCCCGTCAAGCTCCAGGTCTGGGACCGTCTGCCCCGCGCCGAGGCCGAGGCCGTCGCCGTGAAGCTGATCGGCACGCAGCCCGACCTCAGCGACGACAAGGTCTACGGCCGCACGGCCCGCCTCGACAACCTGCTGCGCTGGGACCTCGACCTGAAGCCGACGGCTCGCGGCGCCGACCCGCAGCAGATCCTCTACCAGTTCCAGCTCGAATACGCCCGTGGCGTCACCCTGGACCAGCTCAAGGCCGGCGGCCTCCACGAAGCCCCCATCGGCGGCGGCATGGGAGGGATGGGCGGCTTCCGCTGAGCGTTTTCCCGGTTCGCGAGGGCGTTCGGAAGATTTTCCCAGGTTTCCAACGATTCGGAGTCCTCGGTCGCGATGCTCTTGGCAGGGCGGACTGATCCATCCCCTTTCCGACCCGCCGCCCTTGCCCCGACCGAGGACACGTCCGATGGACCTCGTTTCGCCGTTCGTCGCCGTCACCGCCGCCCCTTTGCGTCCCTCGCCGACCTGGAACCTCGTCCTGCCCCAGGATGAGGGCCAGGAGGCCTCGGACCGCGCCTCGCAGTGGAATTCCGCGCTGCGGCCGTTCGACGCCTTTGACGTGTTCCTGGTCGACCAGATCGCCGTCAACAGCGTCCGCATCGAGCGCTGCCAGAACCAAGAGCGGACCGCGCGGAGCCGCAACGCCCGGCGGGCCGCGCTGCGCTGGCGGCAGGACCGCCAGCTCGCCGCCGAGGAGCTGGGGGCGAAGCTGCCGAAGTCCCCGGCTCGTATCGCGGGCAAGCTGCGGTCGTCGAACGCGGGCTGCCTGTGGCTCATCGGCCGCTGGGAGGGCCTCGGCCGCATCCTGGAGGCTAACGGCGATTGGGATCAGGCCCAACGGGCGATGGTCCTCGACCTGCTGGGCACGCCGCCGGACCTCCGCGCCGGTCCCTCGCCGCTGGACTTCGACCTCGAGGGCCGCCGGGGGCTGATTCGCGCGGAGGTCGAACTCCTGCAAGCCGAGATCGCGACCTCGTTGGCGGAACTCGACGAGATCGATCGCGAGGCGGCCGAGATGGGCTTTGGCCCCGACCTCGACGGCGAGCTGGCCGCCGCGCAACGCTTCGAACGGACCTGCAACCGGCGCCTGGAATGGGCACGTGAGCAGTTGCGGTCCGGCCGCCGCGGCCCCCGCCCCGACGGCCCCGGCCCCAACCCCGGCACCGACCGGGGCGACCGCGTCAGCCATGCGCCGGACTGGGTCGTGTCGCCAACCCATTCGACCGAGGAGCAATTTCGCGCCGCCGTCCGGGCGGTGGACGCTCGCAAGCAAACCCAGGCCACGCAGGCTCAAACGCTCGCCCCGGCTGGCCCCTCCGCTCCGGTCGCGGTGGTCGC
>JAABUQ010004863.1_pt1 | contig 22276 bp, 16 predicted proteins | sample 5560001 | NCBI WGS metagenome assembly JAABUQ01 (sample SAMN10711888, study PRJNA513371) | rock metagenome | isolation source: Antarctica rocks | place: Antarctica: Victoria Land, Finger Mt nord | collected 2015-12-18 | reverse complement strand
ATTCATATCGTTCCGCTCGAAGATGAGGGCAGCCGCATTCAAGCCATAGTGGTGCAAGGCAAGTATGGAGCAGCGGGAGAGGGCCTGCCCGTCTATCAGGAGTCACAGAAGTTCCTTTCCGCCGTGAAGGACGCTCTGGATGGTCAGAGCGTTACCTCTGCGGTTGAGCAGGTGGCAGGGGTGCTCAAGAACGGCGGCCAGATTCGCTATGTCGTGGCTACCGTCGACCCCCTCGATGCTACACAAAGCCGCGATTTAGAGAATGCCAAGAAACTGGCTCATGCCGATTTCGGTGACAGCATGGTTGTCGAGGCAATAAACTTTGAAGACCTCTTCACGACGTTGGGCATAGGTACCACTGGAACAGTCAGGACAGTGCAACTTCCTTGCCGGGTCGTTCCTGTACAGGGAAATTGCTTTGTCGGCGCCGTGAGCCTCGTGGATATGTACGGCATGCTACGCGCGTATGCAATACAGGCCAATGGCTCAGTCAACGCAATCTACGACCGTAACATCCGTAAGTATCTCAAGAAGAAAACGGGGTCGGTCAACGATGGCATTTACAAGACGTTGCAAGATGATCCATCGCGTTTTGTTGCCTATAACAATGGCATTACTATTGTCTGTGACAATGCGCGGCAGATCGAAGCAGGCATGGAACTCGACAACCCCTACGTCGTGAATGGCTGTCAGACAACACGCACGTTGTACGACTATATGGACACAAACTTTGCGGGTGTTCCACTGCATGACCCCGGCGGGAAGATGGCAGCATACAGGAGTTCATACATGGCCGTAAAGGTGCTGGTCGCGACGGGCGACGATGCCGACAGTTACGCCAACAATATCACCCGCTTCTCTAACAAGCAGAATGCCGTGCGCGGTAAGGACTTTATCGCTCTGGAAGACCTGTACCGCAAGCTAAAGCGCGACCTAAAAGAAGAAGGCTACTTCTTGGAAACGCAAGTTGGAGAATACGATGCATTGTCCCTGGCTCAGCGGCAACGTTATCCAAAGGCCACGCACGTCATTAACGCCTTCGAGGCGACACTGGCCTACGCGGCCGGAATACTAGGCAAACCATATCTCGCATTTGGCCGTAGCGCCGACTACACGCCGGGTGGCCGAGAGTTTGATGAGACGATCAACGACTTGACGGCCGAGGATTTACTTGTGCCTTGGATGGTTGCCGGCGAAGCACGCGACTTGGGTTACACAGCGGTCGCCCGGCGCAATCCGCAACCTGGTACCGAGCATCGCACGCAAGCGCGTTACCTCTTCCTGTACCTATTTTTCCGCTTGTTATGGAAGGCGCTCGCGACCTCCGGGCAGACGATAGATGATACCGATAGTAAGGACCAGATGTATCGCGTGTTGAGGGTGCTCAAGGCTGACTATGATCAGACGCCAGCTGATGCCCGCGACCAGCATCCGTTCCACCGCCTGTTGCTACAAACCGATGAAGCTGTTGCAACGTACATGGCCATTGCTGACGCACAGCGATGGTTTACCGACCGCAACTCATTTCTCAAGCGCGGAGAACTGATCGATGAAACGCGTATCATCCAGGCGACGACGGCAGTAAACCTTAAGATACCCCAGATATCGCTCCAGATTGGGTACATCATGAATACTGCTCGCTAAGTGGCCCATGCCTAGCCTGTTCGTTCTGGCATTCAGGCTATGGGGACGATCACATCTCCATGTACGAAGAGGCCGAGTTGCCGGGCAAAGCCGGGCAGGCAGCCAACTGTCGCAATTAGTGGGGAGTTTGGGCGTCAGGCACCGGGCCAAAAGATGCGCTGCCGGCGTGGATTCTTCAGTTCCGCCCAACCAGACGTCATCTTGTCCGCCATCTCGAAGTTATTAGCTGCCGAGAAGAGATATCTCTGGGACCACCAGACCTGTTGCCGATTAATGGCAGCCACGTCCTCCAGTTCCGCTATGGACTCGAACTGCTCATCCCTATACTCTCCCCGATTGTACATTAGGAGCGCGAGACGTGGTGAAAGCGGGAAGTGCATCTCGACGCCGTTGGATATGGGCAGCAGATCAGGCGTGCGCCGGCCACGAAGCGGGTTGACAGCTGTGACGGGGGTATCGGAACTATAGAACAACTCATCCGTGTCGTTGTGCAGTAACACCCAGTTCTTGCGCCGGAAAATATCGGCCGCCCTATCTAGGTCGCGTACTATGAGTGACATGTGCCCTATTTTTATCTCATCTTTCTCTGGGCGAGGATGCTCCGCCCCTAGCTGGTTTGCGTCCAGCAATTCCCAATATTGCCGCACCAGGTCTTGCATAAGCGTTGTTCTAAGGTATTGAAATGCCACGAAGGAGGCAAGGGCATCTTTGCGCTCCAAGAGTGTGTTGATATGGGGGGCAGCATGCAGTTCTCGCAAAACTTGGGCGTACCCACCTTCCCACCGGCTGAATGTTTCCTCAAAGGACACCATGTCTTCCCGCCCCCAATGATAGGTGTACAAGTCGCGCTGATGCGCGACCGCTGCTATTTTTGCCTGATCTGCTTTCTGCGTCGTCTTGTTAAAGCGCCATATCTTCGCCGCAATGGGGTTGCGGATGCATACGTCAGAAGTCGACGTAAAGTACCGTAGGTACACTTGCGGGACGGAATGGGCTTTCCTCGTCTGCACTCTGTGCGACGTCTTTCTGCCAGTTGTCATAAGTGGTAACACTTCTTGCAGCCTTCTTCGAAGACGTAGGAGTCGTTGTTGCCGCACTGCGGGCACAGGTTGCCGGTGAGAGCGGCGGTAGCGATGGTGGATATAGGTACTATGCCGTCGTCGACTGCCATGGGCCACCCGGTAGCCAAGTCTCATCGAATGCTTTCCCTCGGGCGAGAGCCAGGGTTGGAGGCATGATGAAGCCTTGAAGGAAAACGATGACTTCCGCGAGTGTCAATCCCATGGGTTCGAGCTTTCCTTTGCGCATGAACGCGGTCCATTGGGCCTGTTTCGCGGTGTCATTGGCGAACTCGTCGGTTAAGGCCAGGGGAGTGTCCTCGGGCACAGCAGTGCGTCGTCTATCAAAGGTAGTTTGAATCGCGCGACGCAGCAGCGGGCCATCGAACGGAAACAACCGCGCCAGGACGTGGATGTCGTAGAAGTCTTTCATGCGGCTGTTCGCGATACCCAGCTTCACCATCGCCTGGAACTTTTCGGCGATCACTGTCTCGCGGGTATAGGCACGCACGTTTGCTGAAGGAAAGTCGAGCATCGTTGGGAACTGCATATCCACTGGCGCCGGCGTGACGGCATCACCGAACCCAATATCGACCTGTAGCGGAATACGCGCCTTGTCGAGCATGGCCCTGAGATTTATTCGCAGTCCATTGTATTCTTGATCCTCGCGTACAAGTGTCGCCTGGACGCTGTCCGCCAGAAATGTGAGGCCATCGTCATCGACCGGCGTGAGACAAAGGTTGCGAAAGATGCCTTCCAATCTGGAGGCGTTAGGCTCACCATAGCCAAGGAGGTCGAGGTCACGGGTGGCTCGATGGGGATGACCGCTCCACAGAGAAAAGAGCAATGCCCCTTTGAGGACAAACGAGCTGGCATGTTCGGACTGCGTCAGCCGGTAGAGTAAACGTTCGAGCGCATAACGAGTGAGGAGGATTGAGAAGTCTTCCCGTTGCTCATGTGCGCGGTTAAGGAGCCGCCGGTTGACGGATGCCGCCATATTGCGGGGGCGCTGGACGATCTTTGGCTCTTTGGCGTCGTCCGATGTCATCTGAGTGTCCCCAGGGCTTCCATATACGGACGCATCACGTTGGAAACCCTGCATACCTTGGCGTAGCGCCAGAGGTCGTCCATCGTGCAACGCTGCCGTTGCCATGCCTCGCGCAGAGCCTCCAGCGCGACATCGAGACCAATCTTGTGACGATACTTGAAGCAATCCGCTACCGTCTTGGCCGGGTTGTAGACGCGCGCCGTCACGCCCTCTATGCTGTGTTCCTCGATCCCTTCCGTGAGGGCTTGACCGGAGAACCGCACGATGCGCAGGGGCAATTCATCCACCTGGGGACGGCGCGCCTTGGGATCGAGCGCCAGCCACACCTCGAATGGCTCCTGTGTCGTCAGGTCGTGGAAGCGGAGCGCGGAGAGGAGACAAATTACCCCGGCCGGCACACGTTTGCATGCCTCGGCCAGCGTATGTTGCTCGGTCACAGTGGCGTCGGCGAGCATGTACAGGCCGCGTGCTGAACGCTGAAGCGCCCCTTTGTGGTAGAGGCGCACCAACTCATCGCGCGCGATGCCATGTACAGCCAAATCTCGTGGGCGCAGCACTCCGGCCTCGCGCACCAGACCGATAACCCTCTCGGACCTTGTCATGCTCATCGCTGTTGCCTTCTTGCTACATAGTGTCGGTAGATATTAGCATATACCGACACTATGTAGCAAGCTATTCGCCTGTTAGCACTCGCTGTAGCCGCAGTAGTGGCACTTCTTGCAGCCTTCTTCGAAGACGTAGGCGCCGCTGCTGCCGCACTGCGGGCACAGGTTGCCGGTCAGCGTGGCGGTGGCGACGAGCGTCTGCGCGGGCTCGGCCGCCTTGAGACTGTGCCCGTTCCCATTGCTGCCGCCGTTGCCTTTGCCGTGGGTCAGGCCGGCGACGTTGCCGGCGGCGACCCCGCTGCTGGCGCTGCCGGTCGCCTGGGCCGCCAAGTCGCCTCCCGCTGCTGGCGGCGACGCGACCGCCGCCGTGGGAGAGGCGATGGGCGTTGCGGTGGCGCCGATGATCGGGTCGGCGCTGCCCATGGTGGCGGGGATGGCGACCAGGGTGGGACTGGCTCCCCCGGACTCGGCCCCGCTACCCGAAGAGCCAGACTCGGCCCCGCTACCCGAAGAGCCAGACTCGGCCCCGCTACCCGCATAGCCGGACCCGGCGTCGGAACCGGAGTAGGGAGTATCGTCGGCGTCGAGCAGGGCGAGCTGGGCCACGGGGACGACTGGCTGGTGGGCCAGGGGCGGCGCGGGGTGCTCTTCCAGGTGACGGTAGATGGCCTGCGCCACGGCGTCGGGCAGGGAGAGCACGCGGTGCTTGCCGAAGCCGATGCTGCGGCTGCCGCCGATCCCGCGCAGTTGGTTGGCTACCTGGCGCAGCCGCTCCTCCTGGCTCATGGTGGAGGGCAGGCGCAGCTGCAGGGAGATCAGCCGGCCCAGCGCCTCGGCCAGTGCAGCGATGTCGGTGCCGGCGCGGCCGACGTTGATGAACAGCTCCAGCGGACCGTCCGCGTCCGAGTTGATGGTGATGTTGACCTTGCCCTCGGGCGCGGTCACGTTCTGGGTGAAGCCCGGCATCTCGTTGGGCCGCCGCTTCAGACGGCCGTCCAGCACCCAGGTGGGCATGCCCGGCGCGGCGATCCCGCCCGGCGTGGCCGCCCCTTTGTCCATTGCCGCCGCCGACGCCTGCGCCGCCGTGGTCACGGGAGTAGCAGAGGCAGCGGGAGCAACGGGTGTCCGCGCTGGAGCCGGCGCGGACGTACCGGGCGCGACGGCCGGAGCTGGAGTCGCTAGCGGCGCCGCGATGTCGGTCTCGACGACCGGCAGCATGGCTTCGACCGTCGCCAGGTCGGGCAGGGTGGCCGGACCGGCGGCGCCGTCGTCGGCCGTTTGCGCTGACACGGGCGCTGTTTCCTTGGGCTTCTCGGTGACGGAGGTCAGCACGGCGTCGCGGCTGCCGTCGCGGTAGCAGGTCACGCCCTTGCAGCCGAGGTCGTAGGCCTGCATGTAGAGGTCCTTGATGTTGTCGACGGTGAAGTCGTTGGGCACATTCGCGGTTTTTGAGATCGAACTATCGGTGTACTCCTGCACCTTGGCCTGCACCACGATGTGCTCCTCGGGCGTGAGATCCTTGGCGCCGACGAAGAAGGCGGGCCGCTCCTCGCCGGGGTGCTGATCGCGCCACTGCTGATAGAGCGGGTGGTACATGATGTGCTCGCCGGTACGGTCCACGCGCTTCATGGCGAAGTCGAACACGGGCTCGATGCCGCTGGAGACCCCGGCCAGTAGGCTGGTGGTCCCGGTCGGCGCCTGAGTCAGGAGGACGCCGTTGCGGATGCCGTGCTCACGGATACCCTCCTGGATGTCCGCGGGCAGGCGCCCGATGAACCAGCCCTGCAAGTATTCTTCGCGGTCGAAGCGGCCGAAAGGACCCTTCTCCCGGGCCAGCTCGACGCTCTCGCGGTAGGAGGCGTCGCGCACGATGCGGTAGATGCGGTCGATGGTCTCCAGCGAGGCGGGGCTGCCGTAGCCAACCTCCATGCGGATCAGGGCGTCGGCCAGGCCCATGGTGCCGAGGCCGGTGCGGCGCGTGCCCTCGCGCTGCATCTGGACGTGCAACTCGGAGAAGTAGGGGGTGGCGTCGATCACGTCGTCGAGGAAGCGCGTGGCATAGGCCGCGTCGCGCGCCAGGTCGTCCTCCAGCAGCCTGCCCTCGTCGTCCACGTAGCGCTCCAGGTTGAGTGCGCCAAGGTTGCAGACGCCACCGGGCGGTAAACCCTGCTCCCCGCACTGCGTCGCGGCGATGCCATCGACCACGATCAGCGCTTCGTCCGGCTCCGTGAGGCAATAGACATCCTCATAGCCCTCGGAGGTGAGGCGCGCCACCGTGGCCGCGAAGGGGCGTGCGCGCCCGAGCCCGTCGCCCAACGGCTCGGCCTCGCGCGATGCGGACACGCTCGCTTCCGACGCGACGAGCAGACCGCCCGCGGCGCGAGCCAGCGCATCCCGATCAGCCGGTCGGATTGCCAGGGCGCCGGCGTCGTCCGCCCGGCCGATGGCGCTCCTCACACCGAGCGTCAGGAGCATCTGCTGGATGAGGCGCACGGCCTCGTAATCCCCGCCCGCCCGGTGGCAGAGGGAGCCGTCGCGGGACGTTTCGGACTCCTCGAAGACGCGCGATAGGAATGCCGCGCGCATCTCGCGCGTGGAGCGCCACAGATCGCGCAGGTCCGTGTCCCGGTCCCCGGCGTAGCGGCGCGCTAGCTCCTCTCCGTCGCGCGCCGTCCCGATGGGGCCGAACGCGCCCGGCGCGTCGAGCAGGAGCACCTCGTCCCCGGGCGCGAGATCGCGCGCCTCCACCAACCCGGCCGGCGTCAGCACGCGGTGATCGGCGGTCAGGCGCACCGTGTAGCCCTCGTTCGTGGTCAGGCGGAACACCTCCTTGTGCCCGGTCTGGAAGACGTGAGTCGCCTGCTTAATCGATCCGTCCGGCGCGACGACCGGCACGGCGCTGCCGCGCGCGGCAAGCTCGCCGAACGTGTAGATGCCGGAACCGGTGTACAACCGCGCGTCCGCGGGGAAGCAGGGGTTAACGCAGCGGATGTTCTCGAAATAGTAGGTGTTGGAGCGGTCCTGGTAGCGTTCCATGAAGACGACGCCGGGCTCGGCGGTGGTCCAGGCGGCGGTGCAGATGCGGTCCCACATGTCGCGGGCGCGGATGGTGCGCACCACGCGGCCCTGCCACACCAGGTCCCAGGGCAGGTCGGCCTTGACCGCCTCCATGAAGCGGTCGGAGACGCACAGGCTCATGTTGGCGTGCTCGATCATGACAGGGCGCCCGTCGGGTCCGATGCGCTTGGCCGCGATGAACTCCTCCACGTCGGGATGGTCATCATCCAACATTAGCATAAGCGCTCCTCTGCGCGAACCGCCCTGCTGGATGGTCTTGCCGGTGATGGTGCTGGCGATCTCGCCGAACCAGATGACGCCCTTTTCGGCGGGCGAGGCGCCGTCGTCGAGGCGGGCCACGGCGTCGAAGAGGTACATCCAGGCCACGGGGCCGGAACTGGTGCCGTTGACGGTCTTGATGTAGGCGCCCCTGGGCCGCAGCAGCGAGAAGTCGACGACCGTGGCCTGCCCCTGGTAGAGCCGTGTCGCCACCTCGGCCGCGCCGGACACGATGGCGTCGCGGCTGTCGTCGATCCCCAGCACCTCCGCCTCCGGGCGCAGGATGCCGACCTTGCGCCCCTCGTCGGAGGTGACGCGCGCCCACAAGTCTCGCGCCCGCACCGTCTCGCCCGCGCGATCCTGCCAGCGCGGCGTCCAGTCCTCGTCGTCGCGCAGGGCCTGGTCGAACGCGCGCGGCACGATCACGGCGACATCGACGTGGGACAGATTGGGGCCGTCCTTCTCGTCCAGCAGGCGCGCCACGTCGGGGTGGGCCAGCGAGAGCGCCACGGTTGGCCGCACCGTCGCGCCCGCGTTGGCCGCGCGGCCGGGCGCGGCGATGGGCGTGCCCTTGGGCGGGAGCGCGGAGAGGTTGATGCCTACGCCACCCGAGCGCGACATGATGTCGGTCATCTGGCCCAGCGCGTTGAAAAAGGCCGGACGCGCCTCGGTCGGGTCGAGCCGGGGGTAGCGCGGCGCGTCGGGATCGAGCGGATTTTCGCCCAAACCGACAACATAGCAGTTGCCGGTCAAGTACCCGTGTCCCACCGTGAACGTGTGCGTCTCGGGCTCCTCGCAGCAGAAAACTTCCTCGGTCTGGCCTAGCGGGCGCACCGATTCGACCTTGATCAGTGCGGGTGTCGGGACGGGCGCGCCAGCCCAATTGAGGGCGTGGCTCTCCTTGATGATGTCCTCGGCGACGATAGACGAGCGGTATATCGCCAGGCGATAGACCGGTCTGCGCTCACCGCTGTATGGCGAGAACTCGCGCGTCATGCGGATGCTGCTCGGCACGAAGCCAGCCTGCGCCATCCCGTAAGAAATGGCGTGGAGTTGGTCCGCGTTGCTACTGTAGATGGCGACGGAGCCTCGGTTGTCGACGTGACCATCCGTGGCGATGAGGCCGACCACAAACCCCCGCCAATACGACGGACTGGCATCGACGGATGGCAGAGCCTTATAGCTCGTGGGCAGGTTGCTGACGCGCGCGTGCTCCGCGACGGCAATCGTCGCTCTCACCACGTGGGTTGGGTAGTCGTCCTCGAATCGTGTCGTCAGACCCATCTTCTCCCCGAACAAGTCGACGTGGGCCTTGCCGTACTGTGTCGAGCCATCACCGAAGATGATGCCGTGCCGGACACCGTCGTGGAAGTTTTCGTCTATCTCCGGCTTGGGGCGCGGGTTGACCGGGATCGAGCGGCCCGCGAGTTCGCGCGTCGTCACGCGGATGCGCTTACCTTGGGGCGCCTTGACGACCCACTCGTGGCCCGCTGTCGCGCGGATGACCGTGCCATTCTCGAGCACAACGTCCCAGAGATCCTGGATGCCGTAGCTCTTGAAGGTCGCCGGGCGGTAGACGCCGTCCTGGGAGAGCACATCGTGCGTGCCGCGCAGCGCCCCAATGCGCATGATGCCCTCGCTCGTGTGGACCAGCGTGTCCCCGCTGAAGCAGTTATAGTAGGTGACCTGATGGCCGGTCCCGGCGCCGGAGAGGATGCGGCCGCCGGGGACGAACTTGAAGTCGCGCAGTAGGCCGTCGAACCGCTCGGTCCACTCGGCCTGCTTTTCGGGGGTCGGCTCGACCGCGGCGATGCCGGCCGCGACGCGGCGCCACATCTGCTCGGGGTACCGCTCCAGCGGCGTGCCGTCCTCGCCCTTACGAGCGTAGCGGTCCAGGAACACCTTGCCGCGGATACCCTCCAGCACGGTCCCCCCGGCTTCCGGCTGGGTTCCTTTCCAGGCTTCCGGCTGGGCTTCTCCCCGGACGTCTGCCGGGGCCGTGGCGGACTCTTGAGACTGAGACGCGGGATCGCCCGTATTGCTCGCGGTCGTCATATGCAAGCCCTTTCTAGCTGTTAGCCATTAGCTATTAGCTATATCCCCTCTAATGCCGCTCGTAGGTCGGTCAGCGACTTGAAGTCGAGGTAGACGGAGGCGAAGCGGATGTAGGCGATCTCGTCGAGGCCGCGCAACTGCTCCATCACCAGCCGGCCGATGTCCCGGCTGCCCACCTCGGCCGTGCCGCGGCCGAACAACTCGTTCTCCGCCTCGTCGACCAGCGCCTTGACCGCTCCCGCCGGGATTGGCCGGCGGTGACACGCCGTGGCCACGCCGTCTTCCAGCTTCTGGCGACTGTACTCTTCGCGACGCCCGTCCTTCTTGACCACCATCAGACCCAGGCGCTCCACCCGCTCATAGGTGGTGAAACGCTGGTGGCAGTTATGGCACTCGCGCCGCCGCCGCATCGTCTCGCCGTTGTCGCTGTCGCGCGAATCGATGACTTTGGAGTCGGCGCGGCCGTCACCGCCCGCGAACCCACAATGAGGGCACTTCATGCTCGTCTCTCTCCCTGTTCCATGCGCGGCACACTTCTAGTCTAGGTGGCGACCCATCGTCCGCATCAGCCCCTCCACCCCCTAGATATAGTGTCTCACACCGCAGAGAAACACAAGACCTAGACTTTATACCTCATGTCGTGCCCGTGGGTCAACAAAAAAGTGGATAACCGGCGGCGTCACCTAGACCCGACAATAAGTTTTTATGCTATTGGAAGAGGAGCACGATAAACTGCGCGCCGCTCTGCTCTGGTCGCAGGAGGAGGCCGGGCGCACGGGGGCGATGGGCACGGACCCGACCGAAACAGCGGGCGCCGGTCCCGGGTCCCGGCCCCAACGCCGTCGGGCTGCCCCTGGCCGCCGCGTTGTGGCGGTTCTAGTTCACGCGCGGCCATCGCGGCGAGGGGCGCGCGTGGCTGGAGGGCTCGCTGGCCCGCGTCGAGCGGACGCGGACACAGGGGCAGCGCCTATCCCGGTCCGGGATCACGCCGGTAGAGATCCTCACCGTTGCGGGGGGACAGCGGTAACGCCAGGCGGAACGTCGTCCCCCCGCCGGGCGGCGCGTCGACCGTCAGCGTGCCGCCGTGGGCCTCGGCGATGCCCCGCGCCAGGTACAGCCCCAGGCCCAGGCCTGTCGAGGCGGCCCCGCGCGCGAAACGATCGAACAGGTGGGGCAACAGTTCGGGCGCGATGCCCAACCCCTCGTCGCACACGCTGAGCATGGCCCACGCGCCTGCCGGGCGCGTCTCCGTCGCGATGCCCACCACGACCGGCGCGCCCGGCGGTGAGTGCTTCACCGCGTTGCCGAGCAGGTTTTCCAGCGCCTGACGGACGCGCTCCGCGTCTACCATCCCGCACACCTCGCCGATCCCGTCGGGCGCCTCCACCCGAATGTCCGTCCCCGGCGCTTGCATGAGGGCAACGGTCTCGCGCACCAGGGCCGGTAGATCGACGGACCGCAGGTCCAGGTGGAAGATGCCTCCTTCGAGCCGTCCCGTATCCAACAGGTTCCCGATCATGCCGTCGAGGCGACGGACAGCCGTGTCGGCTTCGGCAACGTAGCGCACGATCACCTCCTGGCCCGCGCCCACACGCTCGGCGTGGCGCTTGATGAGGCCGAGGTAGCCCCGCAGCGGCGTCAGGGGCACGCGCAGGTCGTGCGCCAGCACGCCGATCAGCTCTTCGGCCGCCTCGCGTCGCGCCCGCTGCGCCGCGTCCCAGGCGATGCGCTCGGTCGCCGCGGCCCGCTGCACGACCAGGCCGACCCACTGCGCCACGGCGTCGAGGAAGGCGAGGTCGTCGGACGAGAACGCGTCGGGCACGGTGGACAAGACGGCGACCACCCCGCTCAGCTCTCCCTCCGTGCGTAGGGCGGCCAGCATCGTCGAGCGTATCGCCAGGTCACGGGTCATGGCGATCAGCTCCATGGGGTCCCGGTCCGCGTGCCCGGTCAGATAGGAAACGCCGCTCTGGAAGACGTCGACGACACGCCCCCCCTCGGCGATGGGCAAGCGGTCCAGGCCGATGGCCTGCTCGTGGCGGGCCAGGGCCGTGTGGCTGACACCGACCGCGACCAGGCTCTCGCTCGCGACATCGTGCAAGAAGACCTCGGCCTTCTCGGCGCCCACGACCTCCGCGACCAGGCGGACGGCCTCGGTGAGGGCCTCGGCCACTCCCGTCGTTTGAATAGCCAGCAGGCGCTCCAGCGTGACCAACAGGCGGTGCTGCATGTCGGGGCGGGGGACGTCCGGCGGCGCGGTCTTGTGGCCTTCCCTGGAAGAGGCGGGATCGAGGGGAACAGGGCGTCCATGGTGCGAGACGGCATCGATCGGGACCATGCCGCGCTCCTTTCGCTACCAGGTCCGCATCGTGGCAACGAGGGCGTGCCATGGCCCGCGGGTGGTCCCTCTACGATAGCACATCGTTGGGGACGGGCGCTACCGCGTGCGCAGCAGGACGTGGCGCAACAGGAAGCGGTCCATGCGCTCGATGTAGTCGAGGACGGTGGCCGCGCGCTGCCAGCCGTGCCCCTCCTCGGGGTAGACGTGGTACTCATACTCTTTGCCAGCCCGTTTCAGCCGCTCCACGAAGCGCTCGCTCTGGTCGATGGGCACGTCGGTGTCCTTGCCCCCGTGCATGATCAGCAGGGGCGCGCGCACCCGCTCCGCCTCATAGAGCGGCGAGCGCTCGCGCTGCAGCGCCCAGGCGTCGGGCAGGGGACCCAGCAGCGCGTCGTTGTAGTAGCGCTCGAAGCGGTGCGTGTCCTCGGCTAGCGAGGGCAGGTCGGAGATGCCGTAGAGGCAGACGCCGGCGGCGAAGCGGTCGGGCGCTTTGGTCAGCGCGTAGAGCACGGCGTAGCCGCCGCTGCTCCCGCCCCAGGCCGCCACGCGCCCGCGGTCGATGGGGTGGCGGGCCGCCAGGTACTCCACGGCGCCGAGCCCGTCGCGCAGCTCGCCCTCCCCCCACAGGCCGCGCTGGGCGTCCTTGTAGGCCTTGCCGTAGCCGGTGCTGCCACGGTAATTGACCTGGACCACGGCCCAGCCGCGCGCGACAAAGTATTGCGCCACGCCGTCCCAACCCTCCTGACGCTGCGCCGTGGGGCCGCCGTGGAAGTCGACCAGCAGCGGGTAGCCATCGGCGCCGGCGGGGCGGCGCGGGGTATAGAGCAGAGCGTGGGCGGTGAAGCCGTCGGTCGCGGCGTAGGTCAGGTGCTCGGGCACGACGGGCCGCGCGGCCTGAATGCCTAGCGGCGCGCCCTCGGCCAGCACCGTGCGCTCGCCGCCCGGCACGGCGAGGCGCACGATCTGAGGCGGCGTGTCCGGCGCGCTATAGGCGCAGACGACGGCGTCGGGGCCGCGCCAGGAGAGCTGCCCGTGGATGCCGGGCAGCGCGGGGTCGGTCAGCGGGGCGCGCCGCTCCGCGTCCACGTCGAGCAGGGCGATGCCGACCCGCCCGTCGACGTTGCGCGCGTGCGCGATGCGCCGCCCATCGGGCGACCAGGCCAGGTCGCGCACGTCGTACGGCCACGGCGGACCGCCGTGTTCGCGCGGCTCGGGCGCAAGCGCCCGCACGGGGACGAACGTCGCACGGTCACCATTACCGTCGCCGAGCCGGCTCAGGTCAGCCAGCCAGACGTTGAGCCAGCCGTCGCGGTCGCTCAGGAAGGCCAGGCGGCGGCCGTCCGGCGAGAAGCGCGGCTGGCTGTGGCTGCGGTCCGGCCGCCCGGCGATCAGGCGCGCCTCGCCGTCGACGGTGGCCACGATGCCGCTCTCGTCCCAGGGCATCAGCCGATTGTTGTAGGCCATCCAGGCCAGCATGCCGGTGTCAGGCGACCACTGCGGATCATAGGCGAAGTCGGGGCCGCCGCTGACGCGGCCCGGCCAGACCGTGTCCGAGGTGTCGGACAGCGCGACGAGGCCGATATCCACCGCCTCGTCGCGGTCGACGGTCATGGCCACGAGCTGGCCATCGGACGAGACGGCAGGGTTGAGATGGCGGCCCGCACCGTCCGTCAGCGGCCGCGCAGGTCCGCCCGTCGCGGCGATGCGCCACAGCCTCCCGCCCGAGCTATAGATGATAGTGCGGCCGTCCGGCGTCCAGGCGTAGTGGCCGCCGGAGACCGCGCGGTCGGTGGTGAGCTGGCGCGGCAGACCGCCCGCCGACGGAACGAGATACAGGTCAGTGCGCCCGTCGTACGTCGACGCGTACGCCACCCATGCGCCGTCGGGCGAAGGGCGCGGCGAACCGATGCGGCGCACCGCGGCGACCATTCCTGCCGTCAGCGCGCTGGTCCAGGTACCGGGCCGCTCGCCCGCCGGTTGGTATCCCGCCATTCGTCTCTCCTCGCTCCCTGTTCGCTTGCGTCGCTCTGTTCGCGGCCCGCGCCTTCAGTGTATCTAGCCCGCGCCCGATCCGCGTCCTACCTACGCATCCGAGGGGCCGGGCGCATAGGTCGTCTCGACGGCCCAGCGCTCCGCCGCCGCCATAATGATGTCGCAGACCGGGTCCTTCACATCGTAGTAGGCCTCCTCATCGTCCGGATGGAGCCGGGCAAGCGCCTCCTTGACCTGCCTGTAGGCTCCCGCCGCGTGGGGAGCCGCGCGCAGGTAGTCGCGGAATAACAGGGCGTAGCGCTGGTTGGCGCGGCCCGCCTGCCGCACGTGCAGATGGGTGCGCCGCTGCCCGGCCGGGGCGCGGAAGTACAGCTTGCGCCACTCCTCCGGCGGATCATCCCGCCCCGGCGGCACATGGTCGCCGGTGATGTCCTCTCGGAGCGTGTAGCCGAGGGGCGCCAGCGCCGCCGCGAACGCCGCCGCGTCCAGCGCCGCCGCCGTGACTTGCACGTCGACGACATCCTTCGCCGCCAGCCCCGGGACGGCCGTCGAGCCGATGTGGTCGATGCGTGCCGCCAGATCGCCCAGGGCCGCGCGCAGGGGCGCGCCGACGCGGTGAAACTCCGCCGGCCAGCGATGGTCGTACGGCACGATCGCGATAAGGTTCCCCATGCCATCCTCCTTTTCCTTGGTAGCGGGACACGCCCGACAGTGTACAGCACGCAACCGCCGGATGGGGTGGTGCGGAATCTGTGCATTGTCGTCGATACTGTGGGCTGACTGGGAGCGCGGGCAGTCCGCCCGCTTTCGTCGCGACCACGCGGGTCGATACGCCAACCGTAACCGTCGACGCCAGCCGCACTCCCGGCAGGACACCCTACGAGGCGGGCGGGCCGCCCGCGCTCCCAGTAGGGCGTCGGAGAATTCACAGGCCGCGGGTTGGGAGCGTGAGAGGCGCCGTCGGGTATCCTACGTATGATAGCTGCAATAGACTGGTGCGCCATGCAACGGGCCAGCCAGGCAGGTGATAATCGGGGGCCGCACGTCCCTTATCGTGCTAACGGCTAACGGCTTGGGATGGGGAGAGTATGGCCAAGGGACGCGGAGGACACGGACACGGCGGACATGGGGGCGGTGGGCACAACCGCAAGAAAGAGGCGCGGCGTCACCGGGCCGAGCGCAAGGCGGCGGCGCCTGCTATCGCGCAGCCGAGGGCGTCCGCGGCCGTCGTCCCCGCTCAGACGGCAGGGCTCGCGGCGACGCGTGGCGCGGTCAGCAGCGCCTATCGCGCCTGGGTGTCCGACTACGGGCGACATCAGGCGCAGGGCGTCACCGCGCAGTTCGGAGGACCCGACGGCGAGACGCTGACACCGGACATGTTCGTGATGGCGCCGCTGACCTCGCGCACGGTCACAACACCCGACGGGACGGTGATTTCGACGCAGATGGGCCTGCCCATCGCCCCCACGCGCTCCGGCAGCGTGGCCCTGGCGCCCGACCGCCTCGCCATCACCGTTTTGCGCATCCCCGAGCCGGACCGTGGCGGCGCGCTGGCCATGCTGGGCCTGGGGCAGGCGCCCGAGCTGCCGCAGCCCGAAGCCCTTTTCGCCGTGCAATTGCCGGCCGAGAGCATGCGCGGCGTGCGCTCCGCCGATGCCCTGGCCTGGTACCTGGCCCGCGCCATCGAGGCCGGCGCCGTCGAGGCAGAGCCGGGGGTGATCGGACAGGCCGCCGCGGAGGCGTTGGCCTTGCTGCGACCCGGTACCGTGTCGCGCGGGACGCGTCCCCTCGACCCCGCGCTGCTGGAGTCGTATCAGTACGGCGCCGACACCGACGAGGAGGCCGTGCCGCCCGACATCACGGCCGCGCCCGCGCGCGGCGGTCTGCCCGGACTGCCCAACGGCGCTTTCTTGACCGACAACGGCGCGCCGCTAACCCCGCTGCTGGCCGACCTGCGCGACTACGTGGCCGGGCTGTGGCCCTACGGGTATTTCGACCTCGAGGCGCTGACCGCTCCCGCCGCCGGCATCCCTACGGTCGGGGAGCGCGACCCCGCGGCCAAGGCCCGTATCGCCGCCGGCGACATCAACGATGTGGCCGGCCCCGCGCGCACCTTTATACTCGCCAGGTTGGCCGAGTTGACGCGGCGTCTCGATGAGGTGTTGGGCGGCAGCGCCGAGGCCGAGGAGGCTGAACTGGCCGCGGAGGGACGCCCACCCGCCTGGATCGCCCAGGAGACGGCGCGCTACCGCGAGGCGCGCCAGCGGCTGCGCTCGACCCGCGTGGCGCAAGAGATGCTGCCGCTGCTCGGCCCCATCCTGTTCGAGCTCGAGATCCCGCCCGCCGACTACGTCCCCGAGACGGGAGACCCTAGCGCCGACCCGGACATCATCGACAACTCATAACCGCTACCTATGGAGGAGCCATCATGACCAATACCGCCGTCAAGGACGCCTCGACCGATACCTTCGAGGCCACGGTGATCGAGGGGTCGCGCGAACGGCCCGTGGTGGTCGACTTCTGGGCGCCCTGGTGCGGCCCCTGCCGCCAGCTCAGTCCACTGCTGGAGCGGCTGGCGACCGCCGCGAGCGGCGCGTGGACGCTGGTCAAGATCGACGTGGACCAGAACCCGGCGCTGGCCACGCGCTACGGCGTGCGCGGCATCCCGGCCGTCAAGGGTTTCCGCGACGGGCGCGTGGTCTCCGAGTTCGTCGGCGCGCAGCCCGAGCCGGCCATCCGCCGCTTCCTGGACGCGCTGCTGCCCTCCGTTGCGGACCGGCGGGCCGCGGAGGGGCGGCGTCTCGTCGTCGGCGGCGACGCGGCGCGGGCCGAGGCCGCCTACCGCGAGGCGCTGGCCCTGCGGTCCGACCACCCGCGCGCCCTGCTGGGGCTGGGGACACTGCTGGCCGAGGCGGGGCGCGCCGAGGAGGCCATGACACTGTTGTCCCTGATCCCGCCGCGGCTGCCCGAGGCGCGAGCGGCCGCGCCGGCGCTGGCCCGCCTGCGTCTGGCCGGCGAGGCCGCGACGACGCCCGCCTTCGACGAGACCCAGCGCGTGCTGGAGGCCAACCCGCGCGACCCCGCGGCCAACCTCGCCGCCGGTCAGGCCCTGGCCGCGCGGGGCGACTACGCTGCGGCCCTGCGGCATCTGCTGACCGTGGTCGAGCGCGACAAGGCCTACCAGGACGGCGCGGCGCGCACCGCCATGCTGGCCATCTTCGACCTCCTGGGCCCCGACGACGCGCTTACCACGGAATACCGCCGCAAGCTCGCCAGCGCGCTCTACGCGTAGTGAGCAGGGGGAGTGGGCAAATGGTATCGATCCGCCCCTACCAGCCGGCCGCCGATGAATCGGCCGTGGTCGATATGTGGCAGACGACGTTCGCGTCGACGTGGCCCCTCACACGGGATATGTTCCGGCGTGTCACCGTCGGCGCCGACGCCTATCGGGACGGCGACTACGTCGTCGCCGAGGAACGCGGCGCCCCTATCGGGTTTATCGCCACACAGACCGATCGCGGCGACTCCCCTCGCCGCGGCGGCCACATCGGTCTGCTGCTCGTCGCGCCCGACCGGCGCCGGCAGGGGATCGGTCGGGCCTTGCACGACGCGGCGCTGGCGCATCTACGGGCTCTCGGCGTCAACCAGGTACAGCTTGGCGGCGGCGATCCCTACCTCTGGCCCGGCGTTCCGAGTACGCTGTCATCCGCCCTCGCGTTCTTCCATTCATGCGGATGGACCTACGCCGAGACAAGCTATGATCTGGTGCAAGACCTGCGCGGCTACGTGTCACCGTCGGCGCTAGACCGGCGCGTGGATGGGCAAAGGATCGCCCTTGAGATCGGGGCTCATCAGCACGCGGCGGAGGTCTTGACCTTCGTGGCGCGGGAGTTTCCCTCCTGGGAGGGCTCCTATCGGTCGGTCGTCGAACTCGGCGACTATGCTGATCTGCTGCTGGCCCGCGGCGACGACGGGCACATCATCGGTACCACGATCATGTATAGCCCGCTCTCGCATCCATGGCGCATCGATGTGCGCTGGAAGACGTTGCTTGGGGAGGATGTGGGCGCCATCAGCGTGGTGGGAGTGGCGGCGTCGGCTCGTCGGCGCGGCGTTGGCCATGCCCTGGTCGCCCGCGCGTCGGAGATCGTGCGCGAACGCGGCGCGCGCCACTGCTTCATCGGTTGGGCCTGGATGATCGGACTCTATGGGGAGCTGGGCTACCGTGTCTGGCAAGAGTACCGCATGAGCCGCCGCGAGCTTCATTCTGTATAAACGCCGGGGCCGGCCAGGCCTGGTTGCCGCTTGTTACACCATACAGCCCGCCTACATGCAGTGTACGAGTTATGTCCTGTCCCGGCACCGCGAGACCGCGGCCGCGCCCATCGCGTTGATGACTCACGTCTGCCCGCGCCCCAGGACCTGCGCGACCTCGTCGGCCGCGCGGTATCCGGTTGCCAGCGCCCCGTGGACCGTTCCCGTGTGGCCCTCGGCGTTTGTGGCCTCGCCGGCGAAGAATAGCGTCTCGGCCACCGGTTCTCCGAGCTGGCGGGGGACCTCGACACCGCCGACGCGCACGTAGCTGTAGGCGCCGCGAGAAAAGGGATCGCGACTCCAATTGTGGAGATGGGCGCTCTCGAGGAGGGCCTCGACATCGGTCAACGGCACGCGGAGGGCGCCCGCGAGGGACTCCAGGGCGTGTCCGACGACGGAGGCGTCAGTCTCGTGGGCGAGCGGCATGGCGCGGGGTCCGCCGATCCAGCCCGTCAGCAGCGGAGCGACGAGGGGATAGCTGGTCCACCACGTGCGGAATAGTTCATCGGGCGTGAACAGGTAGGACAACGCTGGCGCGGACGGGCGGGTCGGGGTCATCGTCTCCCAGAACGCCTCACGGAAGTGGAGGAGCACCTTCATCACGTGTCCCGTGGCGAGGCTTGAGTAGAGCGCCCCCTTACTCGACAGCTCGGGGACGACGCGGATCGCCCCGGCATCGTGTGGAGCAGCCGTCAAAACCCCCAAGGGCAGCGTGATGACGACCGCCCGCGCGGCGACCGGCTCACGCGGCGACCGGCTCACGCGGCTCCCCAGACGAGGTATGGGCACGCACCAGGACATCCCCGCAGGACCATCGAATCTCGTCGACAATCGTCCTCAGCGACACCCACGTCCGGTCGGAGGGCAGGCCATCGTGGAGCCAGGATACGACCTGGCCATACCCACCGGCGGGACGAAATTGCCGCTGGCCGCTGATGCGCGCCGCGGCGCTCTCCGTCCGCGCGATCCAGCGGATGCTCACCCTGTCGGGATCGGCGGCGTCGAATCCCTCGATGTAGTCCCGGATGGCCCGCCGCGCCTGGCCAGCGTGTGGGGCATGATCGGCGAGGAAGGACGTCAGCGAACGGTCCTCGCCCTGCCACCCGACGATCTCGTCGAGCACGCGCCCCGCGCTCCTCTCGCGACCCGTGGCCGACCGCCAGCGCCCCTGCCGCGCCGTCCACATGTCGCCCCGGATCTCGTACACCGTGAGGGCCGAGGCGGGGAGCGCCAAGATCTCCGGTGGCATGCCATGGACGAACTCCGCGCCCAACTCCAGGGCGACGAGCGTGTCGGGATGATGCGTCGTGGCGATGCGGCCGCCGACGCGATCGCGCGCCTCGACCAGCGCGACCATGTAACCCCGTTCCGTCAGCCGGCGCGCGGCCGCCAAACCCGCCGCGCCCGCGCCCACCACCACAACATCGACGCGCATCATACCTTCCTAATCTTTGTCCTCACCCCGCGGCCGGGAGCGCGCGACGACCATATAGGTCACCGCATCCCACGCATTGTGGATGCCGATCAATAGGAGCAGCACTGTCGCCGCGGCGACGACGAACAGCGCCAGCGATGGAGAGCCCATCAGCGCCGCGGCCGCGACGACGAGCGCGACGTACGCGACGAGCGCAAAGCCCACATGCCATAACCAGTCTTCCAGGACCGGGCGGTAGCTCGCCTGCCGGCGCACGCGCCGTATCACAATCACGATGTACCCCACGCCTCCGAGGCCGGAGAGCCCAAGGAGCAGGCCGGCCGGCCAGAGGACCGGCCACGGCGCGCTCAGGATTGCGGCGACGGCCAGCGCGGCGCAGAAGTGGACGACCGTTGGCGTGCCGAACGCGGCAATCCCGTCCCCGTTCCCAGCGTCGTCAGGCGTCGGCTGCCCGCGCCGTCCGGCGTTCAGAGTGACCACCACGAACATCAGGCCCGTCAAGGTCGCTGCCGCGGGCCCGACGATGGTATAGAAGTTTTCCCACGTGGTCAGCGGCGAGACTGCGGCCTCGTGCATGGGGCCTCCTCCTTACGACCCCTCCGGCACGCCATCGTCACCGTTCGTGCTCAAGGTGACGAGAAGGCGCTCGATCTCCTTGTAGCATTTGCGGAATGAGCGAGCGGAAGCGAGTGCCTGTGGGATGTCGAATAGTTGCGTTAGTGGCGCTTGGTCGGTCATCTCGCCGTAGGTCTTGCCAACCATGCGCGCTGATAGCCACTCCTTCGCGCCGCGAACGCCTTCAGGGTTGGGAGGCGGCTCGATGTCCGGCTTGAGGCCACGCTTGCCACGGAGCGAGGCGGCGCCGGCGAGGAACCAAGCTTCATACTCGCATTGGGCCAGAACAACAGAGATCGGAAGGCCCTCTCCCTGGCCCTCGACGATGCAGGCAACCATGGGTTGGGTCTGTATCACCTCGCTACTCGCCGAAGAGTTGTGAGCCTGCGCGCGCTCCATTTTGTATAAGTGCCGGGGCTGGCCAGGCCTGGTTGCCACGGAGAAGTTCGCCGGCGGTGTAGAGGCGGTCGCGCAGCATTGAGCCGGCAGCTTCAGCCAATGGTCCGATGCGCGACAGTCCCCGGTCCGATGCAAAGGCGAGGATAGCGTCGCCCGTGAGGTCCTTGTTGTCGAGCAGGTCGGGGCTATGACTGGTGACGAGAATTTGCTTTTTCGTGCTGGCCTCGCGCAGTGCGTCGAGTAGGACCGCTGTGGCCCCAGGATGGATCGCTATCTCCGGCTCCTCGATCCCGATCAGCGACAGAGGCCGCCCGTACTCGTCGGTCGCGCCAAACAGGGCGAGGAGGATGCCAAAGGCACGGAGGGCGCCATCGGAGACCATGGGGGCAAGGAATCTTTCCGGCGCATTCTCTGCTATACCCAGCATAAACTCCAGTATTGCCCCGTCTGGAAGATACTTGGGATGCACGTCGCGCACCTCCGGCACGATCGCGCGCAGGTAGTCCTCGATCCTCTCCACGGTACCGTCGTCCCTATTCGCCGCTTGAGCCAGCACGAGGGGCGCCGTACGACCGTCAGATGTCAAAGCGCGGCGAGGCTCTATCGAGGTCTGACGGCGCAGGGACCGAGGGCTGATACTGAAGAATCCCATCGCGATCAGACGGTCGCGCACATCGCCAAAGCCGGCGTCGATGTCATCCGCGTGGTACAGGTACAGAGAGTGGGGAGAATGCCGCATCAGATGAGACGGCACGCCGAGCAGCCCATTTGTGTCGAATTCGCCGTCCCGTACCTTGAAGAATATTGGCGCCTGATCATCCCGCTCCGTCCCGACGACGCACTCTTCCTCCGTGACGGCGAATCCGCCTCCCGGCCGTATGGCAATGCGGAAGGAGTAGTGCCCGTGCGCCCCATCCGGGAGGGTGACATCGAGCCGGACGCCGACATGGTCTGCCGGGCCGTTGCCGCGCGACAGCACGTCCGTCAAGCCGCCACGAACTTGCAGCGCCTCCTCGACGGATAGTCTTAGAGCGTCGGAGACAAAGTGGAGAGCATCGAGGAAGTTGCTTTTCCCGGAGCCGTTTGGCCCGATCAGAAAGACCAGCGGGCCCAGGGGCACATCGCAGGACACGATGCTCTTGTAGTTTTCCAGGACGACGCGCGTGATGAATGGAGGATTGTTTGCCATTGGCAATCCATCGGAGCAGTTATTTGTACGCAGGAGACACCCATATCCCCATTGTACAGTTTCTATCCGTCGTCGATCCCGATCAACGTGTCATATGCGTCAACCGCTGGCCGTCAGTGGCTAAGTAGGTGTTGGTAAGTTCGTGCTAGGCCGCCAGGGGCAACGGCGACACCTTGGGTACATCGTTCGTCTTCTTGCGATAGGGCGCCCGCTTGTAGGAATCCTTGGCCCCCTTTGGGCGGCCC
>JAABUQ010004862.1_pt1 | contig 22278 bp, 21 predicted proteins | sample 5560001 | NCBI WGS metagenome assembly JAABUQ01 (sample SAMN10711888, study PRJNA513371) | rock metagenome | isolation source: Antarctica rocks | place: Antarctica: Victoria Land, Finger Mt nord | collected 2015-12-18 | reverse complement strand
CCCATCGGTTGTAAACAGCAGTTCAGCCATGCACGCCTCCGATCCATGGTCCTGACCACGGGCAAAAGTCGTCCTGACTGGCAAGCGTCTTATGACAGAAAGGACATTCGAAGCGCGATACCTAACACCCGTTCACTCTGACCCGCTCGCCATCCTCGGTGAGCAGCACGAACCGGCCGTCCAGGTCCCAGTCGCCGTCCTCCTCCCTGGCGCCGTCCACGATGACGCCCTCCACGGAGGACATGCCGTCACCTGCCATGACGATCAGCCTCACGCCGGGCCAGGCGGCCGAGGGCAGCGGCGCGCTCATGCCCGTGCTCTCGCGGGCTGATCAGAGGTTTCCGGTGCGGCCAGGCAGGAAAGGCCCAGCGCAGCCCGGCGCCGGGCCTTGGCCACGTCGTTCCAGTCGTTGCGCCCGCCAAAGGGAAGGATGCGCCCGCTGCGCACGCCGGCCTCGGCCGCCAGGGCCGCCAGCTTGGCCGCATGGCGCTCCCCGGGGGCGTCGGCGTCCGTCGCCTGCACCAGCACCGCGTCGGGCTGGGCGGCGAGGTCCCGCAGCAGCGCTTGCAGCGCCGCGACCGTCTCCGGCCCTATGCCGCCGGCGGTGGCGACATACAGCGTGTCCGCCCGCAGCCGCTCGATGCCAGCAAGGCTCATGGCGTCGATCGGCGCCTCGCACACCACCAGGCGCGTGGTCGGCACGGTGCTGGACGGCAACCGGCCCAGCAGCCGGAACAGGGTCTTGTCGCCGTCCGCCGAGAACATGCGGAAGTCCGGGCCGCGCATCTCGATGCCAACCACCTCGCCAGCCCCGTCGCGGTGGGCGAACCAGGCGCTGCCATACGGCCCCTCGCGCAGGGCGTCCCATCGGGAGGCCGCGATCACCACCGGCTCCTGCAAGGCACGTTCCTGGGTCAGGTAGCGCCACGTCCGCGACCCCCGCGACAGGACCCGGCATGCGCTCCAGCGCTGCGCAGGCGGCAGCTCGGGCGCCTTGTCCCGCTTGGCGGCGGGGGCGACCGGGAAGGACGGCGCGATGCCGCTCAGGTCCCGCAGCGCCTGGCGGACCCGGCCGAAGTTGATGCCCGGCTCAAGGAACTGCACCAGGGCGAACACGTCCCCTTTGCAGTCGCCGGTCGGGTCCCACCAGCCGCGGCCCTCGTGGTTCACGATCAGCACCTCCCCGGCACCGCGGCGATACTTCCAGCACTGCCGCGTGCTGTCCCGTTTGTCGAGCTTCCACCCCCGCCGCTCCAGCACCGCAGCGCAGCTCACGCCCGCCCGCAGTGCCTGGATCTCCCCGTCATGTCCGCTCATCACCCTGCATCCTTCATCCTTGGATGCGGTCCCGAGGCCACGGGCCGGGCGCGGGACAAGAGCGTGGGCACAACCCACGGGAGCGTAGCGACGCACTCTTGTGGCGCGTTCGGCACCAGTGGCATCACCCTCAACATCCCAACCTTTCCCGTTAACCTCCTTTCATTCATTCATCCCTGGATGCGAACGGCGGCTGTGATTACAGCGGGTCGGAAGTGCCGGGACTGAGGTGCCGCGAGGCCATCACAGACCCACATCAAGCGGCGATACAGAACGAAAGACTGAAACGAGAAAAGGCCGCCCCCTGAACGGGGGCGGCCATGGTTGATGCATACTCTGCCAACAGGGCTTCCTGTCTCGCGGGGTTTAGCTCACTCGGGCGGTGAGAGTTCGATGCCAGCCGATGCTAGGACATGGACCAGGTGGGTGCATCCGAAGTTCAGCGGCGACTGCCGATGAAGATGTTGAGGTTGGCGGACTTCCCAGGGTCGCTTGCCGTCGGGCCGAACATCAGGGCCAAGATTGCCAGGAGGAACCCGACCACCACCACGGCGCTGACCACATAGGTGAAGCGTGTACGCGCTTACGCGCTCATATGCATGTGCGCTTACGCATTTGCGTAAGCGCACATTTATCATCTATTTCCCTCTGTCCGCGGCAAGCATGGATTGGATCAGGTTGAGCAGCATGTCTTGGTTGGTCTGCCGAGTTCTGACGCCATGGAACTTGAGACGTTCGTAGGTCTCGCGATCCATTCTGACCGTGACTGCTACCATGCCGCCAAGCGCCTTCACGTTCGGCGGCAAAGGAGTGGCAGGCTCCGGTTGCGGGGAGGGTCGCTCCGGCGCAGGCGGCACCTGAGAAACACGCTCTTCGATTGAGCGAACCGACGCACTCGCCTCGCCCTTCACGGGTTGACGTGGCGACAGGTTCATCGAGGTAGGCCCCTTGCTCATGCTACAAACCTTTGATCATGTTTGCGCGTTTGCGTAAACGTGCGCTGACGTATTGCCATAAAGCGCTGATCTCCTGGTTTGCCTTGCCGCCCGGTACCAACTCAGCAGCGGAACGGCCATCGTTGAAGCTGCCACTGTAGTCCACACGGTCAACCAGCTCGGTTGGTGCTACCGTGCCGAACCCGCTCAGCCCTCGAATGGCATCGCTGCTGATCCGCGTCTTCGGCTTCACAGCGTTAAGCACAAAAGTCATGGGACGCCTTTCGCCTTCCACCAAATCGCAGAACTCGTACAGGGTCTCGATGTCGAGGATGCTGGGACGTGATGGGATCAGAACCAGGTCGGCTGCCCGGATCACCGTACGCACATGGGAGGTGATCGCGCCTGGAGTGACCACGATGGCGAGCTTGGCGCCACCAGCCGCCAGGGCACGGAGCTGCGTTTCGATCTCGGCAATGTTGATTTCGACCATGGCAGGGGTGTCCGCCTGGCGGCGATTCCACCACTTCGACAACGTGCCCTGCGGGTCAACGTCGATCAGAACGACTGGGCCGTGGCCGCATACCTCAGCCTCGACGGCCAGGTTGGCACAGATAGTCGTCTTTCCCGTCCCACCTTTTTGGGCCGCCAGCACCAAGATGTCCATGCATTCTCCACGCTTACGCAAATACGCACTCATGCGTTGGCGCAAATAGTACACCATGTTCTTGGCGCGGGGACAAGCCGCTCGGAAGGGCCGAGCGCGTAAATCTGCACGGTAGCGGTATTGCACGCGATTATTGCACGCAGCAAACAATCTGTTCATGCTGGAGCCGGACCGACAATGGCGGGTTCTGGCCCGGAAACCCGCGGGAGCCAGCCCCAAACAGCCCGCCTTACCGTGCGTTTTTACGCAGGTGGGCCTTCCGGCCCTAGCTGAAGGAACAGCGTTCGTTGGTGGTCAAGTCAAGGTAGGTGGCCTTCCCGAGCCAGCAGAACGCGCTGATCCCAGCTCGCATTTCCTACTCCTCCTGTTCGAGAAGCAAGGCGCCCACCGTCGAGAGCAGCGGCCAGCACCTCCCGCGGACGGTTCATGTCGGACTGTGTCGATGCAACCGTGAAGAGCGAAATAGGACGGTAAAGGCGTTCCTCGACGACTGATCCAACCCAAACCGGGCGGGACTTTCCATTTGTGAGTTCGATGTCGACAGCCCACATCCGGAGCACGAGACGCGACCCGGTGGGCGCGGCATCGCCGTACAGCTGCACAAGGGTCAGGCTTGGCAGACGCCCACTAGTGAAAGATGGCATCACCGGGAGTTCAACCGGGCTCGCCGCCGCCGAAAGCCACGTCAGAGTGCTCATCGGCGTCCAGGATGCAGGGATGCGCCACCCCTTTTGCAGCAACAAGCCTTGCAGTTCTTGTAGACTGCCCGCCCACTGGAATGTCAGCGGCTCCTCAATCTCGCCAGCAAGGTCGATGCGGTTCGCCGACACCTGCTGCCAATCCGCCGCCCACCAATCGGCCGCGACCATCGTCGTCACTGAGTTTCTGACAGCGTAACGTCCGACGTCCACCGTGTGGCGGCGGTAGATATTGTAGCCACCAGCGAGCGCAAGCGCCGCGCACCCGGCGATAAGCAGCCCTGCAGGCCGGATATGTTCAGATGGCTGCCGCAGGTAGGACACTCCAAGCAGCGCCAGCCATGCTGTCCCGAACGCCAATCCACCGATCACGTCCGACAACCAGTGGGCGCCAAGATAGAGGCGTGAAAACGCGATCAGGAGCGTCAGGGAGGCCCCGCAAACCACGACGGGAGAACGCCATGCCGGGCTAAGCTCGCGCACCACGAGGAACACGAGAAAGCCGTAGAGGACGACGTTGACCGTGCTGTGGCCGCTCGGGAACGAGAACGCACTCCAGCCAGTGTAGAACAGCTCACCAGGTCGGGCGCGATGGAGCGCAGCCTTGATGACGGTATTGAGGGCGGACGCGCCGACGACCGCTGCGAGCCAATAAGCGGCCGTCCGCCAGGCCCGCATCCAGGCGAGCCACAGGAGCACGACGATCGTAACCGGCAAAACGACGGCAGTGTCGCCCAGCTCGGTGAAGGCGATCATCACCCAGTCTCCCGGGGCTGTACGCAAGTCCTGGAGGACATGATAGAACGCGATGTCAGCACGCACCAATGGATCGTTGCTGACGACGTCCTCCATAACGCCGAAGAACAGCCACGCGGCGCCAATGACCACGGTGGCAAGCATAGCCAGTGTCCTGGCTTCGTGGCGCGACGGGTCGAGTAGATTGACCAGCGCGCGGCTCAGCCGGCCATCACGGGTCTTCGCCCAACCCCGCAAGCGCTCCATTCCCGCCGTGAGGAGAGGGACGCCACGACGCAATGCATACCTCACAGCATGTCTGGTCGCCCAAAGCGCGACGACCAGGACGACAAGCAGCATGGCAAGGGGCTTCGCGGCTGCGCCAAGATATCCGAACGAGGCGCCGACGAGCACACCGGGTAGGATGTGCGATGGCGCCCACACCAGCGCGGATGCGACGTTTGCAACATAGAACTGCCGTACTGGCATACGCAGCATGCCTGCTATAAGCGGAACAAAGGCGCGGACGCCAGGTGCGAAGCGAGCCAGGAAGACGCTCTTATGGCCATGCCGGGACAAGAAGGCTTCACTGCGCGCAATCAGCCCGGGATAGCGCCTTAGTGGCCAGGAGCTGAGCAAATTCGCATGGTAACGGTGCCCCAACCAGAACGAGAGGCCATCGCCGGTTATCGCGCCCATTGCGGCGGCGATGAACAGCGGCCAAAGCGTAACAACTCCACTCGGCACCAGGGCGCTGATTGCGATGATCACCGCCGTTCCGGGGACGACGACTCCAACGAGCGGGACCGCCTCTGAAAAAGCCAGCAGAAATACCGACGCATAGGCAAGATGCGGGTATGAAGCAATCAGCCCTGTAATGGCGGCGAACATCGACGTCATGACCGCAACACCGCCTACAACAAGCCGGTAATGAAGCGATCTGCCCGGGTGTTCTCCCAATAAGCGAAGCGCACCGCGGCTGCCGCTACGGCCCCGGTCAAAGCCCCGCCCAGAACATCACTTGCGTAGTGGGTTCCAATGTAGACACGCGAGATTGCTATCAACACAGCGGCTACCAGGAAGCCAAGTGCTTCACGCGGAAGCCGGTGCAGCAGGAACGCCGCTGCTATGGCAAAGGCCGCCGTTGCATGATCGGATGGGAACGAAGGATCGACGCTGCGCGCGATCAGAAGGTGGGTGATGCCGCCGTCGTACGGCCGCGGCCTCTGGATGAACAGCAAGATGACCTGATTGAAGGCTAAGCCGAGGAGGAACGAAAACCCGCTTGCAACGATTATATGGCGTATGTGCTGCCGGTCGATCCGTCGCCACCACTGCCCTGCTACAGCCAAAATCAAAAGCGGAACCCCAAGTGTTGAAGCCCAGATCATAAGCAGATCGACTGCGGCGCTCCTGCCCGCCCAGCCATTGATCGCGTGCGTGACCGCAACGTCGAGGTCATACATCGGCAACTCCCAATTCGGCCATCATGCTTGCTGTCCTGACGGTGTTTCGGCGATGGCTGGTATCGGATTTCGACGAGAAGGCATGGATCACTCCGGGCGAAACGGCAATGAACACGCTGACCAAGCCAAGCGCCCAGGTGGCGAGCCAAGTTGACGGTGGCCCCTCGACGGCGGTGGCAAGCCGGCTAGACTCCCTTTCCGGCTCAGACAAGATCGCCAGGCGCGATCGCTGGCCGCAAACCCGGCGCGAACTGTTCGCCGGGATCTCGCTGGAGACGGCGTTGGAGGACAATCAGGATAGCAGCAGCGGGAACCACGATCGCCGCCGCGAGGCTCCACAAGGTGGATGGTAGAGGCACAAGCGCGAAAAAGGACCTTATGATTGGCACTGCCATCACGACCGCGGATGCTGCGGTCATGCCGCCCAGAACGAGGACACGAAGCAGCGTTGCAGGCCGGGAGAGCACCGCGAGAAGCACCAGTCCCATGGATAGGAGTACGATGGTGGTCACAGTCCGTGCTTGGTCGAGGGTGCTGCCGAGGTCGTAGAGCGCGATGGAATACGCGGCGAGAGTAGTTGCCGAAGCGATCACCCCTGCTGGCGCGGCGAACCGCAGGACGCAGCCGACGAAGCCGGGCCGTGCCCGCTGCGCATTGGGCGCGAGTGCCAGGAAGAAGGCGGGAACGCCGATCGTCAGCGTGCCGATCAGCGTCATCTGCCGAGGCAGGAAAGGGTAGACCAGGCCGGTTGCTTCTACGCTGAAGACCAGAATGGCCGCATAAACGGTCTTGGTGACGAAGAGGGCCGCGAGGCGCTCGACGTTGGCGATCACGCGACGCCCTTCGGCGAGGACTTGCGGCAGCGAGGCGAAATTCCCGTCCAGGAGCGTGAGCTGAGCAACCGCCCGTGCAGCTCCGCTTCCCGATCCCATCGCAATGTCGATATCGGCCTGCTTCAGGGCGAGCACGTCATTTACGCCGTCGCCGGTCATTGCAACCACGTGTCCGCGGCTCTGCAGCGCAGCGAGCATCAGTTGTTTCCCGTCAGGTGATGCACGCCCGAACACAGATCGCGATTCCATGATAGCAGCGAGCGCTGCCTTGTCGCTTGGAAGCTCGCGGGCATCGACTGGCGTGTCGGCGCCCGGGATGCCGACCTGCCGCGCAACGGCTGCCACCGTTTGCGGGTGATCGCCGGAGATGACCTTCAAGGCAATACCTTGGCTTTGGAAGAACGCGAGGGTGTCTGCCGCATCCGGCCGTAGCTGTTCGGCCATGATCACCAACGCTGCCGGCGTGAGGTCAGACGGCAGCCCGTGCTCTGGCAGCACGACGGCGTGGGCCAGAAGCAGCACGCGTCGGCCCGCACCTGCCCGAGCACTGGTGCGCGCGAGCAGCTCGGCATGCCCGCCATCCGCGAGCAGCACATCCGGGGCGCCGAGGAGCCAGTTGCCACGCACCCCGAACGCGGCGCCACTCCACTTCCGGGCCGACGAGAACGCAGCTGTGTGCGTGGCTTTCCATCCGACCGAAGCAGGGTAGCGGCCGGCTATCGCACGAAGCGTGGAGTTGGGCATCGGGTCGGCGGCGGCGAGTGCGCCCAAGGCGCCGGCCACGTCGGCCCCGTCGTCGAGTATATCGATCGCCTCGACGACGGCTTCTCCGGTGGTGAGCGTGCCGGTCTTGTCAAAGCAGAGCGTCGTGACGCGCGCCAGTGTTTCCACCGCCGGCAGCTCTTGAATGAGGGCCCGGCGCTGGCCCAACCGTGTGACGGCGACCGCGAGGGCGACGCTCGTGAGCAACACAAGACCCTCGGGCACCATCGGGACGATGCCGGCCACCGTCGAGCGAAGCGCGCCCGGCAAGAGCGAGGATTGTACCCGCATCTGGCTCCAGAGGAGCAGCGGCGCGGCCAACGCGATCGCCCATGTGACGAAGCGCAGGATGCGGTTGATGCCCGCGCGCAGCTCCGAATGCGCAGGCTTGAAGCGTTTGGCGGCGCTGGCCAGCTTCTGGGCATAGGCGGCATCTCCCACGCCGGTCGCCCGATACCGGCCGCTCCCGGCAACGACAAAGCTTCCCGAGAGGGCGGGATCGCCAGGGACCTTTGTGACCGGGGCCGCTTCGCCGCTGACGAGAGCCTCGTCGAGTTCGAGATCCGTGGCGGTGAGGACGAGGCCATCGGCGATGACCTGGTCGCCGGGCCTGAACTCCAGCACGTCGTCGAGCACCACCCTCGCGACCGGAACCTCCAGGGTCCTTCCTGAACGGACGACTCGCGCCATCGGCGCGCTCAGCACCACCAGACGATCGAGCGAGCGCTTGGCACGCAGCTCCTGGATGATGCCAACAAGGGTGTTCGCGACGAGAACGCCACCAAAGAGCGCATCCCGCAATGGTCCGATGACCAGGATCACAGCGAGCAGCGTGCCCAGGATCGCGTTGAACCGAGTGAGGACGTTGGCACGGACGATGCTTCCAACCGTGCGGCTCGTGCGCTCAGCCGTCGTGTTGGTCTGCCCCCGAACGACACGCTCTTGGACTTGCTGGTCCGTCAGGCCGTCCGTTTGGCTTATAAGCATGCTGCCCTCCCATTCGCCGTCCCGGAAAACGACTCTGCTTTGGCTGGATGCCTGTTCTCTTGCAGCCTGAACCCGCCTCGGCAGAGCTGGGCCGGCCGGCTCGGCTGCAGATGCCTCACGTCAAGAGCACCGTGACGACGAACAGCGGATAGGCCGCGAGCAGGACGGATGCCTCAAGACGGCCCAGCTGCCGGCGTCGGCTGGCCAACAGTATGACCAGGAGCAAGGCCGCCAGCATGAAGGCGAGCGGTCTATGCAGAGACGAGGCATCGGACAGCACGAGTGGCCGGGCGAGGGCGCCGGCGCCAAGGGTCATCGTGGTGTTGTAGGCGAAGCTGCCCACGACGCCGGCGACGACGGCTTCCGAAATCCCGCGCCGCGCCGCCGACCAAGCGAGTACGACCAGCTCGAACCCAGTCGCGAAGCCGACGAGCGTCAGCCCCAGTCGTGTCTGAACGCTCTCGACGCCGCTGATGCGCTGCACCGCCTCGACTAGCAGGCTCGCCCCGGCGGCCATGGCAATGACGCCGGCCACCACCAAGGCAAGATCGCGACCAACGTGCTTGGTTATGCCGGCACCGGCCGCCTCGCGCGCTTCCGCCAGCTCTCCAACCTCGCCGAGCATCGGCGGCTTGCGCTCCACCCACCAGATCGCGGCGACATAGGCGACATACAGGACAACCAACACCCCGCCTTCCAGGCGGCTGACCTCGCCATCCCAGGCGAACCAGGCCCCGACCGCGCCGAGGGGGAGGCCGAGCAGCGCGTAGCGCATCACCCCGGCCCGGAACGGCAGCGGCGCGATCCAGGCGCCTACGCCCAGTGCCACGAGGCAGATCGCGACGTTGGCGCCCACCACGTCGCCCAGTGCGATCCCTGGCGATCCGCGGAGCGAGGCGGCCACGGCCGTCGCCAGCTCCTCCGGTTCTGCGCCAGCCAGGAGCAGCGCGAGCGCAAAGCTGCTGACGCCGAGCTGCACCGAAGCTGCGCCGAGATGCTCGGCAAACGTTTCCGCTCCCCAGACGATCACCGCAACGCCGACGACGAACACGACGAGCCAGAGCGCAATCACCATCACACCTGCGCCCGTCTAACCCGAGTCCTGTGGGGTTCGCACTGTGCAAGACGTTCAATCATCGCCCGGCACCGTGCGCCCGTACGCTGCCGCGAACTCGTCCTGTGCCGGCTCGAACCGACCAAAGCGCAGCGCCAGGGTCGGCAGCACGAGCAGGTTGAGGGCCATCGACGTGAGCAGCCCGCCGAGGATCACCACAGCCATCGGCCCCTCGATTTCGCGTCCTGGGTCGCCCATCCCGATCGCGAGCGGAAGCAGGCCGAGGGCGGTGACGAGCGAGGTCATCAGGATGGGCACGAGCCGGTCGGCGGCACCCGCCACCGCCGTGTCGGCCCCCCAGGTTCGGCCTTCGGCCTCGACCAGGTGCTCGTAGTGCGAGATCATCATGATCGAGTTGCGCAGGGTGATGCCGAACAGCGTGACGAAACCCACCATGGAGCCGAGCGACAGCAGGCCGCCCGTCGCAAACACCGCAAGCACGCCGCCGACCAGGGCGAATGGCAGGTTGGCCAGCACGAGCACCAAGTTGCGCCAGTTGCGCGTCACGACCGAGAGCAGCAGCACGATGCCGATGGCGGCGAGCAGCCCGTTGAGCACCAGGGCACGTTGCGATTGGGATTGAGCCTGGGCGGTCCCGGCGAATTCTAGGTAGCTGCCCGGCGCCAGGGACACGCGGGCACGGATCGCCGCCTCGGCGTCGCGCACAAAGGAAACGATGTCGCGACCCTTGGCGCTGGCGGTCACGGTCTGCAGCCGGCGGCCGCCCTCGTGCAGCACTTGGTAGCGGCCTGCGGCTTCGTAGATGTCTGCCACCTGGCGCAGCAGCACGTAAGCGCCGTCGGGGGCGCGCATCGGCAGCTCGCCCACTGCCGTCAGGCTGGCGCGGCTTTCTGGATCGAGCAGCGTCGTGACGTTGAATGTCGCGCCGCCGTCCTGGACTTGACCGACCACATCGCCTTGGTAGGCGGTACGGACGGCATCGAGCACCCCGACCGGGTCGAGGCCCCAGCGCTCCAGGTCCGCTGGACGCAACCGGATAGTGAGCTGCGGCAACCCCGGCGGTGACTGGACCTGCACCTCCGCGGCACCTGGCACGCTGGCCAGGGCGCGCGAAATCGCCTGGGCCGCCTGGTCGAGCTTGTCGAGGTCGGCGCCGAACACGTTGACCACGAACGGCGCGGTGTAGCCTGAGAGCGTCTCGTCCACACGCTCCGTTAAGAAGGAGTTGATCGCGAAGTTGGCGCCCACGAAGCCGGCGAGCGCCTTGCGGACTTTGGCCTGCACGCCTTCGGCGGCATCACCGCTGAGCGGCTTCAGGTCCACGTCGAACTCGCTGCTGTTGGTCCCGGCGGCGTCGGCCACCCGCTCCGCCCGGCCGACGCGCTGGGCGACGGAACGCACCGCCGGCAGCCCGCTCAGCGCCTCGGTGATGCGGGCGCCCATGCGCAGGCCCTCGGCGATCGAGGTGCCCGGCACCATGGCCATGTGGACGATAAGGTGCCCTTCCTGCAACTCGGGAATGAAGCTGCTTCCGAAGAACGGCAGCGCCGCGCAGCCGATGAGCGTGAAGGCCGCCGCGGCAGCGAGCACCAGGCGGGACCGTCTCGCTACGCCTTGCAGCAAGCGGACGTAGCCGCCCCGCGTCCAGCGGACCAGTGGCGGATCGCGGGGCTGCGCGCTGCGGCCGGCGAGCAGCGCCATGGCGAGCGCCGGCGTCACGGTCAGCGCCACGCCAAGCGACGCCAGAACGGCCAGGATGTATGCGAGGCCGAGCGGCGCGAACAGGCGGCCAGCGATGCCAGGCAGCGCCACGATGGGCAAGAACACGAGCAGGACCGCAAAGGTCGCATACACCACGGCCGTCCGCACCTCGAACGCGGCATCGAGGATGACGCGGGCTTCGGGCCGGGGCCGGGCCAAGCGTCGGTTCTGACGCAGGCGCCGGACCGCGTTCTCGACCCCGATCACGGCGTCGTCCACCACCTCGCCGATCGCAATGGCGAGGCCGCCCAACGTCATGGTATTCAGCGTGTATCCGAGATGCCCCAGCATGAGCGTGCCGGCAAGCAGCGAGAGCGGGATGGCCGCGCACGAGATCGCCGCGGTGCGCAGGTCGAACAGGAAGAGGAACAGCACGGCCACCACCAGGGCGCCGCCGAGCAGCAGCGAGGCGCGGACGTTGCGGGTCGCGGTGTCGATGAACTGCGCCGGGCGGAACAGGTCGGTCCGAAGCGTGATCCCTTCGGCCTCGATGCTGGGCCGCAACGCCGCCAACGCTGCCTCGACCGCTGCCGACACGGTGACGGTATCGGCCCCGTACTGCTCGGTTACGTCCAGAACGACACCCAGCTGGCCCTGAACGGAGGCGCCGCCGATCGGCGGCTCAGGCGCGTCGGTTACGGTCGCGACATCGCCCAGCGTGACTACGCCCGCTGCCTGGCGCCGCAGGACCGTGCGGGCGATGTCTTGTGGGTGGACCGACTGACCCTCGGTCTGCAGCAGCACGCGCTGGTTCGGTGTGTCCACGAAGCCGGCACCCCGCATGCCGGTGGCGCGCCGGGCTGCGGCGAGCACGTCGTCGAGCGAGAAGCCATACTTGATGAGCTTGTCCGGATGGACCTGGATCTGGATCGATTTCACCTCGCCGCCGAACACCGCGACGTCGGCGACTCCGGGCACGGCGAGCAGGCGCAGGCGCACGATCCAGTCGGCAACGGTGCGCAAGTCCATGAGCGAGCGGTGGGTCGCCGTGAGTCCGGCGACCAGAACCAGACCGGTCGAGGAGGTGAGCGGCGTCATGACCGGCGGCAATGCGGCTCCGGGCAGGCGCTGGGCGGCAACGGTGAGTTGCTCGGCGACGGCCTGGCGATCGCGGTAGATGTTGCTCGACGGGTCGAAGTAGGCGGTGACGATCGAGAGGCCCTGGACGGAACTGGACCGCAGCGCCGTGACCCCTGGCACGCCGCTGATGGTGGTCTCGACCGGCCGGGTGACGAGCGTTTCGACCTGCTCGGGCGTGAAGCCGGGAGCCTCTGTCTGGATCGCCACCTGGGGCGGCGCGAACTCCGGGAACACGTCGTAGCGGGCATGGCCGAGGGCGTAGAAGCCGTAGCCGAGCAGGACGAAGGCGAGTGTCACGACGATGCCGCGGAAGCGGATGGCAAGACCGATGATCGCGCCTTGCGGACCGGAGGGGCAAGGATGCATGGGGCTAGTCCGCCTTCATCTGAAGCTGTGCCCGGAACTCCTCGGACAGCAGGGCCTGGGCGCCGTGCGTGACGATCTCCGCACCGGCCGGCAAGCTCCCGACCACGAAGTCGCCGGCAGGCGTGGGGAGATCGGTCGCGACCTGGCTGCGGACAAACAGGTCCTTTGCCGTTTGGCGATAGATCCATGCCCGGTCCTGCCACCAGACGATTGCGGACGGCGGAATGACAAGCCCGTCGCTCGGGGGGCCGGACGGAAGCAGGACAAGCACGTTCATGCCTGGCAGCAGGCCGCGGTCCGCGGGTGCGAGATAGATGAAGCTCACACCCTGGATGCGGGGATCCGTCCGGGAAGCGGCCGAGAAGAAGCTGACCGGCGTGGGCGAGCCGCTGCCGGCCTGCACCGTCGCCGTTTGCGGCGGGCTCGCAACCGCCACCCCGGGCGGCAGCGTGACCTGCACAAGAAGGTCCAGCCGGTCGATCAGCCGCGAAATCAGCGGGGAGCCGTCCTGAAGGGCTTTGCCGATTACCGCGCCGAAGGCTTGCACCACCGTTGCGGCGAGGGTCCTCACCTGGGACTCCGCGCCGGAGAGAGCCGCCTCGTCGGCCCGCAAGCTCGCCTCCGCCGCCTGAAACTGCGCCAGCGAGACGTTCTGCTGGTGCTGATACAGGCCGCGTGCCCGATCGAAGGCCGCCTTCGAGGCCGCAAGCTTGGCCTGCGCCGCCTGCAGCTGGGCCCGGGCGTTTGCATAGTTGTTGCTGAGGTCGGTGAGCGGGCTCAAGTCGAGCACCGTGCCGTAACCACGAACTTGAGGCTGGAACCGGGCTGGCGAGAGCGCCGCAACCTCAATGCCGCTTCGTTCCCGGGTCTGTGCATCGAGCTTGACCGCGGGATGTCCGTCCACCTCCGAAACCCGCAGCGGCGCCGCGACCGGGCGTTCGCGCTCGGCCTCCTTCGCCGCCTCGCCACGGCCGGCAACAAACCCCCAGCCAATCAGGCCGGCGACCCCGATGGCGATGAGGACGACCAGGATGCGTCGCAGCAGCCGGCCTTTCAGCGGGGATCGCGGCCGCATGGCGACGGGAGAGGTCATCAGGAAGGCTCCAAAGCCGCACGGGGGCTGGCGTGCGGATCGAACCGGGCCAACTCCGGATCAAAGAGCGGTTGCTGCAACGCGTCCTCCAGCGCGCCGAGCGCCTGTCGCTGCAGGGCAAGCACATCGAACCAGGAAGACCGGATCACCGCCGCCTCAAGCTCGGTCGCAACCAGGGTCGGGCGGTCACTCTCCCCGGCAGCGAACGTGGCCTTGGCCTGCCGCTGACGGACCTGCTCGCCGGCGAGGAGCGCGTCAGCGGTGTGGAGGGACTGCGTCGTCGTGCGGTAGGCCGCCGCCGCGGCGTCGATCGCGCCGATGATCTGCGCCTGCAGCGCGGTGAAGCTCGCCGTCGCCTGCTGGCGGTTCGCGACCGCCTGGGCGATCGGCCCTTGGTTCTGGTTGAAGATGGGAAAGTCGATCGCGGGATTGAGGATGAAGCGGTTGGTCCCGAACTCGTAGTTGTAGCCTGGCCCCAGGAGAAGGTTTGGATACTGGTTGGCGACCTGCAGCTGCAGCGCCGACTGCGCCGCCTCGTACTGAGCCAGGCTGCTCCGCACGTCGGTGCGCTCGGTGACCGCCAATTGCCGGAGTGAACCGGAAGACAGGCCGGCTGCCGGTGCGGCAGGATGGTCGAAGACGGCGGCCGAGATCGGAACCCCATCGAGCGCGCCTACCGGAATGCCGATGGCGGTCGCGAGCTGCACCCGGGCTTCCGCCTCCAGCCGGTCCAAGTCGCGAATGCCGAGGCTGGTCTGCGACAGCGCGATCCGCTCGCGCGTCATGTCCAGCGCCGTCGCGAAGCCGGCGGTGAGGCGCTGCTCCAAAAGGGCCACGAGTTGCTGGCGGAGTGCGACCTGTTCCTGCGTCAGCTTGAGCCGCCGCTGGGCGGCCCAGAGATTGAGCAGTGCCGTCCGTACCCGCCCGCGCAGGCCCCAGGCTGCGGTGGCAACGTCCTGGCGAGCCGCCTCCACAAGATGCCGCGCCTGCTCGGTGCGGTCCTCGCGCTTGCCAGAGGTTTCGATCAGGAAGTTGACGACCGGACCGACGACCACCGGGATCACGCCCGGCGGGAAGGCTGCGCCGGAGACGGCAGCGGACCCGAACACGGCCGAAAGGTTGAGCGTGGGATTCGGGCGCTGCTGGGCCGTGACGATGCCGGCCTGCGCGGCGGCGAGCCGGGCGCCTGCGACGGTGAGATCGGGGTGGTAGTAAACGGCCGCGAGCGTGAGCTTGTCGAGGTCCCAAGCAGGCGATGCAGCTGCCCTGCCGGACGGCAGGTTCGCGAGCAGGAAGCCTTTCAGCCGTGCATCACCCAGGGTGCGGCTATCCAAGGCAGCCGCGTTGACCGCTGGCGAGAGCGGTTCCGGGTGGAAGCGTGCGCAGCCCACGAGCGCCAGGGTGGCGCACAGTGCGGCGGTCAGCTTGCAGCTCCTACCCGGCCGGAGAGCCGGGCCAGGCACGTCGCCAGCAAACCAACCATGGGATCGAGTTTGAGGAGCGTTCACGCGCAGCTCTGCTATCCTGGTTGCAGCACGTCGCTTCTGTCCCGCGTGGCTGACGTGTGGCTGACAGGGAAAACTTATTTGCCTGGAAAGCCGTCAGCGTCGCGTCAGGCTCGTGCGGATCACTGTCGTCTGAAGGACAATGCGGAGGCGTTGGAAGCCATGAGGGTGTTGCTCGTCGAGGATCATCGTGCCATGCGCGACCTGATCGCCGATCATCTCCGACGCCGCGGCCTTACCGTGGATGCCGTCGAGCGCGGTGACGAAGCGCTCGCGGCCACGGCCGTGGCTGGCTATGACGCTGTCATCCTCGATCTCGGCCTGCCGGACATGGACGGCATGGAAGTGCTGCGGCGGCTGCGCGGGAGCCTCCATCCCGATCTGCCCGCGTTGATCCTGACCGCGCGCGACAGTATGGAAGCCCGGATCGGCGGTCTTGACGCGGGGGCGGACGACTACATCCTCAAGCCGTTCGACCTGGCCGAGCTGGAGGCGCGCCTGCGCGCCGTCCTCCGCCGTCCCGGCATGCGGCGCGAGGCCATCCATCTCCATGGCGACCTGTCGTTCGACCCGGCATCCCGGACGGCGGCGGTGGACGGCACGCGTTTGGATCTGACGCGGCGGGAAGCCTCCGTGCTGGAGGAACTGATCCGCGCTGCAGGACGAATTGTAGTCAAGGACGCGCTGGAGGACCGGCTCTACGGTTTCGACGACGACGTGAGCGGAAACGCGCTGGAGGCATCGGTCTCGCGGCTGCGCCGCAAGCTCGCGGCTGCGGGATCAGTGGTTGGCATCGAAGCCACCCGCGGCATCGGCTACCGTTTGAAGGCCGGGGCTGGGGCATGAGGTTGTGGCTCGAAAGCCTGCGCGGCCGGCTTGTCGCCTCCATGGTCCTGGTCTTCTTGCTCGGGCTTGGAGGAGCCTTGGCGCTGCGGCCCTTCGATGGATCCCAGGCTGCCTTCGGCCCGCAAAGTCCAGGGGCGCTTGGCGAGCCTTACCAGGATTTCGCCGTGCTGCTGCCATTCGGCCTCGGGGCTGTCGCGCTGATCTGGCTGGTCAGTGGCTGGAGCCTGCGCCACCTCGCCTCCGCCTCCCGGGAGGCCGCAGTCGTGGGCGCGTCCAATCCAGGCGCGCGCATCTCGACACGGAAACTGCCCGGTGAAATCCGCCCCCTGGTGGGTGCGGTCAATGGCGCCCTCGACCGGCTGGCCGAGGCCTACGCTGCCGAGCAGCGCTTTGTGGCCGATGCGGCGCACGAACTACGCACGCCCCTCACGGTGCTAGGCTTGCGCTTGCAGCGGGCGAAGCTGGACGGCGATCTGGATTGGTGCGCGATCGACCGGGACTTGGCACAGGTCAACCGGTTAGCGGGTCAGTTGCTTGATCTCGCCCGCAAGGAGCACGCACGGCAGGCTGGCACCATGGCGGTCAGCCCCGTCGCCAACCTATCGCGCATCGCCCGGGAGGCCGCGGCAGCGATTGTGCCCATCATGGAGGAAGGAGGGCGGATGCTCAATGTCGAGTTGCCCCCCTCGCTTCCAGTACGCGGCCGGCCGGACGACTTGCGCGACATGGTGCGTAACCTGCTCGACAATGCCATCGCCCATGGCCGGGGAACGATCAGCTTGGCCGGGCAGGTCCGGACAGCTCCTGGCGGCAGGGAGGAGGCCTGGATCACCGTGAGCGACGAGGGGCCGGGTGTGCCGGCGATATTGGCGGACGCTTTGTTCGACCGCTTTCGCAAGGGCTGCCCGGAGTCCTCCGGTCACGGGCTTGGCCTTTCGATCGTGCGGGAGGTCGTGCGCGGGCATGGCGGCTCCGTGGCGTTTATACCCGGTCCGAGCTGTCGGGTGCGGGTCGTGCTGCCAGCCGCAGGACCAGCGGAGCAAGCTCGGGTGGATGATCAGGCCGCTTAGAGGCAGTTTTCACTACTAGGGGTCACGCTGTAAGTCAGAACCCATCTCATAACTGTATCACAACGTCTCAATTCATTGATCTCACGCTGGTTGGGTTTGTAGCCTCTAGCCGCTCAAAACGGGTCGATTGTCGATCTAGCTAAGCCATTCAGAAGACGACGCTTTAGTCCGTTACACTTTGAGTTATGAGATGGGTTCTCAGCTTGACTTTGGCCATTTCCGGTCATGCGTCGATCCAGAAGTGCGGCTCTGAGGCGATGTAGTCGAGCGCGTTGTCGAGCGGCATGGTTGCGACGCCGAACGGCCCTGGAGCAGCCCAGCGTTGGCTGTTCCACCAGAGCACCTGCACCGTGTCGGCGTCCCCGGTCGGCTTGAACCTGGCGAGCGGCGCATCGGTGCGTTGGCTTGTGAGCGTGTAGCCGCGCCCGGCCTTGTGCACCGCGACGCCGCCGCCGCGCGCCTGGTTGAACGCCTCGATGCGCTCCCGCATAGGGTCACTGGCCGGCAGGGTTGATCCTCCTGGCGTGTGCGGAGTTGTCAGGCGGCAATCACACCACCGCGAGGCCACCATGGCAAGCCAAGCCGACCCTGGAACTGTGAACAAGCGCCGAACCGGGACCCCTCTCGAAAGCGGGTGCAACGCGCTGACTTTGCGGCGAGAAATGACCGACAGGTAGGGTCCCGGCCGGCGCCGGCCGGGACCCTACTTTTACGGCGTTTTTCTGCGTCTGATCAATACGGCAGACCCGATCCAGCAGGGTCCCAGTTGAGCGCTTGTTCACACCCTATGCTCAACCCGCAACAGGATCTTCACTTCAACATAACCTAACGACGCTCCGGGACGTCGTACACCGCCTTCTTACAAACCAGCCAGAAGCGAGTGTCCCATGACGCATTCCAAGTTGCTGATCAGCCTTTCCGGTGCCCTGCTCGCGGCCACCACCCTTGCAAGTGGGGCTGCCCAGGCGGCGGTGATCGACTCCGTATCCGTTTTCGCGACGGCGCCGACAGGCGTGACCAGACCGGACTCCACCACGGTCGGCGGTGGTTCCGTCTTTGTCGCTTACGCCGGGGGCACCAATGCGCGGACCGGGGCCGGCACGACCACTATCCAGCAGTACAGCTCCAGCGGCGCGGTGCAGAACACCTACGGCATCGCAGGGTCAGTTGACGGGCTGAAGTACAACCCGGTGTCGAACCTAGTGTTCGCGCTACAGAACCAGGACGCCAACTCGACCCTCTCGCTCATCAACCCGGCGGCGCGCACGGTCAGCGGCCCCCTGTCCTACGCATCGCCCCCCTACGTCTATGGCGCGGCCTCCAGCCGCGGCTATGACGACGTGGCGTTCCGCAACGGGCAGGTGCTGCTCAGCTTCACCAACCCGGCCAGCGGCGCCGATCCCGTGATCCAGAGCCTGGACCAGGGCAACGCGCCGTCCGGCACGCTGACCGTCACCAACGTGGTCACCGCCGGGCAGGAGGGGCCGCCGACGCCCGACACCGACAGCCTGAAGGTGAAGCCGAACGGCGACTTGGTGCAGACCGACAGCAACGGCGGCCGCTTCATCACCGTCAGCAACCCCGGTACGGCCGCGCAAACGGCAACCAGCACCTTCATCACCCTGAACGGCGCCGCCGTCACCAGCCTCGACGACGTGCTGTTCCCCTCCGCCATGGCCGGCACGCTGTATCTTGCCGACCAGAACAACAACCGCGTGCTGGCGCTGCAGGTGTCGGGCCTCGACACGTCGCAGCCTTTCGTTTCGTTGGATGGCGCGAACCAACTGGTGACGGTGTCGGCCAGCGGCGTCGCCACGCCGTTCTTCACCGGCGTCGGCAGCGCGGTCGGTGCCCTCGCCTCGCCGCACGGGCTGGAGTTCGTTGCCGCGGCTACGACGGCAGTGCCGGAGCCGGCGAGCCTTGCCCTGCTCGGCACCGGCGTCCTCGGCCTGATCGCCCGTCGCCGCCGCGCCTGAGCCGCAACCGGCTTCGACCAGCCCCGCCCGCACCCGCGGGCTGGGTGCTTCTCAGTCCGGATCGCCTGACGGCCGCACGGAGGGCTCCGTTCAGGCTCATGCCTGTGAAGAGGCTCCCAACACTGACCCCACCCACGTTGGGCTTCAAGGTATTGACCTTGCTTCTGAAACTGAATGTTGGGCGGGGTCACAACCGGTGCCGGTTGTGACCCCGCCCTTTTTGCATTCCTAGATTATCGACCAATGACTTGCATCGCATAGAGAGGGGGTCATTGGCCGGCACCGATCCACAGTTCGCCCAACATTGGCAATTCCCAATCCGCGGTCCAACGCGCCCCAACCTGGCCTCCAGCATGGTGGCACCTGCATCCAAGCCCCCAATCCTGCGTCCACCTCAAGGAGCCGCGCCATGCTAGCCGCCGCTATCGTCCCCACGACCGCCCGCCAGATGCTGAACAAGGTGCCGGAGGTCACGGCCGCCTTCTGGGTCATCAAAGTCATGGCGACGACCGTCGGCGAGACCGGCGCCGACTACCTTGCCGTCCACGTGGGCCTCGGCACGGCCGTCACGGGCGGCATCATGGCCGCGCTGCTGCTGTCCGTCCTGGTCGTGCAGCTCCGGTCCGACCGGTATGTGCCGTGGGTCTATTGGCTGACCGTCGTGCTCGTGAGCGTGGTCGGCACCCAGATCACCGACGCCCTCACCGACCGGCTGGACGTGAGCCTCTACACCAGCACCGCCGTCTTCGCCCTCGCCTTGGCCGCGACGTTCGCCGCCTGGTACGCCAGCGAGCGCACGCTCTCGATCCACACCATCACGACCCGGCGGCGCGAGCTGTTCTACTGGGCCGCCATCCTGTTCACCTTCGCGCTTGGCACCGCCGCCGGCGACCTGGCGACCGAGGCGCTGAGTCTGGGCTTCACCGTCGGTGTCGTGGCGTTCAGCGCCATGATCGCCGCCATCGGCCTCGCCTACCGTCTCGGCGGCAACGCGGTCCTCACCTTCTGGCTCGCTTATATCCTGACCCGCCCGCTCGGCGCCTCGCTCGGCGATCTGCTGTCCCAGTCGCGCCCGAACGGCGGGATGGGCCTGGGCACGGTCGGGACCAGCCTCGTGTTCCTGGCCGTCATCGTCACCCTGGTCACGTTTCTCAGCGTCGGCCCGAACGCCCAAGCGAGCCGGGCAAGGACCGTAAGCGACGCATAGGCCGGCCACCCCACGAAACGTCCCCGCACACCACCAGACATCAACACGGAAAGGTCACGCCATGAACAAGCTCATCTGCACCGCATCCCTGGCCGCAGCGCTCGGGATGGCCTGGGCCGGCGCCGCGACCGTCCTGCCGCTGCCCGGCATCGCCGCCCCGGCCCATGCCGCGACCAAGCTGGGCGACCTGTCATCCTACCGCGCCATCGTCGTGGACACGGCGGCCCTGGTGGACAAGGGCGACCTGGCCGGCGCCAAGGCCCGGATCAAGGACCTTGAGGTGTCCTGGGACGAGGCGGAGCCGTCGCTGAAGCCGCGCGCCGCCGCGGAGTGGCACATGGTGGACAAGTCCATAGACCGTGCGCTCACGGCGCTGCGCGCGGACAAGCCCGCCGCCGCCGCCTGCAAGGCGTCCCTGGCCGAGCTGCTTGCGCTCATGGACGGCACGGCCGGCAAGGTCTGAGCCTTGCGGCTTTTGGGAGCCATGGCCGGCGGCAGGTTGGGAAGCCGTATAGCCCAGTCCCCGGCCGCCCAACCTTTCGCGGCCTAATGTCTTTGTCAGCGGATGGCACCCGCCACCGCGGCAAGCACCGAAGGACCACCACCATGCGCATAGACATCATGCTCCCCCTCACCCTGTCCGCCGTTCTGATGACGGCCACCATCGGCGGCTCGGCCCTGGCTGCGGACCGGGACGGCGACCGTGAGGCCACGGCGCTGCAAGGCGCCAAGGTCTCGCTCACGCAGGCCATCGCCGTGGCCGAGCAGCAGACCGGAGGCCAGGCTTTCGACGCCGGCGTGGACACGAGGGGCGGCCAGACGCGCATCGTCGTCGAGACGAACGGGCCTGGAGGCATCCATACCGTGTCGGTTGACCCGCAGAGCGGCGGGGTTGTCGGCACCCATGCCGGCGGCGAGGAGGACTAGGGCGGGTTGCAGCCAAGCCCGGGCGCAAGGCGTTCGGGCAGGAACTGCAAGCTTCTGCCCGCCTAAGAAGGCACGGAGCGGCCTGCGTCCCTCGGATGCAGGCCGTTCCGGCCGGAACCAGCATGATGAGCGGACGATGGGGGGCACCATGAGGATTCTGGTGATCGAGGACGACACGGAGACCGCCGCCTACATCCTGCGCGGCCTGCACGAGCACGGCCACGTCGCGGACCACGTCGCGGACGGGCAGGACGGCCTGGTGATGGCGGCGGGCGGCGGCCATGACGTGCTGGTGGTGGACCGGATGCTGCCCGGCATTGACGGCCTGGGCCTGGTCCGCACCCTGCGCGCCGCGGGCGTGAAGGCGCCGGTGCTGTTCCTGACTGAACCGCGCCGGGTTTGCCGGAGGCTTCAACTCCTGAGAAGGTGGAGCCATGACGACGAAAGCAACAACGAACAAGTTTTCGCCCGAGGTGCGCGAGCGCGCGGTGCGGATGGTGCTGGAGCACACAGGTGACTACCCGACGCGCTGGGCAGCGGTGGTGTCGATTGCGGCCAAGATCGGCTGTGCCGCGCAAACGCTGCATGAGTGGACAAAGAAGGCCGAGGTTGACGGCGGCAAGCGCGCCGGCGTGCCCAGCGAGGTCGCGGAGAAGCTGCGCGCGCTGGAGCGCGAGAACCGCGAGCTGCGACGGGTCAACGAGATCCTGCGCAAGGCGTCGGCGTATTTTGCTCAGGCGGAGCTCGACCGCCCGTTCAGGCGATGATCGCCTTCATCGACGAGCATCGCGGGGCATACGGGGTCGAGCCGATCTGCAGGGTGCTGCCGATTGCCCCGTCGATCTACCACGAGCACGTGGCCCGGCGTGGCGATCCGTCCCGGATGCCCGTCCGTGCCAAGCGCGATGCCGAGTTGCGCAGGGAGGTCCAGCGCGTGTTCGAAGAGAACCTGCGCGTCTATGGCGTGCGCAA
>JAABUQ010004861.1_pt1 | contig 22279 bp, 19 predicted proteins | sample 5560001 | NCBI WGS metagenome assembly JAABUQ01 (sample SAMN10711888, study PRJNA513371) | rock metagenome | isolation source: Antarctica rocks | place: Antarctica: Victoria Land, Finger Mt nord | collected 2015-12-18 | reverse complement strand
CGGCCACCGGCGTCCGGGCCACCAGGCGGGTGCCGACCACATAGTCCGAGCGTGCCTCGCAGCCGTTTGCCGCCACGTTGTCGAGGTCATACCAGCCGGGCAGGCATTGGCTGCCGTCGGTGTTGGGCGCGGGGAGCTTCTGGCCGCAGGGTTGATAGGCCAGCGGCGTGCACACCGGGACGGTGACCGCAGGCGGGGGGAGCGCCCTGCGCGCCGGGGGCGCGGTCGTGGCGCTCATCCCCACGATGACGACGCCGGCGGCCAGGGCCACCGCAGCCAGCGCCGCCACCGCTCCAAGCAGCAGGGCCCACCGTGGCGTAGGGCCGCGGTGGGGCGGAGGTGCGGCAAAGAGTCGCCGGCCGAGCCCGCCAAGCCGGCCGGGGGAGGCTCGAGGGGCGGCAATCGTGCCGGTCAGCCCGCCCAGGACACCGGCGGCACTCGGCCGTCGTGCGGCCTGGGCCCGCAGCATGGTCGACAGGGGCCGGCGCAGCACGCTGGGAACGCTCGGGGGGATGGGTCGAATCCGGTTTCGGGCGGCCCGGGCCATGACCACCTCGGGCGGCCCCTGGCCGTAGGGGCCCTGGCCGGAAGCGGCATAGACCAGGGTGGCGGCCAGGGAGAATACGTCGCTGGCCGGTCCCGCGGGCTCTCCCCGGGCTTGCTCGGGGGCCATCCACCGGGGCGTTCCCACCACGGTGTCGGCCCAGGTCAAGCCGGCGGTGACGTCCCTGGTGACGGCGACGCCGAAGTCGGCCAGCGCCGGGGTACCGTTCCGGTCGAACAGGACGTTCGCCGGCTTGATGTCGCGGTGGACGACACCTTGGCGGTGGGCGGCGGCCAGGGCGTCGATCAGAATCCGGCCGATCCTGGCCACCTCCACAGGCGCCAGAGGCCCGAGGCGCTCGACTCGGTCCTCCAAGCTCTCGGCCAGCACCGGAAGCACCAGGATCACGTCGGTACCGTCGTCGATCACGTCGAGGACGGTCACGATGCCGGGGTGGGCCAGGGTGACCAGGATCTCCGCCTCCCGGCGCAGGCGTCGGCGAGCCACGTGGATCTGGGTGGCCGAGCCGCTGAGCACCAGCCGTTTGGTGGCCACCTGCCGCCCGCCGGCATCGACGGCCAACTCGACGAGCGAAGAGCCGCCCCGCCCGAGGAGGCCGACCAGGCGGTACCCGGGCGAAGCTGGGAGCCGTAGTGGCGGCCCCAGGCGGACTGCGTCGTCGCTGTCGCTGGTCCGGGGGCAGCGCTCCTCTTGGTGGGTCACACCCGGATTGTACGGTTGGTCGGGTTGAGGGGCTGTTCAGCCAACGAGGTACGGCAACCAGGGCGGAGAGGATCCGGCGGCAACGCATCGTTGGTCCTGGTCATCGGGTGTACGACGCTCCTGCTGTTCGCCGAAGATAGGCGTCGTAGGTCAGCTGCTTCAGCATGAAGTCGGCGACGTCGGTCCGTGAGATCTCCGCCGTGATGGCATCGTCGTGGGCGCGAAGCCGTGTCGGTAGTCGCCAGTTCGGGGGCCATCGGTGTACGCCCCGGGACGGATGATCGTCCAATGCAAGCGACTCCGGGGTGATGAGGCTCTCCTGGAGCTGGTGAGCAGCGAAGGCGTTCCGGAGCAACGTCCGAAACAGCAGCTTGAACTTGAACGGCAGGATCGGCCAGCTGTCGCCGACGCCGGGCGTCGAGAGGGCAACGAGGCGACGGATGCCCGCCGCTGCCATGGCGTCACGACGTGGCGGGTCCTTCCGACCTGACTGCGGTGTTCCGCCATGGCGGCGAGCCGAGCGCGGCGAGCACCGCGTCGTGGCCGGCCATCGCCCGGCGTACCGAGTCTGGGTCCTCGTCCTGGTTCCGCACGGCGAGGGCCACCGGTTGCGCAGTGACCTTGGCATACACGCGGCCCCGATCCTCGGGCTCGAGCGGGATCTGGTCACGGACCGGTATGAGATCCTCCGCCACGGTGGCGGGGGCGATGGTTCGAATTTCATCTGCGCTGCTGTCCGCTTTGACTACCCGGGGGCTTTCGACCTGGTCCGCCGGCTGCCGGCCACCGTCCATGTCGAGGCCTCGTGGTCGCTCCAGCCTGACTGGCTGCACAAGCACGCTCAGGCTTCTGGCCGCCGAAGCCCGCGAGCTGCGGGCCGGAGGCGAGACCGTGATCACCCGGCTCTCGGACGTACTTGTCATTCAGGCGATCCGTTCATGGATCGAAACCGATCCGGCCGCGCAGATCGGGTGGTTGGGAGCGCTCCAGGACGGCCAGATCGGGCACGCGATCACCTTGATCCACAGGGACCCGGCCCGGGCCTGGACGGTGGCCATCCTGGCCGAACAGGTGGCGATGTCGCGCTCGGCCTTTGCGGCCCGCTTCACCGCGCTCGTCGGCCGAGCCGGCGATGCGCTATGTCGCTCGCTGGCGCATGCACCTTGCGGTCGCCACCCTCAAGGACGAGGGCGCCACCGTCAGGCAGCTCGCCGACCGCCTCGGCTACCAGTCCTAGGCCGCGTTCCGTCGCGCCTTCAAGCGGGTTACCGGGGAACCGCCCGCCTCGATCAGGCGGACCGGGGAGGAAGGAGCAGCGTTGGGAGCCTGAGGCCATCCGGCAATTTTGGCCAAGGGTGGCTCGTCAAAATAAAGTTCCCGCCGCTTTTTCGATGACAGGCGGGCAAGATAGAGCAAACCCATCACGATCCCGCCCACCACGATGGCAACGATCAGAACGGTTTCGATCGTGTCGGACGCACTGGAGGCATTGTCGGCAATTTCCGTGAAAGCCCATACCGCACCCGCCAAAAGTGCCGCCGCCATCGTGAAGTAGAGCGCGATATTCCGATACTTCTCCATGGTCTGCTCCGTTCCTCGCCGTCGAGTCCACTGGGCCTCGACTCGGCATCACCTCACCATCGCTCCGCGTGCTGGGGCTGAACCGCTTGTCTCGCCGGTGGCCTACCTCAGCGTCCGAACACCGGGCCCTCAGCGACCGACGCGGGTGTGCTTGAACTCATTGAGCTCCGGCCAGCCCTCGAGCAGACCGAGGATGCGCTCCACGGTGAAGATGGCCCGCGCTGCGTCGCCCTCGGGGCGCTCCATCAAACGGACGAATGCGGCGTGGTCGCCGACGACGAAGGTGGGTACGCCGAAGACCTCGTGCTCGTCGACGTCGGCGCTGTGCTCGCGCCGGAGCGTCTGCAGCGGCCATCCATCCTTGATCTCGGCCATGATGGGGGCCGCATCCACCCCGGCGCCAGCGAGGACCTCGCTGACCACGTCGGGTTGACGGGTATCGAGAGCGCGATCGTGACGGGCCGAGAACAGGGCACTGTGGACCGACAGGAAGTTGTGCTGGTCGCGGTCGCGCACCACGATCCCGGCCAGGTTGGCCAGCAATCCCGGATACCGCTCCGGCTCGTCCCACACCGGAGTGCCACCCTCCTCCACGTGGGCCTGATCGAGCGAGAAGGCCCGGAACGTCACCTCCCAATCCACCTCGGAGCTCAACGCGGTCACCACGTGGTCGTGGGCAATGCGGGCGAAGGGGCAGCGGTAGTCCCAATTGACAGAGAACGAAAGGGTCATGTCTCAGACCAACCGCGCAGCCAGGCCGCGGATTCCTTCAACCACTGCCATTGGGCCCATCGATGCCGCTGGCGGCCTCCTCGATGCGCGGCGGGCGTCGAGTTTCGAGCGGTACCGCACGCCGGACGATCTCGCCCAGGGCGATGCCGATGAGGACCCCACCCACCACGTCCGAAGCGTGATGGATCTTCACGTGCAGGCGGCTGGCGGCCACTACCACAGCCAGGGCGTAATACAGGGGGGCGAGCGGATCATCCTCGCTCAGCAGGGCGGCGGCAAAAAATGCGGCCGTGGCATGGCCGCTCGGGAAGCTGCTGGTCCGGGGTTGGCGAAGGTGCAGCGGCCGGGGGCCGTCATGGATGGGTCGGCTGCGCCGGAAGATCCACTTCACCGGGCCGTTGACCAGCGCCGACTCCGCGCCGAGGCCGGCGGCGGCGCGCAGCAGCGGCCGCCGCCAGTTTCCCTTGCGGCGCCGACCAGCTTGGACTGCGGCCAGCATCAGCCACAGCAACCCATGGTCGCCCAGGGCACTCGCCGCGTACATCATGCGGTCCGCACTGGCGTGGCCCCGTAAGAGGCGCTCGAAGGCGGCGTCAGCCCGCTCGTCGAACGCCGTCATTCGGCCGCCCTCGGGAAGGGTGACGGTGAGCTGGCTCCATCGAGGGGCGCCGGCGAGATCGGCCTGGGCCCAGCTCATTGCGGTACCGGCAGCAGGGCCAGGTCCCCGCCCACCGCCGGGCAGTAGGCGTGGAACCCGCACCACGAGCAGGGCCGGCCGGGCTTGGGACGGAAGTCCTCGCGCTCGCAGGCCAGCTCCACCGCACTCCAGATCGCCTCGGTCTGACGGCGCAGGGCCCGGATGGACTGGTCGGAGGGCACAGTGGAGATGATCAGCGGCTCGCGCAGGTGCAGCAGCTGGACTCGGGCGGGCCGGCGGCCGAGGACCTCCTCGCACAAGAAGGCGTAGAAGTGGACCCCGCCGAGGCGGGCCTGCTCGATGTAGGCCGACGGTGCGCGGCCCGTCTTGTAGTCGGTCACCACCAGATCGCCCCGAGCGTCGAGCTCCAAACGATCGATGATGCCCCGAAGGGTCAGGCTGCCCAGCTTCACGGCTAGAAGCAGCTCGGTGCCGATGACACGCACCGTAGCGGGGTCCTCGATGGTGAAGTACCTGCGCACCAAGACCTCGGCGTCAGCCACGAAGGCTGCCCTGTCCTCGTCGGGCAGCTCCAAGGCGGTGAACTCGGGGTCGGCGACGAGCTCCTCGCTGGCCCGCTCCAGGCGGTCGAGGGCCACCTCGAGCGTGCGGTCGCCGGGTTCCTCCCACATGAGCATCTGCAGGGCACGATGTACCAGGGTGCCTTTCGCCGCCGGCGCCGATGGGGGTTCGGGGAGCCCGTCGATAGCCGAGAGCCGAAAGGCCAAGCCGCAGTCCTTGAACGACGACACCTTGGAGGGTGATAGCGAGACGGGTAAGGGCAGGGCCACTGCTAGCAGGGTATCGAGGGGGTGTGACGGGCTGGGTGACCGTGCGCCGATGCAGGGTGGGCGTGAGCAGGGTGGGCGTGAGCAGGGTGGGCGTGACTGCCGTCGGTCTCCTCCATTCAAGGTAGGCGGAGGACCGCCCCCGCCCCGCCGGCCACCGCCCCCGCCCCGGCCACCGCCCCGTCCCCGCCCGCCCCGCCGCCACCCGCCCCGCCGGCCAACCGATCCAACCGATCCAACCGATCCAACCGGCCGAGCGGATTCACCGCCCCCCGAGCTCGAGCATGGCGCACGCCCCGTCCACCGCGTCAGAACCCCAGGTGTTGTCGAAGAGCAGGTGTACCTCCCGGCTCGACGAGGCCAGATCGGCGATGTCGGGGAGCCAGGCCTCGAGCTCGGCCTCGCCATAGCGGTAGGGCCAGGCCCAGTCGTGGCTCTCGCCCGTACGCCGGCCGCAGAAGCGGACCACGGCGATCTCCGAGGTGGCGGCCACCACGGGCGGATCGGGCGTTTCGCCCGTCGCCGGACCGTCGATGCAGACCAGTCCCAGGCCGTGATCCTCCAGCCAGGTGAGGGTCTCCTCGCAGCGGTCGCCCTCCATCCAGGAGCGGTTGGCCAGCTCCACGGCCAGGGCCGTGCCCGGCAGGCGCCGGGGAAGGGCGGCCAGCTCGGCCCAGGAGTCCTCCCGGGGTGAGAACCACCTCGGGTAACGCAGGATCACCGCCCCCAGGCGCCCGGCCCGGCGCAGCGGCTCGAGGGCGTGGCTGAAGCGGGCCCAGCATTCCTCGAGGACGGCACCGGGGAGGTGGGAGGGATACAGGCGCCGGTTGTCGCGGGCCTGGGTCTTGACGGCGCCGCTCAGATCCGGCCACAACGAGTCGGGAAAGGTGGGGCTGCCGGTCAGCAGCGACCAGGCCCGAACGTCAAGGGTGAAGCCCTCCGGGGTCCGTGCCGCCCACTGGGCGGCCAGGTCGGGGGTGGGCGGGAAGCGGAAGGTGGTGGCCACCTCGGCCAGGGGCAGGCGGCTGCAGTAGTAGGCCAGGCGTGCCGATGCCGTCATGGACCTGCGGGGATAGAAGCTGCCGTCGCGCACCAAGCTGCGATCGGCCCACGACGTGGCCCCGGCCAGAACTCTCCCGGGCCGGGCCATCGCCACCTCGGAGGTCTCAGCCATCGCCGTGCGGAGGTAGCATCGTGGTCCTGACCATGATCGACGCCCGGCGCACGTCCCATGCTACGTCTCGGGCGGTCCGTGGGGGTGGTTGATCCGGACCGCTGGGGCGTCGAGGCGGGGTACGACGACGCCGCCGGTTCCTGGCACGATGCGCCGGGCGAGACCGTCGATGCCATCCTCACCGCCATGGGCGCCGGCCAGCCCGAGGGCCCCGATGGCCCCGAGGGGCGGGGGGGCGCAGCGGCGATGGTGACCGTCCGCCTCGATCATCGCCTCCCCGCCGTCCCCCCCGGGATGCTTCAGATGGAAGACGGTGCCGAGGTTCGCCTCAACGGCACCCTTCCCCCCGATGTGGTCACCGGCTACCACCGCCTCGTCCCCGATCGCGGGCCTCCATTCGACCTGGTGGTAAGCCCCGGGCGTTGCCCACCGGGTCCGGCTCGCCAGTGGGGTTGGGCCGCCCAGCTCTACGCCACCCGGTCCCGAGCCAGTTGGGGCCACGGCGATCTGGCCGATCTGCGGCGCCTGACAGAATGGGCGGCCGCCCAGGGAGCAGGGGTGACCCTGATCAACCCGCTCCATGCCGGGGCCATGGGCGCGCATCCCCAGCCCAGCCCGTATTTTCCCAGCAGCCGCTGCTTCGCCAACCCTCTCTACCTGCGCATCGAGGACATCCCCGGCGCCGGGCAGGTGGGCGACCTCGACGCCCTGGCTCGCGCCGGGCGGGCCCTCAACGACGACCGCCGGGTGGACCGGGACCGGGTCTGGGCCCTCAAGTCCGCAGCCCTCGAGCAGCTCTTCGACGGTTTCGAGACCCGGCGGCTGCGCGCCGGGCGCGCCGAGGAGGACTTCGAGCGTTTCGTGGCCGAACGGGGCGCGGCCCTGACCGGCTTCGCCACCTTCTCGGCCCTGGCCGAGACACTTGGGCCGGGCTGGTCGTCGTGGCCCAAGGAGTTCTGCCGGCCCGACGCCGCCGGTACCGTTCGCCTGGCCGCTGAGCCCCCGGGGGCTCAGCGGATCCGTTACCACCAGTGGCTGCAGTGGCAGCTCGACGTGCAGTTGCGCCAGGCGGGCCGGGCCACGTCGTTGATGGCGGACCTGGCCATCGGCGTCGACGCCGGGGGGGCCGACGCCTGGCTGTGGCAGGACACCTTCGCCACCACCGTGCGGGTCGGGGCTCCGCCCGACGAGTTCAATACCCGCGGTCAGGACTGGGGCCTGCCGCCGTGGGATCCGTGGCGGCTCCGGGAGGCGGCCTACCGGCCGTTCATCGAGACCATACGGGGCGGCATGCGCCATGGAGGAGCGCTTCGCTTCGACCATGTCATGGGCCTGTTCAGGCTGTTCTGGATCCCGCTGGGCTGTTCGCCCCGGGAGGGCACCTACGTCCGCTACCCCTACTGGGACCTGCTCAACATCTTGGCTCTGGAGGCGGAGCGGGCGGGCGCCTACGTGGTGGGCGAGGACCTGGGCACGGTGGAGGACCAGGTCCGCGCCGAGCTTTGGGAACGACGGGTGCTCTCCTACCGGCTGCTGTGGTTCGAACCCGATCGGCCACCGGGTTGGCCGGCCCAGGCGCTCGGCTCGGTCACCACCCACGACCTGCCCACGGTGGCCGGCGTGTGGTCGGGATCGGACCTGGCCGCCCAGCGCGACCTGGGGATGGCCCCCAACGAGGAGGGCTCGGCGGCCCTGCGCAGCCGACTGGCCGACTGGGCCGGGCTGGCCGACGACGCTCCGGTCGAGGAGGTGGTGACGGGGGCATACCAGGCTCTGGCCCGGGCCCCGTGCTCGGTGCTCACCGCCACCCTCGACGATGCCCTGGCCGTCGAGGAGCGGCCCAACATGCCCGGGACCCTCGACGAGTGGCCGAACTGGCGCATCGCCCTGCCCCGACCCCTGGAGGATCTCGAGGCATCTCCCCTGGCCGCAGCCATCGCCGCCGCCCTTCAGGGTCATCCGCCAACGGGCCGCACGGCGCCCGACGACCAGCCGTAGGCTTGCCCCAATGGACCTCCCCGTGATGCCCCCGGTGGCCCCGATGCTGGCCAAGGCGATCGACGGGGTGCCCAGAGGTGCCTACTCCTACGAGCCGAAGTGGGACGGATTCCGCTGCATCGTGTTTCGCGACGGCGACGAGATCGAGCTGGGGAGCCGCAACGAACGCTCCCTCACCCGGTATTTCCCCGAGGTGACCGCAGCCCTGCTCGCCGCCCTGCCGCCGCGCTGCGTGGTCGACGGCGAGATCGTGGTGGCCGGGCCCGAGGGACTGGACTTCGATGCCCTCTCGCAGCGCATCCACCCGGCCGGATCCCGGGTGGCGGCGCTGGCGAAGAGCACCCCGGCGTCGTTCGTGGCCTTCGACCTGCTGGCCCTGGGCGATGACGACCTGCGCGCCGGCCCCTTCGAGGCGCGCCGGGCCGCCCTCCTCGACGCCCTGAACCCCCAGCCCGCCCCGGCGGCGGTTGACGTGACCCCCGCCACCACCGACGCGGCCGTGGCCGAGGAATGGTTCTCACGCTTCGAGGGGGCGGGCCTCGACGGGGTGGTGGCCAAGGCGATCGACGGGCCCTACCTCTCCGACAAGCGGGTCATGCTCAAGATCAAGCACGAGCGGACGGCGGACTTCGTGGTCGGTGGGTTCCGTTGGTACCGGGGCGAGCGCGACGCCGTGGGCTCGTTGATGCTCGGGGTCTACCACGGCGAGACGCTGTCGCATGTCGGGGTCATCGGCTCGTTCAGCGCCCCTCGCCGCAAGGCCCTGGTGGCCGAGTTGGAGCCCTACCGCCACCCCGACGGCCACCCGTGGGCCGCCTGGGCGGAGATGTCCGCCGCTGGCGCCCACCCCACTTCGAGCAACGAGCGGCTGCCGGGGGCCACCAGCCGGTGGAACGCCACCAAGGACCTCAGCTTCGAGGCCCTCGACCCGGTCCTGGTGGTGGAGGCGGCCTTCGAGCACCTCCAGCGCGGGCGGTTGCGCCACACCGCCCGGTTCCGGCGCTGGCGCCCCGATCGTGACCCCCGAAGCTGCACCTATGAGCAGCTCGACGTGGCCATTCCCTCCCTGCTCTCCGAGGTGTTCGCAGCCGGTGGCTGATCACGTCATGGTCGACGTCGGGGAACGCCAGATCAAGGTGACCAACCCGGCGAAGGTCTTCTTCCCGGCCATCGGCCTGACCAAGCTGGCTTTGGTGGAGTACTACCTGGCGGTGGGGGAGGGGGCGCTGCGAGGGGTCCGGGACCGCCCCACCGTGCTCAAGCGTTACCCCGACGGCGTGGACGGTGAGATGTTCTTCCAGAAACGGGTGCCCAAGTCCCGCCCGGAGTGGATGGCCACCACGACGGTGGCCTTCCCCTCGGGGCGCAGTGCCGAGGAGCTCTGTCCTCAGGACGTGGCTCACGTCATCTGGGCGGTCAACCTGGGCTGCATCGACCTCAACCCCTGGGCCGTGCGGGCCGGGGACCTGGACCATCCCGACGAGCTGCGCATCGACCTCGACCCCATGCCCGGGGTGGCCTGGGACGCGGTGCGCGCCGTGGCCCTCGAGGTCCATACCTTGCTCGGTGAGCTGGGCATGGAGGGCTTTCCCAAGACCTCCGGCAGTCGGGGCATGCACATCAATGTCCCGCTGGCCCCCCGGTGGGGCTTCACCGACGTGCGCCGCGCCGCCCTGGCCCTGGCCCGGGAGATCGAACGCCGGCTTCCGGGGGTGGCCACCTCGAAGTGGTGGCGCGAGGAACGGGGCCAGACCGTGCTGCTCGACTACAACCAGAATGCCCGGGACCGCACCGTGGCCAGCGCCTATTCGGTGCGGGCCACGGCCAACGCCCGGGTGTCTGCCCCGCTGAGCTGGGACGAGGTCCCCGACGCCGAGCTCGATGACTTCACCGTCGCCACCGTTGCCGACCGCTATTGCGCCATCGGCGATCCGGCCGCGGCGGGCGACGGGCTGGCGGCGTCGCTCGACGGCCTGCTCGACCTGGCCCGCCGGGACGAGGAGGAGGGCCTCGGCGACGCTCCCTGGCCCCCCAACTTCCCCAAGGCGGCGGGCGAGGGGCGCCGGGTCCGGCCCTCGGCGGCCAAGAGGGAGCCGTGAGGTCGTCGCCAGCCAGGCCGCAGAGCGCGGTGCTCATCCCCGTGCCCGCAGCCGAGCGGGTGGTTGGACCCTGGCGGCGCCGCTACGACCCGATGGCCCCCGCCGGCGTCCCCGCCCACATCACCTTGATGGTCCCGTGGCTCGGCCCTCCGGTCATCGACGACGCCGAGTTGGCCCGGTTGGCCGCCGTGGTGGCCAAGACCGAGACGTTCGACTTCAGCCTCCGCGGCGTGGCCTGGTTCGCCCGGCGGGTGCTGTGGCTGGCTCCCGATCCTGCGGGACCCTTCCTCGACCTGATTGCCGGGGTGGCCGAGGAGTTCGAGACCCCACCGTGGGGCGGGCAGTTCGACGAGATCGTCCCCCACCTGACCGTGGCCCATGCCCCCGAGGGCCTCGACCTGGCCCCGGTGGCCGAGACTTTGGACAATGACCTCCCCATCTCCTGTAGGGCCGAGGAGGTATGGGTGATGATCGGCGACGGTGACCGCTGGTGGAGGCGGGCCGCCCTGCCGCTCAGGTAGCCGGGCCCTCACCCAGAGCCGGGTAGGGCCGGCGCCGGCCCTCGGCCCATCGTCGGGGGGTGAGCAGCAGGGCTCGGGGATAGTCCTCGAACATCCAGCGCAGAAACTGGTAGCGGGTCACCTCGCTGCCCATGACGATGCGTTGCCAGCCGTTGGCCACCCGGGGGCGGCGCAAGAGGTTGGCCACCACCAGGGAGACCTTGTCATCCACGCCCAGGGTGATGTCGATGCGCCGCCGGTACGCCGCCGCGGCCCGCTGCGGACGATCCGGGCCGGCGGCGAGCAGGGCGTGGGCGGCCGCTGTGGCCGACTCCATGGCCTGGCCGATGCCTTCGCCGGTGAGGGGATCACCGCAGCGGGCGGCGTCGCCCACGAAGTGGACCCGCCCGCCCAGGGCGCTCTGCACGCTGCGGCCGATGCGCGTGGGGATGGGCCAGGACTTGACGGCCTCCTCGGGACGGGCGTGGGGACCGAGCACCGAGGTGATGTGGGGACGGGCCAGGAGGTCGGCCCATAGTTGCTTCATCGATCCGGTGGCCTGGCCGGGGCGGCGGACCACGCCGTAGCCCACGTTGGCTCCGCCGTGGGGGAGCGGGAAGGACCACGCGTAGCCGGGGAGGATGTCGGCGTCGAACCAGACCCACATGTCGCGGGCCTCGGGGCCGGTATCGGTGAAGTACTGGCGCACGGCGTGCCATTCCCCGCGATAGCCGCCCGGCTCGTCGGCGCCAGTGAACTTGCGCAGCGGCGACCACATGCCATCCGCGCCCAGGGCATATGCGGACCGAAGCGCGGTCCCATCGGACAGCTCGAGGTGGACCCGCCGGCCATCGCAAGCGGCTCGGGCGCCGACCACGGCCACGCCCTCCCGGACCTCGATGCCATGGCTGCGGGCCAGGTCGACCAGGGCGGCGTCGAGGTCGTAGCGTCGGGCGGCAACGGCTCGAACCGACCCCCCGGGCCGGAAGCTCAGGCCCCCGGTGCCCCCGTTGGGGCTTCGGATCAGCGTGCGGCGGATCGGCGTCCACGACGCCACGGTGGCCGGATCGAGGCCCAGGAGCTCGAGGTGGCGCAGTGCCGAGGTGGTCAGCCCGTCACCGCAGCACTTGTCGCGTGGAAATGTAGCCTTGTCGACCAGGCACACCCGTCGACCGGCCCGGGCCAGGGTGATGGCTGCGGTGACCCCCGACGGGCCGGCCCCCACCACGGCGACGTCGAGGGGCGTGGTCATCTGCTGCATGCTGGCACGGATGTGAGGTTCAGCGCCCGAGGGTGGCGCACAGGGCCCCGAACAGCTCCGGGTGCGCAAAGCGGTAGCCGCTGCGCCCCAGGGCGGCGGGGGCCACCCGCTGGCCGCCGAGCAGCATCTCGGTGGCCATCTCCGAGCCGAGCACGGCGCGCAGGGCCACTGCCGGCACGGCCAGGATGGTGGGCCGGGACAGCACCCGGCCCAGGACCTTGGTGTAGGTGGCGTTGGTCACCGCTTCGGGCGCCGTGAGGTTGACCGGCCCGGAGAGGTCCTCGGCGCCCAGGGCATGGAGGATGGCGCCGATCTCGTCGGCCACCGAGATCCAACTGATCCACTGCGCGCCGTTGCCCAGCCGGGCCCCGACGCCGGCCTTGAACAGCGGCAACTGGGCCTTGAGGGCACCACCGTCGGCGGCCTGGACGATCCCGGTGCGTAGGTGCACGGTCCGGATCCCGGCGGCCTGTGCCGCAGCGGTGGCCGCCTCCCAGCGGGCACACAGATCGGCCAGGAAGCCCTCCCCGCCGGCGCTGTCCTCGGTGAGGATCTCGCCGCCCCGATCGCCGTAGAACCCGATGGCCGACGCGCTGAGCAGGACGGCCGGTCTGGGGTCGAGGTCGGCCAGGCGCCGGGCGATCAAGGTGGTGCCCTTGACCCGGCTGTCGAGCAGCTGGCGCTTGCGCTCAGCGGTCCAGCGCGAGAAGATCCCGACACCGGCCAGGTGGATCATGGCGTCGATGCCGGTCAAAGCGGCGGGATCGAGCACTCCGGCCTGAGGATCCCAGTGGACCTGTCCGGGCCCGGCGTCGCCCCGCACCACGGCGGTGACGTGGTGACCGGCGGCCTCCAGGGCGGGGACGAGGTGGCGGGCCAGGAGGCCATGGGTTCCGGTGACGGCGATGTGCATGCTCATCATGATCGGCGGTGGCCGGCCCTATCGCGAACCCGGCGCCGTTTCCTCGGTCAGTCGCGCACCAGGGGCTTGTATTTGATGCGGTGCGGTTGGTCGGCGTCGACACCCAGGCGCTTCTTGCGGTCGGCCTCGTAGTCGCTGAAGTTGCCCTCCCACCACCGGACCTCCGAGTCGCCCTCGAAGGCCAGCACGTGGGTGGCCACCCGGTCGAGGAACCACCGGTCGTGGCTGATGACCACCGCGCAGCCCGGAAAGCCGAGGAGGGCGTCTTCGAGGGCCCGGAGGGTGTCCACGTCGAGGTCGTTGGTGGGTTCGTCGAGCAGCAGGACGTTGCCGCCCGACTTGAGCACCTTGGCCAGCTGCACCCGGTTGCGTTCGCCACCGGAGAGGTTGCCCACGTTCTTCTGCTGATCGCTGCCCTTGAAACCGAACCCGGCCACGTAGGCCCGGCCGTGCAACTCGCGGTTGCCCACCTTGATCCGCTCCGCCCCGCCGGTGATCTCATCGAAGACGGTGCTGGCCGGATCCAGGTCCTCCCGGGACTGATCGACGTAGGCCAAGGCAACGGTGGCACCGAGCTCGAGCTCACCGCCATCGGGCTTTTCGTCGCCGATGATCATGCGAAACAGCGTCGTCTTGCCCGCCCCATTGGGCCCGATGATCCCTACGATGCCTCCCGGAGGCAGAAGGAACGACAGATCGTCGATGAGCAACCGATCACCGAATCCCTTGACCAGGTGCTCGGCAGTGACCACCACGTCGCCCAGGCGGGGACCGGGCGGGATGGTGATCTCCAGCTTGTCCGCCCGGCGTTCGGCCTCTTCGGCCTCGCTCACCAGCTCGTTGTACGAGTTGACCCGGGCCCGGCCCTTCGCCTGGCGGCCTCGGGGAGACATGCGCACCCACTCGAGCTCGCGCTCCAAGGTGCGCTGCCGGCTCTTGTCGGCCTTGGCCTCGCCGGCCAGGCGGGCCTGCTTCTGCTCCAACCACGACGAGTAGTTGCCCTCCCAGGGGATACCTGTGCCGCGATCGAGCTCGAGGATCCACCCGGCCACGTTGTCGAGGAAGTAGCGGTCGTGGGTGATGGCCACGACGGTCCCGCTGTAGTCCTGCAGGCTGCGCTCCAGCCAGGCCACCGACTCGGCATCGAGGTGGTTGGTGGGCTCGTCGAGCAGCAGGAGGTCGGGGCGCGACAGCAGCAGTTGGCAGAGGGCCACCCGCCGCTTCTCCCCGCCCGAGAGGTTGGCCACAACGGCATCTCCGGGCGGCAGGCGCAGGGCGTCCATGGCGATCTCGAGCGTCCGGTCCAGATCCCAGGCTCCGGCGGCGTCGATCTTGTCCTGAAGCTCGGCCTGCTCGCTGAGCAGCTTGTCGAAGTCGGCGTCGGGGTCGCCCATGGCTGCGCACACCTCGTTGAAGCGGTCCACCACGGCCTTGGTCTCCCCGATGCCCTTGGCCACGTTGCCGGCCACGTCGGTCCCCTCGTCGAGCACCGGTTCCTGGGAGAGGAATCCCACGGTGAAGCCGCTGGTCAGGCGGGCCTCGCCGGTGAAGTCGTCGTCGATGCCGGCCATGATCTTCAACAGCGACGACTTCCCCGAGCCGTTCGAGCCGATCACCCCGATCTTGGCCCCGGGGTAGAAGGACAGGTTGATGCCCCGGAGCACCTCGCGGTCGGGTGGGTAGAACCGTCGGAGATCGCGCATGGTGAAGATGTACTGGGCGGCCATGGTGACCAGTGTGCCCGCCGGGGGGCGGAGGCGGCCACCGCCTCCGGATCGGTCGTAGGCTGAGGTTCAGCGATGACCGAGCAACCACGTCCCCGGGACGCATTCGGACCCAACGCCTGGTTGGTCGACGACATGTACGAGCAGTTCCGCGACGACCCCTCGTCGGTCAGCGAGAGTTGGCGGGACTTCTTCGAGGGCTACCGGCCCGGGGGAGCCAACCTCACTGCGGTCACACCTACGACCACGCCCCCGGACAACGGGGTGGCGCCCAACGGGGCGGCGGGCGTCGAGCGGGCAGTTACCGCGGTGGGAACCCCGATCCGGGGGGCGGCGGCGCGCGTGGTGGCCAACATGTCGGCCAGCCTCAGCGTGCCCACGGCCACCAGCTTCCGGGTCCTGCCCGCCCGGCTGCTCGAGGTCAACCGGCGGATCTTGAACAACCAGCTTTCGCGCAGCGGCTCGGCCGGGCGGGTCAGCTTCACCCACCTGATCGGCTATGCCCTGGTCGAGGCCCTGCGCGCCGTGCCGGCGCTCAACTCCACCTTCGTGGCCCCCGACTCCAACGATCCGGGAGCAGCAGGCTCGGTGGTCCGCCACCAGCATCTGGGCCTCGGCATCGCTGTCGATGCCAAGAAGTCCGACGGCCGGCGGATGCTGGTGGTGCCGGTCATCAAAGATGCCGACACCCTCAGCTTCCGGGCCTTCTGGTCGGCCTATGAGGATCTCATCCGAAGGGTCAGGACCAACAAGATCAGCGCCGACGACTTCGTCGGGGTGACCATGACGCTGACCAACCCGGGGACCATCGGCACCGTGCAGTCGGTGCCCCGGCTGCTGCCCGGCCAGGGAGCCATCATCGGGGTGGGCGCCATTGACTACCCCGCGGAGTGGCAGGCGGCCGACCCCCGGGTGCTGGCCGAGCTGGGGATCTCCAAGGTCGTCACCCTGACGTCGACCTACGACCACCGGATCATCCAGGGGGCCGAGTCAGGACTGTTTCTCCAGCGGGTTCATCAATTGCTCACCGGCTCGGAGGACTTCTACCCGGCCATCTTCCGGGACATGGGCGTTCCCTACGAGGCGGTGGCATACCACAAGGACGTCAACGACCCGGCCAGCCCCTCGGCCCACCTCGAAAAGCAGATCGAGGTGGACAAGTTGATCAACATCCACAGAGTCCGCGGCCACCTCATCGCCCATCTCGATCCGCTCGATTGGAAGCCGGTCCACATGCACGCCGAGTTGGATCCGGCGACCTATGGGCTCACGGTGTGGGACCTCGAGCGTGAGTTCCTGGCCCACGAGCTGGTGGCCGGTAAGCGCCTGAAGTTGAGCGAGATCCTCGGACTGTTGCGCGACGCCTACTGCCGAACCGTGGGTGTGGAGTACATGCACATCTCCGAGCCTCTCCAAAAGCGCTGGATCCAAGATCACGTCGAGGGTGTCGACACCAACCTCGAATCCGAAGAACACCGCTGGATCCTCGATCGACTCAACGCCGCCGAGGCTCTCGAGCAGTTCTTGACCACCAAGTACATCGGACAGAAGCGCTTCGGCCTGGAAGGAGGAGAGGCGGCCATCCCCCTCGTCGACGCCGTCCTCGACGCCGCCGCGGTGGCCGGCCAGGACCAAGCCGTCATCGGCATGGCGCATCGGGGCCGGCTGAACGTGCTCATCAACATCGTGGGAAAGACCTACCGGGACCTGTTCTCCGAGTTCGAGGGCAACATCGATCCCGGCACCGTCCAGGGTTCGGGCGACGTCAAGTACCACAAGGGGTTCCGCGGTACCTTCACCGGGCGGTCGGGTCAGCCCATCGACGTGGTGCTGGCCTCCAACCCCTCACACCTCGAGGCCGTGGGGCCGGTGGTCGAAGGCATGGCCCGGGCCCGCCAGGACCAGCTCACCAGCGCTCCCGGCTCCGCCGGTCATCCGGTGCTGCCCCTGCTCATCCACGGCGACGCCGCCTTCGCCGGTCAGGGCGTGGTGGCCGAGACCTTGAACATGTCCGCCCTTGCTGGCTACGAGACGGGTGGCACCATCCACCTGGTCATCAACAACCAACTGGGCTTCACCACCAACCCCGAGTCGGCCCGATCATCGATCTACGCGTCGGATGTGGCCAAGATCGTCCAGGCCCCGGTCTTCCACGTCAACGGTGACGATCCCGAAGCGTGCGTGCGGGTGGCCCGATTGGCCTTCGAGTTCCGCCAGGCCTTCCACAAAGACGTCGTCATCGACATGGTCTGCTACCGCCGGTTCGGCCACAACGAGCAAGACGATCCTAGCTTGACGCAACCGTTGCTCTACCAGTTGATCAAGGAGCACCGAAGCGTCCGGAAGCTCTATACCGAGGCACTGGTGCGCCGGGGCGACATCACCTTGGATGAGGCCGAGGAGGTCCTTCGGGACTTCTCCGCCCGCCTGCAGACGGCGCTAGACGAGACCCGGGCATCGGCGCCCCCGAGGGCCACCGAGCTGCCACCCCCACCGGGACCGGCCCCCGTGCTGGCCCCGGTGGCCACCGGGGTGGCCGCCGCCACCTTGGACCGGGTGGTGGCGGGGCTCTCGGCATGGCCCAGGGACTTCACCGTCCATCCCAAGTTGACGAAGGTCTTCGACGTGCGGGCCCAGCTGTGGGCCGATGGCCAGGCGGACTGGGCGCTCGGAGAGGCCCTGGCCTTTGGAACCCTGCTCCTCGAGGGCTACGACGTACGGGTGACGGGCCAGGACACCCGCCGGGGGACCTTTGGCCACCGCAATGCCGCCCTGGTCGACTACCGCACCGGCCAGGAGTGGATCCCGCTGGTCGGGCTGTCGTCGGGGGCTCTTGCCGGCGCGGCCGTTGCTTCCAGCGGGCGCTTCAGCATCTACGACTCACTGCTGTCGGAATACGCCGCCCTGGGCTTCGAATACGGCTACTCCCTGGTGCAGCGCGACGCCCTGGTGGCATGGGAGGCCCAGTTCGGCGACTTCGTCAACGGGGCCCAGATCGTGATCGACCAGTTCCTGGCGGCGGCGGAGATCAAGTGGTCGCAGAGCTCGGGCCTCGTGCTGCTCCTGCCCCACGGCTACGAGGGCCAGGGCGCCGAGCACTCCTCGGCGCGGATGGAGCGCTTCTTGGACCTCTGCGCCGAGGACAATCTGCAGGTGGCGGATGTGACCACGGCAGCCCAGCTGTTCCATGCGCTGCGCCGACAGCTCCACCGGGCCAACCGCAAGCCGTTGGTGTTGTTCACCCCCAAGCGCTACCTGCGAGGTCGCGAATCGCACAGCCCGAGAGCCGAATTCGTCGACGGCCACTTCCGGGAGGTCCTCGACGATCCCGGCCCCGTCGACCCCGTCGCGGTACGCAGGGTGGTGCTGGCCACGGGCAAGGTGGTGCTCGATGCCGCCGCGGCCCGCGACAAGGCCCAGCGCCATGACGTGGCCATCGTGCGCGTTGAGCAACTCCACCCATGGCCCGAGGGCCAGATCGCCGGCATCCTGGCCCGCTACCCGCGGGCCCGGGAGGTGATCTGGTTGCAGGAGGAGCCGGAAAACATGGGCGCCTGGAGCTTCGTTCGGGACCGTCTGGGATCGCTGGTCGGCGATGACTTCAGCTTCGAGAGGGTGAGCCGGGTGGCGTCGGGCTCACCGGCCACCGGGAGCCACGCCATGCACGAGCTCGAACAGGCCGATCTGATCGAGCGGGCGCTCGGCGCCTCCGGTGCCTAACCCAGTGCAGCCTCAGCTCAGGCCGCAATCGACTCGCCCGATTATAGCCATTATTGAGAAGGAAATACAGGAGTTGAATAGGTCAAGGGAATAGGGTTGTCGTGATCGAGACGAACCGACTGGCAAGTGACAATGAGCCAAGCGGTTTCATAACGACCTTCAAAAGGGGCGGCTAGCCTGTGACGCCGGAGGAGCTGGAGCAGTATGTTCTTGACGGAGCCCGCTCTACGTCCCGCAGAGAATGGCCTACACGCCTGACCATCGAGGAGATCTTCCTTACAGGAAGTCATTCGGATACTCACACCCAGAGTCCTTCGCCGGGCGGGCAGTGTAGCGGCTGGTCAGCCCTCAGTGAGGCGCCACCCACGATGATCGGGGCTACTGAGACGTGATTGAAGAACCGGCGGCGGCATGGTCTTCAACCGAGGCTCCCTCCCCTGAGCGGCGGAGGATGCTTGACTCGTAGCGACATGCCTCAACGCCACGTCGTCGTCGACGGCTCGAATATCGCCACCGAGGGTCGCAGCCTGCCCAGCCTGACCCAACTGGATCAAGCGGTCAGGGAGTTTCTCGGGGAGTTCCCCGATGACGTCGTCCACGTCGTGGTTGACGCCTCCTTCGCCCACCGGATTTCGCCCTCTGAGGTGGCCACCTTCGAGGAGGCCGAGGCCGCCGGCGAAGTCGTGTCACCACCGGCGGGAGCCATTGGTCGCGGCGACGCCTTCCTGCTGAGGATCGCCGACAAGACCGGCGCCACGGTCTTGTCCAACGACTCGTTCCAAGAGTTCCACGGCGAGCACGAATGGCTCTTCGAATCGGGTCGGCTCATCGGGGGAAAGCCGGTATCCGGTGTGGGGTGGATCTTCACTCCCCGCACGCCGGTCCGGGGTCCCAAGAGCCGGGAGGCGGTGAAGGAGGCCAAACGCAAAAAGCGCGACGAAGGGGCGGACGCGACGGCCACCGGGCTCGACCTCGCCGCCCTGCGCGGAGGCGGGCGAGGCAAGAAGGTGGAACGGGCCATTGCCACAGCTACCGAGGAGGCGGTCGAGCCCTCAGCGTCCAAGCGGCGCCGGAGGCGCAAGGGCAGCGAGCCGCCGTCGGATCCGATCAACGAGCCGTTGGCGTTCATCACCTTCATCGCTACTCATCCCCTCGGCTCCGAGGTTCGGGGCCGGGTGGAGTCGTTCTCCTCCCACGGGGCGTTCGTCGAGGCGGACGGGGCCCGTTGCTACGTACCCTTGTCGGCCATGGGCGACCCGCCGCCGCGCAGCGCCCGAGAGGTGCTGTCGCGGACAGAGGAACATGTTTTCGCAGTGCAGGCCCTCGACCCCCTGCGCCGTGGGGTGGAGCTGGCCCTTCCCGGTTTCGCCCATCCCGCCGGGGCACCGACAGCCGAGACGGTGGAGGCCGAGACCCAGCCCCGCTTTGGCGATGATACCGACGAGGACGCCGTGGTACGGCCGGTGGCGTCTCCCAGGAAGGCTCGGGCTCCTCGTCGCCCGGACGTGGCCCCGCCCCTGGCCGAAGGTGAGGACCGAGGTGATCGGCCGGCGATCGGGGCCAGCAAAGCCGCCCCACCACTGAGAAGGGTGCCCCGGGACCTCCCCGTCCCGGGCCCGGTTCCTGCCCCGGCGGTCAACGGCGATGCCGTCCCGGCCCCCGACGCCGAGGCGGATCTCCCGCCGGCGGTGGTGCAGGGGCAAGCGAAGAAGGCGGCCACCACGAAGGCGGCTTCGACGAAGACGGCGGCCGCGAAGTCGGCTCCGAAGAAGGCGGCCACCACGAAGAAGGCGGCCGGGGCCAAGGCGGCCCCTGTGAAGAATGCGACCGGGACCAAGGTGGCCACGACGAAGAAGGCGGCCACCAAGAAGGCGGCTACCGTGAAGACGGCGGCCGGGACCAAGGCGGCCACCACCAAGAAGTCGGCCGGGACCGAGGCGACCCCCGTGAAGACCGTGGGCGGTCCGACCAAGGACGCGGTCTCGAATGGCGTTCCCGAGAAAGCTGCTCCTATGAAGGCCACTCCCAAGACGGCTGCCGAAAAGAAGGCGGCTGCCGCCACCGGGGGACTCACGACAAAGGAGGTCACCACAAAGAAGGCGGCTACCAAGAAGGCGGCTACCAAGAAGGCGGCTACCAAGAAGGCGGCCTCGAAGAAGGTGGTCACAAAGAAGGCGATCACTACCAAGGCGGCTACCACCAAAGCCGTTCCGAAAAAGGTGGCCACCAAGGCGGCGGCCAAGGGCAGCACCAAGAAGGCGGTCCCGACGCCGGTCGAGCCCTCCTGAGCCCCTTTCGCCGAGGAAAACGGGGCCTCCTCTAGCGACGGGTTGCCTACCATGGCGGCCCATGCGCCTTGCCAGTTGGAACGTCAACTCCTTGAAGGTCCGCTTGGGCCGGGTCGAGGAGTGGCTGGCCTATGCCCGTCCCGACGTCGTCTGCCTTCAAGAAACGAAGGTCTCCGACGCGTCCTTCCCGGCTTTGGCCTTCGCAGCACTGGGCTATGACTCGGCCCATCATGGCGACGGGCGCTGGAATGGGGTGGCCATCCTCTCCAAGGTGGGGCTTGACGATGTCGTCACCGGCTTCGCCCCCGGCCTTCCGCCTGATCGCGATACCCGCTTGATCAGCGCCCGGTGCGGCGGGATCAGTGTCTCGAGTGTCTACGTGCCCAACGGGCGAACCCTCGATGCCGAGCACTACGCCTACAAGCTGGAGTGGCTGGCGGAGTTGTCCCTCCATCTCGAACAGTACGGCGGTGGGGGACCGGTGGCCGTCTGTGGGGACTTCAACATCGCCCCGACCGATCTCGATGTATGGGACCCGGCGGCCTTTGTGGACTCCACCCATGTCAGTGAGCCGGAGCGGCGGGCCTTGGCCGTCGTGGAGGCCGGTGGCCTGGTCGATGCCTTCCGGGCGTGCCATCCGGGACCCGGACTGTTCACCTACTGGGACTATCGAAGCGGCGACTTCCACAAGCATCGGGGGATGCGCATCGACCTGATACTGGTTTCCTCCTCGCTCGCCGGAGGCGTCCGGTGGGCGCTGGTGGACCGCAACGCCCGCAAGGGCAAACTTCCCTCCGATCACGCCCCGGTTTTCGTCGACCTTGCAACCTGACCCTTGGACCGGCCGCGGATCGCCGTTACGGGTCGGCCGGTCACTCGCGCTGGTTGGAGGCTGGTGCTAGTGCCCTGACCACCAACCGGCCCGCTGGTGGGGGCACGATGCTGTTTTGGCGGCTCGGGTCGCAGGGTGGTCCACTCCCGGCCTTTCCCCGCCTTCCGGAGTGTGCCGAGTAGAGTTCAACATGCTGCACGGGCAGCATCGAAAGTGGTATGGAATGACTCTGGACGTCGGCATGGTGACCATCGACTGCGAGAACCCGCGTCGGCTGGCCGAGTTCTGGTCCCGCGCCCTGGAGATGGCGGTGCTGGGCGACTATGGCGAGTTCGCCTTCTTGGGCCGGGAAGGGTCGCCGGTCAACCTCGGCCTGCAGAAGGTGCCCGAGCCGCGGAGCGGCAAGAACCGCCTGCACGTCGACCTGAGAGGCGAGCCCCGGGCGGCCGCTGCCAAACGACTGGAGGGCCTCGGCGCGACGGTCAAGGAGGAACACACCCAACCCGGTCTCGCCTGGATCGTCCTGAGTGACCCAGAGGGCAACGAGTTCTGCATCGGCGAGCCCACGAGCTGAGGTGTGAATAGCCGTGAGCGCTTCGCGACGGCCCAGGGCGGAACATGGTAGGGGTCGATTCTGGGTTTTGGGGTGGTGATTTGGGGTTCAGGCTGCGGCGGGTTGGAGAGTGACTTTGTGGC
>JAABUQ010004860.1_pt1 | contig 22280 bp, 17 predicted proteins | sample 5560001 | NCBI WGS metagenome assembly JAABUQ01 (sample SAMN10711888, study PRJNA513371) | rock metagenome | isolation source: Antarctica rocks | place: Antarctica: Victoria Land, Finger Mt nord | collected 2015-12-18 | reverse complement strand
ACAGCCTTGATATCAGCATGCTCCCCACCGGTTACGATGAACGTGGCGCTATTGCTGCCTGCCGACGCGGCCGAGCCAGCGTTACTTGTACCAATAGTGGTCTGATACACCTGGATGTCATGGATACTGGCGAGAACCGCTTCGACCCTGCCTGCGGCCTGATCTGTCTGCTCCAGAGTGGTACCAGCCGGGAGTTGCTGGGTAAAGGAGAAACTATTCAGTGTCAACGTCGAGCCGCTGAAGTTAACAGGGATGAGCGGGAAGAGAGCAAACGAGCCAACAAGCAGCATGATTGCCAGGATGATGGTGATAATACGGTGCCCTGTTACCCAGTTGATCAGAGGAATATAGCCACGTTCCAGGACATTTGGCCGCTCCTCGTTCTCACCCCGTTCACCTGCTGCTCGTGGTGCTTGCAGAAACCAGTAGGCGAGGACTGGAATAACGGTGAGCGCGACGAGCAGCGATGCCAGTAGAGCAATAGTGACGGCAAGCGCCAGGGGAGTGGCCTGCTGTCCGACATTGCCCCCGACAAGCGCCAGTGGCAGAAAGACTGCTACAGTCGTGAGGGTTGAGGAAGTAACGGCCGCCGCAACCTCCTTGACGGCTGTAAGGATCGCCACGCGTTTATCACCCCCATATTGCAGGTGACGATAGATATTCTCCAGCACCACAATCGAATCATCTACGACGCGCCCCACAGCTACTGTCAGACCGGAGAGCGTCAGGGCGTTCAACGAATAGCCCTGCACCCAGAGCGCGATCAGCGCGATCAGAACTGAGAGCGGGATAGAGATGATTGTTACCAGTGTCGAGCGAATGGAGAGCAAGAAGACCAGGATGACCAGGACGGCGAGGCCAGCCCCCAGCAATCCCTCGCTCGTCAGCTCGCCAATCGTGTGCTGGATCAGAGGTGCCTGGTCATCAATAATCGTAATATGCGTGCCATGCCCCAGCCTTTGCTCTAGTACGGGTAACCTTGCTCTCAGCGCCTGGGAGATAGCAACAGTATTGCCAGCCGGGGTTCTGGTGAGCGAGATGCCCAGGCCGGGCTGGCCATTCACGCGCGTGAGCGTGGTCGAAGGCACGAGCTCTTCTTGAATACTGGCGACATCACCGAGTTTGACCACTGCGGGAGGCGCTGCCGGCTGTACAGCATTTGCCGCCAGGCCTGGCGTTTGCGCGGCGTTCTGATGTGTACCAACCGGGAGGTCTTGCAATGCCTGGATAGAGGTAAGTGTATTGCCAGCGCGAATGGCGAGGTTATGACCATTTAAGGCAACTTCCCCGGCGGGAATAGTGATATTGTTCGCCTGGAGCGCGCTCTGCACCTGGTCTACCCGCACAGCGTTGTCTTGCAGCTTCCTGGGGTCCAGAATGATGGACACAACCTGCTGACGCACCCCCGTTATATTGACGGTGGCTACGCCGTTTATCCCCTGTAGCGCCGGTACAACCTCCTGCTTAAGCGCCACGCCCAGATCCTGGAGGTTCTGTGAGGAGGTCACCGCCAGGCTTATAACCGGCAGATCGTTAATATTAAATGCCTGTACTTGGGAGATTACGTTAGAGGGCAGGATGGACCGCGTCCTGTTTATCCCTTCCTCCAATTTCTGTTGTGCTATAGCGAGATCATTGCCAACGCTGTAATAGACTGTAATAATCGAAACCCCTTCGCTCGATTGCGAGCTTGTTCCTTGCACTCCCTGCTGCCCCTGTATATTCTGTTCGATGGGATTGGTCACGTCCTGCTCAACCTGCACAGGAGTCGCGCCGGGATAGAGGGAGACAATCGTAATGACCGGGCTGGCCAGCGATGAGGGAAAAAGCTCCTGCTTGAGCGAAGGGATGATCAGGAGACCAAGCAGGATGAGTGCCACCGCCGCCAGGGCGACCGCGCTTCTATTCGCGAGACTCAGGCGAGAAAGAAAAGACATGATATATTCCTCTCATATACAGTGCGTCCCACATGTTTTTCCTGCCTCTAACAGAATTATGCAGGATGCACCGCAAAAACATTATTGCTTACAGGCGAAAGATACCATCGGGGCACTCTCTTCAGGATCAGCAAGAGAGGGATTGTACTTCATCAGATTGTTGAGAGGGCATAGGAGGATTGGCGGATTGTACAGCCAGACGGAGTTGTAACAGAATTGTGTATAATAAAGAACAGAGGCTTTATTTTCAGATGCGTGCAAAAAAAGGATGACGTGAGAATGTCAAAAACCATGATGACGCGCGCGATTATTGTAGTAGCAGTGCTGGGTACGCTGGTAATTATCACGCTGGGCATATTCCATCCGGCGCAGCCAGGCGTCACGGGGTCCGTCACACCCGGCATTCCCTCTACAGAGCATGTTCCGCAGGTCGGTGTGGAGCAGGGAGACGCTGCGCCAAATTTTACCGTCAGAGCGCTTGACGGCAGACGTGTGAGCCTGAGCGATTACCGAGGGAAGCTGGTTATGCTCAATTTCTGGTCGATAAACTGCGCCGGGTGCCAGGCCGAGATACCGGGCATGCAGACCGTCTACGCGGAACAGCAGAGGGCGCATAAGGACTTCGTCATATTGGGGGTCAACCTGGCCGACAATGCGACGGATGTCGCGCAGTTTGTACACCAGCGCGGACTGACGTACCCGATCGCACTGGACAGGACTATCGCCATTGCGTCATTGTATGCCCTGCGTGGTACTCCCACCTCATATTTTATCGATCGCCACGGCATTATTCACAGCCGCGTGGAAGGCCCTGTTGATGAGACGACGCTGCAACATATCATAAGCGAATTGAACGTTTAAGATCAGGTCTGAAGCAGTTTTCTGATGATCTCCAGCAGCGTCTCCTGAGAGCAGGGTTTGGTGAGATAGTCGTGCGCGCCAAGTTCAAGCGCGTGCTGCATATGTTTGTTGGAATGGCGCGAGGTCAGCATAATCACTTTAACGGAAGCAAACTCCGGTGAGAGACGCATCATATTCAGCACGTCATAGCCATTGAGGTTGGGCATTTCGATATCGAGCAGGAATATATCGGGCGCATCGGCGCGCAGTTTCTCCATTGCCTCCAGCCCATCGCGAGCCTCGATGACCTCGTAGTTGGCATGGCGCAGGATCTGTCGTAACGCCTGGCGCAGGTAGACAGAATCATCAGCGATGAGTATACACGGCCGATCATGTTTACGTACCGGGACCTGACCTCTTACAGCGCGGGTTACAGTATCATCCTCCATGGTATCGGCAGTGCTGCGCGCAGCGTGTGTTACCAGCACGGGTAGATCGAGCAGGAGCAAGACGCTGCCCTGGCCGTCAATAGCGGCCCCCGAGATGCCGGGGCGCTGCAAATGGGCGGTAAGCGGCTTAACGACGAGGTTGATCTCCCCTATTACCTCATCGACGATAATACCCACCCGGCGCGCTGTACCATCAGAGACAAGCAGGACCGGCTGCATATGCCCATCGGTCGCCGTTGATAGGATGGGAAAGCGCAGCAGTTCGTGCAGAGGGTAAGCCTGGTCCAGCGTTTCCCGCAGCAGATCGCCTATACGCTCCACCTGCCAGAGAGGAACGATAAAGCGCTGGGTATCAGCGCGCACAAGCAGGCACTGCATAGAACCGTGCGCATGTGGAAAATGCAGGACAAAGCTCATCCCCCCACTGGCATTGCGCTGCAAGGAGATGGTGCCACGAATGCCTGTAACCGCTTCGCGTATGGCCTCTACCGCTCCTCCCTGTACTGGCATAGAGAAGCCCACCTCGATCATAAGGTCATTGCCTATCTCCTGGGCATGCAGCCAGATGCGCGCCGGTTCCTGCTGCTCCGTATGGTGCGACAAAGAGGCACCAGCGATACATGTCTGTAAGAGTTGCACGAGCGGAGTTGCCAGTGACTCCAAAATATCCTGATCGATCTCCGTTGCCTCGCCTATGATCTCAAATTGCACCTGCTGTTCGCGCGCGAATGCACTGGCAGCGATAACATCTTGCAAGCGTGGTACCAGTGTGCCAAAAGCGGCCTGCCTCATGAGTAGGGCAGCGCTGCGCACCTGGAAGACACGAGCCATGTACTCCTGTTGCAGTGTATTGAAGTGTGCATAGGCGACCTGCACCCTGGTCGTTGAGATAGCGACATCGGCAATGGCCTCTTTCAACGAGCGAACGTGCAGATCTTTCTCCGTATAGCGCTCCAGATCCAGCTCATCCCACTTAGCGGGACGAGCGAATTTTGTGACACGCCGGTGTTGTGAGTTCAGATGAGGCGAGGTATTGCCATGCTGACCAGACTCGTTAAGGATGCGAGCGATTAATGAGTATCCCACGAACGTCGGGGGTGGGGGTGGGCTGATCAGAAAGTTGGAGAGCGTAGGCTCAAGCTGCTGCAGGCGCGCCTGGGAAGCCTGCAACTCCTGGAGAGCCATCTCCACCTGCGCCTGGGCGTTCTCCAGCATAGTATGTTGCTCTAGCAATTGTTCAGTATGACGCGTCAGAGTCTCAAAGCGACGTACATCTACGCGTAGAAAGGCGGTCACGGCAGAGCTCTCCCGGGTTGAGATGATGGGGCCAGGGAGGGTTACCGTCCGCTCGCCCGCAGGTGGAAGAACCGGGCTGGCGCTATCGATCGTGTGCTCCTGAAAAGAGGGCAACACCCCTATATCCTGTACAGCGCTGTACGGAGCTGATTGCGCGAGAGCCGCTTCTGGCGGCTGCTCGGCAAATACCTGGGGGCTGATCTGCAAGCTCATATAAAACGCTTCAAGTTCGGTGATGAGAGAAGCTGCCTGCTGCTCTTTCCCCTGTATTTTGAGATCTTGCAGACAGAGAGCGAGCGCGGATACAGCCTGTAAGAGCGCATTAGCCCCCAGCACAGGAAAGAGGGTTCCGTGCATTACTTCTTCAGCGATCGCCTCCACATGATGAGCGATAGTTGCCATGATCGGAAAGCCAACGGCTCCGGCTGTACCACGCAGCTTGTGCCCTGCCCTTTGCAGGGCCAAAAAGCGACCCCGGTTAACCTGCCCATCCGGCTCCAACTGGTCCAGGGCACGCTGCATTTTGTGAATATCTTCTTCCGCCTCGCTAATGAAGAGCGTAAACATGTCATCATCATTGCCAGGCCCGTCCAGGGGTGATGTTACGTGCGAGGACAGCGGGACCGTAGAGGCTGTGAGCGTCTCAGGTGGCCAGTTATCCATTGCCTCGAAAGCACGTAATATCGCCATATCTTCGTCTGAAAGCTCCTGCTCACCAAACTCATCGAAGGAGGAAACTTCTTCATTCATCAGGCGCTATCACCCTCATATGTTGCACCATATCGGCGAGAACTGCTGGTATATGCAGAAGCAGAGCGTCCCTATAGACGCCGGAAACGACACCTACCGGTAGACGTGCCAGGTGAGGGAACACCCTGCCCGCATACTCTGGAGGGTCCAGATGATCGGCTCGTAGCGTTGTCAACGACCCAAGAGCCTCAACAAACAAGCCGATAGCAACCTCATCGTTTTGTACTACCAGCAGCGTATGGTCTGTCCGCATACGAGCAACCTGTCGTGTGAGATACGCGAATAGGTCGATGACTGCGATCGTTTCACCATGCCAGGAGGTAATACCCAACATCCACGACGGGGTAGCTGGCAGCAGCGTAACATGGTGTGGCGGCGGTACGACCTCGCGCAGCGAGACCAGAGGAAAAATGCACTGCCCCTCTCCCAGACCGCAGGCCAGGAACTCAGCGACGGGATTTGTGGCAGCCGGGGATGCAGAGGCCAGCCGGGCCGCATAGCTCCAGAAATCCTGGTCGCTTAATTGCTCAACATACTGACCGTGAGAAGGGCTCAACTGCATAAAAGTAGAATTATACGGTTCACTCATGCCTTCCCCTAATTGAGACCTGGGCCACCCAGATGCATTTCTGTAACGGAAATAATGTCCTGCGTTTTGAACGGCTTCGTAATATAATCTTTCGCTCCGGCAAGCCGGCCTTTGAGCCGGTCGATCATACCATCGCGACGAGAGAGCATAATGATAATGGTGTTATTAAATTGAGGCTTCGTTTTGAGGCGGCGGGCAACTTCATAGCCATCCATTTTAGGAAGACCGATATCAAGGATGACCAGATCTGGTACGCTTGAGCCCGGTTCGGTGAGCCAGCGCATAGCCTCGACGCCATCAGGAAAACCTTTCACCTCAAACCCCTGGCGCCCAAGGCATGTTTCTATGATCTTACGGACTGTTGTGGAGTCGTCAATAACCATTACAAGTTTGCTCATACATGTGTCCTCTTTCTCTCTTCCCACTACCATCCATTGTACCCAACAATATTTTAATACACAAGAGCAAGTAAGATACGATACTATGTAATGCCGCAACACCTTTTACAGCCAGGTATTGCCTGACTCTTCTGACCCTGTATACTTTATCTAGAGTGATGAGTCCTTTCTAGATAGGCCATGTTACCATACAAATGTGTCAAGTTGCAACGTTCTGGCATAAAGATTACCTTAAAATGTTCGGGTGAACAGTTTACACAGGCGGGAGCTCCTGCAGAAACTTCTCCAGGATGCGGGTGCGTGACTGGCGAGAGAAATCAACAATATTGGTGTGTTCGATAGAGGGGGCATCCCGGGATTCATGCTCAACAAGCTGACGTAAGAAGGGAACATCCTCGCTCCAGGCGATTTCAAGGATAATTTCTGGCAGATCGTTTTCAGCATGATGGCTATCTATACGCATGAGCCATAGAGAGAAGAGCCGTTTGAGCCACTGGTGTCGCTGGTCCACTGTGAGTAAGGAGGAGAGGGCAGGAGAAGGATGAACACTACTGGCTATGTATGTGGTATCAGGCACAAGTAAACTACTTGCCTCATTCAGATGCATATCCAATACAGGCATAAACTCATCAATAGCTCGCTCAAAGATTGCCTGAAGCGTCGGGTCTTCAGTCTCCAGGTAGGCATCAAGGGCAAGCGCATACAGTGCCAGAGCCTGCGAGTAGTCCTTTTGATCAGCGCTGGCCTCCGCCTCCAGGAGCAGAGAAACCAGGTCATCAAAGATTGCTTGTGGTGCCTCCCCCTGCTGTAAGCGTGCTATGTACCCGGCCAACTGCTGCTGGCGAACAGCTAGATCAGGCGGGGACGAGGCGAGTGGCATGCTGGAGGAACGCATGACCAGTTGGTCAGGGTGAAAGGCTGCCACTGTATCCTGTCCCTGTATTGTAGGAGCAGCAGCGGTTGCCAGCATATCAAGAATGGCAGCCATTTCCAGAGATACTGACGCATGGCGCGCGGCCAGTTCCTTGAGCAACAAGACAAGCGTCTCTTTACTCAAACTGTATAAGCGATGTTCCAGTTCAGGCTCCATGACATGTTCTCCTCATTCAGGTTCTGGCCCGGACGTAGCCTCATCTGTATCTGAGCGTACTGCAATAGGGAGCGTAAAGGCAAACGTGCTCCCCTTACCGAGGGTACTCTCAGCCGAGATACGACCGCCGTGAGCCTCGACAACATGACGAGCGATAGCAAGACCGAGGCCAGTACCTCCACCGCCGGGACCTATGAAGCCTGCTTTAACACGGGCACGATCTGTTTTATAGAAACGTTCGAATATACGCGGCAGCTCTTCCGCACGAATACCGACGCCTGTATCGCGCACATAGAAGCGCTGAGCTGGTTGATCTAACAAAGGGGAAGTACCAATGATAATCTCTCCACCTGAAGGTGTGAACTTGATAGCATTATGAACCAGGTTGACGAGTACACGCATAATCTGTTTGCTATCGGCGGCTACCAGCGATCTGCCTTCATGAATAGCAGTTCGCATATACACGCGATGCCGCTGCGCCAGAGGCAGCATCCGAGCCATCACCTCGCGCACCAGGCGTTCCGCCTCAATGGGCTCAATCGTCATCAGGACCTGTCCCGACTCGATGTGTGAGAGTTCGAGCAACTCCGCGACGAGTTCATTCAGATACTGTACTTCCTTTTCAATTTTTTCTACAAACTCCTGCGCTTTATCAGGGTTCGTATCAATCGTGTCTTCCAGCGTTTCCGCCAGTAAACGGACCGCGGTAAGAGGAGTACGCAGTTCGTGGGAGATATTGGCAAGAAAGTCGCGCTGCATGCGCTCGACGCGCCGGGCCTCAGTGATATCCTCAATAATCACAGCGAAATACTGGTAATCACCAGGAGGTGTGGTATGCTGACCGGTCGCAACCCGCTCCTGTGCCACAGCTTCGAGCGGTGGATGATGGGCAAGAGGAGAAACGGAGACCTTCCAGGCCACATCCGAACCCGCCTGCTCATAGAAGCCCTTACACGTCCTGCCACTGGAGATGCTTTCCTTGACGAGTTGCACAATAGCCGGATTATCTATAACCTGGTCAGGTTGCATACCCTGCGGATTGCCAATGACCGCGCGGAGTTGTAAGCTCTGCTGATTGCAGTGGCGAATAGTCAATGAGTGGTCAACGACTAGAACTGGTAGAGGGACGGCCTCTAACAGACTTCTAGCAATATATTGATAATCGATTGATGGATCGTCGTCGCGCAAACTTTATACACCTGCCTTTCAATAAGAGCACGGTACTGCTGCGATGATCCCGCAAGCAGCAATGGCCGAGGTGCGAGCGGTACCTGGCATATAAAGAAAGGCCACCTGGCTGGGTGGCCTTTTTGAAAAACTCCTCGGACAGGACTCGAACCTATAACAAATCGGTTAACAGCCGATTGCTCTACCATTGAGCTACCGAGGAAAGCACGTTCTCAACGAACACTGGCATTATATACCAACAGTCGTGTCTCGTCAATACTTTTTTGACTTTTTTTTCTCACAGACTAAATCTATTGACGAGCGTCACCGTCACCATGACAAAGATGCTCAGACTAATAAGCGCAATCACTGGATCAAGCAATGGCGCGGTTATCATGCTGCCACGCAGGCGCAGCCGTTGTAAGAGATTGGGCAGGATCATACCGCAGATAGCAGCAATCAGCAGAGTGAGACCGAAGCCCAACGCAACAACCATACTCAGTGGGAACGAGCGAAAGAGCAGTTCGGCCACCAGACCGGCCAGCACGCAGGTCAACACACCACCAACCGTCCCATGTAAAAGCTCGCGCACGAACGCGCCCAGGAAATCACTGCCGCGCTTGGTGCGCAGTTCCCAGCCAGCAATAGCAAGCGCCTGCGAACCGATCGTACCGCTGGTGAGCAACAACATAGGGACCAGGCAGATCAATGCCCCGAGAGCGTTGTGCGTGACCAGGCCGGGCAGGCTGGTACCAACCAGAGCAAGGGCGATAGGAGTGGTAAACAAAGAGCTAAACGAACGCGCGAGTATAAGCGCCAGAACCGCTCCAGCAAGCACGTTAACCGCCAGCCAGGAGAAGCGGCTGACAGCGGCACGAGGTGAAAAAGCTTCATCCTCATCGGACTCCTCGACATCAGTGCCTGCCATCTCTGAGTAGTCTTCGGCCTGCTCTTCATGGATGACGTCAATGACATCATCGACGGTTACCAGACCCACGAGCCTGTTCTCGTCATCCACTACCGGTACGCCGAGCAGGTCATACTTCGCGATCACACGGGCCACCTCTTCCTGGTCGGTAGAGATCTGCACTTTGATCACATCACGGTTCATGAGGTCTCGCATGCGCGTGTCGGGTTCCGCAGTCACCAGTTGACGCAGCGAAACGACCCCCGTCAGGTGCTGTTCCTCATCTACAATATAGAGGTAATAGACCATTTCCAGGTGGGCCGAGTGCTGGCGCAGGTAGACCAGGACCTCCTCAACGGTTGCCTGCTGAGGCTGGGCCAGAAACTCGGTCGTCATGATGCCCCCGGCCGTCTCGGCTCCATACCTCAACAGCTCACGGATCGGCCGCGACTCGCTGGCCGGCATCAGACTTAAAAGACGCTCAGCTTCGGCCTGGGGGATATCGGCCAGGATGTCTGCGGCATCATCAGGCGCGAGACGCTCAAGCAGATCCGAGGCGCGTTCAGGCCCAAGTTCGCTCAGCAGTTCAGATTGTAACGGGTATTCAACTTCATTGAGTGTATCGGCGGCAGTCTCGGTATCGAGACGTTCCAGCATGGCGCCGGCCTCCTCAACATCAAGCTGCTCCAGAATGTCCGCGATATCGGCGGGACGCAAATCCGCCAGTTTGGTATGACTGACATTAAGCTGTACGCGCGGCACTGTACCACCAACGCTCATACCAGCACCGGCCAGCGCCGGCGCTAACTGACCCGTCGTCCCGGTCGCACCTGCTACCTGCACCATCTCTATCGGCTCCACATAATTCCAGGTCACCGTTCGCTCAGGCAACTGGTAGGGAAGGATACGACTCATCAGATTCACGGCCGGCTGGAGACCCAGCCGGCGCAGCAGGCCACCAAAGCTAATATCTACACCGACCAGGCGCGCGGTTTTCTTGATCTGCGCCAGCTTTAAATCATTGACCTTAACAACACGAAACCCCTGCGTATCCACAATCTGCTTATCGAGAATGTCCCGTTTAAGCAAAATTTCACCTGGACGATTCTCATACGGCAGAAGCTGTGCTTGATTGACGGCCAGGCGGACAGGAGTTTCCTCTATACTCTCTACCTGTCCCCAGGGAATCATAACTCTCCCACCACCTATAGCAGGATGTACAACAAGGGCTGTAATGACAGGAAATGTTTCATTCAGCTCCACACAGATATCGTGCAGAGAGCCAACACGCTGATTCCCGTGATCGTAGATATGCTGACGGAGCAGCTCGCTCAAAAAAATCATGATATCACCACCTTTTTGCGAGTAATGTATTCCATCCACTTATCCACATGTATGTGGATAAGTGGATAAGTCCTCCACCTATGTAACACTTGTTACAAGGCAAACAGGCATAATGATAGGATGCATCATTGTCAAAAGGGCAGATGCATCTTATCAAGCATGCGATGTTAATGCAGGGGGACGCTGCGCAAGCAGAAAGGACTCACTGGCAAAAAAGAAGAGCTCTTACTCGACATCGTGCGCATCAGTGGGGGGATGTCGCTCATCGAGTAAGATGGTGGTGGCACCTGCCAGGGGATCAGCGTAGAAGGCGACCGATCACATTACTCGAAGAGGCGAAGAACACTTCCGAAAGCAGGTATGTATGCAAGACATACCTACTATGACTAGGGCCAGCGTCCATGTCCCTCACCTCCTTTGACCGTAAAGCGGCAGTACATACCAGTCGATGGACGTTATCGATAACGTCTGAAACCAGGCTGGAGTACAGGCACAACTGTGGTACTGAAAAAGTTTTCTGCGTTTAGTATAGCACGCGGGTCTCTAATCTACAAGAGCACATAGTGTACCGAGTACAATATACCTATTTCAACCTATTATGACTCGCCGCCAGAGGCGGCCTCACTCTTTTTTAAAGGTGGTTGTGCATATTTTTTCGGCCAAAGGCCGAAGAAATATGCACAACCACCTTTAAAAAATTCTCTCCGCGCCTGTGGCGCGGGAGGGTGCCTGAAAACTCAAGGTAGAAGCGGAATGATCTGCTGCTTCAGGTGCTCCGCGATCTGCTCGGCCGGTTGTGTCGCATCAATGATGTGAAAGTTGTATGGAACAATCATCTTCTCGTACTCTTCAAGCATGCATGACTGGTAATTGATAAAGCTTTCAAAAAGGTCGCTCCCCAGCCGCATATCCATCCCCGACTCCCAGTAGTCGAAACCACCGCCATGCAGCACACGGGGAATAAGTTCTTCCAGCCCGACTTTAAGATAAAAGATAGCATCCGGCTTCAATGCCAGGCCATAGATCGAGCGCAGCCATCTCTGGCCTGTACCGCGTACAATCGCGCGGGCGATGAGCGAGTAGATGTAACGATCGGTGAGCACGATAAAGCCAGCACGCAGCGCGGGCAACATCTGATTCTCGAAGCGATCTACAAAATCGGTGGCATAGAACAGGGTCTGGGTGATCGGGCCAAGGGTATTACCTTCTTTGGCCTGTTTGAGATCCTTGCCTGCCAGAACCGAGCGGGTCATTTCAGTATCGACGACCGCATAGCCACTACTCTCCAACCAGGGGCGCAGGAGATTTAACTGGGTTGTACGGCCCACGCCATCGGTCCCTTCAAGCACAATGAGACGACCGGGCAGCACCTCTTCGTGCGTCTTCAAACCAATCGCATCAATACCATAAAATTCTAAATCCGTCATATGTTTCCTCAATAACATACAAGAAGCAGATGAATGGAAGAAGGCTTTAGCTGTTCATCTGCTGTCATTGTTCAGAATGCTGTTTTCCAAATACATCAGCCGCATATTTCCCGTTTGTCTCTTGTGCGTAGTCTCCGCCGTAGACATCATGCACAGGAGAAACGCTGTACACGACTGTAGCCCGCGCGGCTTCTTTAGCTGAGGAACGCTTGCGACGTACACCCTCCAGGTGAGGAGCCACGAGTTTGCGCATCATGCGCTGCTGTTCAGGAATGGAGAGCGTCGCATCCATAACGGTCAGATTAAACTCGTCTACCATCTTTTCGTATTCATTCACAATACGCTGTTGAAAAAGCTTGAAACTCTCGCGGGGATCGCTGCTCAAGCCCAGATCCATGCCAGCCTCGTAATATTTCAACTCGGTGCGGCCCGTGAGGATACGACTCAGGGAGACTTCTAACGGCACGCGAAAATAGAAGGCCCTTGTGGGCTTGACGGCAAATTGATAGAGCTCGCGTACCCACTCGGCGTCAACACCACGTGCCACGTCACGAGCATAAGCGGTATATACATAGCGATCAGCCAGAACGATCGCACCTGCCTTGAGCGGAGGAATAATATCATGCTCCGTACGATCAGCAAAGTCTGTCGCGTGAATCAGGCTGAAGGTGGTGGGCGTCAGTAGTTGACGCTTCTTTCCCCGGCTTGTGGTCTGCTTGACTAGGGGCGAGGAGTTCCATTCACTAAAGAAAACTGTATAGCCCTCGCTGATGAGCCACTGGCGTAATAAGGCTATCTGGGTGCTTTTACCCGAGCCATCAACGCCCTCTACAACGAAAAGCCTTCCAGGGTAATGATGCAATCCATATGTTTCCATACTTGGTCCTTCCAACAGAAGTAACAGAGAATGAGTATTTCCGATTACACGAGGACAGACGATACACTGGTAGCTTGCGCAAGATATTTTCTGCCCACCCGGACCTATCCAGATGGAATACTGGCAGCGGAAGTTAGCACACGACTTACTGCCTACAACTGTCTAAACTTAGTATAGTCCTGTTATCTGATTGTTATATGTCTCTATCCAACTAAGCATATCAGCTACTCTATTCGTTGTTGTTAGAGCTGAAGCCAGCGCCGGATTTCCTTTGCAGCAGGTGGCAGGACATAGCAGGTCTTATCCCATCAGCGCCAATGCAGGGGAGAGCATGTACTGTTTCTTAACTAGATACTATATAACTTTCTCTGTGTATTGTGCAATAGATAAGTGGCTCGCCTCCTCCAGCGGCCCATTCTTTTTTATGCTTTTGGTAACTCTTCACCTTCCCTGGCCGCCAGAGGCGGCCTCCCTCTTTTTTTAAAGATGATTATGTATAATCATCTTTAAATTTTTCTCCGCGCCGCAGGCGCAGGAGGGACTTGAATAATGACAGCATTTTTTGTTATTTGCCACAGATAGCAGTATAGTAGGAAAGGTAGGATTTGTAAGACAAAGAAGGAGGCTATCATGATCGCAATAAACGCGGCCGTACTGGCCGGGATTATCTTTCTTGCCATCTTTATCCTTGGCCTTGTGCTGGTGGGCATTACCAACATCCGCTCAGGACTCAAAGCGTTGTCGCGTACGCAGGGATTGGGTCAGCAGCAGGGATTGGGTCAGCAGCGGGCATGGCGTAAACAGCCAGGCGTCTTATTTGGGGTGAACAATATCGTCTTTGCCGCGCTCCTGGCTTTTGTGCTGTTCTTCAGCCTGGTCATCGATCGCACAATGAAAATAGTGTTCCTTGTGCTCGCGATCGCGACCTTCGCATGCAGCGTATTCCTGGTTGTACGCACCGTCATCGTCTCTTCACAGGCTGTCAAGGACTGGCGCGGGCGGCAGAGAGGTCAGGAGCAACAAAGGTGAGGATGAATGTGATAGGATTCTTTGAGGAAATGGGCTTTCAATTGTGCAACTTTTTATCCTGTAAAGGATGCACTACTAAAAAGGGAAGAACAGGAAGTTAGCATGGGTAGCAACCAGATATTGCATGTCAACATACCAACCCCACATGGTCACCTGGAGGGGATTCTCAAGCCGGAAGAGGAGCATACAGAGGCACAGTATGCCGGACTGGTCTGTCATCCGCACCCACTCTATGGCGGTACGATGCATAACAAAGTGGTTTTTAAGGCAGCACAGACATTGCAGGCGCTCAACATTCCAGCGCTGCGTTTCAATTTTCGCGGCGTTGGCCATAGCACCGGGACGTACGATGAAGGGCGCGGCGAAATGGATGATGCTCGCTTCGCGTTGGAGTTCCTCAGCCGCCGCTACCCGGGCGTCCCCGTAATTATTGCCGGCTTCTCCTTCGGTTCCTGGGTGGGCCTGCGCGTTGGTACAACCGATGATCGCGTTCAGGCCATGATCGGCCTTGGCGTACCTGCTCGTATGTTTGATGGCAATACGTTGCAGGACTGCCATAAGCCAAAGCTTTTCATTCATGGGACTGAGGACGATCAGGCTCCCTATCCTCTGACAAAATCATGGTTTGAGGAAGTACCAGCTCCAAAAAGCCTGGTCGCTATTCAGGGAGCTGACCATTTTTTCCAGGGCCGGCTGGACGAGGTACAGGGCATTATTGTCGAGTTTGTACGTACGCTCGAAGGCTTGAAAGGGGACGAGTAATTGGAGATACCCGCTACACAACGCGACGACACGGTCGAAACATATCATAGCGTACGCGTTGCTGATCCTTATCGCTGGCTGGAAGATGACGGCGCGCCGGAGACGCAGCGCTGGGCGCAGGCACAGCATAATGTCACACGCACCTATCTAGATACAATACCCGCGCTGGAGCGCATCAAGGCACGCTATAGCGCGTTATGGAACTATCCGAAGTATTCGGCACCGCATAAAGAGGGCGAACGCTACTACTTCTCCAGAAATGATGGGCTACAAAACCAGGCTGTCATCTACATGCAGCACAGCCTGAACGGTGAGGAGATGGCGATCCTTGATCCAAACACCCTCAGCGCTGATGGCACAGTAGCATTAACAAACCAGTCCTTCACAAAGGACGGCACACTGCTGGCCTATGGACTCTCCAGCAGTGGCAGTGATTGGCAAGAGATCAAGGTGCACCGCGTCGATGAGAAGAGCGACTACGACGAGGTCATCAAGTGGTGTAAATTCAGTGGCATCGCCTGGCTGCATGATAACAGCGGTTTCTATTACAATCGCCTGCCGGAGCCTGGCAGCGTTCCGGTGGAGGACCAGAACAATTACAGCCAGGTGTACTGGCATACATTAGGAACGCCACAGAGCGCCGATCGCCTGGTATTTGAGCGCCCGGATGCCAAAGAATTAGCCTTTGTGCCGTTCATAACGAACGATGGCAAGTACCTTGTCCTCTATGTCTTCCACGGTACCGATCGGCATAACCGCATCTATTACCGTGAGGCGACGAGCGAGGAGCCATTTATTCGTCTGCTGGACGAGGCCGATGCCAGCTATATGCCGATAGGCAATGATGGTCCCGTGTTTTACGTCCAGACCAACCTGGACGCGCCGCGTGGCCGCATCGTCGCCATTGATACGCGACAGCCTGAACGCTCGCACTGGCGGGAACTGGTGCCGCAGCAAGAGGATGTCATAGACTTCGCGCTGATCGTCAACGAACAATTTGTGCTTGGCTGTATGCACGATGCGCATCACCGCATCAAGCTCTATCACAAAGATGGCAGCTTTGTACGCGAGATAGCGCTGCCTGCGCCGGGGTCAGTCACGGATCTTTCCGGCAAGCCTGGCGACAAAGAGCTCTTTCTCACCTTCACCTCGTTCCTCTATCCGCCCACCATCTTTCGTTACGATTTCATGGCCCGGCCCGAGCACGCGCTCTCGCTCTTCCACGATTCACAGATCAAGTTTGACACGAGTTCCTACGAGACAAAACAGGTCTTTTATACGTCAAAGGATGGCACACAGGTCCCTATGTTTCTGACGCACAAAAAGGGCCTGGCGTTGGATGGCTCCAATCCCGTCCTGCTCTACGGCTACGGCGGGTTTGATATCAGCCTGACGCCCTCGTTTGGCATTACGCCGCTCGTCTGGATCGAGATGGGCGGGGTGTACGCGGTGGCGAATCTGCGTGGCGGTGGCGAATATGGTGAAGAATGGCACAAAGCTGGTATGCTGGAGAAAAAACAGCACGTTTTCGATGATGCTATTGCCGCCGCACAGTGGCTCATCGCCAGCGGATACACCAGCCCATCCCGGCTGGCTATTATGGGCGGCAGCAACGGCGGGCTGCTGGTAGGGGCTTGCCTCGTACAACGGCCAGATCTTTATGGCGCGGTCATTTGCCGGGTGCCGGTAATCGATATGCTGCGCTATCACAAATTTACGGTCGGCCACTACTGGATACCGGAATATGGTGACGCGGAACATAATGCCGAGCATTTCGCCTTTCTCTACGCCTATTCGCCACTGCATAATGTCAAAGCAGGCACAGGCTACCCACCCGTACTGATTATGACGGCGGATACCGATGATCGGGTGGTGCCTGCTCACGCGCGTAAATTCGCGGCGACGCTGCAAGCAGCAAACGACGGCGCGGGACCGATCCTGCTGCGCGTTGAGACAAAGGCCGGGCACGGTCTGGGCAAGCCAACCGCCAAGGTGATCCAGGAGGAGAGTGATCTCCTGGCGTTCCTGTGCAAAACGTTCGCGATGTAAAGCACAGCGCTGCCGCCCGCGGCGGCCCAATTCTTTTTTATGTGTTGTGTGTCCCGGCCCTGGCCTCTGGCCAGGGCCGGGACACACAACACATACTTACTCTGTTCCTTGTCTCCCATACCCATCCAGGGTATGCTCAACGTCTCATGTGTAACCATTTGAGATATCCTGAGAATGTAGTATTAGTACGCTTATTCAATGAGCACCTGTGGAGATGTTTATGACAGTAGATGCGAAAGTTGCTGGAACGATAAAAAAGCTAGAGGGGCACGCGTCTGCCGCGACCGGTCACCCTCCGCGCTGGCGCTGGTATCACGGCGCGATTTTCTATGTGACCGTTCAGGCCCTGACGTTTGGTCTCGCGGGACTGGTCAACATTGCCCGTGGGAAAAAGGGCAAGGATGCGCGCGAGACGTTTTTCAGTGATGTGCCTTACTTTGAATCGTTGCAGCAGTCAAAGATCACACCACCGTCCTGGATGTTTGGTCCTGCCTGGACGATCAACAATATCTCGGTTATCTGGGGGACGCTGCGAGTCCTGAATATGCCGGAGCATACTCCTGGACGAAATACCTACCTGGCATTGCAAGCGGCTACCTGGCTGGACTACGTGCTTTTTAGTGCCGCGTACTTCAGTCTGCGTTCCCCGATCAATGCCCTGGTCCTTACCGCCCTCTTCCTCGTGCTCACAGTGGCCAGTGGCGTCGTCGCCATCTTCAAGTTGAAGGACAGCCGGGTCGCCCTCTCACTGGCAACCCTCTCCGTGTGGCTCATTATAGCGACGACGGCGGCGACGGCTCAGGTATTGTGGAATCGCGACCAGTTTTATAATGCCGGTCCCTTTGTTGAACCTGATCCACGGTTGGTGAAATAGCAAAGCATAGAGAACACAACGGAACAGGGCAGGCCGTGGCCTGTTCCGTTGTGTTCTCTATGATCTCAAAACTGCCAGACGAGGATAGTGGCGTTGGTATCGGCGAAGCCGGCAGCCAGGTAATGACCATCGTTTGACCACGCCAGGGACATCACGTTCGCTTGAATGCCATGCGTGTCCAGCTTGCTTATCGGCAGCGAGTCGGCAGCGGCTTTCCAGAGGTAGACCGCGCCATTCTCAAAGCCCACCGTGATATATGGGGAGGCGACCGGGGTACGACGGTTGCAGGCCAGGGAATGAATATTTTTTCCTTTCACATCATCCGGCAGTTGCAGCCGATGCCCCTGCGGTTGTCCCTCCTGAAGATTCCAGAACGTGATGACTTTGCTAGTTTCATTATAAGCAACAAGCGTATTGCCATCAGCGCCCCACGAGACCCCGTCGGCGGCTATATTGTCCTGGGAAAGGCGCAAACGATCGATATGCGTTTGCCACCTGACCTCGTTATTGACAACGCTGACCTGTCCAAGTGTAACGCCATCGCCCAGGCCAAGGGCTACCTGAAAACCACCTGGCGAGACAGCAAGTGTCTGTGTGCCCATCATGGGCGAGGCCGCATTGATAAGCAGGGGTTTCAACGAGAGCTGCGGCTGTGTGGTATCCCACATACGCATGAGCTGCGACTGGTTGTTACCATTAATCTGAGGCACGACAGTGATCAGATACCTGTTTTGTATCCACCACAGATTGTTAGCATTAAAACCTTCGGGAGTTTTGATTGCTGGTATGTGATCAGCGGCAGGTTTGAGATCACGAGTATAGACATTAATAGATCCTTGATTGCTGTCCGGTCCTGCATTAGGATCTGTTACGTTGTTTATAGCACCGACTGCCAGGTAACGGCCATCGTAAGACCAGGCCACTCTAATAATAGTAGTGTCGAACTTCTGACTGGCCGCGTAGAGCGGTGACGACCTGGGACCCTTAATCAGTTGTGGCACCTCCCATATCAATAAGCGGTTCTCGTCCCCGGCTGAGGCAAGGGTATCGGCACTTGGCGACCAGCCAAGCCAGTGGGCAGGTTTATTTTGCCCGATCAGTACCAGGACAGGTTTGTTCGGGTCTCTCACAACGGATGGTAAAGAGTTTCTACTGAGGGCCCAGGTCGCCACACCTCCAACGGCAACCGCTGCGACCGCGCCACCTGCAATCACCAGATGGCGGCGCGTCAAAGCGGGTTGTGCGACGGGAGGGGATGCAGGTAAAGTGGCTGATACTACAGGCGTTGTATGCTCCTGGTAATCGAGGGAGGCTGGGCCGGCCGACACCATCAATGCTTCAAAAGGCTGATTGTCTATAGCGTGTTGCAAAGCCATGACGAATGCGCGAGCGGAGGCGGGACGTTCAGCGGGCTGCTTCGCCAGACCCTGCAAGAGCACGTGCTCGACGGCGGCGTTCAGCGCGGCATTGAACTGGCGTGGCGACGGTGGGGGCATAGTAATGTGCTGGATCGTTGTGGCATAAGCGGTATCGCCCTGGAAGGGGAGGTGGCCGGTCAGGAGCTGATAGGCAAGCACAGCCAGGCTATAATTGTCGCTGGTCAACACAGCGTGACCGCGCGCCTGCTCCGGGGCCATATACTCGGGAGTGCCAAAGCCACTGCCCGTAAGGGTCTGCTGGGTATCGTCACCCAGGATGCGGGCAATGCCGAAATCCGCGAGGAGCAGCCAGTTCTCATCACGCAAGAGCATATTGCCGGGCTTGATGTCACGATGAATAATACGCTGCTCATGGGCATAATCAATGCCTTCAGCGGCCTGGGAGAGAAAGGCGAGAGCTTCCTGTGCTGACATAAGCGTATGCTGCTGAGAGTAGCGTGCGATATGCTCGGTGAGCGTGCCACCTACGATATAGGGCATAACGATAAAAGGTACGATGTTTCCCCCGGCCAGCGGCTGCCTGCCGTAATCGTGAACAGGTAGAATATGTGGATGATTGAGCGCGGCAGCGGCCTGCGCCTCGCGCTCGAAGCGAGCTATGTACTCACTATCCTGCTGGTTATGAGGGGGCAATGTTTTCACAGCGACCTGGCGCTGTAAGCGTGGATCTTCACACAGCCAGACATCAGCCATACCTCCCCTGCCAAGTCTGCGCAGGATGCGGTAGCGTCCAAGCGTGGGAACATCTCTCTGCTGTGTGGCCTCATTAGTATTCATACTATGCTGCTTCCTTGCCTATATATAGCACAATAACGCAATTTAGAACAATGAAATGGCTATATCAGTCCACATTTATATACATAATAATAGCATAAATTCCCTATTTGTCTCACATTATAGAGACTTACAGCCAGAAAAGCTTCAAAGCATATATTTGTTCCCCATCAAGATGAAAGTTTTGCAACTACTCGGCTTCCTTCCCGCGCCTGCGGCGCGGAGAAAATTTTAAAGAGGTTGTGCACATTTTTCGGCCAGAGGCCGAAAAATGTGCACAACCTCTTTAAGAAAAGAGCGAGGCCGCCTCTGGCGGCCAGGGAAGGTGAAGAGTTACAAAGAAACACCCCTGTCGAGTATCCCTTTTAGCCCTGAGAAACGCGTTACTTAGAGATGTGGTCAATCAAATTGTTACAGAGTAATACTTGCAGGAGGTTTTTGATGGCTTCTACTGAGAAAAACATGGCACGGGCTATTGCTCGTTGGTTACGTAGAGGAACGCTTACACTGACTACCGCCAGCATCTTGCTGAGCACACTGGCAACGCGTCTGCGTGAGCGAGCCACTGTTGAATACGTGGATGTGAACTATGATGCATCCGCCTACAGGCCAACGGAACGTATCGTGGTGCGTGAGAAAACCGCCGGCCTCCCCCTGGTCGGCTTGCTGACAGAACTTAAGGATCGTCCCTCTAGCGGGCAGTTGTGGAAACGCGGGGAAGAGCTGAAGGTAGAACTGGCCGAGCGTACAGGTAAGCTTTCACAGGCAGTAGTTGAACGTGGCCATGATATTGCCGAGCGCGGGAGCGAGCTTTCCCAGGAACTTGCCAGGCGCAGTGAACAGGCAACCAGAGAATTGACCCGGCGTAGTCGCCAGGCAACGCGCGATCTGTCAGAACAGGATAAGCGTATCTGGATTCTGCTTGGCTTCGCGGTCGGCCTGATCGCGACGGGGGTTGGCGCGTTCCTGCTGGTACGCCGGCGCGTAATACAGACTGGGGACGAGGCACCACCTATCCAACTGGCATATAATACCTCTCCATCTGGCTCTATCTCAAAGCAAGAGACGAACAGTCTCTACCCGGCTGCAACACCGGCCGCTCAGACAGTGAACGCGCCTGTCCCTGTCACACGAGTCGAACCCACGCAGGTAGCCAATGACCTCACACGTGGCATGCCAGCAGCGCAGGTGCAGGGTGGACAACCGACAACGGCAGTAGAGCAGGGAACAGCCGCCGCTGCCGCGACACATACAGCGAAAAATACGAATGGACCGCTCATGGCGAAAACGGCAGCACCTATGGATGCAGCCTTTGTCGGCATTGTTAAAACCAGGCGCTATTACCCGGTAGAGATACCGCTTGACCAACTTGCGCAGCCCGGCGAGAAGGCGGTAGATATCCTCTATTTCGCTTCAGAAGATGAAGCGCGGGCGCAGGGATTCTCGGCCGCGCAGTAGCAGAAACAAAACATACGAATGAATAGGGCACCAGTGGAAACACGCGTGCCCTTATACCCTTGTCACATTATCTTTTACACCGATATTGTTCAGGCTCCTGTCCCTCTGGAAAACCCTCATTCACGATCCCCCGGCTTACTAAATAGTGCAAAAACGCCATCTGTTGCTCATGGGTGGGCACTTTGTCTGGTGTCGGGGTCAGGTCGTTCGTCGTTTCTTTTACAGGAGGAATGGCTTGTTTCTCGCTTGCGGCAGTAGAAGGTTGTGTAATACGTTCGGATCGTTCATCGAAGGCTATCCGTTGTGCATCAGGAGTGGAGCCATCCATCTCCTGTTCAACGGCAACGGGCGCTATACCTGCTTGCGGAACCGGCCCATCTTCTAGCGGACGCCACATCTGCTCTTGCGACACGCCCTTGTTCGCACTGCTTACAGCCTGTGGATAACCGGTTGCAGAGGTTTGCTTCCAGGGCCACCACGCGAACAGTCTGTTCAACCAACTTTTGATCGTTTGCGTGATCATGTTGCTTCTTGCCCTCGCTGTTGTAGGGATGACTAGCACTATGTCTCCGTAGTTCAAGTCGCGCTACAAAATAAACACCCAACAGCATAAAGAGGAATATAGAAACATAGTAGCACATGAATAGGAACTCGTCAAACCTACTTGCAATTTTAGAGAGGGCGTGCCATAATCAGAGAGGTCGGGCCTTGAAAAGGCCCATAAAGTGTTTTCTTCAAAAACAGGAAAGAAAGACAGGTGTCGGTCATGCAGGAAGATGTTCTTGGTACCCGACGAACTGCCGTCTCGGAAACATACGTCAACT
>JAABUQ010004859.1_pt1 | contig 22280 bp, 16 predicted proteins | sample 5560001 | NCBI WGS metagenome assembly JAABUQ01 (sample SAMN10711888, study PRJNA513371) | rock metagenome | isolation source: Antarctica rocks | place: Antarctica: Victoria Land, Finger Mt nord | collected 2015-12-18 | reverse complement strand
GTGGTCGGCGCCGCCGTCGGGGAGGTCGTCGCGGGTCACGGAGGTGATGACGACGTGCTTCAGGCCGAGCCGGGCGCAGGCTTCGGCGAGCCGCTGGGGTTCGTCAATCGCGACGGCCTCGGGCTTGCCCCTGGGGACGGCGCAGAAGCCGCAGGGGCGGGTGCAGACCTCGCCCAGGACCATGAAGGTGGCCGTCTTGCGGGTCCAGCATTCCGAGCGGTTGGGGCACTTGCCGCTCTCGCAGATCGTTTCCAGGCCGAGTTCCGCGACCAGGTCGCGCGTGGCGTACATCCCGCCGGATTCGGGGATCGGCCGCTTCAGCCAGGGGGGGAGCCGCCGGTGGGGCGCGGCGGTCGGGTCGGCGAAGGTCGGCTCCAACTCCACGATCGGCAGGAGCGTGGCCGGGCCGCGCCCGTCAACCGAGGCTCTGGGCGTAGGCATGGGGTCGGGCCTTCCGGCGGATCAGGGGGTGCTGGGTGTAGACGTGATGCTGCTGGAGGCCGAAGGCCGCCTCGACCTGGCGGATCAGCGCCTCGCGGACCTTGGCCATCGGCGCGGGCCGCTGCCGGCGCGCCTCCATCGAGGTCTGGTGGATCGGAATCCCGAGGGGGCCCGGCTCGTCCAGGAGGTCGAAGGGTGCCAGGTACGGCCCGACGTTCAGGGTCAGGCCGTGGTAGCCGATCCAGCGGTTGACCGCCACGCCGACGGAGGCCACCCGCGCGTGGCCCAGGAAAACCCCCGCCGCGCCGGGTGTGGTCGCCCCACCGAGGTCGAACTCGGCGAGGGTCGCGACCAGGGCCGCGTGCAGGCCGTCGAGGTAGCGGCGGAGGTCCAGGCCCAGGGGGGCCAGGGGCAACAACAGGTAGGCGGCGAGCTGGCCGGGCAGGTGCAGGACGCAGCCGCCGCCGCGGTTGACCCAGCGGACGGGGATGCCCCGGTCGCGCAACTCATCATCGTCGGCGAGGATGTGGCCGCGGCTGCCGGAGCGGCCGATGCTCAAGGTCGGGGGGTGCTCGCAGAGGACCAGCGCCCCGCCCCCGCCCCCGCCGCCGGCCTCGCCCAGGTCGTAGACGAGTCGGCGCTGAAGACGCTGGGCGTCGTCGAAGTCGACCAGGCCAAGCAGGAAGATTTCGAGCGGCGGGGGGACGGCATCCGGCCTCATCGCGAGTCGATCCCCAGGAGTATCCGCCGCACCGTCTTGGTCATGGGTCTACTGTACAACCCGGCCGCTCGGGGGGGCAAGTGCGGCCTCGGGGAGGTGTCGCGACGCCTCAACGGGCCACCTCCTCGATCCGCTCGGCCAGCGCCAGGAGGCCCGGCAGGCGGGGCAGGTCGTCGGCAAGGGCGAGGCCGTCGCGGTCGACCAGGAGGGCGGGCAGGCCGGCGCGCCCGGGGCCGCGGTAGTCGTTCTCGGGGTCGTCGCCCACGCAGAGGACCCGACCCGGCGGCAGGCCCATCCGCTGGCAGGCGGCGAGGTAGAAGTCCGGGTGCGGCTTGCGGCGCCCGACCTCCGAGGAGATGACCGCGCCCTCGGCCAGGCCCGCCAGCCCTTCCAGGCCGCGGAGGACGCCGCGGAGGCGACCATCGAAATTGGAGGCGACCCGCACCGGCAGGCCGGCGGCCTCCAGCCGGCGCAGGGCCGGAACGACGTCGTCGAAGGCGCGCCAGGCCTCGGGCCTGCCGAAGTGCTCCCAGAGCTGGTCGAAGGCGAGGCCAGGGTCGGCGACCTCGGGCAGGACGCCCAGAACGATCCGCCGCCAGCGCAGGCGCTCGACGGCCTCGTCGGTGGCCAGGGGGCCGCGGAGGTCGTCAACCTCGTCGTCGCCAAAATGGCGGCGGAAGCGGTTGCGGACCTCGGTGCGGTCCAGCACGACGCCCTGGCGCTGGGCCGCCTCGGCGTAGGCCGCCGCCACCGAAGGGCGCGGGTCGATTAAAGTCCCGACCGCGTCCAGGACGATCCCACGGATGACGCCGAACTCGATTCCCATGGTCCTCGCCTCCGCCGACGCCCTGAGTTGCCGAAAGTGCGTGATTGCAAGGAATCGGGTGTCCCCGATGGCCCCGGCCGTCGTAGGAGATTGTGGGCGGACGCCACCCCAGCAGGAGGACGGGGGCAGCGACAGCGCGACGCGACCATTCCCGAAGGGGGAGAATCAGCCATGCCCGAACCCCGCCACAACCCCCACGTCCCCTCGCCGATTCGCCCCAACCTCGGCGTTCCCGATACCCAGGTTCGCGCCCTCGACCGCCGTCAGGCCCTCGACGCGCAGCAGCGGGCCTTCCGCGCCGACGGCGGACCGTCCCGCCGGGTGCGACCCAGGCCGCCGGGCTGATCCCCTCTCCCGACCCGGCTCAACGCCCTGGCCGGACTAAACCGGCCGCCACGTCGATCGTTAACTCGGCGACCTGGCCGGCGGCCAGTTTCTCGAAGGCCACTCCGGCCATCGCGGCGTTGTCGGTGCACAGGGACGTTGGGGGGAGGAACAGCTCCACCCCCTCGGCCGCGGCCATCTCGGCCAGTCGCTGCCGGATGCGCCCGTTCGCCACCACGCCCCCGCCGACCCCGAGCCGTCGCAGGCCCGTCTTCCGTAAGGCCTGTCGGGTCTTGCCGATCAGGACATCCGCCACCGCCTCCTGGAAGCTGGCGGCCACGTCGGCGACGACCGCCGAGGTCGGAGGCGCGGTCCCCCGGCCGTCCTGCCCCTTCACGGCGTAGAGGACGGCGGTTTTGACCCCCGAGAAGCTGAAGTCCAGCCGCTCGTCGTTCAGGAACGGTCGGGGGAAGCCGTAGGCCGACCGATTGCCGCCCACCGCGGCGCGTTCAACGCCCGGCCCGCCGGGATAGCCCAGCCCCAGCATGCTGGCAACCTTGTCGAACGCCTCGCCCGCGGCATCGTCGATCGTCCCCCCCAGCGGGATCGTGTCGATCGGCCCCCAGCATTCGAAGAGGCTCGTGTGCCCCCCTGAAACGACCAGACCGACACACGGATAGACCTTGCGGTCGGGGAACGCCAGTTGGCAGGCATAAAGATGCCCTTCCAGGTGGTCCACCGCCACCAGCGGAACGTCCAGGGCCAGGGCCAGGGTCTTCGCCGCTGTCAGGCCGACGATCAACGCTCCCACCAGTCCGGGCCGGGTCGCGACGGCGACGGCCTCGACCTCGTCGAGGGTGACGCCCGCGCGCCTCAGAGCCTCGTCGATCACGGGCAGGATCTGCCGGACGTGGGCCCGGGCGGCGATCTCCGGGACGACCCCGCCGAACCGGCCGTGCAGGTCAATCTGCGAGGCCACGACGCTGGAGCGAATCCTCGGCACCCCAGGCCCTTCGAGAATGGCGGCCCCGGTCTCGTCGCAGGTGGTCTCGATCGCCAGCAGGATCATGGGAGGGATTCACCACGAAGCCTCGGGGAACACGGAGAAGAGGAATCCCCACGCCTTTGATTTGCTCCGTGCCCTCCGTGCCTCCGTGGTTCAGTTCTCTTTCTTGGCGGTCGCGGACGCCTCGGCGAGCTTGCCCTTGATGACTTCGATCGCCTTGGCGAGTTGCTTGTCCTCGTCCTTCTTGGGCTTGTCGCCCTCCTTGTCCTTGTCCTTGTCCTTGTCCTTGTCCTTGTCCTTCGGCTTGGCGACCTTGCCGTGGGAGAGGAGGTCGCGGTCGCGGCGGGCGAGGGCCCACTCCTCGTACTCCTCGTCGGAGAGCTTGATGGTGAGGCCGGGGCTGGGGGACACGCCCCACTCGTCCTTGTCCTTGGCGTTCTTGGCCTTGTGGATGTTCTTGCCGGAAGGGCGCCAGTAGGTCTGGGTGGTCAGCTTCAGGACGCTGTTGCCGTCTTCCAGGGGGAGGATATTCTGGACCGAGCCCTTGCCATAGCTGCGCTGGCCGACGACCAGGGCGCGGTCGAGGTCCTGGAGACAGGCGGACACGATCTCGGCGGCGGAGGCCGAGTGCTGGTTGACCAGCACGACCATGGGGAACCCGGTGAAGGAGCCGTCCTTGTCGGCCTTGTAGACCTTGTCGCGGACGTTGCGCCCCTTGGTGGTGACGATCGTGCCGTCCTCGATGAACAGGTCCGACACCTCGACGGCCGAGGTCAAGAGCCCGCCGGGGTTGTCGCGCAGGTCCAGGATCAGGGCGGTCATGCCCTGGTCCTTTAGCTCCTTGAGGGCCTTCTTGAGCTCCTCGGTGGTGTTCTGGATGAAGCTGGTGATGCGGACGTAGCCGATCTTCTTGTCTTTGTCGAGGAAGTATTCCCAGGAGTCGTCGGCCTTGCGGACATCGCCCAGAACCGAGGGCATCTCGATCTGGGCCCGGTTCATGGTCAGGGTCTCGGTCTTCTCCGACCCGGCGTGCATGACCAGGAGCTTGACCTCGGTGCCCGCGCGGCCCTGGAGGACCTCGACGGCCTTGTCGGGCGTCAGGCCCTCGCTGCTCTTGCCGTCGATCTCCAGGATCAGGTCGCCGGCCAGGACGCCCGCGGCGTAGGCGGGCGAGCCAACGACCGGCGCGATGACCTTGAGGCGCTTGGCCTCGTTGTCGAAGCCGACCTGGATGCCGATGCCGATGAAGCTGCCCTGAATCTGGCGCTGAAACTGCTTCCAGTCGGCCTCATTGATGTAGGTGGAGTGGGGGTCGAGGTCCTGGAGCATCCCGCGCAGGGCGCTTTCCAGCAGCTCGCGGCGGTCAACCTTCTTGTAGTAGTTGGCCTCGACCTGCTCCACGGCGTCGACGAAGACGCCATAGAGTTCCATCGTCTCGTCCTTGGGCTTCGCGTGGCTGGACTGCCAGCACAGCAGCGAGACGGCCCCGACCATTGCGATCGCCAACAGATTCCGACGCGGCATGGACCCGACCCTCCCGGGGCGCTAGCTCGATCGTCGAGGCGGCGGTCGACCGGCTCGGATGGAAACTTTCGCCCTGACGTTGCCACTCGCCCTCGTGTTCCTTGGAACCTACTCTATTCCAACACAAGCCCGTGGGGCAAGCTTCGACCGCCGCGCGGAGCTATCTCGCCAACAGGGCGAACCGGATCATCGCGGCGATCGAGGCGACGATGACGAAGCCGGAGAACGCGACCACGATGGTCAGCAGGTGCCTCATCAGGTTCGCGGCGATCGCGGCGGTCCGGCCATTCACGCTGATGGCGATGCCCGCGGTGGCCACCATGCCGCAGACCAACATCGCGAGGACGCCGATCGCGCCCGCCCCCCTGGTCTGGACCCCCACGATCGACACGAGGAAAGCCAGGCCCCCGAGGATGCCCATCATCACCCCGAGGACCCTCATCCGAAAGGCTTCCTCCTCGCGCATCTCCCGGCCCTCTTCCCACTTCTCCCGCTCACGCTTCCTCGCGGCGGGCGAAGTCCGGTCGCGGCTCATGTGATATCCCGCGATCGGCAGGGCCACCACCATCGCGCACAACATGAGCCTCAGGGTCCAACCGGGCGCGGGCGCGAAGGCGGCGACCGCGAACAGCAAGATCGCCGCGCCGATGGTGCCGAACAAGATTCCCTGTCGCTGGCCTGGGGAGAGGGGACGCGAACCCTCCGAATCCCGAGCGGCGACGCCTTGGGGCGAATCGTCCTCGTCGTCTTCTTCCTCTTCCTCACCTTCCTCTTCCTCTGCCGTTTCGTCCGCGAGCCCGTACAGATCGTCCATGTTCGAGTTCGTGCGAGCCTCCTTGGCGCGAGTCGTCGGCTCGTTGGGCGTTCGCGCGGGCTCGCGGGGGAGCGGGATCGTGATCGGCTGGCCGCACCCCTTGCAACGCGTCGTCTTGCCGGCAAACGCCCCGTCCACTCGGAAGCGTCGGCCGCAATGCTTGCAAGGGAACTCGATGGTCATGTCACGCCCCGAACAGGTAGGAACCGCCGTCCGCACGGAAATGGTCGAACGATTCTGAAGGGCACTTCCTCAAGAATTTCTTGAGTCTACGGCAGCGAACAATCCTCCGCAACGAACCGAAATCGTGCCTCGCATCAACCGAATTTGTCCCGTCCCCGGACGGCTTCGGTCGTCGGGAACGCGGGCGAGCGATCCCGTTCCCACTTCAACTTCAACGCAGGTGCCTCAAGGCTCCGCTGTAGGCGGCAAGGGCGGCGGCCAGGAGCAGGAGGGCCGCCAGGCCATGCCGCAGCGCGACGATCCGAGACTGGAAGCGTCGTTCGGCCTCGGGGCGGCCCTCCAAACCTTCCAGGAAGGCGATCCGGCGGCGGATGCTGCCGTGGCGCCACGACCGGGCCTTGGGGGCCATGCCGTTGAGGTCGGCCACGTTGGAAAGGGCGTTGGCGAAGATCCGGATACCCACCGGGCAGAGTTCGTCCGAGGTGTCGGCGTCGCGGTGGCGGTCGCGGGCGGGGGCGTCGGCCCTCGCGCCGCGGTCGGCGTGCGGCGGGCAGCCGGGACGCCCACACGAGACCGCGCGACAGCCGAAGACGTCGGCCTGGCGCTCGAACCGCCGGGACAGGAAGCCGAAGACCACCAGAAAGTACGCCAGGACTCCCAGCAGCGCCACTCCCCCTTGCGCAAGCTGCACGGCGGTCGGGTCGGTCAGCCCGGCCAGCAGCTTCGAGCCGGCCCCCAGGTGGGTGGCGACCGCATCGGCCACCAGCGCCAGCACCGCCAGGCTTCCCAGGAAGAAGAGGCCAAAGAAGGGCAGGTGCCGGTGGGCAACGTGGCCGATCTCGTGGCCGAAGACCGCCTCGACCTCGCGCTCGTCCAGGAGGTCCACCATCGCGTCGGTCATCAAGACGTAGCGGAACCAGGGCAAGGCCCCCGTCACCCCGGCGTTGACCAGGGTGCCGCCGGTGTCCCACACGAGGATGTCGGTGCAGCGGAACCGGCACCGCCTGGCGAGCCGCTCCAGGCGGTCGCGCAGCGGGCCGGCGGGCAAGGACTGGCTCGGGAAGGTCAGCCGCACCAGGGCGGGGGCCAGCAGCAGAATGCCCGTGCCCATCCCCGCGATCAGGGCGACCTGCACCAGCGGCTCGCGATCCGCCCCCGGCCAGGCCCGTTGCAAAAGGTCCTGCCCCAGGTCGAACGCCAGGGCCACCGGCAGGACCAGCCCCAGCGACTGCCGCGCGCTCAGGATCAGGTAACGCCGCAAACCCCCCCGCGTCCGCCCGGGACGCAAGGCCCGCTCGCCTGGATACAGCCCCCACCACGCCGCGACCAGCGACAGCAGGAACGGCGCGAGGACCAGGGCGTCATCGACCAGAATCGGGTCGCCGCCGCCGAAGGCTGCCCGGACGGCCGCCGGCCATCGCCCTTCATGGATGGCGACGGCGAAGGACAGCAGGATCAGGCCGTCAACCAGCCGGACCAGCCAGCCGTAACGGCGCCTGGCCCCGGGGCTCGTCGAGCCCCGACGATCGACCCCCCAGGCCACCCCCCGGCCAATCGCGAAGGCGAGCAAACCCACCAGCAGCGGGCCCGTCAGCGCGATCGAGATCGACCGGGCGAGGTCCGGGGCCGACGGGTGGGCGGGAGGCTCAATCCAGAAGGCGATCAGGAGGGCCGAAAGCACGATCAGCGGCATGCAGTCCATCCATCGACGGGGCGAGGACACGGGGCGGCGCCGGTACTCCCCGGGCCGCGGCCCCGACCTCCGCCAGTTCCTGGCCTTTTCACCCCATCCTCGACCGGGCTCCTCGGGGCCATTATCAAACGACCTCGAAACGCCCGTCAAGCCGGCAACCGGGCCGCCAGGTCCCATCCGTTCAAGATTTGCTCGCAATCAAGGATGAAACCGCTTATTTCTTGAATCATTCCTGTCTTGAAACGAACCCGCCGTAAAAATGATCCGCTGAGATTCTTCCGCGCCTTGATTATCTACCAGGGATACCCCGTGAATCGCCAATCGCGTCGTCGTTGAGCATTGAGTTTGCTGGTCGAGCGTCGCGAGACGAAAGCGTTGCTCAATAGATTGTTGAGAATGAATAATGTCATAGATGGACAAGCTTCGTCGTAGGGGATTCAGGGTGTACACGCTCAAGTTGCGGTATTCCGTGCGGCGGTGCATGCTTTTCGTGGCGGCAGTGGTGCTGATCCTCGCGGCATTTGATTGGACTGAGAGGTGGGCGCAACGACGCTATGTGATGGAAACCGCGGATTATCACAATCGCCAGTCAATTACACATTTTGCGTGCTGTCACCTCTACATGCTTCATGCGGATCATGTGGCGAAACAAGAAAAATCCGGTTTATGCGAAATAGGTTAATCCTCTGGATTGAACGATGGAAACTACATTAAGCATTCTGATTATGAGCATGACATGGCAATATGGGATGCTAGAGTTGGTGAACGATACAAGGACGCAGCCATTTTCGGATGGGAAGTATGGGATCGCTGGGCCGTACGGATATTAACGTTGCCACCAGAACCCGACGGTCCCCTTCCCTCGCCACCGCGCTGAGCCCGGCGGGGATCAGGATGGCACGGCGGGGCGACCGGCGAAAAGGACCTGAAACCGAACGCGGAACGAGTCAGAATTGTTGAACTCAACCAGACAAGGCCGGTGCCGTCTCTTGCTCTCTGAATCGCGTCAGTCGCGGCCTGCCTGACGTGGGGGCGAGGCGTCCTGAAGCTGGGACTTGAGCCGCTCGAAGGTCGCGGCGATGCGGTCGCGGTCCTTCTGGTACGCGACCACGCTGCGTTCCAACGCCTGGTTGGACTCTTCCAGGGCGGCGAGGCGCTGGGCGTCGTCGACGGCGCGCTGGCTGAGGTCACGGTTCTGGTTGCGGAGGGTCAGGGCGGAATCCTTGAGACGCGCGGTCTCAACCTCCAGGCCCCTGCTGGCGCGATGGCACTCGTCGAGCTGCGATCTCGGGACGAGGGCGCAGCCGGCCAGGGCCCAGGGGGCGAACAGCCCCAGGATCGCCCTTTTCCAGACCGGCTTCGCCATCGATCGAGACTCCGTTCTCAACCGGAAAATTCCCCACGGAGGCGCGCAGGACACGGAGGAATTCGCGAAATCGTCCCGTCTTCTCCGTGTCCTGCGTGCCTCCGTGGGGAATGGTTCTTAGCTCCCGATGAGCCCGGAGAGCTGCTTGACCAGGGGCGAGCCGATGGGCGTGGACCCGTGATACTCATACATGTTGTGAAGGAGTTCCATCCCGACAAACGACAGCATGAGCACGAACACGGTGGCGACCATCAGGAAACCGACCCAGATGCCGCCCCACTCGTGACGGGCCTCGGCGCTGGCCAGGACCGGGGCGACGGCGCCGCGGCCGACGGGCCGAACCTCGGTCTCGCCGGCCACGTCCCAGCCGCCGGGGGCGACGTCGGAAGAGGCGGGGGACTGGGACGCCGGGACTTCTCCCGAGCTGTCGTCCAGGTCATCCAGGGCCGCCGGCCCCAGCGCCGTGGCGGCATTCAGGTCGACATCCTCCTCGTCAACGGCGAAGACCCGAGAGCTGGAGTCGGCGTCCTCGTCCAGGTCGAAGTCGCTGGCCGCGTCGAGCTGGACGGTCTGGTGGTCGTGTCCGGTCTCCAGCGCATCGACCTCGAAGTCGGTGTCATCGAAGAGGGCCCGCTCCGACGGGACGGGCAAGGCGGTCGCGGAAAGCTCGCTGTCATCCTCGTCCACGAGGCCGGGAGGCGGGCTCATCGCCGAGGAGGACAAGGGGGCCAGGTCGACATCGTCCAGCGGGGCGAGATCGGCGGAGTCAGCGCGGTCCAGCACGAACCCGCCGGGGGCTTGCAGGTTGATGCCCGAGTCGCTCGGTCGAGCCAGATTCACCCCCGAGGCCGCGAGACCCTGGCCGGTGACGTCGCTGTCGCCGGGGCTGCGACGCGGGGCGGGTGTGGCGTCAAACTCGTCGCTGCCCTCCAGGGCGGTCAGCTCGAAGTCGCTGCCCGAGTCGGCCTCCTCGAAACTGCCCGCCCCGGTGGTGATGAGCTCGACGGAAGAGCCCTTCGGGCGCGAGGACCCTCCCGAGGCCGGCGTCCGGCCGGCGTCCGGATCGTTCGAGCCCTGGGCGAAGTCCGGGACCGGGCGCACGTCGGAGGCGCTGGACCCCTTGGCGAAGTCCGGGACCACGCGCACGTCGGAGGCGCTGGACCCCTTGGCGAAGGCCGGAACCACGCGCACGTCGGACTCGCTCATCCCGGGTCGGGTGCCGGACCTCTGGTGGGGGGCCCCGGAGTCCGGCAACCGGATCACGTCGGACCCGCTGCCGCTGCCACTGCCACTACCCGGCTTCCTTGAGGGGGGCTTGGGCTGCGAGGCGCCTGGGAAGCCGATCTGGACGTCGGAGTCGTTGGAGCCCTTGCCGAGGTCCGGGACCACGCGCACGTCGGACTCGCCCGGGGACTTGCCGGCAAGACCCATCCCGATGATCGTCGAGCTGGAACTCGACGAACCGAGGGGGGGCAGGCTCAGGTCGTCCAGCAGGATATCCATCTCGCCGCCTGAGGGCTGGGCCGAGGGGTGCGTCATCACCTCGAAGTCGCTGCCGCTATCGGCTTGCGCGATCAGGTCGAGGTCCGAAAGCGACAGGTCCGGGTCGCTGCCCATGCCGCGCCGACGCGCCAGCTCGTCGACGTCCGGCATGCGGAACCGCCAGGTGCCGCCATCAAGGAAGGCGCGAATCTCGCGCGACTGGGCCTTGTCCTTCAATTCGCCGGGGCTCATGCCCAGGACGCGGGCCGCCTGTTCCAAGGTGTAGAATTCGGCCATTGACGTGCACCTCGCGCTCGGGGACGGCCTGGTCGGGGCCTCGGACGGGGGTTCGGGGTCGGACGCCGCTCATTTTCCGGCAGGCTGGCCGTCGCGTCAGTGTTTCGGGGCGGAGGGGGCGGCACCGGTTCCCGAGACCATCGCTTCGACGGCACCGACCTCCGGAGGCAAGTTATTGTATTCCAACTTCAGGTCCCAGCGGTAAGGACGGGCCGCCTCCAGCTTCACCGCGCCCTTCTGAGGGTCGACCCGATAAACGGCGAATGCCTGGACCTTCGTGTCGATGAGGTAAAGCAACTGCGCGGGGCCGTTGGTGGCGGTTGTGAAGGCGATCATCGAAGGAACCTCGCCCCGGGCCGGCTGCTGGGCCGTCGCCGAGGGGGGCCGGGTGATCCCGATGCACCAGGCCAGAATCAACCCCGCCAACATCCCGCAGATTCCGCAAGAAACGGCCCGCGCCGAGACGCCGGTTGTCATGGCCATCGCGCATCCTCCATGATTCTACGGGTCGACTCCCCCAGTCTTCCAGGGAAATCGCCGCGCCGAAGCGCGGACCGCTGCCATTGAGGAGGGCGGGAAGCGTCGCCGCAACGCCCCGCACTCCTGCATTTTAACACACCGCGACGGTCGTGCGAGCAAATGGGGGGGAGGGGCAATTTCCGAGGTGCGGGACACCCGTGACGGGGCGACCGACCGGCGTATCATACCGCCCACCCCCGACCCCACAAGGCCAGTGCCGGCTCGTGTAGAATGAGCAGGAACCTGGCTTTGCCCGCCGGCCTGGAGGGTTCGCGGATGCGTTTCTGCAAGGAATCTCGGATCGCGGCCCCGCCGGAGGCCGTCTTCGCCTTTCATGAGAGCCCGGGGGCCCTGGCACGCCTGACGCCCCCCTGGGAGAAGGTCGAGGTGGTCGAGGGGGGCGACTCCATCCAGGTTGGCAGCCGGGTCGTGATCCTCAGCCGCCTCGGGCCCTTCCCGCTGCGATGGGTGGCCGAACACGTGGAGTACGACCCGCCGCGACTCTTTGCCGACACCCAGCGTTCCGGCCCGTTCGCCCGCTGGGATCACCGCCACCACTTCCTCGACGATGGGCAGGGGGGGACCGTCCTCCGCGACGAGGTGGAGTATGAACCCCCCCTGGAGCTGCTGGGCCGATGGCTGGGAGGAGCCCTGATCCGCCGCAAATTGCAGCGAATGTTCGACTACCGGCATGACATCACGCGCCGATCGGTGGAGTCGCGCACCGTCGACGGGGCCGCTGGCTGATCCGCCACTCGACCGCTTTGGTCAACGGTTTTCCCGAGGTCGGCCCAGTGCGTCCTCGAAGAAGCGGGCGCGACGCTCCACTTCATAACGGCGGTCCTCTTCCCGACGCGAGGAGTGGCGCTCGTCGGGCAGGGGGAGGAGGTCGAACGGCTTGCCCGCCGCGATCAAGGCCGAGGCCAACCTCGCCGTGTGCCGGAAGTGGACGTTCTCGTCGAGCATCCCGTGGACGACGAACAGCCGCCCTTGGATCGGCGCGCGCCAGGACGGAGGCGGCCTGGTAGCCCTCGGGATTGTCCTTGGGCGTGCCCATGTAACGCTCGGTGTAGCAGGTGTCGTAGCCGTCCCAGGACGTGACGGGGGCCAGCGCGACGCCCGCATGAAAGACGTCGGGGGCCTCCGTCAGGCATCGCAGGGTCATGTAGCCGCCGTAGCTCGCGCCGGTGACGCCCACGCGGGTGGTGTCAACCTCGTCGGGCCATCTCGACGCGACAAACGCGACGCCGTCGACCTGGTCGCGGATCTCGACGGTGCCCAGTTTGCGGTGAAGGGCCGCCTCGAAGGCATGGCCGCGGCGCGAGGAGCCGCGATTGTCCAGCTTCCAGACGGCGAATCCGCGGGCGGCGAGGTACTGGGAGAACAGGTCGGCGGTCAGGCCCCAGGAGTCGGCGACCAACTGCACGTGCGGCCCGCCGTAGACGACGACCACCAGCGGGGCCTTCTTCCCCAACGCCTGGGACCGCGGGGCATAATAGGCGCCCTGGAGGGTCACGCCGTCGCGGTTCGGGAACGCGACGAGTTGAGGCGGTTCCAGGCGGAGCGAGCCGAGGCGGGGGTCCTGGCTTGCGTCGTCGAGCACGGCGAGTTCCTCACCCTCGCGGCCCCGAAGGGTCGTCCTCGGCGGCTGCGTGCGGCTGGTCGCGATGTCGACGAAATGTTCGCCGTCGTCGGCGACCACCGCCCGGTGCATGCCTTGCGTTTCGGTCAGGCGGCGGACCGGCCCGCCATCGAGCGCGACGCGGTACAGGTGCATCTCGGTCGGCCCCTCCTTGGCGGCCGTGAACCAGACCTCGCGCCGGGCCTTGTCGAGCCCGACGACGGCATCCACCGCCCATTCCCCGGCGGTCAGCGTGCGGAGGAGCTTGCCGGAGCCGTCGCGAAGTTCCAGGTGCCGGAACCCCGACCGCTCCGAGGACCCGACGAATTCACCGCCTTCGGACACCACCCGAAGGTCGTCGTGCAGGTTCACCCAGGTCGGCGACGACTCCTCGACGAGCAGGGCGGGGCGGCCCCCGTCGAGCCCCACCCGGTAAAGCTTCAGCGACTTCTGGTCGCGGGAAAGGACCTGGACGAGCAGCGATTTCGGGCCGTCCCAGTGGACGCGGGCGAGGTAGTCCTCCCCGCGCAGCCCGGGGAAATCGAGCCAGGTCGTCCGGCCTGCGGAAGGCGAGGTGAGACCCAGGCGGACCTCGGCATTCTCGGCGCCAGCGAAGGGGTAGCGATGGGTTTCCACCGAAACGGCCTCGCCCCCCTGGTGAACGATCGAGTAGGTGGGGATGTGCCGCTCCTCCGTCTCCTGGAAAGCGACCCACTCCCCGTCGGGGGACGGCCAGAAGCCGGTAGGACGATCCAGCTCCTCCTGGGCGATGAACTCGGCCAGGCCGTGCGAGAGCGTCGCCGTCGCCCCACCGGTGAGCGCGGTCTCCTGCCTGGACGCAAGGTCCAAAGCGTAAAGATCACCTTCGCGGACGTAAAAGGCCCGCTTGCCGTCCTTCGAGAGCTTCGGGTCGATCTCGGGGGCCTTGGTGTCGGTGAGCCGCCGCGGCGCACCCTCCCCGCGGAGCAGGTAGAGGTTCCCCTTGATCGGGGCGATGATGACGTCGGCGGCCTCGGCGCGGGCAACCTGAGTGATGCCGGTTTCGCGGAGCCGCTGACGCTCACGCCGCAGGGCCTCTTCGGGCGAGACGTTGGCGTCGGTGTCGCCGCCGCCGGGGGCGCGGGCGACCACGCGACGCTCGGCCCCCTGGTGGACCTCGACCTCCCAGAGGACGCGGTTGAGGCTCACGTCCTCCGATTTCAAGTAGGTGAGAGATCGGCCGTCGGGCGTGAAGGCGATTGCGCCGGGGATCACGGTGCCGGGCGCGGGGAGCTTGGCCACGTCGGCGGCCTCGACGGGGCGGCGACGGCCTTCGCCCTCGGGCGGGTTCGCCCCCATGATTCCTCCCGTGCCCAGGGCCAGGACGACGTTGACGACGAAACGACAGCACATGCGAGGGACCCTTCCCGATCGGTTCCGTTCCCGAACGACGTGGACAACCGCGAGCGGGGCGGGCCGTGCGCCCCGGCTGCCCGCTCGGGTCGGATCGCGTCCGCGCTCCACCCAGCACGCGGGCCTGGGCCACGCGGAACGCGACGAACCGGAAACGCTCTCATCCCCGTCTCGCCCGAGGCGCGACGGGTGTCGCCTGGGCGTCGCGGGCGACACGTCTCGGTGCCAGCCGACTTTAACGCAACGGCCGTCGGCCGGGCAAGGAAGCGGCCCTCGGTTGAGCGTAGCGTATAACGCACGAGGGCCCCCGAGACTGGGGGCCCTCAACACGTTCAGAAGTCGTCGCTCGGCGACCCGCTTCCTCAGGGCGCGGCGGGGCGGGCCGGGGCGACAAAGTGGACCCGATTGACGTTGGGGGTCCGGGCCGACTGGGCCTTGGGCTCGGCGCTCGGCAGCGTGGCGGTCAGGGTCAGGTTGAAGCCGAAGTCCTTGGGGTCGGTGTCCTTGAACGGGTCATTCTCCTGTTTCCAGGCGTCGGCCAGGGCGTCGGGCGAGAAGTTGGCGACACCGTGGCCGTTGAGGAACCCATCGGCTTCGGCGTCGATCTGGAAGTTGGCCGTCAGCAGGTAGCGGCCGACTGGCAAGGTCTGCTCGGGCAACTTGCGCTCCTGCTTGACCTCGTAGGCGCAGCCGGGGCCGGATGCGCATGCGGCGGCATAGCTGACACACAAGGGCGGGCCGCCCCCGTGGACCGGGGAGATCGTTGCGCTGGCCAGCCGGAGGCAGGCCGCCCCGTTGTGGCGACTCCGGACGTAACCCTTCAGCGTGCTCTCCAGGACGACGACGACCTGCGTGACCCGCTCATCGGCCGGCTTGACATCGAACTCCTGGCAGACCTGAACCAGGTGGACGCTGGCCGAGTGGGTGCCAAGGAAGCAGTGGGCCGCCGCGACGCCGCTGATCAGCATCGTGAGGGTGTTGTCCTTGGTCTTGAAGTCGGTCTTGGCGGGGTCATCCAGGCCGTCATGAATCTTGCCGTGCTGGATGCACTCGCGCTTGTCGCCCGCCAGGGCGAATTCCACGTCGGGCTTGCTCTCGACCTTCCCTTGCTCGGCCTGACTCGCTTCGGCCGGGTTCGCCTCGGGAGGGGCCGGGCAGGCGGCCTTCTGATGGTGGCCAAAGGCCACCCGCGGCGCGTCCTGGGTCAAGGCCGGCGCCGCGCCCCAGAGGCCGACACCAACGACCACGATCGCCATGTTCCAACACTTCATCGCGAAACCTCCTGTTTGGGCCGGGGCCGCGCCTGGTGTCGCGGTCCAGCGGCGAGAACACTCCGACTCCGTGGAGAGAGACTTCGTCGAAGACGTGTCTGGACGGAACACAACGCGACCCGTGCCCCTGGCCTTCCCGGCCCGGGACCCGTCCGCCGCGACTTGACCTCTACGAAATCGTCAGGCACGGGCCTGTCCTGGATCGTTTCAAGGGGACGAACGTCGTTGACGTGAGGGTGTTTCGGATCCTGACGATCCTGCCGACGGCAACCTGAAGGCGTCGGCCGCATCAGTGGGGCGCAAGGGCTTCCGCGATCGGGGCGACTCGCTTACGATTGGCGTGCGATCGATCCGGAAGGGGACGCTCCCCGGGTCTGGGCACGGCTGGAGATGGTGCCGACAAGACAAGAGGCTGGTCGGCGACCTTGACAGGTTCTTGCCCAGGGCCCGGACGTTCGCCCTCGCCCCCCTCTCCCGACATGGAGGTTGTCCGATGTGGTGCCACGAAGCGCCCCGCCGATCGGCCCTTTGGCTCCTCCTGCTGCTGGCTCCCCTCTCGACAGCCGCAAGGGGCGTCGAGCCGTCGGGGAAATGGCTCGGGCAGGACGGGCACGACCTGGTCGGCCACAGCGCGGCGCTGGCGGGCAACGACTGCCAGGACGTTCATATCGCGCTGTCCGGCCTGCCGCCGAAGCGCGAGATCGCTTATGGGTCCTTGAAGGGGTTCGGCGGCGGCGAGTGGCAGTACAAGGGGGGGCCGGGAAGCTGGCTCGCGCAGATCGAGCGCAAGCCGGGCGCGAGCAAGGCCGACCTCTACTTCGATCCCGACAAGGCGGAGGACGGTCGCGGCTTCGAGCTGCATCTACGCTTCGACGACGGCTCGACCGCGAATTTCTGGATCAAGGGCGGGAAGGCCGACCCCGACCTCCGCATGCCCAAGGCCGCTCTCAAGGCGGAGTGGATCGGCCAGGACGGGCAGGATCGCGCCGGGCCGGGGCCGTCGGTCGGTCCCGACGGCGTCCAGGACGTCCACCTCATCGTGGAGAACCTTTCGCCCAAGGCCGAGACCAGGACCCTGCGCATCGAGGCCCCCGGCCGCGCGGTCTGGCAGTTCGGCCCGAATCCCGAAGGGCATCACAACCTGGAGCTGAGCCGCCGGGCCGACGACCCGACCAAGGTTGACCTGTATCTCCACCCCGATCGCGACCGCAAGGGGCAGACCTGGACGGTCGAGGCGTCGTACTCCGACGGCAAGAACGATCGCGCGCAGCTTGTCGCCGGCCGGGCGGACCCGTCGTTGCGCATGAAGGCGGTCGATCCGCCGAAGCTGGCCCCCAACTCCATCGCCGCGAAGTGGGCGGGCCAGGAGGCCGGGGCCCCCGGCGAGGTGCGGGTGACGCTGGAGAAGCTGCCCGCGAACCGCCCGATCGTCGCGGCGGCCCTGGCGGACGCCGTGCAGGGGACCTGGGCCTTCAAGGAGAGCGACCGCGTCGACTTTCGCTCCGAGCCGTTCTGCCGGCCCCTGTCGATCCGACGCACCCACGCCACGAAGGCCGAGATGCGGTTCCCGCCGACGCGCGACGAGTCGGGGGCGACGATGACGCTGCGCCTGGTCTTCGCCGACGGCAAGTCGACCGTCGTCCGCTTCCCCGGCGGGCCCTGCGACCCCGACCGCCGCTCTCCCAAGCCCGCCCCGACCAAGACGACCGCCAAGCCGGGGGACGACCTCCACGACCTGGCCAACCGGTTCGGCACCGTCCGGCTGGTGAAGGGGGAATACCGCTTGGCCCGCCCGCTGGTGCTGAACCGGCCGGTGGCGATCCTCGGCGAGCCGGGGGCCACGGTCGTCTTCGCGCAAGGCAAGGACGACGCGCCCTGGTCGGCGGCCTTGAAAATCCACGCGGGCCACACGACCCTGCAAGGGTTCGCCGTGCGGTTCGCCGGCCCGGTTCGCTGGGCGCAGGGGGTCGACCACGGGCCGGCGGTCCTCGGGACGACCGACAACCAGGACCCGGGGCCGCACGACGACCCCCGCGCTGACGTGGCCGTGGTGAAGATGGACCTCGAATCCCCCGCCGCGGCGACCGCCTGGGAAGAAGCCCCACGCCTGATCCGGTTCCTGACCGCCACGTGCGGGCGGATCGAGGGAAACCACCTCAAGGGGGGGATCACCGAGCTGGGCGGCGGGCCCTGGAAGGTCGTCGACAACGACCACCGAGGGGCGGTGCCCGGCACCTTCGGATACGCGGTCTTCGCCGTGCATCGCACGCACGATCTCGTCCTGCGCAAGAATCGCGCCCGGAGGGTCGGCCCCTCGGGCAAGACCTGGCGATTCCTGGTCATGACCGGCGGCGGCACGTCCGACGTCGTCGAGGAGAACACCGTGGAGGGGGTTGGCCCGCGCGACGACGACAAGGGGCCGAACGCCAACGCCCCCGAGATCGTCCTCACCGAGTCGTACCGCCTCCACTTCGAGGGCAAGCCCGCGTCGCAGTCCGCGGACGGGCGGATTCTCAAGATCCCGACACCCCAGGGCGACCCAGCCGGCTGCGGGGACGTTGCGGCCGTCCTGACCGGCCCCAAGGCGGGGACCTGGGTGCGGATCGCGCAGGCGTTCGACCCGACGACCTACTTGCTCGACGAGCCGTTGCCCACCGGCGACGAGGTCCTGTCGATCGCCACCGGGTTTGTCGACGAGACGTACCGCGGCAACACGATCGACGCCCGCGGCGGCGCGGTCGCGGCCCCGCTGGTGCTGGTGGGCAATCACTTCGGCACCAAGGTCCTCGAAAACCGGCTCTTCGGCGGCGGCGAAGGGTTCCGCATCACCGCGGCGCCGACGGAGAGCCCCAGCCCCTGGGGCTGGTCGCACGCCCCCTTCCTCGGCGGGCGGATCGAGGGCAACACCATCGAGGACGCCGGCCGAGGCGCGACCCTGACGGTCGAGCACTCCCCGAGCATCCGCCCCAACCGGGACCGGGTCTACCTGTCGGCGACACTCAAGGACAACACGTTTCGCTGGAAAGGGGGCCACCCCCCCGAGGCCGGCCTGGTCGTCGGCGACCCCGGCGCGCTGGACCCCGGCGAACTCGTCGTGGCGGAGCAGGGGACCCGGGCCGAGGGGCCTCCCGGCTCGGGCGCGATCGCGGCCCTTCACATCCATGCCGGGCTCGTCAACGGTCGGGCGATCCTCGGGGGCAAGCCCGCCGGGCCAAAGCCGTGAGCGCGGCGGGGCGCCGACGATCCTCGGATTCCAGCCCCTGATCGTACCGGACGTGCGGCCTCCCCAGGATTGAGATTGAGGGCGCGACCTTGCCAGACCTCCCGATTCCCGCCGTGCCGAGGGTCCGTTACCAGTGGGCAGCGCGCGGGGACGTGAACGCGTTCTTCGGCCTGATGCTGGACAACCTCAGCGACATGATCCTCATGACGAGCCTGCTCGTCGGTGTCTTCGGGATGCCGGCGGGGTTCGTGATGGGCAGGATGATCCCCGGCACGGCCGTCGGCGTGATGGTGGGCGACCTGTTTTACACGGCGATGGCGTTCGGGCTGGCCAGGCGCGGCGGGCGACCCAACGTGACGGCGATGCCCCTGGGCCTGGACACCCCCAGCACGTTCGGCACCGTCTTCCTGGTGCTCGGCCCGGCCTTCGTCGAGGCGACCCGTCGAGGGCTGGCCCCCGAGGCGGCGGCGAAGCATGCGTGGTTCCTCGGGATCGCCATGATCCTGGCCTCCGGCCTGTTCAAGCTGGCCTGCGCGCCGCTCTCGGGCCTGCTGAGGCGAGTGTTGCCGCGCGCGGGGCTGCTCGGGTCGTTGACGGCGATCGCGCTGGTGATTATCAGCTTCCTGCCGCTGCTGGAGGTCGCCGGGAGCCCGGTGGCGGGGATGGTGGCCCTCGCGGTGATCCTGGCGACCCTGACGGCCCGCTGGGAGTTGCCGGGACGCATCCCCGGAGCGCTCGGCGCCGTCCTGGTCGGCGGCGCGATCTCTTATACGATGGGCTGGGCGTTGGCGACGGCGACCGGCCCCGCGGCGGAGACCTGGGCCTTGCGGCCCGCCTTGCCATTGCCGATTGCGGAATGGTTGGCCTGGCTGCGGGACAATGGGACCGAGGCGCTGAGGTACTTGCCGGTGACGATCCCGCTGGCCCTGGCGACGGTCGTCGGCGGGATCGACTGCGCCGAGAGCGCGTCGGCCGCCGGGGATGATTACCCGACGGGGCTGATCATCGCCGCCGAGGGAGTTGCGACGCTGGTCGGCGGGGTGTTCGGGGGGGTGATCCAGTCGACCCCCTACATCGGCCACCCGGCGTACAAGGCGATGGGCGCCCGCGCGGCGTATACGCTGGCCGTCGCGCTGTTTGTCGGCGGGGCGGGAGTGTTCGGGTATTTCCAGTGGCTCTTCCTGCTCTTGCCCAGGGCCGCCGTCTTCCCGATCCTGATCTTCGTCGGGCTGGAGATCACCGCGCAGTCGTTCCGCGCGACCCCCCGGCGGCATTACCCGGCGCTGGCGTTGGCGTGCGTCCCAGCGCTGGCGTACCTGGCCTCGATCCTTCTGAACCGGATCGTTCGCGGCGCGGGGCTGCCGTTCTCGGGGTATGGCCCCGAGACCCAGGTTTGGTTGCAGACGATCACGATCCTGTCGGGAGGGTTCCTGCTGACGAGCCTGATCTGGGGAACGTCGCTGGCGTGGATGATCGACGGCCGCATGCGGGCGGCGGCCTCGGCGTTCGCCCTGGCCGGCGTCCTCGCCCTCTTTGGCGTGATCCATTCGCCCCTGCCGTCGGGTCCGATCCTCGCGCCGTGGTCGGCCCTTCGCGAGCTGAAGGCCCAGGGGCGCGCCGCGGCGACCGCCGACCAGACGCCCTACCACTGGGCGGGCGCCTATCTGGCCGTCGCGGCGGTCCTCGCGGCGATCGGCCGGTTCGGCCGGCCCCCCGCGGCCGACGTCGATCCGGGCGACGGCTGAGCAGGTGCCATCACGGCCGAGTGGAAAGAAAGGAGGGCGACCGGCGCGGTGAGCAGACCTTGATCGGTCGTGAACGTGAACAGGTAAGACTGCGGGCTGAAATTCCGCCCGCCGGACATGCCCACGGCCACATTCAGCCGCTCCCCCGGCTTGAGGGTGGCCGGCAATTGAGACGGATCGACATGCCGGCAGGAGCAGCCGGCGTCGATCTTCATGATCCGCAGGGTCTGGTTCCCGGCATTGCTGATCTGCAAGTCGAGGTTGAGTGTCGGGCGGCTCGGGTCATACAGGACGCGAGGTAGGGTGAAGGCCGCCGTGAGGCGGGGGACGGGCTTCTGTCCGCAGCCGTTCAGGGGGATCAGGCCGAGGAGCAGGAGGGACGCAATGTATCGACGACGGACCAGGAAGGCCGCGACCGCCGCCAGGGACAGGCCCGCGAGGATGTAGGGGAGGGTGCGATAGTTGGAATCCTTCGGCCGGGCGAACTCCTGCTGTTCGGCCAGGTCGATCTTGGGGGCGATCGGCCGGTTCGTCGGCCTCGCCTTGGCGCCGAGCGTCGATTTTAGTTGAGCCATCGTTATCGGGCCGTAATCATCCTTGGACCGGAGAAACCCCCCGGGGGCGAGGATCTCATTCACGCCGGAAAGTTCCTCCAGCCGGGCTGGGTCTTTCTTGTCGTCGAGGCGAGTGACCTTGAAGTGAGTGACGTCGGAGCGATCGGGGGCCGTGAGCTTGGTGTCCTCGTCATATCCGGGGTACTTGGTGTTGAAGTCGTCGAGATTGTAGTGGATGTGATACCACTCGGTCGGGACGAAACCGCCCGCCGAGCACGGCTTGGCGTCGATCAGGTACAATTCGATGACGCTGGCGGTGCTGCGCCCCCGATCCTGCCCGTGGGCAATCCCGCGGTAGAATCGAGGCAGGTAACCAATGCTGGGGTCGTAAGCCACCTCCTCGCGGAGGCGGAAATCGCCCACGCTCCGCTCGTAGACCTCGACCTCGGTCGGGTGGCCGCCCCGCTCGCCCTTCGAACGGACGGGCGCTGCGCCGGCGTAATTGACGGCCAGGTCGCGATCGAACCTGTAGGTGGAATACCAGGTGAAGGGGCCGACGAGGGGGACTGGGAACTGGTCGGCGAGCGTCTGGACGTGAAGGGCCGACTCGCCCGACTTCAGGTAATGGAACGCGAACGTCTTGTCGTCGCACAACGCCTCGACCGAGGCCAGCGGCCCGCTGCCGGCGCCCGGCACGAACATCGTCCCGCCCGTCGCACGGACGACATAGCGTTCGCTCGACCCGTCGTATTCCCAGCGGCCTTGGATGAGATATCCCGGCTCTCCGGCCGGACCGGCGCCCGGCTCGAAAGCGAGGACGTGTTTCAAGCTCGCGGGATTATAATTGTACCAGAATTTGCATTCAAAATCCGCGCCGACCTTGACGGAGGCGAGGTTGGCCCGGTAGGCATCGATCGGCCCGGCAGCCGACAGCATGCACGCGGCGAGCGGGAGGCAGAGGAGCATGGGAGGGTCTCCGGCGGGATCGGCCGTCATTGAGGAAGTGGATCGCCGCGCCGGGAGACTGCCGGGCGACGATCCGTTGGGTTCATGAAGCGATTGGCCGCAGGCAGCAACAGCCGGGCGTCAGCCAGGGCAGGTCGCACCTATCTGGGGCCTGCATACGGTGATCGGGTTGGTCCCGCATTGTATATTGGGGAATTTCTCAAAACCGGCTCTCGCCAGGGGTCGTTGGTGGACAATTCGCGTCGAGGCGTGTGCAATCGTGTGCGTGATCCCTCGATCGGCGCTGACGGAGCGAGTCCTCATGCCCACCAT
>JAABUQ010004858.1_pt1 | contig 22288 bp, 21 predicted proteins | sample 5560001 | NCBI WGS metagenome assembly JAABUQ01 (sample SAMN10711888, study PRJNA513371) | rock metagenome | isolation source: Antarctica rocks | place: Antarctica: Victoria Land, Finger Mt nord | collected 2015-12-18 | reverse complement strand
TGTTGTGCTGAACTTCTGTAGGAGTGTCGAAGGGGCAGTAATGGGCTTGGTGTTCGGCTGTGATGGGTAGGGAGAAGATAGGGATCTGTGGAGGTGGAAGTTGTCAATGCATACCCAAATAACGTAATGCAAAGTGCTTCCGCTCTTTATATGGATATTTGGTGCAGAATTATTCAACAGGAGTCTTGACAGGGGTGACGCGAGGAGAGGGTCTGGGGACAGTGATGCTTTTGTATCTCTGTTATGTTTGAGCGTGTGATAATTGCTATGGAGTTAACGGGACTCAAGCTCGACGAGTCTTGCCGTGTCGAATCTGGATGTCTATGGCTTTTTCGTTATGCAAATTGGCCAGGACGAAGCAGATAGGACAACTTGGGAGGGAACAGCAAAGGCAGAAGCCTTCATGAAAGATGAGGAACGCAGATTGGAGATGGAATGGGAGAGATATATTAGATGGATTTCAAAAGTAATCGAAAAAGATCTCCAAAGCGCGAAGTATTGTTGGAAGAAACAATGTGTCAGCCCTTGCTTTTCTTTAGATGTACTGAGAAAACGCCTTCCAATTCACGCAAACGCTGAAATTGGTCTTGAGCCTTCCCAGGTAAAGAGATCGCAGGCTGCAGGAGTTGTTTACCCGAAGCGCAGGTGAGCGCAGGCATTGCCAGGAATAGGGGTAGAGTCAGCGAACAAGCTTAGGAGTTACGAAACGCAGACCGCAGCGAGAAGACTGTTGGAAGTGAAATTCAGATGAGTTCCGAAACCAAAGGTGTTGCTGTCATATGACACCCCGAAACGAGAATTCCGGTCCGCAGCAGTCACGAGCATGTTCTGATAGTCTCGTGGAAGAATGAAACAGTATGTCGAGACCAAAGTTTTGACAGGGAACAAACCAACGAGCCACAAGCTCAGCGTTGTCCCTGGTCCATATTTAACCTCAAGAACACAAGAACAGTTCATGGTTTCATGAGAAGATGAGCATCAAGTTGTAGACTAGGCTTTCGAGTGATACACATAACAGCGCGCCAAGCCACAATGCCAACGCTTCACCAATCTTTACCGATTGCTCTAATCTTGCGAGATTGTGAAGTCTTCTTCAACGTGAAAGGATGGACACCTGACATACCGGGCAGCGCGATGAGCCATACAACCAACGTTGCCGCCGTCCTGTTGTTTCAATGACAATTTGAATAGACCGCAGCAGTTGTATCCTCAAGATTGCAATGACCTTCGGAGAGAAACGTGATGACGATGTGGTCGTTCCCACAAGAGACGCAAACCGCAGACCTTGGTAGTCAAAGCAGTCGCCAATGTGCTCAAGAGAAGGTGATATCAACCCAGACATCGTCAGGTAGCGTACTAAGCTTCAAACACCACGGACTCACCGGGCGATGGTCTTTCAAAATAGTGGCTCGTGATCTCAGGAGAAGCCGAAGGTGATTTGTCAAGGAAAGATAATGACACACGATGAGCCACAAGACCAACGCTGTCATCAGCGTATATTTTTGAGAAGAGACGAAATCAAGCCGCAGTATTCAGACACAGGGAAGCGGGTTTTTCTTGAAACAGAAGGTGTCACGACCAGTAAGGAATTGACGGTGGTTGACATGTGGATTCCATAGTCAACACCGCGGACGCAGCGGTGGTAGTGCAGCTAGTAGAGATGGAAAGCAAACATACTCGGTATGCCAACTCTGGTGCAGTGATTGAAACAGGCACTGCCCCGACAGGACTCCCGACTCAAGGCATCGACACGTGAGGTTTTTTTCGAAATGAGTCTGGCAGTGCACATTCACAATCTCAAGGTAACGAGCGACAACATCGAAATCAAGATACTTTTTGACCGTGACCTCCGTTGCGGTCTAGACGGACGAAAAGTCTCTCGGGATCCTTGGCAGGACAGGAAGATAGGAAGAGGCAAAAGTGGAGCGGATCCAACATACGTGACGAATTATGGTTCAATGGCATCCCGGCTTTTGCACTTTTCCGCGACGCCGGTAACCGAGAGAAGGTTGTTTGAGATAGAAAGACGAAATGAACATGAGACAAACAAACCACAGCCTGGGAGCAGAAGGAGGAGCAGAGGTTGTGATGAAGCAATAATGACTCGTGAACAGAATCAGGCGATGGCTGGCACTGCCTTCAGCGACGGTGATGGCAACACCTTAGGTTATGGGGAGACAACAGCAAAGTCTTTAAATGCTGAAGTCACTCTCACCTAGTGTAGTGGGTTGGTCCAACCGGCGTTTACATTATGCTGTGCTCGTTGCTCGGCCGGCGGCCACTGCTTGGGGGGAATCTCTTGGAAGAGTTCCGATCATCCTGTAGATATTAGATGCTTAGCAAGCTTTCTCATGCCCCCGATGTCACTCCTAAAGAGGCAGTTTGCTCGATCATCATACAACAAAAATACAACAATAGAGGTTCTAATATTAGCTGCACTGGGGTGAAACGCTGTTGTAACCTTACCCCCTTTCGTCGCAGGACGGCCGAGGTGGGTGGCAGTGTATGTATGGGAAATTGGGGTTGGTCGATATGGTTTGTTGTGTGTTCAGTGGGAATGAATTGCGAGCTGGCAGCGTGCGATGGGAAGACATACAGTAGTCATCCGGCGCGTGTGGATATGATCATATGGGAGGAAGGTGAGTGATGTTGGTAGTGTATGCTGGCCTATGCTGGACTATCCAATCAGCAGCGGGCGGAGTCGTTGCAGCAGTCTGCCTTTCCGCCCTATGACCACGGTGGCGCTTGCAGACGACGAGCATCTAGCGAGACATGAACATACTCGATGATGCCTAGAGGTGGATGACTACGGAGGATTGATGAAAGCATCAACGGGAATCGACGGGATTCACCGGGTTAGGTGTAAGCAGACTCACAAATACTCCTTAGGCCGTAGTGAGCATCAATTGAGAGACATCCTGAACTGTCTAGAGAGGCTTTAGTTAGAGGGATGAGCCTCGCTGCAACGCCCATTATTCTGCCTCAGCCTCAATCCAATCTCCATCTATTCCCAGTCGAGGCAAGTACATTATTTTGTCCTCTTCGTCCTCCTACTCCAACTCGTCTTTCTCTAACTATCTAACTTCTACTACGAACAAGCCTGGCACCTCCATCATCGGAATGCAAGACAGCAGTCACTCGTCCAAGCCACTGCCGTCCCTTTACTACCTAATCACTCTATCATCTTCTTATCCCATCCCATCGCTTGCATCCCCGTCTTGCGACATCCGTAACTAATTCTCCAAATTCCTCCCCACCTCCCCAATCTGGATCACGCTGCCTTTCCGTTCATCTCTGATACATACACCTTCCGCCTTCTACGCCCTACGCCCAAAGACGGAGGCCATTCATACCGCTTGTGACACTCGACGAAACCTGCATATGCCGTGAGAGCGCACCTCTCAAGAGCTGCCTTAATCAATCAAGCTTTTGCCCACTCGATCCATCATTAGAACATTGGCCCCTCACCCTGTTGCAAATATAACCCTAATACCAATTACTACCATGTACCAATACTACCAATCTTAGCGTGGACCCCACTCTGCCCCAATACCAATATAATCGAATCATGATCCATGGTCACAGAAGCCACCCTACCTGACACATAACCACCTCGACTCGTCACTCGTTTGTGCGCCTTCCACTCTTACTCAAACCTCCTGGTCAAAGCTCGAACAGTCGCTCCCTAAGACCATCCTTACGTATCCAGACCTATCACACGACACTCCTTATGCTCCACACTCCTTTGGATAGTTCAGCAGTCAGCCTTGCCTATCATCGTCGCTCTCTACACCACGCCATACTTTCCTTAACTTTACCACGACCAAAGAGAATCGAGAAAGAAACGATTGGATGAAGACACACCGTGCAAGAGTTTGCTGACATATCATCGTACGAGTTCTGCGGTTAGGACATCCACTCAAACCTACCTATCCCTCGCCCCGACCACGTCTTTGTGGGCAGAGGCAACTGGATAGTGTGCAGAGATTTCTTCACTGGTGGCCGTCGACAAGGCTTATCAACCTGAACAAAACGCGGGCATGTCGACATTACACTCCACGCCCTCGAACGCGGGGGTACGATCGCATCCTGTCGGCTTCAACGAGCAAACCTACTACGACCCTTTCTTCCCTTCTTCCGCAAACGAAGAACAATTGGTCCCAATGGCTAGCGATCCTTCACCCAGTCATCGATCATCCCCCTCCCCCTCACACATCCTCAAGTCGAACGATGGACCACAGCAGCTGAATTCTTCTCAAAATGGCCACATACAAGAACAACGACATACCACCCACATACTCGCCAACGCCTACAACACCCCCACGTCCCCGCGATCGCATCCAGGCCGCGACAATAGTAATGCTGCGTATGGCTTCCTAAGTCCGAACCATTACATGTCAGACAATGGGTACAACGCGTCGAGTGAACACACTGCTACGCCAGAGTACGACGGGTTCTATCTGGAAGATAATTACGGCATGTTGGACAACCCAGCTCAGGGCACCTTGCACGATCCAGCTACATTTCAAAACAGCCACTTGAGTCAGACGAGTGCCGACATTGACAGCCCACGGCTCTCAGACTACAATCATCGCGCTTCGATAGGAGCGGCAACATTATCGTCACATCTGATGAGCCCCGTATTGACCGATGCACCAGACCCAGCGTCGAGGCATGGTACGGCCAGTCCTCCGGACGGCATGGAGCACATAAAAAAGGAGGCCCGTGCTGGTGCACCAGCAGTGCGCATTAACACCGTCCAACCCAACGGCATGCATCAATTCGGGCTTCATATGCAAGAGACGCCCACGACAACAGCCAGCTACAAGGGCGACAGTCCAGAGATGCCCAATGCCGCTGCCAATCTTGTTCGTGGCGCCAGTCCAGTCATTCGAGTTGACAAGTACTCTGGCGGGGATTCTCCAATACTCGATAGGGGAGGATGGAACGGAGGCAAACGGGTTAGGCCTGGAAGCTCCTCGTCGCACCTCGCCGTCAACAATGACCATGCATCGACTGATGACGACGACGAGGAACACGATCATTTTGAAGAGAGGGTCGGCATGGACCCCGCTTCTCGCTTTCAAGTCAGCAATGTTGACCTCTTAAACTTCAAAGAACAAGAAGACAATGCGCAAAGGGCCCTGAAGAATGCGGATGTGCAAGACTGGTTGGAAAGGGGTGATTCCAGTGAAGGCACCGCGGACATGGCCCCTGAAAAGCCGAAAGAGCCTGGAAAGCGGCGAAGAGCTAAGAGTGCTGGAGCCCAAAGTCTTTCTCATGCAAATTTGGAATCATTAAGGAAGACTGGACCAGACTCTCACATACCCGGGCCCGGTGTTCTCATTGATGAAGAAAGTGGCGAGGATTCCGACATGGAGGATGATGATGAGATTGCCAGCATTGACGAATCGCCACCACCGACCACAGCGCTGGGCGGAGAGATCAATGAGGTTCCTGGGGAGGCTAAACCTGGTGTCTACGATGAGCTTGATGCGCAACCGTCGTTGTACCGCGCAAAAGTTTGGCAAGATCCCCTTTACGACTCCACTGATCCTGGCATCAGGATGCAGCCTATAACATCGAGCGATGCTATAAGGAAATTCGAGACGCGTGTAGAAGATCTGGAGACGCTCTCTCGTTCCGCAACGTGGGGGACCCGCCGCATGAGCGAATCCGATCTTGAAGGTCTTTTCCACCGCCTCACTTTCAGTAATGATAAGATCACCGAACCCGCAAAGCGGAAGCGGGAACGCAGTGCCAGCTTCATCCGAGAAGCAGCCGCAAAGCTCGTCCCAAGAAGGAGTTTCACATTGAAGCGCAGAGAGAGCGAGAAGGCCAAACGACAAGCCGCCGCTAGCCGTCCAACTCTGGCTGAACATGCTAGGAACAGCAGTGGTGAGAGTCGTAGCGAGAACTTGATGGTGCCTTCACCCGCATCGAAGGGACTCCAACGGATGAGCAGTCTCGGCAAACGCCCTAAATCGCCCAGAATCAACACTGGAAGTGCAGTGGCTGCCATGGCAAGTCAAATGGCTGCCCTTGGCCCTGCGTCCGTTAGTACAACAGCTTGCTCTTCGCCCACAGGCGCATGGACTATCACCAAAAACATCTTGAAGCGTTCGAGAAGCCGAAGCGACGTAAATAGCCTTCCTTCTCCCGGATACTCCTCTACTACCGAACAAGGTATACAAGAAATGTGGGCTAAACAACCTGGACCACCAATGCCAACGTTGGTCACGCCTAGATCTGAAGCTCCCTCTCAATACGGAGACTATGATGACGACGATGACGATGGTGTCGATGATGTCGGTGTTACAATGGATCTGTCAATCAAACCAGATCAGATTGTACCAACGCTGGAAGGTTTCAAGGCAAATATCAGACAGCTCAACCCGCGTCTGCCACCATTCATGTTCGATCGTATTGCCCAGGAGCAGTTGCGGCGTTTCAAGAAACTCATGGACTTCAAGATTAAACACGTCCAAGCTGTCAACATGGGCAAGTGTCAGTCTGGCAAGCACTGCACTGAGCTCGGGGGCGAACCGACATACCTTCCTTCTAAATCCAGCAACCGAGAGGCTGAGATTTCTCATACCGGCTTCTCAGTGTCGGGCCTGGGTCCATCTGACGACGATGTAAATGCGTTGGCGGAAGGTATCGTCACTCCTGCTCAGTTCCCGCCAGGTGTACCCATGCCACCAGTCAAGCGTCTTCCTGCAGAATTCGAGTGCTCTCTTTGCTTCAAAGTAAAGAAATTCCACAAGCCGTCTGACTGGTCGAAGCATGTGCATGAAGATGTGCAGCCATTCACTTGCACATTCGCTACATGTGCTGAGCCCAAGTCCTTCAAGCGCAAAGCTGACTGGGTGAGGCATGAGAACGAAAGGCATCGTCAACTAGAGTGGTGGATGTGCAACATGAACGACTGTTCGCACAAATGCTACCGCAAGGACAACTTCGTGCAACATCTTGTTCGCGAGCACAAGCTTCCAGAGCCAAAGGTCAAAACCACCAAGGCAGGCAAACCAGCCGTGCGTGGCCCGTCTAGCCAAAAGGCAAGGAGTAGCAGGCACAGCGATAACCCGGATGACTCAAATGATGAGATCGATCAAGTTTGGAAGCTAGTGGAGGAGTGTAGGCACGAGACGCCGAAGAATCCCAAGGATGAAGCCTGCAAGTTCTGTGGCAATGTCTGTAACAGTTGGAAGAAGCTTACCGTCCACCTTGCCAAACACATGGAACAGGTCAGCATGCCAGTCTTGGGTGTTGTCAAGCAAAAAGATGTCACACCAGAGACCACCATCAGCCCCATAGAGCACCGGATTGCCTCTCAACAGGCAAGCATGTCGCCTACCATCGCACACAGCCCTTTCTCACAAGGCGCCCCCCTCTCGCCTTACGGAATGCCCATCTCTACGAGGGGGGAGATTCCGGGAGGATTCACTACATTACAATCGCAACAAGGCTACTTCCCAGGGACTCCGGAGAGCCAGATGTCATACCAACATCAGCGAGTATCTTCCAATACCTACCCGCCAACGCATGCTCAGCAACTAGCGGCTGGTTACGCACAACATAGGGGATCTCCGTATCCCGTTTCGGAATACGGTTCCTACAGTGGGGCAACGACGCCATCGTTCCAGCCGGTGAACGCGCGAGGCTTCCCCAACACATCACCGTCGAGCCCGGAAGTAGATTACGCTAGCTTAAGGGCTCCGACGTCCCAGCCGCGCTCGACGCGGTATGACGATGGTGGTGGGTATTCTTACGTCACGCAGCCACCGCAAAACTTCGTGGCCAGCCCGATTGAGGGATCTGTCTACAACTTTGGTCCTTCGACCCCGACATCTTACCCTCAGCAGGCAAGCCCGCCGACATCGTACCCACAGCCAGGGTCGATGGGGACCCCGTCTCCGACATTCGGACCTCAGCAATCGCAGATGGCGATGCAGTACGGTGTGAACCCGATGGGAGAATATCAGCAAAGCAACGATCACACGACTCTCTACAGCCAGCAAGCACCAGACACGTTTGCGTATCCGCAGTGATTTTCTTATACCTATTGATATCATTGGTTTCCGCTGGGGGGTTGATAATGAGCATCTACGGCCGATCTCTTAGATCTTGCTTCCTCCTACCCGTCTCTCGTGTCTATACACCGCTGCCGCATTTGAATGGCGTATCTGTTCTTAGCGTAGATAGCCTCACTCTAGATCATATTATGACCTGCATCATCTAGTCTGTGCTCTCTTCCTTCCACAGCCCTTCCACACCCCTCTAAAGCGCATGATGAAGCGTTATATCCCGCGCAGCCAATGGCCGACTGAGACGCATCCTTTTTTCCCCTCAGCCCTATCAGGCGTGAGTGCCGGGGTGTTTCCAAGGGGTAGGTGGCTGTGCAGGAGGGCGTGCGTTATCGTGTTTTTGGCCCCCACCTGACCTTACGCCCGACGCCAAGCATGAACATGGATCTCGTGATGGAGGGGCATTCGGCATTAGGCATTAGGAGTGTTTGATGATTCCATGCCAGTGTACTTTGACTATTGTATGGCAGGTATACTATCTCACCGGTCACGATTCGGTGGAAACAACATGCATGATGCACATGACACGCTGCCGGGGTCTGGTAGGTCGGGTACAGTAGTGAGTGAATTGGAATGGTGGAAGCGGCAGTGGAGGGGACCAAGGCAGGAGCATGTTGGCATTGCAATTCGTATACGTGCGCAAAGAAACCAGCGAGTGAATTTGTGTCAGCATTGAAGCAACCAATTGGCGAAAGAGGCCGGCACGAGGGGTTGCTTTATCCGTATATCCATTTACTTACCGCTTTGAGATCAGGCTCCAGCGCTTTCGCTCACCATGCATCCTTCCACAGCCTCACTTTTTCACGGGTCGAATTCTATCCTTTTACCCTTTTGCGTATCCACATCCAAGCTTCCCCCCCATCGTGGTGCAGGTAAGAGAGAAGAATGTATTGTACGGATTCATGCCCATCCTGCTGCACGTACCCGAGAATCTGTCATTTCATGAGACTGCACCCGGTTGATTCGCGGCTCAAACAAATCAATTATCGTGCTGGACCGACACCCCCACCCCGCCTGGCATGCTTCGAAATATGAGGCTCTTGAACAATTATCGTGGGTATTGCGTAACCGGGGAATTTACTCAAACCCTTATTGCTTCTCGTCCTCCATCCATTTCCTCCGATGAAGAATTCAACGCCTGTCTCACAGAAAAAGAAAAGGGACCCGCCTTGCATTCGCCTTCCACTTGCCAAGACATCAAAGTGACTTCCATCATGTAAATGCGGCCTCTAGTTGTGACATAAGACCATTCTTCATGTACAAGACCTCCTGTCATGAGTGGGAAAAAACGTTCGCACGTTGACTCAGGAAATCACTGGAAGGTATGCTCTTCACCCGCCTTCATCGCTCGACTCTGTGGCTGATTCAACCACGAAAGCGACTCGACCCCCGACAGCACAAGAAACGTACACAGACCGGCCAGATGAACGCAGGGCCAATGATAGAGACCTTGTCTCTTCCTTCCATGGACCTCAACGACTCTTTTGACCAGACTTTCGATCCGACTTTTAGCTCTATTGACTTCGCTAACGCATCACCTACACAAGGCACTGATCTCGACCTCCTTTCGTCTTTGCCGACACCGCAAGCTCAATCTCAATACCCAGACGCTTGCGCCAATCTCGAGGCCTTTTCCCGTGACATCCAGCCCTTACAGCACACCGAAGTAGAGCCAAGACCCTATTCCAGAATCGACGAGCAGCCATGGACCGGCATCGTTGTGAATCAAAACAACAGTATCCCATCTCCAATGAATTGTCGACTATCAGGGCCGTCCCCAGGTCAGATGAATACTTCCATGTCGGTCAACAACAACTCTTCCTTGGCGCTTTACAAACCTACCAACATTGGAAGAGCTCTATCGGATTCTGGTTATGGCACTCACGACCTTAAAAGTCCTACTTCCCAGTCGGTCTACAGCGATGTGATGTGGAACCAGCAAGGCGGCTCCAGCCTCGCGGATGGAATGGGAGCTATAAACTTCCAGGTCAACAACGACGCGATGACACTGTTCGAACCGTATGGTGTTTTCGCCCAACCTACTCCCAACCCCTCCTTGGATATGATCTTCGGTACACCTGAGGAGCAAGACCGCCCACCGTACAAGTGTCCGCAATGCAGTTTCTGTGCGAAGAACAAGTCCGAGCGAAAGTACTGTCTTCCTCCAAAGGCGAGAGTCGATCGACGTTCATACTAACTTGAGATCAGAAAGCATATCCTGCGTCACGAAAAGTCATTCAAATGCCAGCAGTTGGGCTGTAACAGGATCGGAAAAGGTTTCAGTACACAGAATGACCTGGACCGCCACCGTAAAAGCGTCCACCGTATCGTCCCTGCTTCCACCACGGACAAGACTTTCCGGTGCTCCATGACCCACTGTCCAAAGAGGGAGAAAATCTGGCCTCGCGCGGACAACTTTCGCCAACATTGTTCCCGCCTGCACCCTGAAATCAACCTCCATTGGTTGATCAAAAATTCGTCAGTCTCAGCATACCAGTGCGCAGGGTATCGGTCAGTTGATAATGCTGTAGGTCAAGGGCGTGGCGGCTCGAACCGACAAGAGTTTATGATTCTTTAACGAGTGATGATTTTCACGTTGACGGCGGTTCCTCTGCTTTGCCCGAGGATTCCGCCCAGCATAGCCGGCGTAGTTTTGTGGGAGGGTCTGCTTTGCCAGACAATTTGATGCAGCAAGCGTCTTCCTTTGGCGGCAATTTCATCCAGCAGCATAACACGAATGAGACTAGTCGTACGAATTACAACGTGAAAGGGGCTGAGGATTGTTCGAGAGAGGATGTCCTTATGAGTCCACCTCGACATGATAATCAATCTTTGTATGACCCAATCAATTCTCAAGATCACTCGTTCACTGCTGGTGTAGGTAACCTTGATCTGGATACTAATTTGCCAGTGGGTCCGGGGTCGGATTGTTCTGGTGAAACGGAAGATGATGCAAGTAGCCAAGACGATAGCTCTCAGCGCGCATCTCCTTCCGACCATCACACGTTACCAGAAGCATTGGAATGGGCAATCCCCCAAACGGAAAATCCAACCCATGACACGTGCATGCGGTCAGGTCATGGCTCAACAGAACAACATGCCTCAAATCAATACGAAGATGCTTCCAAGGACGACTCGGACCTGGCAAAGTTTGAACGACTTTCCCAAGCTCTCAAAGACTCAAACATCATGCAGGAAGTTGGTGCGAAATCTTTGGAGGATATAGGGACTATCATTAAGGTCGGGTTGCAGAAGTCCTTGAAGCCCAAGGCCTCGACGTCTGACCAGAGTCCTGAACATCAGAATGAAGGTACACTACCCGATTTGGTTAGGAGCCCGCCAAGCAAGATCAAATGCAACACCTGCGGCAAAGAAAAGGCTTCTCAGTCGGACTTGAAGTATGCCACCACCTCCTTTCTGTCTCACCCACACCCTGTTGCATCGTACTTGACTTGCCTTCCCAGGAATTAACGTGTCATCTGCTTATGCAATGCCACTGCCTTTGATAGAAAACACATGAAACGACACACCCGCCCCTACGCTTGCACAAGGGATTCCTGCGAGAGCCGTTTCGGCAGCAAGAACGACTGGAAGCGCCACGAGCTTACAATCCATGGTCCACTGCCCGAAGCGTATCGGTGCCCTGAACCTACGAATAATCCTCCCAGATCACCAGGTCAGACTCCTAGCAACGACACCACAAGCGTCAGCGCCGTCGAGGCCCCTTTTTTCCCAGGAACGGACAACTTCTCCAACAGCCGTCCTACCCCAACTCTCATGGCAGCACCCAGAACCCCAACCGCAATCTCCACAAAACCCTGCGCCGAAGTCTCTTACACCAAAAAGGAATTCTACGAACACCTCAGCACCGTCCACCGTATCACCCGAAAACCGAAACGCAAAGAATGCAAAAACGAAGCCCACATCGGCCGCAACGGGCAGCTCAATTTCTGGTGCGGCTTCTGCAGAGCGCTGATCAGTGTTGGGGAAATGAGAGATCAGGAGGCCGTGGAGGAACGATATAAACATATTGATCTGTGCCATTTCGCCAAGGAGGATTATGGGGGTGTGAGAGGGTGGATTGAATTGGGGCGGGAGAACACCGACACGGAGACGGAGACAGAGACGGAGAAATCGCCTTCTCGAGGCAAGCAGGCGCGAAGCGAAAAGATCAGACCGAGAGTACCGCTATTGCGCTCGCAGAGTGATGGACGGGTCACGCGGAGCTCGTCCAGTGCGACAAGCATAATACCGAGAGAGAGAAGTACTCATCCACTGCCGAATTTCAGGAGTGAAGACAGAAGAGCAGGGAGAGATACTGCTGGTCTGGTAACCAACGCTAGCGATGATACATTTCTGAGCGTAGTAGCCACTTCGACGACGTCGGTACATACGAATCGATCTCCAAGCCTCGAAACCGCGATGGACACATCCCTCGACGACGACGAAAACATCCTCGACGCCAACATCATTCCCCTTGCCCAGCTCTTCCAAGAACGAACCACAACTCTTACCAGCACGAACACCAGCAAAGATGAAGAGAAAACCAAAGGCTGGACCTTTTGGTATTGCGTGAGTTCCCCAACTTCCTCCCCTCCCTCCGCTATCTCATCCTATACCACCCCCCATTTTCCCCCATCCCCCAAACCAGCAGCTTTCTGAACCATGAGCAGTGCAAATGCGAAAATGGCCCCATGAATAGCAAAACGTATGTAGCATGTCCCTCATGTGGACACGAGGGGTGGGGCTCATGCCCATGCTGCCGCGTCGAGATGCGCAGCGGGGTCAAATCGAACCAGTCGCATCCCATGCGAGCCCCTACACCACTAGGCATATTCTCGCGGACGGTGGTCGAACTCGACGGGGATGGTGAGGACGAGGGAGCCAACAGTACACGTTCAGCGCAAGGCACAGCACCCCCGTCTAGCCTTCCAGGCGTGCCAACTCCGTTCCAACACCTTGCCGGCAGCCAGTCCACCCATCACAGTTTCCTCCCTGCCTCGCTGCCAAGCATACCAGGGTCTAGTCACGCAGCCCAGCGCGTCCAGCGGCGCGGTCCGGTAAGGCAATCGCTCGTCCGCGCAGAAACGTCGAGGCATGCCAGCTCGAAGACCACCGCATTGGGCTCCTCCGCGACCACTTCCTCGACGCCGAACATCCCGGCCCCAAGCGCTCGATAGAGCTCAATACCATTTCATACCGGAAGGCTTGGTGAATTAAACCAAAAATTCCAAACATCCCCATCTCACTCGCTCCTTTTCCAGCGCGTCGAGCGGGCTGAGTCTCTTTTCCGCACAGCGACAAAGATCGAGGTAAGCCTTGTGGGTGGCGTCTTGATGAGGCAATGAGTGATGAAAACTATTTCGGAGGAAAGAAGTCGGGGCTCGGTGGACGTGTCCAGGGGAGGATGCACATTTTGTTGTAGTGCTATGCTTTCCCAAGCGAAGTTTTCCTCCCTGCTGCTCGGCAGCTGCATGTGATATCAGTGATCACCACGCCCCCACCATTTATCATCAGGGCGAAGGTGCGGATGGGATTCATAGGACCTATTTTCATGCTAGGTTGGAATTTTCATTGTGCAGGTTTGGTCTGTGGCGGAGGGTGGGGAAGCACATGAGGCTATGGAGTAATCGTGGCCCCTCAATCTCGTGCAGGCTGGACGGATCGAGTATTAAACGCCCAGGATAAGACCTTGGGAAGGCAGGACTATCCTCCGTATTTACAGAACTTCTATCGCAGAGTAAGGAGGATATGCTGCGGGTTGATTCTATTTGATTGGTCCCATGCGCACTGTCAGCGACGATTCATGCGTGGGACGGAGAGATGGGAGAGGGGGTGGTGTGGAACACATTCCCCCCCCCCCCCCCCTTTTACTGAGCTATACCTGATCTGCAGGTTCCGGTCCATCGTATTGCGGTACGAATATATTGTAAATCCATTTTTTTCAGGGGCTTTGGGACTTATGTAACCCTAAGTACCTGAGCACTTACGATGAGTACTATTCCGATATGTGTCTTCGGTGACCTTATTGGGGAATGGCTTGAAGTGTTGGATCTGGGAAGTTTGTTGACTTGGAGCTAGAAAGGGTTAGGGTATGATGTTGTGTAAGGTACGTGCCCAGTAGTCAACTGGGACTTTCCACGGAACGAGGGAAGCGTTCCCTGGGAAGCGGCCAATTTAGCAGCGGCATGGTGTTTGCCCGCGCTCCCGTGTTCCATTCTAAAAGAAGCGTGCCAGTTGGGTCATGGCCTTCCTTGGCACTTCTTGGCAACGTCGTGGCCTCAGCCCTGTGCAGCTGAACGACTGTTGCCTGATTTTAGTCCCCTCTCTCTCCGTCACTGACAAATACTCCACTATCCCATACATTTCCCCTTCCTTTTTCTAGAGTCTTGAGGAAATGGTTTATACTCCCTCTGCTGCTCCTTTCACTATCCTCTTGACCAGTGTCATCACGTCAACTTGATCAGTTCTTCCTTGTCAACTCTTCGCGAGGCATTTCTTCTCAATCCCCTTCCTTGCACAGCCCTCCACCACGCTACATCCTTCCAAGTAGGCGTTGTCCCCCCACTCCGCCCTCGAGGCGTTGACTGACTGGCATCGAAGCCGCATTGCCATCCATTCTATCCTTTCTGGCTCCCCCGTCTTCCTGTGTCTCAAATGTGCAGCGGTCCTGACGCCACTCGCTCATTGACCTTGTGATCAGCTGACGATACTGGAAATCCACGTTCAAAGACTCTTGACTTGACATATAACTTGCATATACCTCGGGGATCACTCTGCATTCGCTTGCTCGTGTTTCAGGGCTCAGCATCTTTGCATTGACGAAGAATCATCGAGGATCGGATTGTGAGTCATACCCATGCCAGAATAAGTCTGGCCACGGACATGCTAACACATGTTCCTTGGAAAAGACAGTCATAAGCGTTATCGTACCCGCCTGACCACTCTTGAATGGCTTCCCCGCTACCTGCAAACCCCAGGCGAGGCTACAAAACCAGCGTTGCCCCCACTTCCTCCACCATCCAACCTACACCTACCCATTATGATCTCCACCTGATGACCTCTACCGCGTACGACCGATCATTGAAGAAGAGTGCTACCTTCTCCTCGCCCAAGTCTCCTGCATCGGAAGATGATCCCATCTTGAGCATCTCCCTGCTGTCGAGAAGGTCGCCAACCTCGCCCAAAGACTTGGAAGATGCTGTCACTGCTGGCGAGCAACGTATCACTGCGCTCCTAGGGAGTGTCGATCGTAGCTTGTCCGGACTTGAAACCTTCTCGTCCGAGAGCCAGGAGACCTTGTGTCCCGACGACCATCCTGTCCCACGCTTCATGCTTGGCGCACATGTCAGCGACGTTGATCACATGGACATTGACAACATTGTCGATCCATCGACCCCAAAGCCACAAGAACGGCGTAAACATCACAGCTCGGATAGTGGAATCGGCTCCACCGTCAGCGACTCTGAACAGTCACCACCGCAAGACGATGCTGGTAAGCCCTACTCCCCCTTTCAGGCGTCGACGACTAGACTGAGAACTCACCTTCCACCTCCAGACAACCTAACCAAATACAAAAACTCCATCCCTTCCATCATCAACGAGGTGCAGTCTGGGATCAACGGCACCGCTACTGCGAGCAAGTCGGGCGCTCAACACTCTTTGAGTGCCTATGCCTGTCGACAAATCCAGAAATACATCATTGTGCCTATTCTAAAAGAAGAGAAGTTGAAAGATTTCCATCCACTCATCAACGGTATACCTCTTCGTGTGGGACGAAAGGAAATCACCTGTCTACGTGATCTTGAGAAAGTCCTGCTGTGGCTAGCACCGGTAAGTGGATCTCATTGTCTTTGGGAAAGGAGTTTGGCTCATTGCTCTGGCGTTCAGAGGTATTCGGTTTCTAAGGCGTTATTCATCAACTTCTGCGAGACGTCGATTCAGTGCTTGCATACGACCGTCGACCATCTTAACGAACCAGATCAGCGACGACCAACCGACAGACCCTATACTAACGGATACTTCCTCGATCTCACCGAACAGATTCGACAATACGCAGCAATGATCACCGCCGCAAGAGAGAGAATGGCCGCCGGCAAGGCCGAAGCTGGAGACGAGCAGACCGCGTATGCCCTCAAGACCCACCACCTTGATAGACTTTCACTAAATCTTGGTAGCAACAACAAACTTAGCTTGGAGGGTGGACTGGGCCAAACGGGGCGCCCAGCTGAGCTTGTGAGGACCAATGAGAACGGTTCGATCTCTCTCCGTACTGGGGAGCCCGTACAGATCCGGGCAGGTCACATGGAGCAAGGCTGGAGCCACGAGACGGATGAACACCTTGCCCTCTCAATGGCCCGCCGCCGCAAGGCAGAGGCTGCGGTCAAAGAAATCCAGCGTTGCCGCGAGTGTGTCAAGGAATTCAAACGCCCATGTGATCTCACCAAGCACGAAAAGACACATTCCAGACCATGGAAATGCGATGAGCCCAGCTGCAAATACTCCGAGTACGGCTGGCCTACTGAAAAAGAGCGAGACCGCCATGTCAATGACAAACACTCTGCGACCCCTTCGATGTACAAGTGTCAATTCCGTCCATGCCCTTACGAGAGCAAGCGTGAGAGCAACTGCAAGCAGCACATGGAGAAGGCTCATGGCTGGGCGTACGTTCGCTCTAAGAACAATGGCAAGACTGGGAGGAAGCCATCCAAGACAGCCCACAAGTCACCGCAAACACCCCAAACGATGACCACCCCAGGCTCTCACATCTTTGATGCTTCTGGGTCAGAGTTTGGTGAGTCGACCAGCCCGTACATGCGCACCTCCACTACCGGTGAGACCACAGCGACTGGATCCGTCGTTGACACTTCGCCTGCCTTGGGCATCCATGACACATTTTCTCCATCTCCTTTCGAATCTAACCTCAATTGGGACCACGGATTCCCCACTCTCACACCCGAATCGCCCTATACCCCGGCCTCTCACCGTCTCTCATATGACTCTGGAGCAGGCACCACTGGGTCAGATCTCCCATCTTCTTACGAGACGTCCATGCCTGGATTGGACTTGCCACTGTTCAACGGAACGTTTGATTGGAGCAACATGGATACGGACTACCAAAACATGAACATTCAACTCTTTACTCCCGCCACCACCGTCGATAGCCGCGCCATGGACGGATATCACAGCCGCAACCCATCCATCTCTGTCGACCAGCCCATGGCCACTACAAAGTCCAACCTCTCACCTGGTGCGCAGGGACATCTCATGCTTTTCACGCCAGAGGAGGAGCAGCATGTTGATGAAGGCTTTGACGAATTCGCGACCGAGATGAGCAAACACCCCAGCGATTTTACGCTGTTCGACTCTCGTCCAACTTCGACCATGGAGACGGGAACAAGCATGATGAACCTATTCCAGGACCTGCCCCCCTTCAACTCGACCACCTGGTCTGGCAACCCGGCTGAGCTTACGCAGTACGGTGGGGATGTGATGGAGGAGTGATGTAAGAGTGACGGAGGGGCGATGGTTCAATGGCGGTATGTTGCAGGTGGAATTCATTCTTTCGGCGTACGCTCAAGCGGTGGAAAGGGTGTTCCGGTGATGTGCCATTGGTGCAAACGAACACCACTTTGACAATGCATGTAATAACAGATAAACGGGGGAGGATGGCCATGACCCACGATGAGATTACTGAAGCTAGTGCAGCATATTTCTTGAACCAGAACGACTACGTCCCTTTGTGAATGTACTCGCGGCTTTTTTACTAGATCAACCGTAGAGCCTCCGTGTCTAGGGCCGTGGAAATATCTGCTTTTCAACGCCCGAGGGGCCATCGATACCTCATTTATCCTACCACATTGGTATACAGCGGGTGAAGCTTTGAATGTGCCAAGAGCCTTTAAGATCTTCTAGTAGTCCGAAAAGTCCGCCTCGTGTACAAATCGATTTGCTTAAGATTTCGAAGTTGAGATTTTGAAGCCTCGTAGAAATTAATCGGGGTCCAAAGATGCCGAGGCTGTTTGACTCTCCGAACGTCCCCTCGGTCCTCCCGCAAACATCAATTCGCAATCCACTGTCAATTACCGATACAATGCATGAATACTCCGTAATCTACACAATCTCTACCATCTTTGCTTTCCTTCGTAATACACGCGCCATTCGTTGAGTCCAAGGCTTCTTGTCCCCGTGTTCCTATTCACAATGGACGTTTTCAAGGTGTGCATTCTCTACCCTTCTACTCGTCAAGAGCAATTGCGCTCACATTACTGCAGGAGAACATCAACAGCATCGTCCTGAACCCCCAATACGCCGACTACCTCGCCCTCCTCAAAGCCGCCCGCAATGGCGCCGTTTACGGAGCCAAAGTCCGCTTCCCTCACGCCCTCGTGTAAGCACCTCTCCCGACGTCCAAAATACCCGACTCTCCCGTTCACATGCTAAATTACCGCCTCAGCATGGTTTTCCTCTTCCGCTCGGGCACGTACGTTACCTCCTCCCCTTTATCATCCCACCAACCTTACAAACCCCCCCAGTCTCCGAGAAAAACTACGCTTGATCTTCAAAGCCACCCGCACCCACGCCCGCAACCTCGCCACCTTCGCCTTCATCTACAAATCCACCATGCTCATCCTCCGCCGCACCTCCCCCACCGGCAAAGAATTCTCCTACCACACATTCCTCGCAGGGCTCACCGGGGGCTACATGGTGTTCGGGCGGGGCATCCAGAGCAGCGTCAACCAGCAGATCGTCATCTTCGTGTTCGCGCGGGTCATGCTCGCGCTGGCGAAACTGAGCGTGCAGAGGAAAAGCGAGGGGGGCGTGGGCATGAGGTGGGAGATGCGGGAGCGCGTGAAGCGGAACGCGTGGCCGGTTTTTGCGAGTTTGAGTTGGGCCGGAGTGATGTGGGTTTATCGGTGGTATCCGGATACTATTCAGCCGAGTTTGAAGAGTAGTATGAAGTATATGTATGTCCCCCTTCCCACCCAAAATGGCCGTGACTTGTGATAGGAGGAGACTGACAGGGGATAGATATGTGGATTCGGATCATTGGGATGGGTTTCGGAATTTTTTGGTGTACAATAAATAGAGGGGATCAACGGCGTTTTAAGGGTGGCGTGGGAAGGGGGGGGGATGATACCATGATGGGTGGGACTGGAATCGAATATACAATTTTTGAGGATGGTGCTTCCAATTTTTCGAGCACCTCATTCTGGGTGCCTTCACCCACTGAGAGACCCACTCAAATCCCTCTCTGCTCAGGAAGCATCATCGTCGGCATGTATGACCTGAACAGCTCTGCCCATCAAACGGCAGCGAGTACACAAAAGCGGTGACGATTGGCCAGGGTTGCCGGTATCTCTCGGAGTTTCCTCTACAGAGAGGGTCATCGAAAGCCAGGGAATTGATTCGTACGTCTTATGAAGCGCTTTTCAACCATCCAGAACTCGTTCCGTTTGGTCAAGCAAACACAAACCCCACTTTGTTGAGTCTATGCCATACTTCTCACCGGTATACATGATCCGTCCACATAGTTTCTACCTCAATATCTCATTCTCAGCACTCCTTGGCTAATGCGAAAGATGAGCAGCCGTTTCAGATTCCTCACATCGCGACCAGGCCATCATTTGAGCCACTGTTCACTAATTGCTGAGCGTTTCTGAGCTGTGGACTTTGAGATATGGGATTCCGACTTTGGTGCTGCTCGGCGAGTGTGAGTGATTACGGATACATGCTTCGGACTTGGTTTCGACGTGAGGTGTTTTTGATCGTGAATGGGCAGTTGAATTGTGATATTGCAGGAAATGGTATTGTGCGATCGGTAAACCTGAATGCCTCGTTGAACCTGACATGTGCTTTCAACTCAGTCTACTCGTCATAACGCACCGAGCCATTACTCTACCTAACCTCTCGCCAACACCTCGTCAATGGTGATGACAATTCTCACTAACGCGACATCTGGAGACCGGATTTCTACAACACACAATTACTCTATCCTCTCTAAGCATTCACAGAACGCAGAGTATCACCACATTTTCAGAGTTCTTCTCTATATCAGTATCGTGACTTTAGAAGCATAGCAACGCTCGATCGAATTCTCAAGCAGTAGTAACTTCACATCAACGCTCACAGTCCAACGCGCTTCAGCAGGCATATCAACCATGCCCACCTTAAAGCAACTAACCTGCACCATCGAATGGTCAGGCTCCAACCTCCCACTCGAAGAATACGGAACCACATACGCCGACGGCTACGTCGAAACTTACATCGCCGTCCCCGAGTCGCCCACCCCATTCTCCGTTCACCTGAAATCAAGCGGCTACATAGCGCCGGGTCTTGCAATGTTTGTTTACATGGACGGCGTATACCAATGCAATCGAAACCGCCAAAACTTGCGCATACCTGACGAGAACACGAAGAAGAAGCAGACGGAGGTCAATTTTCGCGTGAGGCAGAGGGAGGAGAGGATGCCGGATGGAGGGTTCCAGGGGAAGCAGTGGCGGTTTGAGAAGGTGAACATTGGTTCGTCCCTCTCTTCTCGGCGTCTTCGGGGAAGTAGTGTTGATCGTCGCTTTACAGTACAAGATACAGAAGTAGAAGAAAGCAGGAAAGCTTCTTATGACGGTGAATACGTGGGCACTATCGAGGTTGTTGTGCTTCGCTGCTATTCTGCGTCGAGACCTGGGCTTCCGAGGATGCCTACGCCTTCTTCGGATGAGGCTACGGATGATGAGGAAGTGCCACCGCTTACGGGAGCAATGTTCGATGGAGCAAGCAGGCGCAAAACCGTCCAGTTCGGTTTGGACGGCGTCGATGAATCATCATCAGCAGAGAATCCGTCAAGAGGGACGCGTAAAGCTGGGAGCACAAAGACTGACGTCTCAAGCACGTACAGCAGCAAAAATGGCCTTGGAAGCAACACTAGCCTTGGATCCTACTCCGATCCAGCCTTCCAAAGCGATCCATGGCACGACACAGTCCCACTGAGTCACTACCGATCAGACTGGGATGCAATCAACCCTGAACTCTCCTCCGAGCGAGGACGTTCCTGCCAACCACGTCCCTTCAAGGATTTCCGTGCATCGCCAATCCTCAATCTGCGTGGAGGAGCGCCAGGCAGCTACGAGCCTTCGCCTGACAACAGCACTCGTTCAAAGGTGACGCACAAGACCTGGGAGCCAGTGAAGACTGACGATTGGGATCAACCGAAGGAGAATTCAGACGAGCCCAAACCTTGGGATCCAGTCTCAAACCCAAGCGAAAAGAGAGATGCGTGGGGTGAGCTGATAACCGAGGATGAGAACGGGGATGAAGGAGGGAAGTCGGCTTGGGATGCTCCCAAGGATGACGCAACGGGTAATGATAATGGTTGGGATAATGATAAAACGTGGGGTGCAACGGATGATCAGGATAGCAGCTGGGAGAGGAAGGATGATACTGATGAGAAGAGAAATGCGTGGGAGAATACAGGCAACGGTGACGACGAGCCACGGAATGATTGGAACGCCGGTAACGGAGACAATGACAGGAAGAACGATACCTGGGACAGTGGCAACGACGATGGGGAGAAGAAAGAAGACGGCTGGGATACCAACGACACGCAAAATACCACCTGGGATGCCAACAACAATGACATGCAGAACGCCACCTGGGACACCGCCGCCGCCGACAACAAACCCAACACGACCTGGCCCACGACCCAAGACCCCTCGCCGGGTCCCGAAACCACCGCCGGCGCCACCTCTCCCCAGAAAGACTCCCCAAAGCAAAGCGAGTGGACAGGCCTGACCTTTGGCAACTCAAAAGGCAAACCCTCAAAGAAAAGTTTCAAAACCTCCGAGGTGGTAGAACCACCAAAAACATCCCTCACCTCCAAATTCAGAAAACCATTCACCCTGCTCAACCTTTCAAAAGCCGATGATGACGCAGGCGCACCTCCGCTGCCGCTGCCGGGACAGTGGAGCCCACCCCTCGGGAAAAAACAGGGGAAGGAAGTATCCCCGTCGCCCCACGCCACCTCCCCCAACCCTCCAACCCAACTTTCATCCCGCACCTCGCGCTCAATCCCCCAAGTACCACCCACAAAGGCCTACTGGGCAACATGGAAATCCCTCGCCCCGCCCTCCTCCTCTCCTCCTCCCCCCCCCTCAGACCAACTTACCCCCCACCCTTCCCCCTCCTCCCCCTTATCAAACATCTAC
>JAABUQ010004857.1_pt1 | contig 22292 bp, 18 predicted proteins | sample 5560001 | NCBI WGS metagenome assembly JAABUQ01 (sample SAMN10711888, study PRJNA513371) | rock metagenome | isolation source: Antarctica rocks | place: Antarctica: Victoria Land, Finger Mt nord | collected 2015-12-18 | reverse complement strand
CAGATCAGTCAGGTCCTTTCGCGAGGCAGGGTCGAGGAAGCCGGGGCGGATCATGGGAGTAGGTAGAGTCGCGCCTGACGAAATTGGCAAGCGGGAGAGCCGGATTCTCACAGAGTCGGGGTATATGCCGTACGAAGTGAACGAACACCGCCCAGTCCCGTTGGGGTGACCGAGACCAAACCTTTGGCGGCCCAATTATGTCGGACAAACACAACTGCCTGCTTCTGGTCGAGGATGACGCGCTGGTCCGCATGACCGTGGCGCTGATGCTGGAAGACGACGGGTTCGGCGTGGTCGAGGCAGCGACGGCCGAGGAAGCGCTGGGCCTGATGCGCAGCGGGCTGGATGCGCCGGTGATGGTGACGGACGTGGACCTGGGCGCTGGCTGGAACGGCATGGAGCTGGCCGACCAGTTGCGCGCCTTGTCGCCGGACTTGGTGATTATCTTCATCACCGGACGCACGGCGTCGCTGGCTGGCCGCTCCCTTGGCCCGCGTGAGGCGGTGTTGCCGAAGCCGTTCGAGGGCAGCGCGCTGGCCCGCCTGGTCCGGGAGATGGTGGCGCATTAATGGTCGGGTTCGCACCGTTCGTCCGCTGACAAGGCGCAACCATTGCCCGGGGACTTGCGTTGGGCCGCCATCCACAACGGAGGACCAAGGCCATGAAAGCGATCAAACTCGGACTTGCCGCGGCGCTGCTTTGCACGGCGGCCATCGCCCAGACAACGACGGCGCCGGGCACCACTGGTTCTACCATGGGCACGACCGGGTCGACGATGGGCACGACTGGCAGCACGGTCGGGCGGTTGCCGGGCGTCACGACCAACACGCCGGCGCAGTTGAGCACGACCAACAACAACTCCGCCACGCCGCCGGCGGTGACCACCTCGAACGCCAACAACAAGACATCCGCCGCGCCCGTGAAGGGCCGCAACAGCTTCACGGCCGGCGAGGCCCGCCGGCGCATCGAGAAGGGCGGCTTCACCCAGGTGACGGCGCTCAAGAAGGATGCCGACGGCATCTGGCGTGGCAAGGCCATGAAGTCCGGCTCATCGGTTGACGTTTACTGCGACTACCAGGGCAACGTCGGCGCCGCCTCGTAATCTCCGCTCTGTAACCTCCAGCCTGGCACCACGGCTCGAGCTACATTCAAAGGAAGCATATCCATGCGTACCATCGCACACGTTTTCCAGACCTACGCCGAGGCGACCCGCGTCGTGCAGGCGCTTGAGAGCGCCGGCATCCCGCACAGCGACATCAGCATCGTGTCCGGCGACAAGAGCGTCACCAACACCGGCTATGACAGCATGGGCACCAGCGGCACGGGCACTGGCACCGGTCTGACCAGCGGCGACCCGGAGCAGGGCGCGGCGACCGGCGGCGGCACTGGCGCCACCATCGGCACCGTGCTGGGCGGCGGCGCGGGCTTGCTGGCCGGCATTGGCTCGCTGGCCATTCCCGGCATCGGCCCGCTCGTGGCGGCCGGCTGGCTGGTGGCGGCGCTGACCGGCGCTGGCGTCGGTGCGGCGGCAGGCGGCCTGCTGGGCAGCCTGACGGGCGCTGGCGTCAGCGAGGCGGATGCTCACACTTACCAGGAGGGCGTCAACAGCGGCGGCACCCTGCTCACTGTCCGCGCCGATGATGCGCAGGCTGCGCACGTCGAGCAGATCATGGGCATGTCCACCGGCATGGCAGACACGGGAACGACGAGCAGCACGGCAACCACCGGCATGATGGGCGCTGCTGGCGCGGCGGGCATGGCAACCGGCTACGAGACGACCGCTACTCGTGACGCTACAGCGGGCGAGAGCACGATGGGCACGACCGCGGCGATGGGCACCACTGCGCCCATGACTGCCCCGAAGCCCTCCATGACGGCGAGCACCGCGAGCAGCCCCGACACCATCAAGGTGATGAAGGAGGACTTGCTCGTCGGCAAGCGCGAGGTTGAGGCCGGCGGCGTGCGCGTCACGTCCCACGTGGTCGAGACCCCGGTGCAGGAGCAGGTCACCCTGCATGAGGAGCGCGTCAGCCTTGAGCGCCGCCCGATGAACCAGAGCGTCAGCGGTGCCGATGCGTTCCGCGACCAGACCATCGAGGCCCGTGCGACGGCCGAGGAGGCTGTGGTCGGCAAGGACGTGCGCGTCGTCGAGGAGATCGGCCTGAAGAAAGAGGCTGCCGACCGCGTCGAGACCGTGCGCGATAGCGTTCGCGAGACCAAGGTGGATGTCGAGAACGTCGGTACGACAAGCGTGACGGGCAGCACCGGCACGACCAAGCCAACGCCGGGCATCTAAGCTTACGCATCCAAGTGGCTAAGGAGCGGGGAGGGCGGTGCCCTCCCCGTTTTCGTTTGAGCTATCCCGGGCCGGGCCGGCTAGTGCGCCGCCGCCCAGCTATGGCCTTGGCCGGTCTCCACCACCAGCGGCACGGAGATGGTGGCAGCACCCTCCATGACCCGCTTCGCCACCGCAGCCGTCGCTTCGGCCTCCTCCGTGGCTGCCTCGAACAACAGTTCGTCATGCACCTGCAGCAGCAGCCGTGCCCGCAACCTGGCAGCGTCCAGCGCGGCCGGCAGGCGGACCATCGCCCGTTTGATGATGTCCGCAGCCCCACCCTGCAACGGCGCGTTCATCGCCTGCCGCTCCGCATAGGCCCGGCGCTGCGCCATCTTGTCGTTGATGCCCGGCACCCAGCAGCGCCGCCCGAACGGCGTCAGCACGTAGCCATGCTCCCGTGCCTCGACCTTCGTGCGGTCCATGTAGGCGCGGATGCCGGGATAGCGCTCGAAGTACGCCTGGATGTAGGTCCGTGCCTCGCCGGGCTCGATGCCGAGCTGCCGGGCCAGGCCGAAAGCGCTGATGCCGTAGATGATGCCGAAGTTGATCGCCTTGGCCCGGCGGCGCGTGCCGGGGTCCATGCCCTCCATTGGCACGCCGAACACCTCGGACGCAGTGCGGGTGTGGATGTCCTGCCCGGTGGCGAACGCCTCCTTCAGCGGGGCGATGTCGGCCACGTGCGCCATCAGCCGCAGCTCGATCTGCGAGTAGTCGCAGCTCACCAGCACATGCCCCTCCTCCGCCACGAAGGCCCGGCGGATGCGCGCGCCCTCCTCGGTGCGGATCGGGATGTTCTGTAGGTTGGGGTCGGTGGAGGACAGCCGCCCCGTGCTGGTGATGGCCTGGGCGAAGCTGGTGTGGACGCGGCCGGTGTCGGGATTGATCTGCTCGACCAGGGCCTCGGTGTAGGTGGAGCGCAGCTTGGAGAGCTGCCGCCACTCGATGATGCGGGCTGGCAGCTCATGTCCCTGGTCGGCCAGGTTCTGCAGCATGACGACGTCGGTGCCCCAGGCACCGCTGGCGAGGCGCTTGCCGCCGGGCAGGGCCTGCTCGTCGAACAGGATTTCACCGAGTTGCTTGGCGCTGCCGAGGCTGAACGGGCGGCCGGCCATCTTTTGGATCTCGGCCTCCATCACCTCCATGCGGGTGGCGAAGTCGGCGGACATGCGGCGCAGTTCGGCCTCGTCCACCTTCACGCCCGCCTGCTCCATCCGCATCAGCACGGGGACCAGGCGGCGCTCCATCTGCTCATAGATCACCAGGCTGCCTGTCGTGCGGAGGTCCGGGCGCAGGCGGTGCCACAGGCGCAGGGTCACATCCGCGTCCTCGGCGGCGTAGGCGGTGGCGCGGTCCAGCGGCACGTCGGCGAACGGGATGCGGCCCCGGCCGGTGCCGGTGACGGAGTCGTAGCTGATCGGGTTGTGGCCGAGGTGCATCCGGGACAGCTCGTCCATGCCGTGACCGTGCCGCCCGGCCTCCTGCGAATAGGAGATCAGCATGGTGTCGTCGATGGGAGTGATGCCGGGCAGGCCGGCGCGTTCCAGCACGATCTGGTCGTACTTGGCGTTCTGCAGCACCTTCAGCACTGTGGCGTCGCGCAGCAGCGGTGCCAAGGCGGCCAGGGCGTCGGCGGGGACGATCTGCACGAGGGCTGGCGGGGCCTCCTCCGGCGCCGGGCCGTCCAGCGCCAGCTGCGCCGTGGGTTGCGGCGAGCGGTGGGCGACAGGCACGTAGCAGGCGCGGCCGGGCGCGGTCGCCAGGGACAGTCCAACCAGGTTGGCGCGCAGGGCGTCCAGGTTGTCCGTCTCGGTGTCCAGCGCGACGACGCCGGTGGCCTGCGCCTCGGCGATCCAGATGTGCAGTTGCTCCAGCGTCGTGACGCACTCGTAAGGGCCATAGGCTGGCTGCCCTTCGCCTGGTAGCTTGACGGGGAGAGCCGGGATGGCTGGGGCGGACATGCGGACCACGCCCTCCAGCCCCAGCCGGTTCAGCGCCGTCTTGAAGCCCTGGGCTTGCAGCCAGGCGGCCAGCACGGGGCGGTCGGGGTCCTTGGCGCGTAGGCCCTCCAAGGGCAACGGCAGCGGCACGTCGCGACATAGGGTGACCAGCTTGCGGCTGATGCGGGCGCCCTCGGCGTGCTGCATCAGCATGTCGCGGCGCTTGCTGGGCTTCATGGTGGGGGCGGCGGCGAGCACGCCCTCCACGTCGCCGAACTCCTGGATCAGTTGGGCCGCGTTCTTGGGGCCGATGCCGGGCACGCCGGGGACGTTGTCGACGCTGTCGCCCATCAGGGCCTGCACGTCCACGACCTTGTCCGGCATGACGCCGAACTTCTCCATGACCTCGGCGGGGCCGATCGCCTTCTGCTTGATCGGGTCCTGCATGGTGACGCGGTCGTCAACCAACTGCATCAGGTCCTTGTCGGACGACACGATAGTGACGCGCCCGCCGGCCTCGGTGGCAGCGCGGGCGTAGGAGGCGATCAGGTCGTCGGCCTCCCAGGTGTCCAGCTCCACCCCGGCCACGCCGTAGGCCCGGGTCGCCTCCCGCACCAGGGCGAACTGCGGCACCAGCTCGGGGGCCGGCTCCGGGCGGTGGGCCTTGTACTTGTCATACAGCTCGTTGCGGAAGGTGGTGCGGCCGGCGTCGAACACGACGGCGATGTGCGTGCCCTCGTGGTGCTCCAGCAGGCGGCCGAGCATGTTGGAGAAGCCGAACACCGCGTTGACCGGCGTGCCGTCCGCCCGGGTCATCGGCGGCAGGGCATGGAAGGCGCGGAAGATGAAGCCCGATCCGTCGATCAGGATCAGGTGCATCGGCGGGCCGGCGGCCTGGTCCGGCATGGCAGCCTGGTCCAGCACATGGGTGTCCGCCATGCTAGTGGTCCACGTTCCCCGCCCCAGGGTTCAGCACGAAGATGCGGGAGCACCAGGGGCAGAAGGTCTGCGTGTGGTCGATGCGCAGCCACACCCGGGGGTGGCCCAGCGGCCCGACCCCGCCGTCGCAGGCCACCACGCGCTCGTCCACGTGCAGCACCTCGGGGATGGCAAGCTCGGGGTGCGGTGTGTCGTTGCCGAAGGGGGCGTCGGGCATGAGGGGGTCGCTCTCTGGTCGGGGGTGCGCCGGGATGATAGGCATGGCGCCCGTGGTTGCAATCCGTTCTGCCTGGCTGCGCGGCCTGGTCCTAGCCGTCGCCCTGGCGGGCTGCACGGGGCTGCCGACGTATAACATGCCGTTGGCCCCGCTGCCCGCTTCGGCGTTGCAGGCGGACACGGTTTTTACCATGCCGGACGGGGCAAGGCTGCCGGTGCGGACCTGGCTGCCGGATGGGGCGCCGCGGGCGGTGGTGCTGGCGCTGCATGGCTTCGACGACAGCCGGGACGCGTGGGAATACCCGGCGCCGGCCTTCACTGCGGCTGGGATCGCCGTATTCGCCCCGGACCAGCGCGGCTTCGGCGCCGCGCCGGACCGGGGGCGCTGGGCGGGCATCCCGACGCTGCAATCCGACGCGTTCGCCGGCATCCGGCTCCTGCATGAGCGCTACCCCGGCGTGCCGCTGTTCGTGATGGGCGAGAGCATGGGCGGCGCGCTGACCATGACCCTGGCGGCCTCCGGGCAGGCGCCGCCGGTGGATGGCTGGGTGCTGCTATCGCCGGCGGTGTGGGGGCGGGCGCAGCAAGGCATCGTTTTGAGCAGCGGCCTGTGGCTGGTGTCGGGCGTGGCGCCGGGCCTGCAGGTGACAGGGGGCGAGGTGCCGTTGAAGGTGATGGCCAGCGACAACCGCGAGGCGCTGATCCGCCTGGCGCGGGACCCGCTGACGATCCGCCGCACCCGGTTCGACACCCTGCGCGGCCTGACGGACCTGATGGACGCCGCGCAGGCTGCCGCGCCGGGGCTGCCGGGCAATACCCTGGCCTTGTATGGCGCCCACGATGCGCTGGTGCCGGCTGAGGCGACGGCCCGCACCTGGCACGCCATGGCGCCTGGCGTGCGCCGGGGATACTACCCTAACGGCTATCACCTGCTGATGCGCGACAAGGCGCGAGATGCGGTGATCGGCGACGTGATTGCCTGGATGGGGGACCAGGGCGGCTGGCTGCCCTCCGGCGCGGACTTGGCGGCGGCGGCGTGGCAGGCTGGGGATCACTGAATGGGCTTGGCGTGCCGGCCCGGTTGGGCTATCCAGGACGGGTAGGACCCGTAGCTCAGCTGGATAGAGCGCTGCCCTCCGAAGGCAGAGGCCGAACGTTCGAATCGTTTCGGGTCCGCCAATTCCTCACCGTGGCTCGGTCACCGCAAGGTAATCTACCCTGCCCACCGTCCCCGTCGAGATCACATACCGGTCGGTGTCGGCTGCCGTCGTCCCGGCAAACGTCAGGCTGGCGGTGACCCCCCCGGTCCCGGCCAGGTCCGCATGGATGGTTCGCCCAGTGTAGCCGGCTGCCCCATCCGCATCGGCCCAGACGAAGCTGGAAATGCCGGCGTGGAACCCGAATAGCGTCATCATGTCGCCGGGGTGGAAGCCCTGGATGGTGTCCCAGGTGACGGCGCCGTGCGTGCCGTCGAGGAAGAAGGTGTCGTCCCCCGTGCCGCCCACGACGAAATTGGACCCCGGCCCGGCGTCCACGACGTTCCGGCCGCCCAGCACCTGGATGGCGCTGAAGCCCGAGAAGCTCTTGATGAAGGCGTCCGGCGTATGGGCTACGATCACTGCCGGGCCGGCGGTGTCCAGGATCAACTGGTCCTGCAAGTAGCTGACGGGTCCATGGTATTGCTCGCCCTCCACCGTGGTCTGCACGCCGTTGATCAGGGTCAGGAACTGTGCGCCGGGCAGTTGCATGAAGTGCTGCGCGACGCCGGCCGTGTCGGCGCTGGGCACAACGAGCACCGATGTCGTGCCATCCTGCGCCACACCGCCAGCCCCGTCGTTCAGCGTGACGCTGAAACTGGCCGTGTCCGCCGTGCTGGGCGTGAACACCAAGGCCTGCACGTCGGCCGTCAGGGCTGCCGTCGTGCCCTGCGCCGTGTACGTGCCCGTGACCGCGTCATAGAGGCCAAGCCCACCCTGCACGCTGCCAAGGCCCGGTGTCCCCTGGACCGTCATCGTCTCCACCTGCCCGACGTCGGAATCGGTCAGGAGCAGCCCGGCAAACGGCAAAGCGGCGAGAGTCGTCGTCGTGGACTGCCCGGCCACGCCCCCCGTGATCACCGGCACGGCGTCCAGGTTGGCCGCGACGACCTGCGTTGCGGCATTAGCACCTCCACCGGCGCCATCTTGGACCGCGACGGCCAACCCGGTCGTGACCTGGCCGCCGGCCACGATTTGATGCTCCGTCGGGACGAACAGCAGTCCCTGCAGCGCCGCCTGCACCAGTGCGGCCGAGCCTGCAAGCGTATAGATGCCAGCCACCGGATCATACGCGCCGCCGCCGAGGTTGGTCAGCGTGCCATTCCGCGCGTCGGACAGGGTGACGGTCACCGACTCGGTCTGGCCGGCGTCGGGATCAGCCAGCGCGAGCGCCGCGAAGGGTGCGATGGGCATGGTGTCCACGGTCGCCACGGCCGGCGAAATCCCGGTTAGGGTGGGCGGGGTGTCGGCGACCCGCGCCGTGGTGGTGGCCGCCGGGGACGGGGCGTAGCCGGTTGTCACCATTGCGGTGCTCGTCAGGACCGTGCCGACCGGCACGGCGCCGACCTGCGCCTTCATCTGGATCACGACCTCACTTCCGGCGCCCGCGTCCACCGGCCCGAACTGCAGGGTGATGTCCTGCCCGGAGATGCTCACCGCAGGCGCGGTCCCGGCCGCTCCGCCCTGCACGACCCGGATCGAGCCAGGCACCAGGGTCAGACCATCCCCCAAGTGATCGAGGATGCCGACCGCCGGGCTGGTTCCTTCCGGCAGGATGGCCGTGACCTCGAAGGTCACGACATGCCCGACCTGCGGCCTGGCGTTGAGCACGGCAATGCCCGCAGACGGCCCGACGATGGACGTGCTGGCCTGAACGGCCGCTAGTTGATTGGCCGGGCTGCCGCCTGGCAGCGATGCCGCATCCACCTCGGCGAAGGACGCCAGCACGGCGCCGGCAGCCGCGGCGGCCTGGGCCTGGAAGGTCAGCGTCAACGCCTCCCCGGCGTCCAGCTCCGACAGACCGATCGCCAGGCCGCCCGATGCCGTCACGCCGACCGTCGCACCCGCGCGCGACCCGGATACGCTCGCCGTTCCCGGCGCAATCACCAAGCCCAGGGCGAGGTTCTCCAGGACCTGCACCGCGTAGGCCGAGGCGGCCCCAGGCGCATCGGTGAGCTGCAGCGTGTAGGATCCGGACTGCCCGGACTGCAGGCTGGCCGGACCCGTCAGCGCCATCGACAACGCAGGCGATAGGACCGGAACCTGGGCGCTGGCAGCCGTCGCCACCCGGCCTCCGGTCCCGTCCGCGGCGCTGACCACCGCCTGCACCGCCCCGCCGGACCCGCCGGTCGCCCGTGCGACGATGTCGATCCCGACCGTGCCGGCTGATCCCGCCGTGTAGTTGCCGAGGTCGAACCCCGACGCCGATGCCTGTCCCGCTGCTAGCCCCGCCGTCCCCGGGGTCACGTCCGTGATGGTCGCAGACACCAGGGCCAGGCCGTCCGGCAGCACCGGGTCGATCCGCAACGCCTGGCTGCTGCCGGACGGCAGGGTGACCGCCGCGTGGAGCGTCACGGTCTGCCCCACCGCCAGCGGGCCACCCGGCGATGCGGCGTCCGTCCTGGTCTGCGTGAGCGCAACCGTTGGCGCCATCGTCGCCACCACCGTCGTCGCCGTGATGGCGGTGGTGGCCAGGTTGACGCCGCCAGAGCTGCCCGCGAAGGCCACGACTTGCGCGGTGCTCGCCAGCATGGTCCGTGACGCCGGCACCCCGCTGGTCGCCAGCAGGGTGAATGCCACCAGCGCGACATTGCTGCCGGAGGTTGCGTCATAGCCGAGCAGCGGCGCCCCGGGATCGAGCGCCAGGCCGCCCGCTGGATCGAACAGGTCGCCGGAGGTCGCCAGGACGATGCCCGCGCCGGTCGTAACCACGAGGCTTGGGCCGCCGGTTGGCACGACGAAGCCGGCCGGCGGCGTGTCGCGCAGCACGATGCCGTAGGCCAGCACGCCGGCCGTCACGTTCTGCACCGCGATGACGAAGGTGACGAGGTCGCCCGCCGCCACGTTCGCCAGCCGATCGGAGAACGGGTCGGCAGCCAGCGCCGCGCTGGTCACGGGGCCGCTGAACTGGCCGAAGTCGGTGCTGAAGGCGACCGGGCTGCCCGAGCCGTTGCCGACTGCGAAGAAGCTGCTCTGCAGCCCCGTGTCATTCAGGCTGGCGGTTTGCAGCAGCAGTTGCGGAACCGGCGCAGTCAGGTCCGCCGACGCGGCGCTGCCGCTGACGCCGCCGAACGAGTTCTCTTCCACCGATGTCGCTTGCACCGTCGATGCCCCGGCGGGCAGGGCCGCGGTGTACAGCACGTCGATGACCGCCGGGGCGGCGCCGGCTGTGGGGGCGACGTTGCCGAAGTCGAGTTCCAACGCCGGGCCGCCAACGCCGGGAACGACGCTGACCACCTGCGGCGCCAGCCCGGCCGTGCTGGCTGGACCCAGGGCGGCATGGCCGGACGCCAGCAGGACCGGCCCCCCCGCGCCATCCCAGGCCACCATGGCGGCCAGCCCGGGAATCACCGCCTGCACCTGCACCGCCTGCGCCGTGCCGAGCGGCATCGCCAGCCGCAGCCGGTAGGTCACGCTGTCTCCCGGCAGGACGGCCGCCGCGCCCACGACCCCGTTGACGGCATAGACCTCGACCGTCAACTGGCTGCTCGGCAGCACCAGCCTTGCGCTCGCGGGGTCGCTGGTCACCGCCTGGCCGGCCTGGGTGGCGGAGAACTCGGCGGCGTTGTCCAGCGGGTCGCCTTGGCCGACGAGGCGGCTGAGCAGCGGCTGCGTGGTCGTCGCATAAGCGGCGCCGATGATGCTGTGCAGCACGACCTGCACCACCGCCCCGTCCGGCAGCGTCCCCGTCAGTCCCGCCGCCTGCAGCGCGGCGGACAGGTTCAGCCCCACGGTGGTCACGCCGCTGCCGGCATCCCGCCGTTCCGTGGGGGTGACGGCGCCGCTGAACAGCGTCACGCCGCCGGAGCTGATGATCACGTCCGGCGGGCGTGCCGGGTCCAATTCCTGGCCGTCACCCAGCAGGTCGCGCAGTTGCAGGCCGTCCACCATGCCCGCGATGCCGCCGGTGACGGTCCAGTCCAGCGTTCCGCCCGGTGCGGGCAGGGCGGCGTGCGCGCTGGTCTGCGCGGTGACGGCGGCATGGAGCATTTTGCACTCGTGAAGTTTTCTACTGCCGCCAGCTTGCCCGGTTGGTGTTGCTACAAGCCTAATGCGATGATGCCCGCCTTCGCACCTGAGGTCCGCCCATGTCCGCCACGCCCACCACGAACCGCCGCATCGTCCTGGCCAGCCGTCCCCCCGCCACCCCGGACCCGGGCAACTTCCGGCTGGAGGAGGCCCCAGTGCCCACCGCCGCCCCGGGCGAGGTGCTGCTCCGCACCCTCTGGCTGTCGCTCGACCCCTACATGCGCGGGCGGATGAGCGATGCGCCGTCCTACTCCCCCCCGGTCGGCATCGGCGAGGTCATGACCGGCGGCGCCGTCAGCGAGGTCGTGCAGTCGCATGCCGAGGGGTTCAGCCCCGGCGACCTGGTGATGGGCTCCACCGGCTGGCAGGAGTACGCCACGGCCAAGCCCGCCGCCCTGCGCCATGTGCCGCGCGGCCCGGCCCCGCCGTCCACCGCATTGGGCGTGCTGGGGATGCCCGGCATGACCGCCTATTGCGGGATGCTCAACATCGGCCAGCCCAAGCCCGGCGAGACCGTCGTGGTCGCCGCCGCCAGCGGACCCGTGGGCTCGCTGGTGGGCCAGATCGCCAAGCTGCACGGCGCGCGGGCGGTGGGCATCGCCGGCGGGCCGGAGAAGTGCGCCTTCGTGCGCGAACTCGGCTTCGACGCCTGCCTGGACCACCGCGCGCCGGACCTGGCGGACCAACTGGCGGACGCCTGTCCCAAGGGCATCGACGTTTACTTCGAGAACGTCGGCGGCAAGGTCTGGGACGCCGTGCTGCCGCGCCTCAACCCGTTCGCCCGCGTGCCGGTGTGCGGGCTGATCGCCAACTACAACCTGGGCGCGGCCCCGCCGGGACCGGACCGCACCGCCGCCCTGATGCGCGCCGTGCTGACCAAGCGGCTGCTGCTGCGCGGCTTCATCGTCTGGGACTTCGCGGCGCAGCAGGATGACTTCCTGCAGACTGTCGGGACCTGGGTGGCGGAGGGCAAGGTGCGCTACCGCGAGGACGTGGTGGAGGGCCTGGAAGCCGCGCCGGCCGCGTTCATCGGCATGCTGGGCGGCGCCAACTTCGGCAAGCTGGTGGTGCGGGTGGCGGCGTAGGCTCCTGGGCTGCCCGCGCTGCGACGCGGCTGGGCTGGCTATCCCATGCGGGATGTGCAGGTGCCGGACGCGTCGCCCTTGGCGCCACCGACTGTCTGGACCGTCGTCACCACAAGCTGACGGCCCTATGCGCCCGTTCCCGCCTGGGTGAGCAGGATGCCGGCGATCACCAGCGCCGCACCGAGCCAGAACACCGGCCGCACCTCCTCGCCGAACGCCAGCATCGCCGCCAGCGGGACGATCACGATGCCCAAGGCCGACCAGGGGTAAGCCTGGCTGAGCGGCACCCGCGCCAATATCCAGACCCATAGCAGGGTGGCGGCGCCATACAGCGCCACGGCCGCCCACATGGCCGGCGTCGCGACCAGAACGGGGATCAGGCGTCCGGCTGGCAGGCCCACCACCGCCCGTGCCGCCTGCTTGAACAGCACCTGCCCGCCCGCGAGCACCACCGTGAACAGGACCAGCCATGGGGTGTTTGCCGTGAACATTCCGGGCAGGGCCTATGATGTTGCACGGCGTTGTTGGGCTGGGCGGCCGGGGAAGTCAAAACCAGGTTGCGGCGAACCGGAGCACGACGGAATGTTGCAAACCCAGCATCGCCGAAGGACCGACGCCATGTGGCAACCTGCCTCCTCCTACCCCGACCCCGCCGTCCAGCCCCTGCACCCCAGCTTCGACCGCTATCACCTCCGCCTCGCCGCAGTGGAGCGGCTGGCAACCGGGTTGCGCTGGGCCGAGGGGCCGGTCTGGTTCGGCGACGCCCGGCACCTGCTGGTCAGCGACATCCCGAACGACCGCATCGTGAAGTGGGACGAGGCGACCGGCCTGCTGTCCGACTTCCGCCGCCCGTCCGGTCACGCCAACGGCAACACCCGGGACCGCCAGGGCCGCCTGGTGACCTGCGAGCACGGCAACCGCCGGGTGACGCGCACCGAGCATGACGGCACGGTGACGGTGCTGATCGACCGCTTCGAGGGCCGGCGGCTGAACAGCCCCAACGATGTCGTCGTCAGCCGGGACGGCGCGGTGTGGTTCACCGATCCCGCGTTCGGGCTACTGTCCGACTACGAGGGCGAGCGGGCGGAGCAGGAGTTGCCGCTGAACCTTTACCGCTGGGACGCCGTGACGGGCCGGGCAGCGGTGATGGACGGGGAGATCGTGGCGCCGAACGGCCTGGCGTTCTCCCCGGACGAGCGGGTGCTGTATGTCGTGGAGTGCCGGTCGGTCCCGCGGCGCATCCTGGCCTACGACGTGGTGGACGGCGTGCGGCTGGCGCGGCGGCGGGTGCTGATCGACGCCGGGGCGGGCACGCCGGACGGCTTCCGGGTGGACGAGGACGGCAACCTGTGGTGCGGCTGGGGCATGGGCACGCCGGAGCTGGACGGCGTGCGGGTGTTCAACCCGGCGGGCGAGCCGATCGGCCACATCCACCTGCCGGAACGCTGCGCCAACGTCTGCTTCGGCGGCCGCAAGCGGAACCGGCTGTTCATGGCGGCGAGCCAGTCGATTTACTCGTTGCACGTGAACACGCGCGGGATGGGATACGCTTCTTCTCCCCCTTCTCCCTCCGGGAACGGGCCGGGGTGAGCGGCAAGCGCCTAATCTGCCCGCTTGAGGACGAGACCCGCCGCCAAACAGGCCGAAGTCGGCGCTTGCGGCCTCCCTCACCCCGGCCCTGTCCCGGAGGGAGCATCCGGGTCACGCCATGGGCGATCACCCGTCCCGCAGGCTGCGGGCGGCCAGGGCGACGCAGGCCTCGAACACGTCCAGTGCATCGAACGGGCGGTCCTGGCCGTCCGCGGGCAGCACCATCGGGTAGCCGCCGCCCTGCAACACCGCGCCGGGGATCATCAGGTTGTCGGGCAGGCCGAAGCCCTCGACGGCCAGGCCCGGCATGGGGTCGGGCACGGCCAGCACATGCCGCCGGCTGCGCTCGGCAAACAAGGCGGCGGTGTTGGAATAGCCGAACACCGGCCGCCCGCGTCCCAGGAACCAGCCGACCTCGATCAGCGTGCCGCTGTCGGCCGACGGGCCGCGAAACGGCGTCAGGTTGGCGATCACCATGGCGCAGCCCTCCATCATGGCGATGTCCTTGCGGTAGATCGCCGCCCAAGCCTCCGCGTCAGGCAGCGCGTGCAGCCCGGCGATGTCCTCGTTCGCCGGCGCCAGCCCTTGGATGCCGTGCCGGGCGCAGATGTCCAGCTTGCGCCGGGCATGGGCCAGCGCGTCGGGCAGGAACACGTCGGGGCCGGCGAGGTAGGCCGTGCCGGGGCCGGGAGGCACGCCGGGGGTCAGCAGAACGCCGCCGCGTCGAACCCGTCCGGCAGCACGCCGCGGGGCCGGATCATGTCGTAGGGCGGCACGGCCAGGTAGCGCCCGCTGCCGGGTTCGGCCTGGACCACGCCGTCGCGCATCACCACCGCGCCGCGCCGCAGGGTCGCCACCGGCCAGCCCGTGACCTCCATGCCTTCATAGGGCGTGTAGTCGATGACGTGCTGCATCAGCGCGTTGGTCAGCCGGGTGCGGCGCTCGGGGTCCCACAGTACCAGGTCGGCGTCGGCGCCCGGCGCGATGCGGCCCTTGGCGTGCAGGCCGAACAGCCGCGCGGGCTGGCCGGCGGTGAGGCGCACGAAGTCGGAGGCGGTGATGCGGCCGGTGGCCACCCCCTCGCTCCACAGCAGCGGCAGGCGGGCGGCCAGGCCCGGCACGCCGTTCGGGATGTTGGTGAACGGCGCGTCCGGTCCGGCCGCCTGCTTGCCGCGCGGCCCGGCGTAGTTCCAGCCGCTGTGGTCGGAGCTGACCACCTCCAGCGTGCGGGCGCGCACCGCCTGCCACAGCCCGGCTGCGGCGGCAGCATCGCGCGGGGCCGGGCTGCACATGAACTTGGCGCCCTCGAAACCCGGGCGGTCCATATCGGCGGCGCCCAGCACGAAGTACTGCGGGCAGGTCTCGCCCCAGACCCGGACGCCGCGGGCCTGCGCGCGGGCGATCTCCTCGGCCGCCTCGGGGCAGGACACATGGAACACCTCGATCGGCGTATCGACCAGCTCGGCGAGGGCGATGGCACGGTGCGTCGCCTCGCGCTCCACGATTGGTGGGCGGGACCAGGCGTGGTACTTCGGCGCCGTCCGGCCCGCCGCCAGCAGCGCCGCCGAGCGCCAGGCGATGGCGTCGTAGTTCTCGCAATGCACCGTCACCAGGCAGCCCAGCCGCCGCGCCGCCGACAGCACGGCCAGGTATTGCCGGTCATCCAGCCGCAGCGGGTCATAGGTGAGGAAAACCTTGAGGCTGCGCACCCCGCCCGCGACCACCTGCGGCAGCTCGTCGTGGATGACCGCCTCGGTCGGGTCGGTGATGATCTGGTGGAACGCATAATCGACCATCGCGCCCGCCGCCGCCCGGCGATGGTACTCCGCCAGCGGCCCGAGCACCCCCCCGCCCTTGAACTGGGTGGAGAAGCTGACGACGCTCGTCGTGCCGCCGGCCAGGGCGGCCGTGCTGCCGGTGGTGAACGTCTCCTCGTCCGCGCCGCCGCCCTGCTGCAGTTGCTCGATGTGGCAGTGGCTGTCCACGCCGCCCGGCAGCACCAGCAGGCCGGTGGCGTCCAGCACGGATGTGCCAGGAGCGGCGCCGCCGTCCAGCCGCTCCGCCAACGCCGCGATGCGCCCGCCCCGCACGCCCACGTCGGCGCGGAACTGGTCGCTCTCGGTCACGACGGTGCCGCCGCGGATGATCAGGTCGTAATCGGGCATAGGTCCTCCAGCGGCAAGGCTGGCGGCATGGGCGTTGCTTGGCAAGCCGCGAACGGTGAGGACCCGAGGCGATGATGCTGACGCTGGATGACCTGAACGCCATGCCCGCGCCGGACTTCGCCGCAGCGCTGGACGGCGTGTTCGAGGATGCGCCCTGGGTCGCCCGCCAGGCCGCCGCAGCCCGGCCCTTCGCCACCGTTGCGGCGCTGCACGCGGCGATGCTGGACGCCGTGCGCGCCGCGCCGCGCGAACAGGCCGCCGCCTTCCTGCGCGGCCATCCGGAGCTGTCGGGCGCCGCGTCGCTGGCGGGGACGATGGGCGGCGCCTCGACGGCCGAGCAGCGCGCCCTGGGCCTCGATCGGCCGGCGGACGACCTGGCCACCCTGAACGCCGCCTACCATGCACGCTTCGGCATCCCGTTCATCGTCTGCGTGCGCCGCCACACCCGGTCCTCGTTGATGGAGGAGTTCCGGCGCCGGCTGGACCTCGACCCGGAGGCCGAGCAGGCGACGGCGCTGCAGGAGATCGGCCACATCACCCGGCTGCGGCTGGTGGACCGGGTCACCGGCCCCGGCGTGCCGGTCGTCACGGGGTCGCTGACCACGCATGTGCTGGACACCGCGGTGGGCCGCCCGGCCGTGGGGGTCGGCGTGGAGCTGTTCGAGGTGGGGGACGGCCAGGCCGTGCCCCTGGCAACGGCGGTGACGGACGGGCAGGGCCGCACAGCCCAGCCCCTGCTGCACGGGGCGCCGCTGCGCATCGGCCAGTATGAGCTGCGCTTCAGGGTCGGCAGCCTGTTCGCCGGGCAGGTTCCGGGGCATCCGCCGTTCCTCGACATGATCCCGATCCGCTTCGGCATCGCCGAGCCCGAGGCGCACTATCACATCCCGTTGCTGGTCAGCCCCGGCGCCTACTCCACCTACCGCGGCAGCTAGGCTGGGCGATCCAGTGAACCTGCACCACCGGATGGTGCTGACGGCCAACACGAGAAGGAGCAGCGGAAGCACTTCGAAACCGCGGACTTCAGGGAGGGCATGAAGGCCATGACGGATTCCGGTGTTCCAGCGCGGCTAGCTTGCCGGCGCGTAGGCCCGCAAGAACGCGCACAGCGCCAAGACCGTCAGCCCGGCGTCGGTGGTCAGGATCGACTCGGCCGGGTTATGGCTGATCCCCCGCCAGCACCGGGTGAAGATCATCCCGACCGGGCACAGCCGGGCCATCATCATCGCGTCGTGGCCGGCGCCGCTGGCCAGGTGCAGCGGCGGAACGCCCAGGCCCTCGATGGCCGCCTGGAGCGCTGCTTGCAATCCCGGTGCGCAGGCGACGGCCGGGGCGTCGTGGATGGGATGCCACTGCACGGACACGCCCCGTTCGGACGCGACCTGCCGGATGGCGTGCTGGACCGCCGCGACCCCGCCCAGCCGCACCGCGTCCTCCCCGGCCCGGATGTCCACGGTGAACTCGACCTCGCCGGGGATGCTGTTGGGCGCCCCGGGCCGCACCAGCATCTGGCCCACCGTCGCCACCAGCCCGCGCTGGTTGGCCGCGACGTGCTCGACCGCCATCACCATGCCCGACGCCGCCACCAGCGCATCGTGTCGCATCGACATCGGCACCGTGCCGGCATGGCCCGCCGTGCCGTTCACCACCGCGCGCAGCCGAGTCGCGCCAGCGATGCCGGTGACGATGCCCAGCGGCAGGTCCTGCGCCTCCAGCACCGGGCCTTGCTCGATATGCGCCTCGACGTAGCCCAGCACCGGGCGGCCCACGCGCGACAGGCCGGGGATGCCGCCGGGGTCGCCGCCGAACGCGGTCAGGGCATCGCGCAGGCTGACCCCGTCCGCATCGGCCACCTCCAGGGCAGCCGGGTCAAAGCAGCCGGCGACGGCGCGGGACCCCGTCATCGTGACCGGGAACCGCACCCCTTCCTCGTCGCCGAACGCGATCACCTCCACCGCGAACGGGAGCGTCCTCCCCTGGTCGCGCAACTCGGCCAGGGCTGCCACCGCCGCCAGCACGCCGAACGCCCCGTCGTAGCGCCCGGCCTGCTGGACCGTGTCGATGTGCGAGCCCATCAGCAGCACCGGGCGCCCGTCCCCGTCCGGGTGCGTGCGGCCGACCACGTTGCCGATGGCGTCGATGCCGGTCCGCAACCCGGCGTCCCGCATCCAGGCCGCCACCTGCTCCGCCGCCGCCTTGTGCGCGGGCGTGAGGAACAGCCGCGTCAGCGATCCCGGCGTGGAAGTGCCCGGCGTGGAGGTGCCCGGCGTGGAGGTGAACGTCGCCAGGTGCGCGAGCCTGGCCATCAGGGGTTCGCCAAGCCGGAACGCCTCGTGGTCGAACCGGTCAGGCCGGGACGCGAGGGAGGCCCGCGTCACCCCTCCAGCGCGAAGCGGATGTCCTGCGCCCCCTGCCACAGCACCATCCGGCCCAATGCCGCCAGGTTCTCCAGACCGCCCGTGACGGTCATGAAGTGGTTGCCGGCGAGCTGGCCGAGCTTGCTGGCGAAGTTGACGCTGCCATAGGCCAGCAGGATCTCCGTCTCGCTGAGGCCGCCGGGATACAGCAGCACCTGGCCCGGCGCCGGGTAGGTCGTCGCGTTCTCATGCCGCAGCCCGAGGTCCAGCTCGCCCAGGGGAATCCAGCAGGCCTCGCCGCTCCAGCGGACGTGGATGATCTTTTCGGTGTACGGCATCAACTCGCGGAAGCGCGCGACGGTCTTGGGCGCGGCATCCTCGAACTGCGCCGTGAAGCGGTAAGGGCCGGCGTCGATCGTGATCATGGATGAGCAATTCCCTGGCGTGGCCAAACGGCTGCCTTGTCATTGCAGGCCCTACCCCTGCGGCCCTGGAGTGCCACGTTCCCAGGCTCTCCGCCAGGGCGATCACATGGAGCGTAAGGACGCTGCCTGCCTGTTCCCTCTCCCGCTTCGGGAGCGACCCCCTGCATCATGGCTGACGCGCCACGGTGGACGAAGATGGGGTGACGCGGACCAAGGCCGTCCCCGCATGATCCAGGATCGCTATTTTCATGGCAGGAAGTCGGCGCGGTCTCACACCCCCGCTTGCACCGCCACCTTCCGCTCGATGCTGTCCCAGATTGCTGCTGCCAGGTCGATCCCGTCGAAGCGGGCAACCTCCTGCAAGCCCGTCGGGGACGTGACGTTGATCTCCGTCAGGTAATCCCCGATCACGTCGATCCCCACGAAGATCAGGCCGTGGTCGCGCAGGTAAGGCCCGATGCGCCGGCAGATCTCCTGCTCCCGCTCCGTCAGCCCGCTCCGCTCGGGCCGGCCGCCGACGTGCATGTTGGACCGCGCCTCCCCCGCCGCCGGCACCCGGTTCACCGCTCCGGCCGCCTCGCCGTCCACCAGGATCACCCGCTTGTCGCCCCGGCGCACCGCGGCCTCGTAGCGCTGGATCATCAGCGGCTCGCGCGACCGGGCGAAGTGCATCTCCAGCAGGCTCGCCAGGTTCTCGTCGTCCTCGCGGATGCGGAACACCCCGGCGCCGCCATTGCCGAACAGCGGCTTCACGATGATGTCGCGGTGCTCGGCGCGGAAGGCGCGGATGGCTTCGGGGTCCCAGGTGATCAGCGTCGGCGGCATCAGGTCGGGGAAGTGCGTCACCAGCAGCTTCTCGGGGCTGTCGCGCACCCATTTCGGGTCGTTCACCACCAGCGTGCGGGGGTGGATGTGCTCCAGCATGTGGGTGGCGGTGATGTAGGCCATGTCGAACGGCGGGTCCTGCCGCATCAGCACGGTGTCCATGTCCGCCAGGTTCAGCGTGGTGACGGCATCGAAGCGGTAGTGGTCGCCGGGCACCCGCTGGACGTGGACGGGGCGGGCGCGGGCCATCAGGCGCTCGGTGCGGGCGCCGTCGGGGGTGTTCTTGCCCTCGTGCAGGCTCATCGAGCGCACGTCGTAGTGCCACAGTGCATGGCCGCGCCGCTGCGCCTCCAGCATGAGGGCGAAGGTGCTGTCGCCGTCGATGTTGACGGACTCCATGGGGTCCATCTGGACGGCGACCTTCAGCAGGCGGGACATGGCGGGCCTCGTGATGTGCTGCGGCGCTGTAGCAGAGGTTCAGCCCGCCGGCACGCCCTCGGGGACGCCCTTGGTGGTGGAATACTCGAAGTGCAGCGCCGTGTCCGGGTGCACGATGGGGTGGATGGCGTGGGCGGCCATCGCGCCCTCGCTGAAGCCTTGCAGGATCAGCTTGAGCTTGCCGGGGTAGGTGGCGACGTCGCCGATGGCGAACACGCCGGGGGTCGAGGTCTCGCAGGTGGCGGCGGTGACGTGGATATGGCTGCCGTGCTGGTCCAGGCCCCAGGCGGCGATGGGGCCGAGGTCCATGGACAGGCCGAAGAACGGCAGCAGGTGGGTGGCGGGCAGGCGCCGGGTCTCGCCGGCCATGGTGGCGACTTCCACCGCCTCCAGCGTGCCGCCGGCGCCGTGCAGGGCGTGGAGCTGGTAGGGAATCACCATCTCCACCTCGCCCCGGGCGGCGGCGGCGTCCAGTTGCGCGGCGGTCTCGGGGGCGGCGCGGAACTTGGGGCGGCGGTGGACGACATAGACCTTGGCCGCCACGTCCTTCAGCGACAGCGCCCAGTCCACGGCGGAGTCGCCGCCGCCTGCTATGACGACGTGCTTGTCCCGGAACTCCTCGCGCTTGCGGCAGGCGTAGCGGACGGCGCCGGTGGCCTCGAAGGCGTCCAGCCCGGCCAGCGGCGGGCGGTTGGGGCCGAACGCGCCCGCGCCGGCGGCCAGCACAACCGCCTTGCAATGCACCTCGTCCCCGGCGTCGGTGTGCAGGGTGAACGCGCCGGCCTGGCCGCGCAGGGCATCCACCCGGCGGCCCAGCAGCCGCGGCACGTCGAAGGGGGCAATCTGCCGTTCCAGGTTCTCGATCAGGTGGCCGGCGGGGATCGCGGGGTGGGCGGGGATGTCGTAGATCGGCTTCTCCGGGTACAGCGCGGTGCATTGCCCGCCGACCTCGGCGAGCGCGTCGATCAGGGTGGAGCGCAGCTTGAGCATCCCGCACTCGAAGGCGGCGAACAGCCCGACCGGGCCTGCGCCGATGATGGCCACGTCTGTTTGGATGGATACGTTCATAGGTGGGTAGGTAGCACCTACCGGGCGGGTATCAACCCATTGGCCCCACGGGCATCAACCCATTGGAAGCGCGGCCAGGAAAACCCATTTGAAGGCCGTGCTGAGGCTCCACCTGCCCGACCTGGCCGCGACCGAGGCGTTGGCCGCCCGCATCGCCGGCCAGCTCCGGCCCGGCGACGCCGTGTTGCTGCAAGGTCCCTTGGGCGCGGGAAAGAGCGCCCTGGCCCGTGCCCTCCTGCGCGTCCTGCTGGCCGACCCGGCGCTGGAAGTGCCCAGCCCCAGCTACACCCTGGTGCAGACCTACGACGCCCCGTGCGGCCCCGTGCACCACTTCGACCTGTGGCGCCTGGACGGCCCAGCGGCGGTGGCGGAGCTGGGCTGGGACGACGCCCGCGACGGCGTGGTGCTGGTGGAGTGGCCGGACCGCCTGGGCGCGCTGCAGCCGGACGACGCCTTGGGTATTGAGCTGTCGCACGGGGAAATGGATGCTCGGCAGGCGGCCCTGACGGGCTGGCCCGGACGGTTGGAGAGGCTGCGATGAACCTGCACACCATTCCGCCGCACGTTCCCTTCCTGGACGCTCTGGCCCGCTGGTGGCTGGACCGGCGCGGCGCCGACCCGCTGGCAGTGGCGGACGGGCTCATTCTGCTGCCCACCCGCCGCGCCGTCCGCGCACTGTCCGCGGCGTTCCTGGCGCAATCCGGCGGGCGTCCGATGCTGCTGCCCCGCATCGCCGCCCTGGGTGCGCTGGACGAGGCGCCGTTGACCCTGGCCGGCGCGCTGGACCTGCCGCCCGCCATCGAGCCGGCCCGCCGCCTGGCCGTCCTGACCCGGCTGGTGATGGCGGCCGGCGGCCAGACCGGAAACCCCACCACGGCCGACCGCGCCTGGCCGCTGGCGCAGGCGCTGGCCGACCTGCTGGACGAGGCGCACCGGGCGGAGGTCGATCTCGCCGAAATCCTGCCCGCCGCGGCCGACGCCGGCTATGCCGAGCATTGGAGCCGCACCATCCGCTTCCTGCAGATCGTCACGCACGCCTGGCCGGACTGGCTGTGGGACAACGGCCTGATCGACGCGGCGGAGCGCGGGGTGAAGCTGTTGGATGCGCAGACCGCGGCGTGGGCGCAGGAGGCGCCGGGCTTCCCCGTCGTCGTCGCTGGCACCACGGGCGGCATCAAGTCGGTGGCGCGTCTGATCCAGGTGGTCGCGCGCCTGCCGGACGGCGCGGTGATCCTGCCGGGGCTGGATCTAAGCATGTCGGAGGTGAACTGGGACGCGCTGGAGGAGGGCCACCCGCAAGCCGGGATGCGACGTCTGCTGACGGACCTGGGCGCGACGCGGGGCGACGTTGAGGACTGGCATGACCAGCAGGGTCCGGTGCCGCCCGGCCGGTGCGCGGCGTTGTGGCAGTCCTTGCTGCCGGCGACGGCGCTGGGCGACTGGCGCAGGCCGCTCAGCCCCGACATATCCGGCCTGACCCGGCTGGAGGCGGCAGAGCAGCAGGAGGAAGCGGTGGCCATCGCCCTTGTCCTGCGTGACGCCTTGCAGAAGCCGGATGCCCGCGCCGCCTTGGTGACGCCGGACCGGCAGCTTGCGGCGCGTGTGGCGGCGGAGCTGGGGCGCT
>JAABUQ010004856.1_pt1 | contig 22293 bp, 27 predicted proteins | sample 5560001 | NCBI WGS metagenome assembly JAABUQ01 (sample SAMN10711888, study PRJNA513371) | rock metagenome | isolation source: Antarctica rocks | place: Antarctica: Victoria Land, Finger Mt nord | collected 2015-12-18 | reverse complement strand
GCAGATGTGCAACTGCCCAGAGCCAGTGAGGACTCCTTTGGCTACGGTGTGGGAAGAAGAGAGAATCACGTCATATGCCCGCAAATCCAACTGTTCGATCGCCAGCGGCAACAAAGGTAGATATCTCCGAACGCCATTGCGGGCAAAGGGGAAGTGCTGGAGAAAAGTTGTGCCAATCTGGCGCTCAAATAAATAGCTCTGGGGATTGGTCGATTCAAAGTCGATTAGGGCATAAAGATCGGCATCAATGCGATTCAGGATTTCCCGCACCACGAGTTCTGAACCGCCAGTGGCTTTGGGAGTTAGCCACTCATGGACAAGCGCATATTTCAACAAGGGAGTAGGGGGGGGAAGAGAGCAGGGGGGCAGGGGGCAGGGGGCAGGGGGAGAGGAGGGGATGGGGTGGCACAATTGCTTAAATTGGTGTTGATTTTGATAAAAACCGGGTTAGGGCTAAACGAAGTAGAAGAGAGCAGGGGGGCAGGGGGCAGAGGGCAGGGGGCAGGGGGAGAGGAGGGGATGGGGTGGCACAATTGCTTAAATTGGTGTTGATTTTGATAAAAACCGGGTTAGGGCTAAACGAAGTATCGGAGATTGGGAGATTATGCGAATTTTAATTATGGGGGGCACTCGATTCATTGGTGTCTACCTAACACAGATGCTGGTGGAACAAGGACATGAGGTGGTGCTGTTTAACCGTGGTAATCGACCAGCGCCAACGCCAAGGGTGCGACAGATTCAGGGCGATCACACCCAGTCGTCTGAACTTAAGGAGAAGTTATCATCAGAACATTTTGACACCATTTTTGATAATAACGGGCGCGAACTAAATGACACCCAACCTTTAGCGGAAATTTTTCGAGACCGGGTACAGCATTTTGTCTATATGAGTTCAGCGGGGGTGTATCTGCCAACAGACCAGATGCCTCATGTAGAGGGAGACCCAGTCGATCCAAAAAGTCGCCACCGGGGTAAGTCTGAAACGGAGGCTTATCTGACTCAAATGGGTTTGCCTTGGACTGCCTTTCGCCCGACTTATATCTATGGCCCACAGAACTACAATGAGCTGGAGTCATGGTTTTTTGACCGAATTGTGCGTGATCGCCCGATTCCGATTCCCACTAATGGGTTACATATAACTCAGATGGGTCATGTTAAAGATTTAGCTAGGGCGATGTGCCAGGTTTTGGGGAAGACTCAGGCGATTGGGCAGATTTATAATGTGTCGGGCGATCGCTACGTCACTTTTGATGGGCTGGCTCGGGCTTGTGCCGTCGCCGCTGGCAAATCAGCCGATTCTGTAGAGATTGTCCATTACGACCCTAAGCGGTTTGACTTTGGCAAGCGCAAGGCTTTTCCCCTGAGAGTTCAGCACTTTTTTACCAGTGTGCATAAAGCCATGACTGAACTTGGCTGGCACCCAGAATATGACTTGCTCTCTGGGCTAAAAGACTCGTTCTGTAATGATTACCTGCCCTCTGGTCGAGACACAGCTGAGGTGGATTTCTCCGTGGATGACGAGATTTTTGGAGGCCATAGGTAAATGGCACCCGAAACCCAAGTCAGGATGACGGAAATCCAAAAGACGACGAGGCAGGGGAGGCGACTGCTCACTGGTAGGGGAGCAATCAGGAGGGCGACTGCGGCAATTTGACTGACAGTTTTCAGCTTGCCCCAGAAATTGGCTCCCACGATAGCTGTTTTACCGGTCAGACTAGGTGTGACGCGCCAGCCTGCTACACTCAATTCCCGTGCCAAAATCAAAAATACCCCCCAAGCTGGTACCTGTCCCAACTGAATCAGCGCTAGCAGGGGTGCCAGAACCAGCAACTTATCTACCAGGGGGTCAAGAAATTTACCTAGTTCGGTAACTTGGTTCAGTTTCCGGGCTAGGTAGCCATCTAGCCAATCTGTCAGAGCGGCAACGAGAAAGATTGCCAAACTGAAACAGCGAGTTTCAACTGTGGGGTTTTGCAAGCAATATAGCAGCACCGGCAACCCCAGTAGCCGGGATAATGTAATCCAGTTAGGCAGCGTCATAAAACGTAGTTGTTGGTTGTAAGGACGGACTCATGCAAGACCCATACAGCCCCCGCGCACCGCTCGAGGAATTGATTCACTCGGCTCCTTTTTTTGAGGGCTTGCCACAAAGCGCTGTGGAAAAAGCCATGACCCATATCGTTACCCGCAGCCACCCAGGCAATCAAGTGATTTTGCTAGAGAACGACTGGGGTAGTTCTGTCTACTTCATTTTGGAAGGTTGGGTGAAGATTCGCACCTACAATTTGGATGGCAAAGAGGTGACGCTAAATATATTAGGCAAGGGAGAAATATTTGGCGAAATGGCAGCCCTGAATGAGGCACCCCGCTCTACCGATGCGATCACCCTCACTCCTGTCACAACTGGCAATATGCCAGCATCTGATTTCGTCAAGTTAATTCAGACGGAACCTTTAGCGGGCATCCGGTTAGCTCAGTTAATGGCGCGACGCTTGCGGCAAGTGAATCAGCGATTGCGGCTACGGGAGTCCGACAGTATATCGCGAGTGGCAGACACGTTGCTATTTTTAGCCGAGGGACAGGGAAAACAGAGCCAGACGGGGATAGAAATTCCCAACTTACCACATCGGGAATTAAGTAGTCTTTGTGGGCTAGCACGGGAAACAGTGACACGGGTGCTGACAAAGCTGGAGAAGAAAGGGTTGATTAAACGCCATCAAGAATCTATTTGTATTCCCAACCGGCAAGCCCTCGAAAGCCAGATCAATTAATAGAAGAAGGTTTTATATGGCCGACCCCTCAGTTAATGAAAGCTCAGACGAGCGCGACAGTTTTTCCCCACCACAGGTGAGGGCTGATGCTCCTTTGAGGATGGTGGAGACGGCATTTTTAGCTAGTACTGCTAGCCTGCTGTGGTTGATTAATTACTACTTTCCCCTGGGACCAGTGTTGAAAATATTTTTCCCGGTGCCACTGGCTCTGGTCTACCTCCGTTGGGGCAACAGGGCTGCTTGGATGGCTACATTGGTTTCCACTTTGCTACTTTCAGTGCTAATGGGACCAACCCGCAGCATTATATTTGTCATGCCTTATGGTTTGATGGGAGTACTACTGGGAGTGACTTGGCAGCGCCGGTCTCCCTGGAGTGTCTCTATCAGCTTGGGGGCGTTGCTAGGGGCTTTGGGATTCTTTTTTAACCTTTGGCTACTGTGGGTATTGACGGGTGAAGATCTCTGGCTTTATACGATTACCCAAGTGACGGAGTTGCTGGAGTGGTTATTTGTCAAGCTGGGATGGCTAGCCGAACCCAGTATCTTGCTGATTCAAGCGTTCGGAATCGCGAGCGTGTTCGTTAGCAATGTGCTTTACTTGTTCCTGGTCCACCTAGCGGCTTGGTTACTGCTAGACCGCTTGGGCAACCCGATTTCCCGACCCCCCAACTGGGTCCAAGTCTTAATGGATTATGAGGGCTGAAGATGATTCGGGTTTATACCCAGTTAGAAAAGGGGCAGCAGTGGCTTTCGCGGTATTGGGGTTGTTTACCAGTATTCGCCTGTATTTTAGGTTTTACTGAAACTGGGTTGATTCCTGGGATTTCAGCTGCTGGTACCACCTCGGAGGCTCGTCAATTCACCGCACTCGCCGATGCCGAGTTTTTGTACCATGGCCCTGTGCCCAAGCCCCGGTATCCTCTGCCACCACTCCAGGCCGGGGCGTCCCCAGTACTGATTTCCCGTGCTGTTGTCGAGGCGCTCTCACTGCCAGTTTACCTGTTCAATGCTGGGCTGCGAGAGCCGCCGCCTGTGCCAATGATTGATTTGGGCGGAACTGCCGCCGGATGTTTGAGTCAAGGCGACGCTCTGGAACTGGCAACAGTAAAACGGTTGCTGGAACAAGGGTTGGCTTGGGGTGAACGACTGGCAGCAAGCATGACCAAAGGGTATCTGATTTTAGGTGAGTGCGTCGTGGGAGGAACCACAACGGCACTGGCAGTTTTGACTGGTTTGGGCATTGCCGCCGATGGAAAAGTCAGCAGTAGCCATCCAGTATGTAATCACGCTCAGAAATGGGCAATAGTCCAAGCTGGTCTACAACGTGCCGGACTGAAAAACTTTACAAATTCCTCTTACCCCCTCACCCCCTCCCCCCCTCCCCACACCCTCGATCCACTACATCTGGTGGCTGCAGTAGGCGACCCGATGCAAGTCGCAGTAGCTGGGATGGCGATCGCTGCTAGCCGCACTTGTGGCGTCATGCTGGCCGGTGGGACTCAAATGCTGGCAGTTTATGCTTTGATCCAAGCGATCACGAGAAATTATGGCTTGCTTTGGCAACCGGAACAAATTGTGGTCGGAACGACTCGCTGGGTAGCAGAAGACCCTACTGGTCATACGGTTGAATTAGCCCAGATGGTCACAAAAGTTCCCCTTCTTGCCACCCAGTTGAGTTTTGCCACCTCTCGGTACGCCCAACTCCGAGCCTATGAGCAGGGTTATGTTAAGGAAGGTATGGGAGCTGGAGGTTGCTGCGTTGCGGCTCATCTAACCCAAGGGTGGGATCAATCCCAACTCCTCCAGGCGGTTGAAGGTTTGGTAGAGCGCTATTCAGGTATTAGCGATTGCTAGTTACTACTGAATTCTGCGTGCAAGTAACTGTTCTTCCAAGGCAGCAATCCGATTGTAGGCTGCGGTCAATTGCGCCGTCAGCCGTTGAATTTGAATTTCTGGTGTCAACTCCTTCTCACCACTTTGACGATTCGCATCCAGACAGGTGCCATCTGCCAGGACGTCCTTGTGTTCCATTGCCGATCTTGAACTGCTGTAGCCTTGAGCCTGGTAGCGCCCAAAACTCTTATTCCCCATACCATCGGTTCCCTGGATTGGAGTTAACCGGCACTCTGACAAAGCGTCAGACATTTTACCACTAAGCTGATCGATAGCCTGGTATAGCCCGTCCACTTTTTGGCTCAAAGTGATCACTTGCTTTTGTAGTGGCTCCATCTAATACCTTCGTAGACCGCTGTGATTTCCTCTTCAATGCTAGGAAACAATCTGACAAAGTTGACTCTAGTTATGATTATTTAACTATCATTTAACTTTTAAGTGTATCGCTTTCAGAGCGATACATTAATTCTTAGTTTTTTCGGTATCCTTAAGGGAGGTCTAGATGCATCGACGGTCTTTTTTGCTAGGTACGGGGACACTGGTGGCTCAGCTAGTCGCTGGATGTGGGAGTCCTCAAGAGGCGGTGCTGCGCGTCCAGTTGTTGAACGGTTCTATTCCCACTCAGCTGGTCAATGAATTTCGCCACAGCCTTCCTCAACCAGTAAAGCTAAATTTTGTGCCAGATGAGCAGTTAAAGGATTTGTATACCCGATTGCAATCCTGGCAGCAGCAAACGGAGGAGGCGGATAATGGGCAATGGCGACTCCCCCTCCCCTCCTGGATTAAGCTCCCCTGGATCAGATCCCAGCCAGAATCAGCAACAGACTTGGTAACACTGGGAGATTACTGGTTAGCAGCGGCAATTAGGCAGGGACTGATTCAACCAATTGAACCAGCAAAACTGCATCAGTGGCAAAATCTTCCCAGCCGGTGGCAGCAACTGGTGAGGCGGAATGACAAAGGTGACTTGGACCCCCAAGGAAAAGTTTGGGCGGCACCCTACAACTGGGGAACCACCGTCATTGCTTATAACCGTGACAAATTTAAGTCCTTAGGGTGGCAACCCAGAGATTGGAGTGACCTTTGGCGAACCGAAGTGCGCGATCGCGTTTCTCTACTTGACCAACCACGAGAAGTCATTGGCCTAACGTTAAAGAAACTGGGTCAATCCTACAACACTGAGCATCTAGAAAAGGTTCGAGACTTAGAAAAGGAACTGATTGCCCTTAACCAACAGGTCAAGTTCTACAGCTCCGATACTTATTTGCAACCCCTGATCCTGGGAGATACATGGTTAGCAGTGGGTTGGTCAACCGATGTGTTGCCAGCGATCCAGCGGTATCAGCAAATTGCGGCTGTCATCCCCCAATCTGGAACCGCCCTATGGGCAAACCTTTGGGTGCGCCCACAAGGTATTGGTTCTAGTAGGTCTCTGAGCGAGAAGTGGATTGATTTTTGCTGGCAACCAGAAGTTGCCCAGCGAATTTCGCGCTTTGGCAAAGCCACCTCGCCGATTCCAGTGACGCTTGACCCAGCCGACATCCAAACAGGAGCGCGAAGCGTGCTACTGAGCGAACCTCAAATTTTCCAGCGCAGTGAATTTCTCCAACCCCTACCCGCCGCCACGCTCAACCAGTACCAGTCTCTGTGGCAGGCTATCCGCCAACCCAGGCAGTAACAAATGAAATATACTGCTACCCTGAAAAAAAACCTCCGCTACTTTCTCATTGCCACTTTATCAACTTGGGCTGTACTTACTATCGGTTATTTAACCCCGACAAAATGGAATTACGATTCAAAGCAAGATTGTGCTTTTAATATATATATTTCTAACGGCGGCATCCATACCGATATTATTGTTCCCGTAAAAACAGCAGTGTTTGATTGGCAAGACCATATATCCCTTAAGGGAGTTGGTAGTGATGCAGTTACAGATTACAACTATTTGAGTTTTGGCTGGGGAGATAAAAACTTCTTTATTAAAATTCGTACCTGGACAGATTTTAAACTTTCTACTGCTCTCAAAACCCTATTTTTCCCAAGAAATTCTTCCGTCATGCATGTAAAAGGATATAGAATTTTACCCTCTCCGAATGACATTAAAATTAAATGTGTTCGGATTGGCAAGAGAGATTACTTGAAGTTAATGGAGTTTATCAATAATTCTTTCCAAACGAATGAAAGTGGTAATAAAATTCGAGTTGCTAATGGCTACTATTCCTATGATAGCTTTTATGCAGCCAAGGGAAGTTACTCAATCTTGAGAACTTGTAATTCTTGGACAGCAGAAGGTTTGAGATTAGCAAATATCAACACCCCGATCTGGGCAGGACTTTCCTCTGCTGTCATGCTCCAGTTGCGGAGTGATTGTACATGTTATGAATCAAATTGAACCTCGTAAACTTCCCTTGCCTGTAGCCTGCAGTTCGATACTGCATAGGCGTGGAGTTGTACTGAAGTTACAGGTATAGGCTGCCAAAAGTTCTTTTTGAGGATCGTCGAAAACCCTAACGTTGTAGCCGTAGCTCCGTGCTACAGTGCCGAAGTGGTTGACGAATTCGTAACGCTGTATATAGTCGAGTGAACTCCAGCTTTGCGGATTGACTAAGAGATCAATTCGTCCAGGGGTAGTGTCGTTACCTGGGTAAGCCAACCAGTTATCAAGCGTATCACCCCCGAATTGCTCTTTTGCCCACCAGAGGCCGGGAGTCGTCACTGCGCTTTGTTTTATCGATGGGGTTTGTGCGGATAATGGTTGGGTCAGTAAAAGGGAAACAACACTGAAACTGATACCCAGTCGTAGTAGCGGCGATTGCATTGTCTTGCTTTCAATCGTCAGTGAGACTGTCTATGCTGATTCTCTGGAGCTGCTAACTTCTAGCGCCTTAGCGCCTTACTGTTACTACGCCAAAGACTGAAAAATACAATGGCAGAGACAATGGCTCCAAGGTTCAATTTTAGTGCCTTTTCAAATAGGTTCAGGCGCGTGTTCGATAGCCGTGCTTGAATCTCAGCTTTCGATCTCTTCTCAGCTTGGTCGAGGTTTGCTATCAGTTGACTTTTTGCTTGTTGAGGATTGTTAATCTGTGGCACAGGGCCTTGAGGATTAAGCCGAGCTAAAAGCTGCGCGATATCTTGGGCTGTCGTCGCCCTGCTTAGTAAGTCTCTCACCTGCTGCAGCTGAGCTGTGCGTTGGTTGTTGAGGCCAACAGATTGCTGCTGGTTTTTCTGATCAATCCGCAAGGCAGAAGTAATGCCTAAAGGCACCAGCAACAGATACAGTATCGCCACTACCAGACAAATCTTGGACAATAGCTTAAAAATCCCAAGGTTTGTCTCTGAGGAAAATACCAGTATGACCCCGATCAAGGGTACAGGCACGCGCTCAACTAAATTTCCTACCACTCCAAATTCCCACCCAGGATCTGTAAAGTTCGGTGGGAAAAAAGTATCAATGATATCAAGGAAGGCTAAAACTAGTAGACCATAGCCTGCTATACGAAAAAGAGAACTGAACCACCATTCTTTGTTGTTTGATTGAGTCACGGAGGCGACACCTTGTTACAAAACGAGTAACATGAGCTGGATTCAAGGTTTCGGGAAGTGGGGAAGCCACCACTTGTACCAGGAGAACCAGGCGGTTTCTAGGATGTGGTAGCTAGACTCTGGTAAGGACTGATTTAAGGGTATAGAAAAATGAGTCCATAAGCAACGCTGATCGCGTAGCTCTTTCTGACCGAACAACCAAGGCAGTAGACGATTGAGCCCCGTGTCGTAACGAATCCGATTGGCGCTAAATTGTTCCGTGGTGAATGTACTGCCGCCCTGTGAGTTAATACAGGCATCTAGGTACGCTCGCTTCTGGTAGACAAACAGGCCATAGAAACCTACTCCCTGCCGACGATCTAAAACTACTGTAGGTTGAGCCAGCATGACCTGAATCGGTGTATTTTCTTTGATGAACCGCTTGACATCCCCATAAGTCCCCACCTCATAGCGCATCTCAATATCCAGAGGCAGACCATGCTGAAGATAGCGATACTGCCTTCCAGGTAATGCTAACTTACCGTAGGGGGGTAGGTCCAAAGTTTGACTTTTCGAGGGGTGACTTTCCACTAGCTGCCATTGTGGTAAGGGCACGACGACCGGAAACGCGAAAGGGGTAACCGTTCGCTTGCCAACGGAGGGGGCTAGAACTAGCCTCACAAAAACGAACAGAACATTGGCAAAGGTGAGCGCTAGCAACGGCACTCGTAGCTGTTTCCAGCTCACGACTCAGATGCCTCCATCGGCTCGTGGTTGTCAGGGGCGCCTTTCTGGCTGATAAAATAGCAGAATCCCCCAAAAACTAGGCTGGAAATCAGAATAAATATTTGGGAGCCAGGCCCCAAATGCCAATAGTCAAAAGCTGTGCGATTCGAGTACGCGACTAGGATAGCCATCAGGGCGACCCGCACTGCATTGACCGCAAAGCCGATTAAGACAGCGACTAAAGGTACTAAAATTTTTTTGGCTACGTCAGTGGGGAACATCACTAAAAACAGCGCTGCTAATTGCAACAGCCGGACCATGCTCTCCATCCCAGCACACCCTGGATCGACTTCTATAGCTCCTGTAGGGAGGACTATGTTGACTCCGTGGCGAAAAACTTCAAACCCTAATTGAGACAGGATAAAGGTAGCACACTGAGCCGTGAACTTGGAGATGTCAACTAAGTATACTAGTAACCCTACTGGCAGATCAAAAGCCAAGACAATTGTTAGTTCCTTCCAATACTGGTGTAATCCCTTCACCCCAGAAGCGAGCAGTGCCAGACCTAGCGCTGCTAGGAAGAATGAAAGATCGTAAATCGAGTCAGGACTGGTCATTAACAAGCTCCTGACCAGCACAAAAGCCAGAAGTGATAGACCCAGTAAGCTAGAGAAGATATCACTTTCTAGTTCTAAGGTGTGACGCTTTTCTCTTAATAGGGAGAATACAGCGACCCAATAAAGTCCAACAACAATTTTTTGGCTAACGTCTTGGTTAAGTTTCCAAGTCAAGCTCAGCTGAATCGCAATTAAGCCGCCAGCGATCGCCAATAACCAAAACTGCGTTTTTTGTTGTCCTATTCCCATAGTCGGCGACCGGCTGACCCATTGAGCCGCTGATGGGCATCAGCAAGCAGGGTGGGGATGTTTAGCTGTTCAGGGCAACGGGGTAGGCAGTCACCGCACTGGCTGCAGCGGTTACCTTTAACACCAGGGAACCAATGTCCGGCGTTTTCAAACATCTGGTAGCGGTACTTACTATACTCGTTCATATTGTAGGCAACAGCCAAATTGCGTAGTCGCAAGACCTCCGGAATCTGGATGTTCTCTGGGCAGGGTAAGCAGGCATAGCACTGGCTGCAGCGGTCTGCTCCCAAAGCCACGTCCGCCTGAGTCTCTAAACGCTGCAATACTTCAACTTCTAGCGGTGTCAGGGAATCGTCCTGGTCAGCAACACTCAACGTTCCGCCGGAGGCAGCTCCTTGGCTCTCGTTGAGCAAGCTCAAAGGTACGGTCAGTTCATCTGGATTTGCCGGTCCCACGCTGAGGGTAGTAATCCGAGGGTCGCTAAGTAAAAACCGATAGTTTAATTCTAGCGGTGAGAAGGGATAACACAGGTCTTTGAGGGTTGATGGTGGCGTGTAGAGGCGTCCTCCCTTATCAGCGGGGGAAATAATGAAAACTCCCAGATCTTTTTCCTGAGCCATCTGAATTGCCAGTGCCTGGCGTTGGAAGAAGTAGTAGTAGTGTAGGTTGACAAATTCAAATAGGTCGGTGTTAATGGCTGCCAGAATGACTTCTAGTGGTCCATGGGTGGAGAAGCCAACATGTCGCACCCGACCATCAGCAACGGCTGCCTGCACTGCTTGCATACAGCCGTCAACGCGCTGTACCCAGTCCAAATGTTCCCAGGTATTGAGGCCATGAATCGCCAGGCAATCCAGATAGTCTAAACCCAATCGCTCTAGCGATTCATCAATGTAGCGGCGCATGGTGTCGGCATCAGCTACTGGTGGGATTTTGCTGGTGATCTGAAGTTGGGAGCGCGGCACTGGCAACCCAGCTCTGAGAGCGGCACCGAGATACTGCTCACTTTTGCCGTAACCTCTAGCAGTTTCCAGATGATTAATCCCTAATGCCACTGCCTGTTGGATTGTCTGTTGGGCATTATCCTCAGAAACCAGGTAGCGCATGGTTCCTAAGGAAAATACTGAAAGTTGTAGATTTGTTTTCCCGAAACGACGGTAACGCATGTATCAATTTAAAATTAGCGACTTTAGACTTTCGATTTAGTCAAAATTCAAAATAACTAGGCTTCGCCACTACCCAAGCCCCCGCGCTCGATCAAGTCTTCCGGTCGGAGATTGGCGAGAAATTCTCGGAAGGCTCGCTGTTCGGCCTCATCGGCATCTCGATCGACGGGAATGGAGGCATCGGCAATAACTTCTTCCATCACCCAAATCGGGGTGTTGGTGCGGAGGGCAATGGCGATCGCATCGCTGGGGCGGGCATCAATCTCTTTTTTGACTTCACCCTGGCGGACACTCAAAATCGCATAAAATGTCTGATCCTGGATTGAATGAATGATGACGCGCTCCAGGGTCATGCCCCACGCAACTAAGATATTGACGAGCAGGTCATGGGTCAAAGGCCGAGGAGGCTTCTGGTTCTCCAGTGCCCCAATAATTGCCTTGGCCTGATCTTGATTGATATATATCGGTAGTGCCCGTCTGTCTTGAGAGTCTTTCAAAAGCACAATCGGGCTGCGATTCGCATCTACTGCAATGCCAGCGACTTTCATCTCAATCATCAAAAACTACGCGACCCCAACCCCACCGCGCAGCGGAGCTTAGTGGCTGCCGGAGCCGTGTCCTCCTTTTAAGTTTACAATCAGCCCCTTTGAGCAATGGCTCGGCTGGATCTTCTGGGCTGGCAACTGACCCAACCGCCTTAAGTTGAGGCGCGAGGCCATTAGTGCCTCAGCTACGTCACTGGCCGCGTCTAATGACACATTTTGTTTGAATGCCTTGATTCTGGTAAGGTGTAGAACCATTATCCACTGAAGTTCCAAAGGTTCGCTTATTCCTCCTGCGCAAATGCCTGGCGGCAGATCCCAAACACGGAAGTGTAGCCATGCAGGAAGGTGCTACCGCCGACCGGACCGATTTCACCACTACAGAAAAAGCCCCCTAAGGGAATATCATTCAGGTAGCGACTAAATAGCTGGGAATCAAAATTGGGTTTTCCATACAGTCCTTCTCCCCGCCCCACACAGGAGAACATCAACGCCCCGGCGGTGGCTGGGTGTTCCTTAGTCTGTCTTTGATAGCGCTGGAGAAGCCATTCCAGATCTTCTCTTGAGGTTTCGGCATCTCGCAGGTGGAACTGAACGCGCTGACCGGGGCGGACGCGACCGCCGATAGCGATTGCCCCCACTTGGGGGTCCACGCCCAATAAATTGCGGATTAAAAAGTCACCTGGCTCCAAATCCTGCTTGAATTCATCTCGTGCCACACCCACAAATAAAGAGTGCTGTGCCATCTGCCGGTCTTGTTCGCTGAGACTTTCAATTAAAGTCCGCAGCACCACCAACGGCGGCTGATCCTCCAATTCCAGCAGGATATTCCGCTCTCCTTTGCTCACCCGGTAGGGTTGACCAATTGGTCGGCATCCTTGTGCCACAATTGTTTCCAGCATGATATTACCACTCAAAGCCACACCAACCGTCCCTTCCCGGTAAAGTCGGCCGTTACCAAATAAGCCAATTCTGCCCGGAATCGAGCTACCGCTAGCCTGCCCCCCCACTTTGACTGACCCAGGATAAGCAAAATCTAGTCCTTGAAGCAGATCGTTGATCCCAGAGGAAAAGCAATCCGATAGCAAGATAAACTGTGGTGTACTTGAGGGTGGCACACCGATCAGCTCAACCCAGGCGTCGGGCGGACTATCCAAATCGGGCAAGGCATCTGGAGGGATGTGAAAGGCTTGAACCTCAACGCCGGGAAGGTAAGCAAGACTCAAGCTCAAAGCTGGCGACTCTTCCAGCTCTTGCGTCTGCCCTAGCGGGTTCATCCCAATAATGCCACCACCACTACAGCCAATTAACACTGGCACCGACAGCCGCTCCTGTAGCAATGGTAAGAGCCGGGGATATTCACTTGTAAAAGCAGACGAAATGAATACCAACCCCAAATCCGCCGGTAAGCCCAACGACTCCGAGGCGTGTTCTACGGCATCTGCAATAGCTGACTCTAAAGAGGGACGGGTTGATAAGGCGTTTGTCCATCGCATTTTATCTACCATTTCTGCCTTCGGCTTGATTTTTTTTCGTTGTGATGTTGCATGCTCTTAAAAGCATCCTAACTCTCTCTGTTGGGGAGCTGAGGGAGCAGGGGGGGTAAGATTCCCTCTTTGGTGTAGTGCTGCAACAAATGTTAAAATATCCAAGGTAGAGAAAAGATTGACTGCTATTGCCTGTTATGACTGTTGGTTAGTAGCGTACTTGGCAGCTAAACGCTAGGTGTCCAAGTAGACTAAACAAAGGAACAACGAGCGGAAGTCTAAAGTTGAAAAGGTTTCCTAAACTGAGGTGAAGATGACTGAAGTAAAACAAACCACGAGCGACATCCAGCAACAGATTGAACAAGAGATCGAGCAGGCTCGTGCTGCTTGTGACGTCAACGGCGGCTCATCAAGTGAGTGTGCGGCAGCTTGGGATGCTGTAGAAGAACTGCAAGCAGAAGCGTCCCATCGGCGGCAGACCAAGCCGAAGAGTTCCTTCGAGAAATACTGCGATGACAATCCCGACGCCGCTGAATGCCGGGTCTACGATGACTAGCAACGTAACTAGGGGTTAGGGATCAGAGGTCAGGGGCTAGGGTACCTCCCCCAATTTGAGGGTGGGCTTTAAAGCCAAAGTATGGGGATAGATGTTCTCTTTCTTCCCCTGAACTCTGACTCCTGACCCCCGATCCCTTTTCTGTAAGTTATGCAAAATGAACTTTGGTTTCGCCCTTTAGTCTGGATGGACTATCGATTGGCAGTGTTATTTACGGTAGTCATTCCCCTGATTCTGCTATTTTGGGGGTTTGTGCAAAAAGCTGAAGCGATTCAACGCTTGCTAACTATTTATTGGCGAGTAGCAAGCCTGTTGGCAATTACAGTCTACCTATTGATTGCCCCCCTGCCGGTAGGTTTTGTTTCGGGGTTCTTAGCCCGCATCCTCATTCCCATTTCCCTCTGGTTCTGGGCAGATCTGAACGAAGAAATTGACGATCAGCCTTCGAGTCCTTTAAAGCTCACTTTTACCTCGTGGCGTTGGGCTGTAACTGTTTATAGTACTTTGGGTGCTGTTGCCCAGGTGCCTTTTCTGCAGTGCGCTGTGTCCACAACGGCTTTCGCCAGTCCGTTTTGTCGGGTCTGGTTAGAGCCATCAGCACTCTATGCCTACTATCTCCATCCAAATACCAAACCCCAGTTTCTGGGCTTTCTCGGAATCGTTGGCTTGATAATTTACACACTGTGTTTCATCTACTTTGTCTTGGTCAAGCTGGGCAAGCACGGACGCTCGGCAATTCAACAGTAAGTTGCTGACAAATATGGAGCATTCCGTAGGCAAGCGTCTAGAGCAATATACCGCCAAGAGATCGCAAGAAGTGCTGTTGGTAACAGTAGAAATTGCTGGAGAGCTAGACCAAATTGCCATATTCAAAGGCTTTTCCAGTTCCTTGATGCGCCCAACGGCGTTTGATCCAGACGTGCCAGTTCTGCCAGATCGGGCAAAGATTCTCACAATTGATCGAGTGGCAAGTCCATACAATTCTCAGTCACCTCGTTATATTCAGCAAGGACTCACCTGGAAGACTATGCAACCACTGCTGTCAGAAGTTGGAGTCTAAAACTACTCCCTCTACAGAAAATGTTATTCTCCAAGCGTGAGTGTGTTGTGTGAGGAGTAGGGAAACTATGGTCATGTCTTCTACTGGTACCCAAGATCCTGCTGAAACTACAGAATCTGGTTGGCCTTTACATTTGCTAGAGGCGGAAAATGCTCATAATCAAGATGTGCCGCGCTGTATTCTCCCAGCGACTCCCTTATTTGGCACGGATGGTATTCGCGGACGAGTGGGAGAGTTGCTGAGTGCCTCCCTAGCGTTGCAAGTAGGTTGCTGGGCAGGTCTGGTGTTACGGACACAATCTCGCACACCGGGACCAGTTATCGTTGGGCAGGACTCTAGAAACTCTAGTGATATGTTAGCCACGGCCCTCGGCGTCGGTCTAGCTACCGCAGGACTGGAGGTTTGGCACTTAGGGTTATGTCCCACTCCTAGCGTTGCCCATCTCACTAGTGTCAGTAATGCGGTAGGTGGGGTGATGATTTCTGCTAGTCATAATCCGCCAGAAGATAACGGAATTAAAATCTTTGGGCCGGATGGGACTAAACTTCCTCAAGTGTGGCAACAACAGATCGAAGCTGGTCTCAGGGGGACTGAGGCGTTCCCCGCTTCCCATAAAGCCCAAGGGCGGCGCTACATGCGACCAGAGTTAGTAAGCCTTTATGTCGAGTCGCTGAAAAGACCGCTGTTGGGCAAGCTCAATCTTCAGGGAATGAGGATTGTCTTGGATCTGGCTTGGGGAGCGGCAGTCGGGTTGGCACCAGCCGTGTTTCGGGAGATGGGGGCGGAGGTGATCTGCTTGCACGACCTCCCGGATGGTGATCGGATCAATGTCCAATGTGGCTCGACCCACCTAGCCCCCCTCCAAGCTGCCGTCTTGCAACACGCGGCTGACTTGGGATTTGCTTTTGATGGGGATGCCGATCGCGTACTGGCGGTAGATAATCAAGGTCGAGCAGTTGATGGAGATTATATCCTCTATCTGTGGGGCCAGGCATTGAAGGCAGCGCAGCAGCTGCCGGAGCAGCTAATTGTGGCCACGGTGATGTCGAACTTGGGGTTTGAGCGGGCTTGGGAGCAACAAGGTGGTCAACTGCGGCGGACCCCAGTAGGTGATCAGTACGTGCAGGCGGAAATGCTACGGACCAGGGGCATGCTAGGTGGAGAGCAAGCGGGACATATCCTCTGCCGCCACTATAGTGTAACTGGCGATGGTCTATTGACGGCATTACACTTAGCAGCTTTGGTGCAACGAGCTGGTGGTTCTTTATCAGAACTGGTGGAGCAATCCTTTCAACCCTACCCCCAGCTGTTGCGGAACGTGCGAGTGGAAGCGCGCCTTGCCCGGCTTAGCTTTCAACAGTGCGAGGCTGTGCAACGGGCGATCGCCCAAGCGGAAGCCGCCATGGGCGAACAAGGACGAGTCCTAGTCCGCGCCTCAGGCACCGAACCCGTGATCCGAGTGATGGTAGAAGCTGCCAGTGCTGAACTTGCCCACCATTGGACCGAACATCTGGTTCTAGCAGTCCAGCAACATCTTACAAGGTTTTGAGCTTGCGAGAGCGCAGTCGCCGGAGCTACCACAGGCGTTCCGTTGAGTCACGATATTGCTCCCAGCCCTAGTCTTTAATACCGTACATTCACTGAGGTGAGTGATCTACTGGAAAGCGGTGTACTTAGAGTTTCCAGAATTCAGCCACGGGTAGTGGGTGCTTCACAAACTCAGGATTGAGAACTCCAGGACTGAGGACTGAGTGGTAGAAGCCCTACAGTTCTTCAGTCCTCAGTACTCTTCGTTGACCCACCCAATTCCTAAGTTGACAATATCTTCTGTAAAACGCCGTAGATTCACGTAGAAACTTAAGAATGCAGGTGACTGATTTCAGTGATATTCCGGATAGACGCAACAATAAACACCGGGCTAAATTTACTCTATGCAGAGTTTAAAACGCTATCCTCGCTTATCTGTCAACTATTGTCCCTGACAAGCATGGGCTACACCACCCACCTTCGGTTTATTTGCGCCCATCTACTTAGCAAAGAAAAAGAGACAAAATGACTAACCTAATGCAGAAATTGTCAGTATCGACCCTCGGTTGTGCCCTCTGGGAGTGTTGGGAAGTAGCGTTCCAGCCTTAGCGGCTGATTTTAGTTTAAGCGGGACTTTGTCGGGAGGGACTTATTCCTCCTTCAATGGAACCTACTCCCTTGTGGATCCGACTAAGAGTTCTTCAATCAGCCCTTTTCAAGTGACATTGACTGGCCCAACGGTTTCTCCCTTGATCTTTTCTTCCCAAAATGACGTTGGAAACTATACACCATCCAATTCAGGAACAGGATTTGCATTGACTTTTAGTAATGCTTCGCAGAATCTGTTGCTGTATTTTTCCAACGGTACCCCAATGGCAGCAACTAACGGAAGTAGCAGCTTTACGGGCGGGCCAAAAACTTTTGATGCTAGTTCCACCACGGGTACTTCAGCAGTCTCCGTCCCAGAGCCAAGCCTGGAGCCTAACTTGGTAAACGGCAGTCTCCTGTGCCTCGGCTTCGGCTGGCTTATGAAGAGCTACAGGAGAACTAAGCTCTCTGGCTCCAAAACAGCATAATTGGTTCATCAGCGTTAACAGGGCTGGTGTAGTTCCCGGCTTAAGCACAGTGTCGGTTTTTTCAGCCACCGGCGCTCTTAAAAATCTGTGCCGACCTATGATTGACATGGCGGCTCCATATTAACTTATTTGAAACTTCTGCTCAGTCTACAGTAATTGGCAACATCATAATTGCTACCATATTTCAACCTTAAATTTTTCTTTTGAACACACTCACTCCGACCGGAGAACCGGGGTTGTGTGTCATGATCTGATAGTAAACAAACTATTGGTTTCAGCTTCAGAGGTAATCCCGTTATGGCCCTACAATTAGGCGACACGGTCCCCAACTTCACTCAAGCTTCTACAGCAGGCGAAATTAACTTTTACGACTGGGCTGGAGACAGCTGGGTTGTGCTGTTCTCCCATCCTGCCGACTATACCCCAGTTTGCACGACTGAACTGGGCGAAGTCGCTCGGATTAAGCCGGAATTTGACAAGCGCAATGTCAAAGTACTGGCACTCAGCGTCGATGACGTGAATTCCCACAAAGGTTGGGTTGGTGATATTGAAGAAACCCAACATGTAGGTCTAAACTATCCCATCTTGGCAGACCCGGATCGAAAAGTTGCCGACCTCTACGGCATGATCCATCCCAACGCCAACAATACCTTGACAGTCCGCTCTGTCTTCATCATTGACCCCAGGAAGAAACTACGTCTGACGTTTACTTACCCTGCCAGTACCGGACGCAACTTCGACGAAATCCTCCGAGTCATTGATTCTCTCCAACTAACAGACAACTATGGCGTGGCGACTCCAGCCAACTGGACAGAAGGAGATGACTGCGTGATTGTTCCCTCCATTAAAGACCCAGAAGAGTTGAAGCAGAAATTCCCCAAAGGTTACACAGAACTCAAGCCCTATCTGCGGATGACCCCTCAACCCGACAAGTAGAAAGAGAGCTGAGGGAGAAGAGAGTTCCCCCTGCTCTCTTCTGCCAGCCTGATAGAAACCGCTGACATAAGCCAGAATTTTTATAGGAAATAAATTTAAGTCAGCTCAGAATGGATATCAAAAACGGTTTTGTCGGCACGGTTGGCAACACACCACTGATTCGGTTAAACAACTTTAGTGAGGAGACTGGGTGCGAAATCCTTGGTAAAGCCGAGTTTCTCAATCCAGGCGGCTCGGTTAAAGACCGAGCGGCGCTTTACATCATTCAAGACGCGGAAGAAAAAGACCTGATAAAACCGGGCGGTACCGTGGTAGAGGGAACAGCTGGTAATACTGGCATTGGTCTGGCTCATATTTGCAACGCCAAAGGCTACAAATGCCTGATCGTGATTCCTGAAACTCAGTCCCAGGAAAAGATGGATGCCTTAAGGACGCTAGGAGCTGAGGTTCGTCCTGTGCCAGTGGTACCATACAAAGACCCAAATAACTATGTGAGGCTCTCTGGTAGGCTGGCGCAGGAGATGGAGAATGCCATCTGGGCGAATCAGTTTGACAATTTGGCGAATCGGCGATCGCACTATGAAACCACTGGAAAAGAAATCTGGGAGCAAACAGACGGCAGGGTTGATGCTTGGATAACGTCTACGGGGACTGGCGGCACCCTCGCTGGTGTAGCGATGTATCTCAAAGAAAAAAATCCTGCGATTAAAACGGTTTTAGCCGACCCCATGGGCAGCGCACTCTACAGTTATATCAAGACTGGTGAAACCAAATCAGAAGGCAGCTCGATTACAGAAGGCATTGGCAATAGTCGAGTGACAGCAAATATGGAGGGTGCCCCGATTGATGATGCCATCCAAATTGATGACCCTGAGTGCGTGCGGGTGGTCTACCGACTGCTGAGAGAGGAAGGTCTGTTTTTAGGTGGTTCATCGGGAATTAATGTGGCAGCGGCAGTGGCACTGGCTAAGCAAATGGGACCTGGTCACACGATTGTGACGATTCTTTGTGATAGCGGTGCTCGGTATCAGTCGCGGCTATTCAATCGGGAATGGCTGCAAGCAAAGGAACTCTTACCGGATTAGAGGAGATTTTCAATGCAACGAGTTCTTGAACCAGAGGTGATGGATACGTCGCAAGAGGCGCTCGAGTACGATGCGATGGACCTCACGGAAGTGAATACTGCCTTTGCCCAGTGTGCGCTTGAGTTAGGGCCACAATTTGGTCTCGTGCTTGATGCCGGTACAGGCACGGCTCGGATTCCGATCATTATTTGCCAACAGTGTCCGCAGTGGCAGGTTATCGGCATCGACTTGGCGCAGAACATGCTACACATTGGCTCAAAGAATGTCGAGCAGGCTGGCTTGCAAAAACAGATCGCTCTGGAGCAAGTCGATTCCAAGCAGCTTTCTTACCAGAACGCTCAATTTGACATGGTGATCTCAAACAGTCTCGTTCACCATTTGCCGGAGCCACTGCCATTCTTGCGGGAAATCAGGCGAGTGCTGAAGCCCAACGGTGCTATCCTGATTCGCGATCTCATTCGACCCGCTGATGAAGCTATTATGAGTGCCATGGTTGATAGTATTGGCACAGATTATTCTGAACACCAGAAGATACTATTCCGTGATTCTCTCCACGCAGCCTTCACCCTCGACGAGGTAAACGAACTCGTGCAAAAGGCGGGTTTGGAGGGCGTGCAGGTTTATCAATCATCCGATCGCCACTGGACGGCAGCAAGGAAGTATGTTTGAACAGATACAGGGCTACGTGATTTTAAAATTGGTATGAGGAGCTTTAGGTTCAAAAGATTAGTCAGCCTGTGGGCAACAGTAAGTATTAGTATCTTAGTCGTTTTCTTGTTTTCGTTTTTAGTAGTTGCGCCAGCCCACTCAACTTTCAAGGCATCTCCTACAGTTGCTGTATTTAACGAAGTCTGGCAAAAAGTGAATGACAACTTTTACGACCCCAGATTTAATGGGGTTGACTGGAAGGCAATCCGGGAGAAATATTCCCCGTGGATTAAACAGACGAAATCTCAAGATGAAGCCTCAGCAGTCATCAATCAAATGCTATCTGAGTTAAATACCTCTCATACGCACTTTTATACTAAATCAGAACCAGCATACTATCAACTTCTGGGAATCTTTAATAACAGGTCGTTCTTGTCAGAGATTAAAAAGTTTTTTCCTGATGGTAACTTGGAGTACACCGGAATTGGAGTTTTTACCAAGGAGAGCAACGGAAAAATTTTCATCACAGCAATTTTAGACGGCAGTCCGGCGGCTTTAGCTGGGCTCAAGGTTGGAGATCAAATTCTGACCATAGATGGCAATAAGTATCAGCCAATTCAATCCTTTGTTGACAAAGCAGGCAAAGAAGTTAAGGTATCGATTCAACAGACTTCAGACTCAAGTAGTCTCAAGAATATCATCGTGATTCCCAAGAAGTTGAACCCAAATACGATGTTCTTAGAAGCCATGCGAACGAGTATTGAAATTATCGAACGTGAGGGCAAAAAACTGGGATATGTCCATGTCTGGTCTTATGCTGGTGACCAATATCAGCAGCTACTGGTAGAAGAGCTAACCTATGGTAAACTTAAACAGGTAGATGGTTTGCTCCTAGACCTCAAAGATGGTTGGGGTGGAGCGACTCCAAATTATCTCAACATTTTTACAGCTAAAGTTCCGACCTTAACTGAGGTAGGTCGCCGGGGTCGAATTACCACGGAATATCAGTGGAAAAAACCAGTTGTGATGATTGTGAATCATGGCACAAGAAGTGGTAAGGAAATTTTGGCATATGGGTTTAAGCAATATGATATTGGAGCAGTTGTTGGCACCAAAACTGCCGGGGCAGTTCTCGGTGGGAGTCCATTTCTGTTACAGGATAGTAGCTTGTTGTATCTGGCAGTGGTCGATGTTTTTGTCAATGGAGAACGGCTAGAAGGCAAGGGAGTGACACCAGACATCGAAGCGCCGTTTGAGGTAGAGTATGCACAGGGGAAAAATCCGCAGAAAGAGAGGGCTATAGAGGTTTTAGTTGCAGCGATTAGGAATCAGGGTCGAGCGACATGAACTCGCTTAAACAGGTCTTAGTTTGCCAAAACCGTACCTGCCGCAAGCAGGGGGCAGGCAAGGTATTAGCTGCTTTTCAGGCGGATTCAGTTCCAGATGTCACAGTAATCGGCAGTAGCTGTCTGGGACAATGCGGTAACGGACCGATGGTATTGGTAACGCCAGAACAAGTTTGGTACAGTCGCGTCCAACCAAGTGAAGTGCCTGCGGTGGTAGAGCGACACCTACGGGGTGGACACCCAATCGCCGCGATGCTTTATCCCCAGTTTCATGGCCTACATTAAGCTTTGGCAACATTGCCTCATCAGGCAAATAATTGAGCAACACGGCAGGTCAAACCAGGCAATAGAGGACTGGTCAATTCATCCCTAGCAAACAGGGTTGCCACTAACCGTAGCGCGGCTGTCTCCCGGCGATAGACTTCAATCTGTTGCGCTTGCCAATCAATAATCCAATATTCTTGAACGCCCCGTGCCGAGTAGAGCCTAAGTTTCAAGTCGCGATCGCGCCGTTGATTTTCTACTCCAGGAGATAGGACCTCGACAATCAGTTCTGGTGCTGCGGTTAAGTGCCCGGCATCATCTAGCAAGAGAGCTAACCGGGCGTGACTCGTCCAGACAACATCGGGAATGACATTCTCGGCATCGGAAAAAATAATGCCAGGGGCAGGAACAGTTTCGCCCAGACCAGTTGTCTGTGACCAGGCATCTAGAGCCGTATAAATTCTGCCATCGGCTTTTTGATGACCCCAGTGCAGTGCTCTGGTCACCAGCAGTTCTCCATCAATAATTTCGTAACGGTCTCCAGTGTCAGGCAGGAGGTCGAGGTCTGCGGTCGTCCAGCGAATTTGTTCTGTGGCTGGCTGAGTCATAGGAAGTACTGATGTTGCCGTGTGGCCCCATTCTAATCTTGACTTTAAGCACAGGGATTTGCAAAACTTCCATCTGGACCCTTCTCACTAGACATCTCCACAATAGAAACGTTTTGTGGTAAAAGAGTATAAAATTAGCTTTTTCCTTACTAGAACATGAAGGAAATATTAAGTTACATTAAAAGCCACCCTGAAAAAACTCAGCGATTGG
>JAABUQ010004855.1_pt1 | contig 22295 bp, 19 predicted proteins | sample 5560001 | NCBI WGS metagenome assembly JAABUQ01 (sample SAMN10711888, study PRJNA513371) | rock metagenome | isolation source: Antarctica rocks | place: Antarctica: Victoria Land, Finger Mt nord | collected 2015-12-18 | reverse complement strand
GCGCGCGCATCGTCCCCCTGCGACGGGGTGGGTCGTAGCCGTCGCTCCCAGGGGCGTCGTCTCGTGAACAATGCAGGCTATGTGGCCGCCAATCGCTGCAGGCCGGCTGTGGCGAAGGACCGCTGATATGGTTCGTGGCGGGCGATAATGATGTGGTGAGGTCCGATGGCCCGTTACGCGCGATGACGAACGGCTAGTTCCAGAAGTTAGCGTGGGACGCGACGAGCGCGCAGTCCTCGCAATGTCGTAGCATGTCATGGTATCAGGAGATCGGAAGGAATAGCCGATGCTAACAAAGTGAGGGGGCAAGGGCCATGCGCAAGGCTTATATGGTATCAGGGATAACGGGGATAGTGGCCGTCGTGGCCGTGGCTGGCGCACTCTTCGCCCTCTCGCGGCCCGGCGACGGCCCCGCTTTTGTCGTCGCGAGCGGCGTGCGGGCGCGGTGCGCGGGCGCCCAGCCCTCTTATTCCTCCGACTCGCTGGGCGCTATCGCCGTCGGCCCCGACAAGGCCCTCTGGTTCGCCGAGCCGTCGTCCGACTCCGACAAGGTCGGGCGTCTCACGACGGCGGGACGGCTGAGCGAGTATTGCCTACCGGCGAGCGAGTCGATCTCTGACCTCGCGGCCGGACCGGACGGCGCGATCTGGGCCATGACGGATGACTATCAGATCGAGCGAGTCACGCCGACGGGGAAAGTCTCCGCCTTCAGGCTCCTGCCGTGGGTTGATGCTAGCGGCCAATCGCTCGGGATTGGCCCCGGCCGCACCTTATGGGCCACCACCGCCTGGGCCGCCAGCGTACGGACCACCACCGGGTGGGTCACTGGAGAAGTAGGTAACATCTTCCGCCTCGGCCTCAATGGTGCAGGCGAAGACCCGGAGCCGTCCTGGACTCCGATGACGCCCGCGCCGCCGCGCGATGCGCGGGTTGGATATGTCCACGCGTCCGGCCCGTTCGTCGTCGGTCCAGACGGCGCCTTGTGGTTCACGGGTTACATCGAGATTCCGGAGGACCCCGCGCGCTACAAATCCGAATATGACATTGGGATCGTGGCGCGCGAGACGGGCGCCGGTAAGGCGCGCTTCTACGAATTCGGCTACCTGAGCATCCCGGGCGCCATCGTGGTTGGCCCGGACAGGGCCCTCTGGTTCGTGTCCGAGGGCCAGGAGGGCAGCGCCTGGTCGATCGGCCGCATCACGACCGCGGGCGCGCGCTCGTCCTTCGCGCTCCCGCCGTTGCCCGGGGACGCGGGGCGCCCCGCCCCGGCGAGCCTCGTGGCCGCGCCGGACGGGGCGATCTGGTTCGTGAGCGGCTTCTACGCGGGGCGCATCGACATGGCGGGCCACGTCTCCTACCGGCGCGTCGTCGCGCGCGATGGGTTCGCGGATGGCACGTACCACCGGCACTCCATTGTCCTTGGGCCGGACGGTGCGCTATGGGCGACGATGTCCGGCGGCAAGGTCGCGCGCATCGGGCTGGACGGCGCGACCACCGAGTATGGCATCGACCCGCGGGCGCAGCCATGACGCCGCCCGCGGGCACGTCCGACGGGAGAGACCCGACGAAAGGAGACGGAGCGATGGCAGGGCCGGATCGCGCATCGGACATAGACGCTACCCCCTTCTGGGGGCTGGGCGACAGGATATCTCAACCCCGGAGGCCGTGGTGGCGCGGCGTGCGCGGGGCGTTGGGCGCCGCGCTGCTCGTCGCCGCGCTGCTCGTCGCCGCGGTCGCCCTGCGCGCGTTGCAACCACCGGCGCCGCCCGCCCCACCGCCTCCGCAAACGCTCGGCGCGCTCACGCTGTGCCCCGACACACCGGGGTCGCGGTGCGATCTCCTGGCGGAGGCGCGGGCGCGCATCCATGGCAAGCTCTCGGCCGTCGCTGCGCTCTCGCCGCGCCTGGCATGGGCGGTCGGCCGTCGCACCCTGCCGCTAGGCCGCTATGGGGCGCTCATCGAGCGCTGGGACGGGGCCCGCTGGCGCGTCGTCACAGGCGCCCAGCCTCCCCCGAACAGGGTGATCGGCGAGCACAGCGAGCTGACCGCGGTCGCGGCCAGTTCGCCGCGCGACGTGTGGGCCGCCGGGACCTATCGCCGCGGGAGCGACTACTATCTCGGAGACGTCCCGTTCTTCGAGCACTGGGACGGCGCGCGGTGGCGCCTCGTCTCTGCCCCGCGCGGGCTGATGGCGGACGGGACGTATATCACAGGCCTGTCCGCCCGGACGCCGCGCGACGCATGGGCCGTCGGGTATGCGGACGAGGATAACCAGCACGGCTTCGTGCTGCACTGGGACGGCCAGGCCTGGTCCGAGGTGGCGAGCGGCGCGTTCCCGACGGGAGACCACGCGCAGATGAACGGTGTCGCGGCGCTCTCGGCGCGCGACGTGTGGGCCGTGGGCGTTGACGACAATCCTGACAATGGGCAGGAAGAAGGACTGATCCTGCACTGGGACGGCCGCGCGTGGGCGAAGGTCGAGGCGCCGCCGGGTGGGTGGGCAGGGGGGAACAGCGATAACTATCTCACCTGCGTCGCGGCGCTCTCCGCGCGCGACGTGTGGGCGTTCGGGCCAAACATCGTCGCTCACTGGGACGGAGATGCATGGACTCGCGTCGACGACGTCACGTTGGATAAAATCTCATCGACCATGACAAAGGCCGGGCGCACGATCGTCGTCTTCACCTACGGGCAGATCACGACGTGGGACGGCAACTCCTGGTCCGCCTTCCCCGCGGCCATCGACGACAACGCGTCGCTCGCGGGCAGCGGCGCGTCGGGCGCGCGCGATGTCTGGGCCGTTGGCAACGTCGATGCGACGATCGGGGAGGGCCCCGATCGCCACGATGTCGAGGCGCCGCTGATCATCCACGACGACGGCCGCTCATGGCGCGTCGTCCCCAATGGCCTGCCCTGACACGGAACGATGGACGGGGCATGCCCCTGGATGCTGTCATCGCTCCATCGACCGATGCGCCGAGCAAAGGAGTCGCACATGAACCTGAACACGCGCCTGCCGTCGCCGTGACGGCCCTGGCCCTGGCCCTGGCCCTGGCCCTGGCCCTGGCCCTGGCCCTGGCCCTGGCCCTGGCCCTGGCCCTGGCCCTGGCCCTGGCCCTGGCCCTGGCCCTGGCCCTGGCCCTGGCCCTGGCCCTGGCCATCCTGCCGTGGGGTGGCGACAGCCCCGTTGGAGCCATGCGCCACGGCGGCGCTGGGCAGCGTCAGGCCCAGCGCGAGCGTCGCCCGTGCCGCCCACCTACCCCAGTGGACTGTTTGCTTCCTCGTCCTCTCCCTGCCGTAGATCATCATCGGCGTTCCTCCTTCCTTTGCCTTCTTGCTTGCTTGCCGGCTCGGTCGACCCGGATATCCGCCGCGTCCTATCATCGGCTGCGGTCGCCGTTTCCCCGCGCCCCGGCGCACGATAGCAGGACGGGTCGCCGCAGGCGGACGGTCTCGTGTGGATATCTACCGTTTTCAAGATAGGGGACGGGCATTAGCCGGCTATTAACGAGGGAGGGGGGCCTGTGGGCGGCGCATCGGCGCGTGGGTCGAGGGCTCAGCACGCCTCAGCCACGCGCGGACGTCGTGCGCTTCGCCGTCGTCCTCTTTCTCCTGGAGCCTACAGGTGTAGGTTGCGATCCGCGCGCTGGTCGGGAGACGCGGCAAGGCGGTCGGGGCGGGGGCTGGGTCGATGAGAGCGGCGGCGGGCGTCGAGGTCGGCGTCGCGGCTGGCATCGAGGACCGAGACGGTGCTGTCGCCGGCGTTGGCGACGTAGGCGCGATGGGCAACAGGGTCAAGCGCGACGGCATAGGGATTGTCGCCCACGGCGATGGTGGCGAGGACGGCGTTACGGCTGGTATCGATCACTGAGACGCTGCTGTCATAATCGTTCGTGACGTAGGCGCGGTGGGCGGCGAGGTCCACGGCCACGTCACCAGGCGCAGAGCCCACGGGGATGGTGGCGACGACCGCGTCGTGGCTCGTGTTGAGGACCGAGACGCTGTTGCTAGTGCCGTTGACGACGTAGGCGCGGTGGGCAGCGGGGTCAAGCGCGACGGCATCGGGATAGGCGCCCACGGGGATCGTGACGAGGACGGAGGTGAGGCGGGTGTCGAGGACGGAGACGGTGTTGTCGCCGCTGTTGACGACGTAGGCGCGGTGGGCAGCGGGGTCAAGCGCGACGGCGGCGGGACCCTTACCCACAGCGATGGTGGCGAGGACGGCGTTGCGGATAGTGTCGATCACTAAGACGTTATCGTTGTCGAAGTTCGCGACGTAGGCATGGTGGGTGGCCGGATTGAGCGCCACGGCCACAGGATGGGCGCCCACGGGGATGGTGGCGACGATGGGTGGGGGGGCAACGGCCATCGCTGAGCCGCGCGCCGTGACCGCGCCGGGCAGCGCCAGGCCTAGCGCGAGCGCCGCCAGCGCGCCCCGCCTGCCGCCGCGGACCGTTTGCCGCCCCGTCCTTTCCTTGCTGTCGGTCATCATGCGCGTTCCTCTTCTCTTTCTCTGCCCGCCGGATCGTCGATCCGGGCGCACAGCGTCGTGTCCTCTGAGGAGACGCGGCCCCCGTCTCCTTGCGCCCCGGCGCATGGGAGCAGGCGCTGGTCGGGGCCGCTTGGTCTACGGACCCACCGTGAAGGTGTGGGAGCTGGCCGCCTTGCCGTCGAGGCGCAGGTCGAGCCGGTAGGTCCCGTTGGGCAGCGCCTGTTGCGGTCCGATGTCGTCCGCGATGCCTATCTTATCGTGGTCGAGCACGTGGGAATGGTACCTGATCAGGACGCCCGATGTGTCCGAGAGCGTGAGCTGGGAGGTCCTGTGGGCGGCGTCGGCCCCGTCCACGGCGTAGTAGACCGCGAGGTCGTCCGTCTGGGCCGGGAAGCGGTCGGCCTCGGGCGGCGACGGCGCGTCGTTGGTGGTGGGGTCGAAGGCGTCATAGGCGGCCCGCGCGATGGTGTAGAAGCGATCGACCGAGGGACCCACTCTCGTTATCGTTACAACAGTCCTGGGGGCGCGGGCGTCGTGCGCCTCCCTGTCGTCCTCCTTCTCCTGGAGCCTACAGGTGTGGGTTGCGATCCGCGCGCCGGTCGGGGGACGCGGCAGGGCGGTCGGGGCGGGGGCGGGGTCGATGGGCGCGGCGGCGGGCGTCCAGATCGGCGTCGCGGCTGGTATCGATGACCGAGACGGTGTTGTCGTCATCGTTGGCGACGTAGGCACGGTGGGCGGTGGGGTCCACGGCCACGCCCACGGGAAATCGGCCCACGTGGACCGTGGCGACGACGGCGTCACGATGGGTGTCGAGGACGGAAACGATGTCGTCATCGTTGGCGACGTAGGCACGGTGGGCGGCGGGGTCCACCGCCACGGCATCGGGACCGTCGCCCACGGGGATGGTGGCGATGAGGGCGGTATGGCGGGTGTTGAGGACGGAAACGGTGCTGTCTCCGTAATTGGTAACGTAGGCGCGGTGGGCGGCGGGGTCCACTGCTACATCAAAGGGATAGTGGCCCACGGGGATGGTGGCGACGACGATGTCGCGGCTGGTGTCGATGACTGAGACGCGGCCATAGTCGAGGCTCAAGACATAGGCCTGGTGGGTGACCAAGTCGAGCGCGAGAGCACTGTTATCCGTAGGGACAGGGATGGTGGCGACGACCGTGTTGCGCCGGGTGTCGAGCACCGAGACGCTGTCGCCGAATTGGTTCACAACGTAGATGCGGTGGGCGGCTGAGTCCACGGCCACGCCCACGGGACCCTTCCCCATGCGGAGAGTGGCGAGGACGGTGGGGCGGATGGTATCGAGGACCGAGAGAGTGTTGTCGTCGTAGTTGGTGACGTAGACGTGGTGGGCGGCGGGATCGAGCGCGACGGCAGTGGGAAGGCGGCCCACGGGGAGGGTGGCGACGACAGCGGCGCGACGGGTGTCGATCACCGAGACGCTGCTACCTTCTTGGTTGATGATGTAGGCGCGGTGGGCGACGGGGTCCACGGCCACGGCCACAGGATGGGTGCCCACGGGGATGGTGGCAATGACGTGTGGGGTGGCGACGGCGACCGTGGAGCCGCGTGCCGTGGCGACACCGGGCAGCGTCAGGCCCAGCGCCAGCACCGCCAGCGCGCCCCGCCCGCCCCAGCGGACTACTCGCCCCCTCGTCCTCTGTCTGCTGTTGGTCATCATGCGCGTTCCTCTTCTCTTTCTCTGCCCGCTGGATCAGTCGATCCCGGCGCATATCGTCGTGTCCTCTCAGGAGGCGTGGCCCCTGTTTCCCATGCCCCGGCGCATGATAGCAGGGCGGGGCGCCGCGGGCGGACGGCCTCGTGCGGACGCCCACCGATCCCAGGATAGGGAACGGATAGTAGCCGGCTATTAACGGCGGCCGGGGGGCCTGTGGGCGGCGCGTCGGCGCGTCGGCGCGTGGGTCGAGGGCTCAGCACGCCTCAGCCACGCGCGGACGTCGTGCGCCTCGCCGTCGTCCTCTTTCTCCTGGAGCCTACAGCTGTGGGTCGCGATCCGCGCGCCGGCCGGGGGACGCGGTAGGGTGGTCGGGGCGGGGGCTGGGTCGATGAGAGCGGCGGCGGGCGTCCAGGTCGGCGTCGCGGCTGGTGTCGAGGACCGAGACGGTGTTGTCTTTGTCGTTAGCGACGTAGGCGCGGTGGGCGGCGGGGTCCACGGCCACGCCCTCGGGATAGTTGCCCACGTCGATGATAATAACAGCGGCGTCATGGGCAGTATCGATAATCGAGACGGTGTTGTCGTTCTGGTCAGAGACGACGGCATAGTGGGCGGCGGGGTCCACGGCCACATTGGTGGGGGTGTCGCCCACGGGGAGGGTGGCGACGACGGCTGTGCGGCGCGTGTCGAGCACCGAGACGGTGTTGTCGTTCAGGCTGGTAACGTAGGCGCGGTGGACGGCGGGGTCCACGGCCACGCCCGTGGGAGCGCCGCCCACGGGGAGGGTAGCGAGGACAATGTTGCGACGGGTGTCGAGGACGGAAACGGTATTGTCGTCGTTGTTGGCGACGTAGGCGCGGTGGGCGGCGGGGTCCATGGCCACGCCCTCGGGATTGGTACCCACGGGGATGGTGGCAACGAGGGCGGTATGGCGGGTGTCGAGGACGGAAACGGTGTTGTCTCCGTAATTGGCGACGTAGGCGCGGTGGGCGATGGGGTCCACCGCTACGCCGGAGGGGATCTGGCCCACGTGGATGGTGGCGACGACGGCGGTGTGGGCGGTGTCGAGGACGGAAACGGTGTTGTCGCCGAAGTTGGCGACGTAGGCGCGGTGGGCAGCGGGGTCCACCGCCACGGCCTCGGGATATTGGCCCGCGGGAATCGTGGCGACGACGGCGTTACGTCGGGTGTCGATAACCGAAACGGTTTTCTCGTCGCTGTTGGTGACGTAGGCGCGGTGGGCAGTGGAGTCGACCGCCACGCCAAGGGGACCTTGGCCCACGGGGATGGTGGCAATGACAGGTGAGGGAGCAACGGCCACAGTGGAGCCGCGCGCCATGGCGGCGCTGGGCAGCGTGAGGCCCAGCGCCAGTGCCGCCACGGCGCCCTGCCTGCCCCACTGGACGACTCGCCTCCCCGTCCTCTCTCTGCTGTCGGTCATCATACGTGTTCCTCTGCCCTTCCCGCCGGATCAGTCGATCCCGGCGCACAACGTGTCCTCTCAGGGGCGCGGCTCCTGTTTCCCACGCCTCGGGTGTATGATAGCAGTGGCTGGCGTTGCGGGACCGGGCGCGCTCCGGCATGGCACTGGAGCGCGCCCGGTCTAGAGCGCCGTTAGCCGTTGTCCGCGCCCATGGCCCGTGCTTGCGCGGCGGTGATCGCGCCGATCTGCGTCACCGTGACCGCCGGCACGTTGCCCGCGAAGGCGCCCGTGGCCGGGTCGGCGGCGGCCACGGCCCCCTGCACCCGGCCCTGGATGCGCACCCACGCGCCGTTTGCAATGCTCGGCCGGTTGGCGTTGGTGTCGTGCGCGAACACCGTCCAATCGCGGCCGCCGTCGGGGTTGAGCTGCGTGTCGTAGCTGAGGCCGCCGGCGATCACCTGTGTCCCGTACATCCGGCCGGCGATGTCCACCGTGCAGCCGGCGTAGGTGTCGGGGGACAGGCTGACCGCGCCCCACTGCGCGTTGTGCAGCACGGCCGGGCAGGACGCGCCGCCGCCGGACGGCGCGGCGGTGGGCACGGGCGTCGCCGCCCCGGTCGGCGCGGGCGCGGCCACGAGCCGTGGGCCGGGCGTCGCCGTGGCCCCCGTTGCGGGCGTCGCCGTCGCCGTGGGGGGCGGGGGCGCGACCGTTGCCGTGGGCGCCGCCGGGGGCGGGGTCACGAAGTTGAGCGCGAGGGCGTGGAGCACGTGGCCGGCCTCCTGCTGGGCGACGTAGGTGGCGTCGCGGATGGCGCGGTCGCGCGCGGGGACCGTAGCCTCCCCGACGAAGCCGACCACCGCGAACTCGACGTTGCCGGTGTCGGCGATGACGTAGTCCGCGCTGCTGCTGTTGTCGCTGGAGAAGAAGGCGCAGCTCAGGTACTCGATGGAGACGTTGAGCACGGGGGAGGCGTCGCACACGGAGAAGCTGGAGTCCTGCAGGAAGGCCTGGTGGGCGGCCTCGGGGGACGGGAAGATGGTGGCGACGAGCCAGGCCTGGCGGCTCTGGTTGTCGAAGAACGGCAGCCGCACCTTCTCGATGAGGGAGGCGCTGAAGCCCAACTCGTCGTACGTCGTGCCCTGCGTGTCGGAGTTGTCGCCGAAGAAGTTGTCCGCGGTGAGGGCGTCGGAGGTGGTGTCGACGTGCTTGTGGAGCACGACGCCGCCGGCGGGGAAGGCGGAGACGTCGAGGGCGAGGGTCAGCGCGTGGGCGATGGCCACGGCGGGCGGCGGGTCGGCGGGCGCGAGGGCCGCGGCGGACACGGTGGACACGCGGGCGTGCGCGGGGGCGACGTGCCCGATACCGAGCGATCCTGCCATCAGGGTCAGCGATGCGAGCAGACCGAGAGCCTTCTTCTTGTGCGTGTTCATGTTTATACCCTGTTACTCCTCTTCAAAATGCGACCTATCATGCTGTCGCGACCCATGTTGTCGCGACCCCTAAAACGCACGCGGGCAGCGCCCGCGCTCCACGGACAGAGTCCCCTGTTGACGCATAGTCCCTGTTGACGCCTACCCTCCCTCATCCGCGCACGCCATGCTCCGGCAGCGCGCTCCCCGCGCGGCGCTCCGCCGCGCATCGCCTCGACCGCCTGCGCCTCCACGCCGTGTGTGTGGCCGGGGTTCAGGCTCACCCGAGGGCGATACCATCATGCTAAGGGGCCGTTATTAGCCCGCTATTAACGGGCGCGGGCGGGCGCAGTCCGTCCTGGAGGAGGCTTATGGGAGGGGTAACAGGGGAGCAGGCAAGGAGGCGCGTGGAGCTGGAAGAGCCAGTTACGAGGCAACGCCGATGGCGTCGTCGACCAGGGCGAGGAAGACCCGGACGTTGGGCATCTTGGCCACCGGGACGCACGACCAGTTCCGCCATTTGCCCCGCTTGTGCACGGTGATCGTACCCTGGTCGAGGCGCACGCTCTGGACGTCGTTCCAGGCGACGGTCTCGCGGCCGTTGCTCAGACCGTAGCGGCTAACGCCGAGCGCGCCGAAGGCCAGGGATGCGCCGGCGTCGTAGGCGGCGCGGGCACGCGGCAACAGGCGCCCGGCCGCGTCGCGCTGAATCCTGGCCCCCAATCCATCGACATCGGCCAGCTTGCCATCGAAGGTGAGGCGTCGGTCGCCGTCGTAATGCACGGTGTAGCGCCGGATCGTCCCCAGATAGATGCCGTGGATGTATCGCTTGGCGACGCGCTGATAGACGGCCTCGACCTCATCCCAGCGGACGGTCTCGCCCATGTCTCCTACCGTGTAGGCCAGCCCCTCCGGGCCGATGACCACGCGCCGCCCATAGTCGCGCGCCGCCTTGCGCGGCACGAGCACGGCTATGCCCAGGATGAGTAGTCCGATACCCCAGGAGATGGCGCGCTCGGTTGGTCCCGCCTCGTTGTAGTTCAGCAAGAATGGAATGACGCCGACGAGGGCGATGGCGAGGCCCGTGATGACCGCAACGCACAGGACCCCCTTGCTGCCCCTGTACTCCGTCGTTGGCCCTCCCGGCAAGCCGGTCTGCGCGATCACATGGTTCTCGGTCACGGACACTCTCCCTTATCCATCGAGCCATGGTACTCGCTATCTCCTACGCCATGCCATAGGATAAAGAGGGCATAACCGCTGTTGCACGGGCCTACAGTATCACGGCGCGTCACCGAGTCTACTGTCAGTCGAAGGCCGCGGCATGCAGCCACGTGTGCCCGGCAGGATACAGTATCCTGAAGCCAAGGAGGAAAGGAAATGGAAGTTCTGGTCGAGCGATCGGGGCAGGTGGGGCAGGAGCGGCAGGTGACCGTACCTAGCAGGGTTATCGCGGCGCTGAGCCAGCTAGAGAGCGGCGAACAGGCAGCGGTGCGCGAGGCGTTCCAGATGCTTGGGCGTGAGGGAGTACGGCCCACACCCGGCATCAACGTCAGAAAGATGGACACACCAGAGCCCCGCTATGTCCTCTACCTGACTGCCGCGCCGGACGTTTTGGTATTGGTACGCGCCCGGTCGGAGGAGTCCATCGAGATTACGGACCTGGTGCGGCCCGACACGCTGCGCAGTCTTTTCCACGCTCACTAGCATGGAAGATGAACAACCGTTGCCCGGCTTCGTGGCGATGACCTTCGATCCCGTTCGAGGCCGGTTGGACCTCGATGCATTTGAGCAATTGCTCTTCCAGAATGCAGAGCTATCGGAGCGCGAGGATATTTTGCCGTTCTTCCGAGCGCATCCCCATCTGGCCCTCCTATTGGGTACATACAACTCTAATATCATCACAGCTGACCGCCTCGCCTTCGAACTCTCGCTGTTTGGTCAGTTCACGGCCGATGTCGTCGTCGGTGATTGGCAAAGGAATCGCTATTGTCTGGTCGAGTGCGAAGATGGAAAGTCGAACAGCATCTTCGTTCGGCGCGGTCGTCAAACGACAGACTGGTCAGCCCGCTTCAACGCTGGATACAACCAGATCATCGACTGGTTCTGGATGCTTGAAGCGACAAAGAATACTGAACCGTTCGAGCGCCAGTTCGGTAAGCGGACGATCAATGCTGGAGGCCTCCTTGTGATCGGACGAGACAGAGGCGTGACCGCCGCTGATCGGCTTAGATTGGAGTGGCGGCGCGATCACGTCATCGTCAACTCAAAGAACGTGTATTGTTGCACGTTCGACGAGTTGTTGCGCGATCTCCGCGAACGCCTTGAGTCCTGGCCGGTCGTGCTACCCCAAGAGTAGACGGCGTCGTAGGTATCGACGATCAGCATGGAGTATTGCAACGTCGCGGACCGCGCCGCAGCGGTGGACGGCGCATAGTGTACCAATTGGAGTGTCATAGTGGCTCTGACCAGGGAAGAACTGGATCAACTGGCGCGCTACTTCGACGAGGTGATCACCTTCTCGAAGCATATCCGGACGCAGGTCGAGGAGGTGGAGGCGGGACACGCCGTCCTCTACGTCGACGTCCAGGATTTCCATCTCAACGGCAATGGGACCCTGCACGGCGGCGTCTACGCCACCTTGATCGACAACACCATGGCGCTGGCCGTGACCTCAATGTCCGGCGTCAGGATCGCCACCACGGAGATGAACGTCCACTTCCTGGGGCCGGTTGGCGGCGGGCGCATCACCTGTCGTGGCGTGATGGTCCACCGCACCCGTCGCACTGCCACGGCCGAGGCCAAGGTCTACGATGCCAACGGCGACCTCGTGGCCATGGGCACGGGCGCCTTCCGCATCTTCGAGCAGCAGGGCAACCCGATTGTCTAGAGCATGATCAAGGGACGCACTTTGCGCCTCAACCGACCGCAGTCGGCGTGATTTGCCATGCGACACATGCGGACTGGCCCCCGACCAGCTGCGCTTTACGGACTGGCCCCCGACCGGTTGCGACCGGTCCCGGTCCAGCCGGCTGCGGCCGGTCCCGGTCCAGCCGGGCAGTCGCAGGCTTCGCGGCAATCCAATCGTCTAAACTGTTAGATCGTCACGATCACCACGCTCAGCGCGGGGACGCTCAGCGTCGCGGACCCCAGACCGAACGCGCGCCGTGCCGACGCGCCTCGTGGCGCCGCCCCGTCGAAGGTCAGGATGTGGGCCTGTAGCGGCCGTGTCGCGTGGCCAAGGCCGGCCAGACGTAGGGGCAGCGTTATGGCGCGTGGGCCAGGGTTGACCAGCACGACAGCCGTGCGACCGTTGGTCCGCCGCACCACCAGCGCGTCGAGGCCGCCCAGTCCGGGCGGTACGGCGGAGGTCAGGATATGGCCGCCGGCGAGGGCGTGCAGCGCGCCGAAGACGGCTAGGCCGGGCGTGGGCCGGCCGTCGATCACGGTGGCCTGCGTCGAGACGGCCGACGTCGAGGCGTAGAGGGGCAGCGCCCATGCCGCCATGGGTACCGTCAGACCACCGGAGGCGTGGGGTCTGGCGGCGTTAGCCATGAGGGCGAGTAGCAGGCGGGCCACGAACACCCCTTGCGCGGCCGAGTCGTAGAGCGGATTGTCGGCATCCGGGTTGGTGTCCAGGTCCCACTCGCCCACGAACAAGCCTAATCCCGATCCACCGGCATACTGCGTCAGACTCTCGTAGAGGGAGTTGAGTTGTGGGGCCAGAGCGTCCTGCTCGGGCAAGGAGGGCGTCTCGATGCTGGCGGCCGCCTCGGAGGAGGTGCTCGGCTGGCGGCCAGGAGAGGCGTAGGGATAGTATTGCGTGTCGACGGACGTGACCGCGTCGGTCCACGATCCGTCGGTCGCGTTGCTGATATAGGCGTCGGCGATGATGCGCGGCCTGACCGTGCCGCCAGGGGCCGTGCTATCGCCAAGGGCCGCGGCGATGGCGGCGGTGTACGCGTTGACGAGCGCGGCGTAGCCGTCGGGCGAGCAGATGATGCGCTGGTTGTCGCGGCGCAAGGCCAGGGGCACGCCGAAGTGGCGCCAGCGCGCCGGTTGCGATCCGATCTCCCAGTAGATGCGCCGGGCGAACGTCAGACCGTCGCGCGCGGCGATCAGGCGCACCAGGCGGGCAGCGGCCTGCGGGTCGTCCGCCTCCCCGTTGAGCACCACGACCGGGGTCGCGCCCAGCGCGCGCGCGCGGTCCAGCACGCGCAGCACGCTGGCTGCCGGTCCGGATTTGTATGTATCGTCGCAGCCGAGCGAGGCCGCGCGGCGCCTGCCATCGTCGCCGTAGTTTGCGTCGCTAACCCAGTCGTAGTCGTCGGCCGTCACCCTGCCCGTGCCGGTCCCAATGCGGATCAGCCCCAGCATGCCGGTTAGGCCGGGGAGGATGTGACACCCCGCGTCGCCCGGGTTGATATACGTGGCGGCGGTCAGCCCAACGCTCAGCCCGAACAACTCCGGGGCAACCGTTGCCCCCAACGCTGGCGTCCGACCGATGTCGACGGTCAGGAGAGGCGGCGCGACGACGGGAGGATGGTTTGTAGCCGCAAAGGGGTGGGCCACGACGGCGACGACGAGGGCCGCGACGGCGACCACCAGCGCCGTCGTGGCCCACCCCACTACCCGACGGGGTGACCACGTGGCCCGGCCTACAGGTGCGCTCGTAGACGTACCCGCCGCGCCACGGTGCGCTCGGCCCCGTTGTAGCGCAGCACCGCCCGGACCACCAGGTAGCCCGTCCTTTCGCTCGTCGGAATAGTGAAGGGGGCGGGCGCGAACGTGTCGGTCGCGTCGGTCGCGCCGTCGCTCGGCTCGACCTGACCGTCGGGGTAGGACAGGGTCAGGTGGACCTGGACATTGGGCAGGTTAGCCGTCACCACCACGGAGAGTTGCCCGCCGGCCACGACGCTGACTGGCGCCGTCAGGTATCCTGACAGCCTGATGCGCTGCACGATCGTCACGTTGCCCATCACGGAGTCGTCGAGGTTTCCGCGGGCGCGCACCGCCACCACGGTCACGGTTGCCGTTTCCGCGGCGGCCTGTGGCTGGTAGGAGATCACCGGCGCCAGCATGGCGTAGCCATCCGGCCCGGCCCGACGAAGCAGCACCCGTGAGGCGCCGTCGGGGAAGGCGATGGTCACCGTGAGGCGGGCATAGGGCAGCGTATGCACCACGATCACCAGGCGGCCGCCGCTCACGACCTGCGGCGGTAGCTGCAGGGTGGTCTGCCCGGTCAGGGCAGCGGTGTTTTGCGGGGTCGACGCCGAGAGGGGAGTCGTCTCGGTGATGGTGTCGTGCGCGACGGCAGGCGCGCGCGCGCCTCTATGGAGCGCCCGTTTGGCAGGGGCCGGAGCCCCGTGGGAGGCTGCCTGAACCGCGGTTGGTCCGCTCAGATGCAGGCACGGTCCGACCAGACTCAGCGTGATGGCCAGGATCAGCAGGGAAAGTTTTCTTGACATAAAGAGCCGCCTATTCTAGAGATGGTTGATCGCGTGCCAGCGCGGCCCTCGGTAGCGCCACATAGATCGCCACACAAAAGGCTACGGATGGCGCGGCCACGGTCGGGGACGCGGCTGTGGCCCTGCTCGTCTCCACTATCCACTACTATACGCACTCCGCGCCGGTAGTTCTATCACGGGCGTGTTATCGTTGTGTAAAACTTTTGTAAACTGCCCCGCGTCGGCCGCGTCCGACACCGGCAGGGTGGCAGCGTCAATCAGCGGGAGGCGCACGGTCATGGTGACGCCCGCGCCCGGCGCGCTCTCCGCCACCACGCTGCCGCCGTGCGCCAGCACCAGCTCACGCACGATGGCCAGACCGACGCCACTGCCGCCGGTGCGCTCCGCGCGCGAGTGGTCGCCGCGGTAGAAGCGGTCAAAGACGCGCGGCAGCATCTCGGCGGGGATGGACCCCGTGTTGATGACGCGCACCGTTACCGCCTGCCCCTCGCGGCACGAGGACAGGCGCACCTCGCCGCCGGCGTCGCAGAACTTGAGGCCGTTGTCGAGCAGATTAGTCACCACCTGGGCCAGCCGGTCGGGGTCGCCCAGCACGGGCAGCAGCCCCGCGCCAAGGTCTTCGACGAAGCGGACGCCGCGCCTGGCAGGGAAGGCGTGGTAGCGCGCGGCAAGGTCGTGCAGCAGCGGATTGAGGTCGAGCGGGCGTCGGGAGAGGGGTAGACGGCCGGCCTCCAGGCGCGAGAGGTCGAGCAGGTCCACCGTCAGGCGCTGCAGGCGCTCGGCCTCCGCGTGGATGATCTCGGCGGCGCGGCGCTGGCCCGGCGGCATGTCGTCGTTGTCGGTCAGCGCCTGGCTGAAGCCGATGATGCTGGTGAGGGGGCTGCGCAGGTCGTGCGAAACGTTGGCCACGAAGCGGCGCTGCGCTTCGCGGGCGTCCTTGACCTCGGAGGCCATGCGGTTGAAGGAGCGCGCCAACTGGCCGATCTCGTCGCTCGCTCCGGCCCCGTCGACCTGCTGGTCGTAGTCGCCCCGGGCCATGTTCTCGGCCGCCCGTGTCATGGCATGCAGCGGCCGCGTGATGCGCGACAGGACCAGCAGCGCCGCCAGCAGCGAGACCAGGATGGCCAACCCGCCCGCGATCGCCAACTGCCGCACAATGTCCCAGGTCAGGTCCGAGAGCGGCCTGAGCCTGTGCAGCGCGATGACGTAGCGGTAGGCGTCGATTGTGCTGCCCACATCCGCATTGAGGGTGACGCGGTTGACCGGCTCCACGACGTAGGCGTAGTCGACCCCGCTGATCGTCGCCGCATCCTGACCGACGCCTATATCCGGCCCCGCCTCGAGCTGGGGGAAGGTCGATAGCGGGATCGGCGACGCGGGCGCCCGACCGTCGTTGTCGCTGTCCGCGACGATATCCGAGTGGGGAGGCGAGCCTGCCGGCCAACTGACGAGGAGCACGCGATTGACGCCATTTGGCAACCGTAAACGCGCCAGGGGAGCCTGCGCGTTGGCGTTCAAGAGCGAGGTAATCGTGCGCGCTTGCACGGGCTGGATGGCGGCCTTCAACTCGCCGAGCGCGACCGTTTGGTCGTTGGCGCGCGATTGCACGACGAAGACGGCCGTGGTCAGACCCAGGCTGAGCACGAGCACGGCCAGGACGGCCAGGGTCAGGCGGGTAACGAGCGAGGAGACGACCCGCTCACGCATTGTCCTCAAACTTATACCCCACGCCCCATACCGTGGCGATCAGGCCGGGGTTGCCGCCGGCCGCCTCGATCCGCTCGCGCACATGCTGCACGTGGACGTCGACGGTGCGCGAGAACCCCTCAAAGTCGTAGCCCCAGACGGTGTTGAGAAGTTGCTCGCGGCTGAAGACGTGTCCCGGGTGGCGCGCCAGCGCCAGCAACAGGTCGAACTCCTTGGGCCGCAGCTCGACGGGACGTCCGCGGGCCAGCACCTCGCGCCGCCCCGGGTCGATGCTCAGCGTGGCCGAGCGCAACACCGCCGGCGCGGTCTGCTGCTCCGTGGCCGCCGCGGCGGTACCGCGAGACGACCGTCGCACCAGCGCCTTGACCCGCGCTACCAACTCTTTGGGCTGGAACGGCTTGGTGAGGTAGTCGTCGGCGCCGAGCTCGAAGCCGACCACCTTGTCCACGATGTCATCCCTGGCCGTCAGCATCAAGATGGGCACGTCGCTCGTCTTGCGGATCTCGCGGCAGACCTCGGTACCGGGCAGGCCCGGCAGCATCAGGTCGAGGATGACGAGCAGCGGCGCGGCCGCGCGGAACACCTCCAGGCTGGTGGGACCATCGTACGCCTCGCGAGTGCTGTAGCCCTCTTGCGTCAGGTAGAGCTTGACCAGCTCGACGATATGCTCTTCGTCGTCGACGATCAGAATGTCACTCATCTTTCTCGTGTTGCCCCGGTGCGCTGTTGCCCCGGTGCGCTGTTGCCCCGGCGCTCATCATCTCTTGCCGAAAGTGTACAAGCTATCGCGGATCTTTGGCGCTGCCGCCCCATCCCCATGTGTTGCGCGCCGCGCTTGCCGAGCGACCGACCTCACTCGTCACTCGTCACTAACCACTCGTCACTTCGCCCTAGTCCAGCGTGCCCTTGATGCCGGCGGTCAGGCCGGCGCGCCACTCGTTGGCGGCGAGGGCGTTGCGCAGGGCCACGCCGAAGCCCCGGAAGATGCTCTCCCACAGGTGATGCGGGTCGACGGCCTGCAGTGAGCGCAGGTGGATGGTGGCGCGCGCGCCCTGGGCCACGCCATCGAAGAAGGCGATCAGGTCGGCCGCCAGCATGTCCTCCACGCGCTCCAGGCGTCCCGCCGGAGTCCCCAGATCGTAGTAGGCGTTGGAGCGGCCCTCGAACCCAATCAGGGCGATGGCGATAGCCTCGTCGATGGCCATGGTGGCCGAGCCGGCGCCGTTGATGCCGCCGGGCGTGCGTTCCCGCGCCAGTCGCGCCAAACCATGGCCCAGCGTGAGCCCGACGTCCTCGGTGACCACATGGGTCAGGCGGTAGCGTTTGTGCGAGAAGCGCACGTCCAGGTTGAGGCAGGCCTGCCAGGCGATCGTTTCCAGCATGTGGTCGAAGAAGTTGAGGCCCGTCTCGACGGTCGTCTCACGGCGTGGTCCCATGTCGATGCGCACCTCGGTCAGCGACTCGCGCGTCTCGCGCCGCACGGCGATCCGCCCCGGCTCCTCCACCTCCACGCGCACCCCGCCCAGGGACTTGTCCTCGTCGGTCATGTGTTGCTCCTCTATTTGCTACTATTTGCTACGCCTGACCTGCGACTGCGGTCGCATGGCAAACCAACGCCGACTGCGGTCGGGTGCGGGACGGGGACAGCGATCCGCAGCGGTCCTGGTGGACACGGCAGTTGCCTAACATCCCCGGACGTCAAGATCAGCACATAAATAATAGATCCTAATTCTGACACCGCAGTGTCCGTGGTTTGCCATGCGACCGCAGTCGCAGGCTCCCAATGACCTATTCATTGAGCGCCGCCGCCAGGGCCTGCTCGAAGCGGTCGAGGTCCTCGGCAGTCCCCACGCTGACGCGCATCCAGCCGGGCATGCCCAGGTTCTCGCCCGGACGCACGATGACGCCGCGTCGCAGCAGGCCCTCTACGAGTGGCCCTGAGTCGCCGCTCGATAGAGGGGCCGCGTCGGGCGCGTCGGGCGCGTTGGGCGCGTTGGGCGCGTTGGGCGCGTTGGGCGCCGTGGGCGATAGCAATGGGTATGGGCGCATCAGCACGAAGTTGGTCTGGCTGGGAATCGCGCGCAGGCCGTGCCGGTGAGCGATCTTCAGTAGCCGCGCGCGGCCCTGGCGCGTCGCCGCCACCATGCGCGCCACGTGCTCCTCGTCGTCCAGCGCGGCCAGGGCGGCGGCCTGCGCCACGCTGTTGAGCCCAAACGGCGGGCGGATGCGGTCGAGCGTCTCCACCACATCGCGGTGGGCCAGAGCGTAGCCCGCGCGCAACCCGGCCAGCCCGTAGGCCTTGGAGAACGTGCGTAGCGTGACCACATTGGGGTAGAGGTCGAGCAGGTCGCGTCCGCTGTGGCGCGCGTCATCGTCGACGAAGTCGTGGTAAGCCTCGTCCACGATCAGCAGCACGTGCGGCGGCACGCGCGCGGCCAGCTCACGCAGCGCCGCCGCCGGGACGGTCGTGCCGGTCGGATTGTGCGGATTGGTCACGAACACGACGCGGGTGCGGTCGCTCAACGCGTCGGCCATCGCCGGGAGGTCGTGGGTATCGTCGGTGAGCGCCACGGCCGTGGGGCGTGCGCCGGCGGTCAGGATCGCTTTGTGGTGGATGGCATAGGGCGGCGCGGCCAACACGGCCTCGGCTCCCGGTTCCAGGTAGGCCAGCGCCAGCAGCAGGATCACCTCGTCGCTGCCGTTCCCGACGGTCACGTTCTCGCGGGCCAGGCCGAACAGGGCGGCCAGGCGGTCGCGCAGGGCGGCCGCCGCGCCATCGGGATAGCGGCTGACGTCGCCGAGGGCGCGCGCGGCCGCCTCGACGGCGCGCGGGGACGGTCCGAACGGATTCTCGTTCGAGGCCAGTTTCACCACCGGGATGTCGCCAAGGCCGTACGCGCGGCGCACCTCCTCGGCCGTCCGGCCCGGCACGTACGGCGTCATGCGGGCGAGCGTGGCGCGCGGATGCACTCGCGATTCCCTCGTCTCAGGCGTCCCCGACGTCTCAGGCGTCCCCGTATCCGTCGCCGTCCCTTGCGGTGTCATCGTCATGCGTCCATGGCCTCCCAATAGGGCGCGAGGTACGACCTGGCGCGTAACTCGGACAGGTCGCGCGCGATCGGTTCGGCGACCGCGACGCCGGCCTGCTCGCAAAGGTCGGCTATCTGTGCGGCGCCCCGGCGGATAGCTTGTCGCCGCCGCATCGGATCGGCGCTATGGAGGTCTTCCAGTTCGGTAGCGCCGGCGACACTTTGCTCCCCTCTCCCGCGCACAGGGAGAGCCGGTTGGGCTGTCGGCTCCGCGGAGCCGAGAGACGGATTCGCATGGGTGGGGGGTGAGGGCTGCTCCAGGGCCGTGTGGGGGCGAATGTCGTCATAGGTATCGCCAGCGGCGACCGCCAGGACGGTGAGCCAGTACAGGCTTTGATAAGCTTCGAGCACCGCGTCGTCACGCCCGTGGCCATGGCCGTGCGTGCCGTCGATCACCCCGCGCAACTCGTCCAGCTCGTCGCGGACGCGGTAAGCCAGTCGGGCGAGGTCGGCGTCGCGCAGCAAGCGCGACGTGGTCGAGACGCGCGCCAGGTCATGGTCGCGCAGATACGCGTACGCGCCGTAGATGGCGCGCAGGTCGCGCTCGATGCGCCCCAACTCGCCATTGTCCCGTGGCCGGCCCTCTATGCTCATCATATAGATAACTATAACTCATGCCTATCGAGAATGCCCCATGCGGATACATCGGGTACATTATGAACAGGGGGGACAAGCAGGGCCCTCCTCTTCAAGGAGACGTGCAGTGAACGACCCGCGCAGTAACGTGCCCCCAGGTGGTAAACAGGGCCCAAACGGTCCAAGTAATGGCCCCCAGCGGCCCCGGCTAACCGGCCGCACCTGGATCATCATCACCGTCCTGGCCATCCTCTTTAATTTTCTGGTCTACGTGCCCTATCTGAGTAACGCCAACAACAACCCCAAGGACACCTTATCCTATAGCGGAACCCCGACCTCCTTCTACAGCCAGTTGCAAAAGGGTAACATCAAGACGGCGCGGGTCTCCACGGCCACGGTCGACGGCGATTTCAAGACCCCGATCACCGACAACGGCAAGACCTACACCAGCTACACCACGATCCAGCCCGGCGTGCCGGATAACGACCTGCTGACCGCGTTGCGCGCGCGGGGCGTGACGGTGACGGGACAGGACCAGTCGACCCCATTATGGCTCAATGCCGTGAGTCTGTTGATCAACGTCCTGCCGTTCCTGTTCCTGATCGGCCTGTTCTACTTCGGCACGCAGGCGGCGCGTCGACAGCAGAGCGGTATCTTTGGCTTCGGCCAGAGCAAGGCCAAGCTCTACACCGAAGAGCGTCCCAGTACCACGTTCGCCGACGTGGCCGGCGTCGAGGCCGCCAAGACGGAGTTGCGCGAGGAGGTCGACTTCCTGCGCGACCCCACCAAGTACCAACGCCTCGGCGCCCGTATCCCCAAGGGCGTCCTGTTGGTGGGCCCGCCCGGCACCGGTAAAACATTGCTGGCCCGCGCCGTGGCCGGTGAGGCGCACGTGCCCTTCTTCTCGATCAGCGCCACCGAGTTCGTCGAGGTCTTCGTCGGCGTCGGCGCCAGCCGCGTGCGCGACCTCTTCGAGAAGGCCAAGGCGGCGGCCCCGGCCATCGTCTTCATCGACGAGATCGACGCCATCGGCCGTCAGCGCGGCAGCGGCGGCCCCCTCGGCGGCGGCACCAACGACGAGCGTGAGCAAACGCTCAACCAGTTGCTCGTGTCCATGGACGGCTTTGAGCCCAATCAGGCCGTGATCATCCTGGCCGCCACTAACCGGCCCGACGTGCTCGATCACGCGCTGCTGCGGCCTGGCCGCTTCGATCGCCAGGTCACGGTCGACCCGCCGGACCGCAAGGGGCGCGAGGCCATCCTGAAGATCCATACGCGCGGGCTGCCGCTTTCGCCGCGCGTCGACCTCGAGGCCCTCGCGCAGGCCACACCCGGTATGAGCGGCGCCGACCTGGCCAACCTGGCCAACGAGGCCGCCCTCACCGCGGCGCGCAAGGGCGAGTCGCAGGTCACGCCGCGCGACTTCGAGGAGGCCCTGGATCGCATCACGCTTGGCGCGCCCGGCGCGGCCCTGATGAACGAGGATGAGCGCCGCCTGGTGGCCTACCACGAGGGCGGGCACACCCTTGTCGCCTTCATGCTGCCCAACGTCGACCCGGTGCACCGCGTGACCATCACGCCGCGTGGGCGCTCACTTGGGGTGACGCAGTTCCGGCCCATCGACGACCGCCGCAACTACCGGCGCGACTACCTATTGGACCGCATGGCCGTGGGCCTGGGCGGGCGCGCCGCCGAGGAGATTTCCTGCGACGACATTACCTCCGGCGCGCAGAACGACCTGCAGCAGGTGACCGGCATGGCCCGCGCCATGGTCACGCAGCTGGGCATGGCCGACGAGTTGGGGCCGGAGTACTACGGCGGCACGGGCGACGACGCGCTCAACGGGCGCGGCTACAACCCGTGGGAGCCCAAGGAGTACAGCGACGAGACGGCCCGGCAGATCGATCTGGCCGTGCGGCGCCTCATCGACGAGGCGCACCACCGCGCGCTCAAGGCGCTGACCGACAACCGGCCCATGCTCGACGCCATCGCCGAGGGCCTGCTGCGCGACGAGTCGCTCGACCGCAACCAGCTCACCGCTATCGTCAACGCCCACCGGCCCGCCGGCATGCCGCCCATCCCCGTGCCCACCGGTCCCGGCACGCCGATTCCCGACGCCCCCGTGGAGTCGGTGATCGGCGGCTAGCGCCGGGACGAGTGACGAGTGACGAGTGGTTAGTGACGAGTGAGAAAGACGGGAAGGGGGCGGCGCCAGTTGACTGGCGCCGCCCCCTTTTGCTCACCCGTCGCCGCTGGGGATCGCCCACCGTCCCTACATGTGTTCCGAGCATGTGCGTCTGGCCTGATGTAACGGTTCCTGCCACTGGCTGCAAAGTAGGACGTGGGACGGAGTGTCCAGAAGACCAAGAGCGAGCGATTCTCGGGTTGCGCGAGTGTATCGCCGGTGTGACAGGGCGGCAAGAGGGCTTTTCTGTCGTAGCCCCAAC
>JAABUQ010004854.1_pt1 | contig 22302 bp, 19 predicted proteins | sample 5560001 | NCBI WGS metagenome assembly JAABUQ01 (sample SAMN10711888, study PRJNA513371) | rock metagenome | isolation source: Antarctica rocks | place: Antarctica: Victoria Land, Finger Mt nord | collected 2015-12-18 | reverse complement strand
GCACCGGAAGCTGCGCCGGTCGCCAAAGCGGCGCGACGGACCGCGCTCGCCGAGGCAGCCGTCCCCGCGCGACCGACTCACCCGCGTCCCGTTGCCCTAGCGGTGCGCGAGCCATCGATACCGCCGCGCGCCAGCGAAACGCGTCCATCGCGCGCCAGCGAGACAAGGCCGCCGCTCGCCGTCGCGGCGCGCGCGACCGTCGCGCCCGCGCCCGTGCCGCAAGCCGGCGAGGTGCAACTCGCCACCAATGTTCAGCCACGAAGGACCGACGATGAACCAGCAGGCAAGCGCGCGTCGCGGCGCGCGGCGATCGACGCGATCCGCGCGCTGCAGATGCGGTAGCCTCGCGCTCGCGTTGCTGATGCTGCCGGTCGCCGCTCGTGCCGACCCCGGCGATACGGTGACGAGGACCGACGCCGCGACCGGCCAGGTTCCCGCCGGCACCGACATGCCCGACACCGCGACGCCCTCGCCAAATGGCCTGTCCGTGTCCTTGGGCGCGTCCGCGTGGAGCGGCCGGTTCGGCTTCACGCGCCGCACGGCGATCACCGCCGCGACGCTGGATGCGCGTTACCGCCGTGGTGGCCTGCTATTCAGCGCCACCGTTCCGTACGAACAGGTGATCAGCGACGCGGCGATCTTCACCGGCATCGACGGCACGCCGCTGGTCGCCGCGCCCGACGCCGCCTCGCTCGGCATACGACGGCGGCGCGACGGGGTGGGCGACCTGACGCTGGGCATCGGCGCGACCGTGCTGCGCGAGGACCGCGCCGGGGTCGACCTGTCGGTGTCGGCGCGCGTCAAGCTGCCCACCGCGTCCAACGACCAGCTCAGCACCGGGCGGACCGATGCGTCGTTCCGCGTCGAGGCGAGCCGCACCTTCGGGCGCGTCGCGCCGGTCGCGAGCATCGGCTATCGCACCTTCGGTCAGGCACCGCGGTGGCGGCTGCGCGACGGGGTCGCCGCCTCGGTCGGGGCCAGCTATATCGTCGGGCAGGGCACGGTGATCCTGCTCAGCTACGACGTCGCCGAGCGGACCAGCCGCTACACCGGACCGTTAAGCCAGATCGTGCTCGGCGCATCGCGACCGTTGGGGCAGCGGTTGCGGCTGACCGGGTTCGCGGGGGCGGGCTTGTCGTCGGGCGCGGCGGGGGTATCGGCGGGGCTGTCGCTGGGGTTTAGGCTGTAGCGAAGCGCGGCAGGCGGCTACGCCCGCCTGACTCGCGCAAGCCCGGCCGGCGGGTGGCGAAGCCAGCCCGTCCGACGTCACGGGATTTACTCCCGTGACGGGCAGTGCGGAGAGTGGACCTTCTCCGCCTGCCACGCCGCGGCAAAGCCGCGCCGTCGAACGGGTTCGGCTGTGCCGACCCGTCGGCCGAGCGCGCCCGAGTCTTGCAGCGGCACGCTGCAAGCCGGGCTGCTCAGAACGGCAACCACCTGCTCTTCCGTGAAAACCGCATATACCCAAGGTTCACCCCCGCGCGCCAGCCGACCCCCAGCCGCACCGGGATCAACACCACATGCCCGCGCCGCAGATAACCGGCCGAGAACCCGCCCACGAAGTACAGATGCCCTTCGCCCTGTGGGAAGCGCTTGTAGAGTTCGGCGGTGTCGTAAAGATTGTACACCAGCACGAACACCTTGTTCGCATCGCCGCCCAGGTCGAAGCCGACCGAAGGCCCGGTCCAATAGACCGGCATCGTTCCCTCGACCTTGTGCGTCATCACCCCCGAGCCATAGCGAAGCCCGACGATCACCGCGCCCGACGCTTCGCGCCCGGCGATATAGGCATTGGGCTCGCCTTGCTCTTTTAGGATCTTTTCCAGGAGGCCGGCCAACCCCTGCGCGCCCTTGCCGAACACGCCCTCGCCCGCGCCGATCAGGTCATCGCGGTGGAAGGTCGCGTCCGCCGATTGCGCGCGGTCGGCGCGCTGTTCCTGCGCAGGGTCCATGCCGGGCGCGCGCGACGGAGCCGCCGCCGCGGGCGGCGTGGCGGGGTCCGCGTCGGGATAGCCGGGCGTGGGCGCGGGCACCGAGCGCGGCCCGGGCAAATCCTGATCGATCGCCTGGCTGGGGTCGACGTCGCGCACCTGCGCGCCCGCCGGTACCCCGCTCAACACCAGCGTCGCGAGCGCCGCGATCCATCCTGCCTTGCCCATGCTCATGTCCCCCGGCGCGATGCCTGTCCCAACTTAGACCGATCGCTTCCTTGCCCGGCCATGAACGAGGACGCCAGCGGTTCGCGCCGCGCGCATTGCTTGCCGCTGCTACCCCGGTTATAGCGGCGGTGGCGATGCATCCGGAGACGTGGGTGAGCGGCTGAAACCAACGCTTTGCTAAAGCGTCATACGGGAAACCGTATCGAGGGTTCGAATCCCTCCGTCTCCGCCAGATCGCCGTTTCAGCGCCTCTCTTCAGATACCATTCAGAGTCATAAAGGCTTACGAAACAAGGAATTACCGTTTTACGGCGTTCCTTGACGTTTTGCTGCATCCGAGCGAGACTGTGGGGTAGAACGTGGGGTAGGATCGTCGCGGAGGCGGTGATGGGCAAGTTGACAGCGTTAGGTATCAAGGCTCTGCGGGAGCCGGGCCGCTACCAGGACGGCGACGGATTGATGCTGGAAGTAGGCGACAGCGGGACCAAACGCTGGACCTTGCGTCTTCAGGTCAGCGGCAAGCGGCGCGACTTCGGCCTGGGCTCATTTCGGGACGTGCCGCTGGCGCAGGCACGAGAAAACGCCGCGGCGCTACGCAAGCAGGTGCTCGCAGGGATCGACCCCGTTGCCGAAAAGAAGCGTCAGCGCGAGCCCGTGCCAACCTTTGCCGCCGCAGCGCGTCGGGTGCATGACGAACACAAGCTCGGTTGGAAGAACGGCAAGCACCAGGCGCAGTGGATCGCGACGCTCGAAAATTACGCTTTTCCGGCGTTAGGCGATCTGACCATCGATCAGATTGAGGGTCCGGCGGTGCGCGACGTGCTGGCGACGATATGGCTGGACAAGCCCGAGACGGCGCGCCGAGTACGCCAACGGATCGGGACCGTGCTGGACTGGGCTTACGCCAAGGGCTTCAGGGCAACCGAGGCACCGATGCGTTCGCTCGGCAAAGGCCTGCCGCGACAGCCCCGCAAGGGCGAGCGTCACCACGCCGCGCTTCCCTACACGCAAGTGCCAGCCTTTTTCGCTGAACTGCGCCGCCGTGAAAGCATGGGGAGGCTCGCGCTTGAGGCCGCGCTGCTCACCGCCGCGCGATCGGGCGAGGTACGCGGAGCAACGTGGCATGAGGTCAACATGGAGGCGAGAACCTGGACCGTTCCGGCCGAACGAATGAAGACGGGCAAGCCGCATGTGGTCCCATTGTCCGAGCCAGCGCTGGACCTTTTCCGACGCGCGCAACCGTTCGCGCAGGCCGAGAGCGACCTGGTGTTCCCGGGCATGAGAAGCGGCAAGCCCTTGTCCGACATGACCCTGCTCAAGGTATTGCGCGACATGGACGCGCGCGTGACGGTGCATGGGTTCCGGTCGAGCTTCCGCGACTGGGTAGCCGAGACGACCGACACGCCGGGCGAGGTTGCCGAGGCGGCGCTGGCGCATACGGTACCGAGCGCGGTCGAGCGCGCCTACAAGCGTACCGATTTCCTTGCCAAACGGCGCACGCTCATGGACGCGTGGGGCGCATATTGCCTCAGCCCCACACTGGAGCGATCGTAGCGGCTGTTTCCGTGCACTCGGACTAGCCGCCTGCGGCGTCGCTCAGCGTTCCCCCGCGCGGTAGGCAACAGGATCGGCGACCCAACGATCGACTTCCGCTTCCCGCCAGCCAGCACCGTTCACGCTGATCCGCAGCTGGCGCGGGAAAGTGCCTTCGTTGATTTTGCGGTACAGCGTTGAGCGACTCAATCCGGTGCGATCAAGGACGGTCCTGAGTCGGAGAATACGGTTCGTCATGGGCTTGCCTCCATTCGCGTGGGTCCGAATGGAGGAGACGTGGGCGTGGTGGAACGAGGTGCAACCAGGCCATGTTCCGACCGGCACTAGGCGCGTACCTTGGCGCGCTTCAGGTCACTCAATCGCGTCCAAGTGTATGTCGACGCGATCGACACATATTTGGGATGTGTCGACGGACCTGCTAACCATCGACATATGAGCTTCGACGCATCGAGACCCTACGACGCGCTGCCTGCGCTGCCGCCCAAGGTGACGCTGGAGACGACCGGCACCCTAAAGGCCTGCATCGCCGCGCGCGCCGCGCTGGCGGAGTTGAAGGCCCTGGGCCAGCTTATCCCGAACCAGTCGATCCTGATCAACTCGATCCCGCTTCTCGAAGCGCAGGCGAGTTCCGAGATCGAGAACATCGTCACCACCGGCGACCGGCTCTTCCGCTTTGCGGACACGCCCAACGGGGCGGGCATCGACCCGGCCACCAAGGAGACGCTCCGCTACCGGAGCGCGCTGGCGGAGGGATTCGCCAGCCTTGCTACGCGGCCGCTGTCGACGCGCACGGCGGTCGACATCTGCGCGACCATCAAGGGCGTCGACATGGACGTGCGTAGGGTGCCCGGCACGGCGCTCGCCAACGATCGCACAGGCGTGGTCGTTTACACACCCCCGGAGGGCGAACCGCTGTTGCGCGACCTTCTCGCCAACTGGGAGCGATGGCTGCATGAGCACGGCAACATCGATCCGCTGATCGCGCTGGCGGTGCAGCATTACCAGTTCGAAGCGATCCACCCCTTCACCGACGGCAACGGCCGCACGGGCCGCGTGCTCAACCTGCTGTTTCTGGTCGAGCAGGGCTTGCTCGACATTCCCGTCCTGTACCTCAGCCGCGCGATCATCCGGCGCAAGAGCGATTACTACCGCTTGCTGCTCGACGTGACGACACGCGGCGCATGGGGACCATGGCTGCTGTTCATGATCGGTGCCGTGCGCGAGACAGCGACGTGGACATCGACCAAGATCAGGGCGGTCCGAACGCTGCTCGACGACACGGCCGTTCGGATGCGCGCCGGTGCGCCAAAGGTCTATAGCCGTGAGCTCGCCGAGCTGATTTTTGCTCAGCCTTATTGCCGCATCGGCAACGTGGTCGACACCGGCATCGCACAGCGCCAATCGGCGTCGGTGTATCTGAAAGTGCTCGCCGAAATCGGCGTGCTGGAGGAGCGCAAGGCCGGACGTGAACGCCTGTTCGTCAATCCGGCGCTGATCCAGCTGCTGACGCAGGACACCGACTGAGCGCTCCGGCTTCGAACGCCCGATCTCCGCGGCGGCTCCATAGCAGCAAGGACTGCTCGCGATCCTCGCCGCGCAATGTACCGGCGACGGCAAGCACCGCGCCGTAGATCACCGCGCGGTCGTCGTCTGTGAGTTCGACCAGGCCCGACTTCGCTACCAGCCCGCCGAGTTCGATCAACTGACGAGTGCGTTCGCTGCGTTTCACGACCCATCCCCGTTTATCGGCACGAGCACGGGCAAGCTCAGCCCGATGCCGCGCGATCGTTGTTCGCCGCAGCGCCGCCACGCTCGCCGTTAGCGCCGCGCCCAGATTGCCGTAACCGCGCGCGAAAGAACGCATCGCCCTTCGCTCGCCAGTCCTCCTTCACCGCCGGATCACTTGCCTCAACCATCGCCAGCAACCCGCCCGCGAGCATAGGCAAGTCGAGCGCGTCCCCACCAGTCGCAGTGACCAGTTCGCCGAGCTGGCGCGACTTGCGCTCCTTCAGCGTTCGCGTCCTTTGTTCAAGCTCCTTCAGCTCCGAATCGAAATCTCAAACTCTACGCATCGTTCGTCTTTCACGATAGCTGTAGCACCTTGATAGTTCATCCTCCTCGCTGTTGCTCTAAAAATGACGGGACAACACGGCACGCGCTGGTCCCGAACAAAAATGTTCTTGTGAGGGCGCGCTTATACGTCGTGCCGACGTCGCTTGTGCAGTGTAGATGGAATGCCGTCATGGCGATCTACCATTTCTCAGCCAAGGTGATCGGACGCGCGGGCGGCTCCAGCGCGGTGGCGAGCGCGGCGTACCGCTGCTCGGCGTCACGGCTGCATGACGAGCGGCTCGGGCGCGACCACGACTTCACCAACAAGCCGGGCGTGATCCATTCCGAGGTGATGCTGCCGGACGGCGCGCCAGAGCGGTTTGGCGACCGCTCGACATTGTGGAACGAGGTCGAAGACGGCGAGGTGCGAAAGGACGCGCAGCTTGCCCGCGAGGTGGAGTTCGCCATCCCGCGCGAACTGACCCAGGAACAAGGCGTGGCGCTCGCGCGCGAGTTCGTGTCCCGCGAGTTTGTCGATCGCGGTATGGTCGCCGACCTGAACGTGCATTGGGACATGGCCCCGGACGGCATCGCGAAGCCGCACGCGCATGTCATGCTCACCATGCGCGAGGTGGGCGGGGACGGGTTCGGGGCGAAGGTCCGCGACTGGAACAGCACCGCGGTTTTGCAGCAATGGCGCGAGCGCTGGGGCGATCACGTCAACGGGCGGTTGGCGGAGCTTGGGCTGGACGCGCGCGTCGATCACCGCAGCTTCGAAGCGCAGGGCATCAAGCTTGAGCCGCAGCACAAGATCGGCGCGGCGGCATCGCGTCGATCGGAGCGAGGGCTTGAGACGGAGCGGATTGAGGATCACGCCCGCATCGCGCGCGACAACGGTACGACCATTATCGCCAGCCCTGAGATCGCGCTAGACGCGATCACGCGGACACAAGCCACGTTCACCACCCGCGATCTTGCCGCGTTCGCGTTCCGGCACAGCGACGGCAAGGAGCAGTTCGATCAGGTGATGAGCGTAGTGCGCGCCAGCCCCGAGCTGGTCGCGCTGGGCCGAGACGGGCGCGGAGACGAGCGGTTCACCAGCCGCGACATGATTGCGGTCGAGGCGCGACTGGAACGCGCGGCGGGCGAGCTGGCCGGAAGAAGCCAACATATCGTTTCCGCTCGCGACCGCGACGCGGCGCTGAGCGCGGCTATGGACCGGGGGCTGACCCTTTCGCCCGAGCAGCGCACCGCGTTCGAGCACGTGACCGGAAAGGGAGGACTTGCGTCAGTGGTCGGCTATGCCGGTTCAGGCAAGTCGGCGATGCTCGGCGTCGCGCGCGAGGCCTGGGAAGCGGCGGGCTACACCGTTCGCGGCGCTGCGCTGTCCGGCATCGCGGCGGAGAACCTGGAGGGCGGCTCAGGCATCGCTTCCCGGACCATCGCCAGCCTGGAGCACGCATGGGGACAGGACCGTGACCGGTTGTCCTCTCGCGACGTGCTGGTGATCGACGAGGCGGGGATGATCGGCTCGCGCCAGATGGAGCGGGTGTTGACCGCCGCCCATGACGCGGGCGCGAAGGTGGTGATGGTCGGCGACGCCCAGCAGTTACAGGCGATCGAGGCTGGCGCTGCGTTCCGCGCGCTCACCGAGCGGCATGGCGCAGTCGAGATCACTGACATTCGCCGCCAGCGCGAGGATTGGCAGCGCGACGCTACGCGCCAACTCGCCACGGGGCGCACGGGCGAGGCGCTGGGGGCATACCAGGCGCGCGGCATGGTTCACGTCGCCGACACGCGCGAGACGGTGCGGACCGAGCTGATCGACGGCTGGGATCGGGCGCGCCAGGCCGAGCCGGGCAAGAGCCGGATTATCCTCACCCACACCAATGCCGAGGTGCAGGCGCTGAACAGCGAGGCGCGCCAGCGGATGCGCGAATCGGGCGAGCTTGGTGCCGAGGTCACGGTCGGCACCGAGCGCGGCGAACGCCAGTTCGCCAGCGGCGACCGGATCATGTTCCTGCGCAATGAACGCAGCTTAGAGGTGAAGAACGGTACGCTGGCCACGGTCGATCAGGTGACCCCAGAACGCATCGCCGTCCGATTGGACGACGGGCGGCAGGTCGCGTTCGACACCAGGGACTATGCCCATGTCGATCACGGCTACGCCGCTACGATCCACAAATCGCAGGGCGTGACGGTGGACCAAGCGCACGTCCTCGCCACGCCGGGGATGGACCGGCATTCAGCTTACGTCAGCTTGTCGCGGCATCGCGACAGCGTTCAGCTCCATTACGGTCGCGACGAGTTCACCGACCTGGGCTCGCTCACCCGCACCCTCTCGCGCGACCGTTCCAAGGAGATGGCGGCTGACTATGCCACGAGCCGGGCAAGCGAGCGCGATCCGAACGGAGCGCGGGCGTTCGCCGACCGGCGCGACATCCGCTTGCCCGAGCTCGCGCGCGAGCGGGACGCGGTGTCGCCGGAAATCACCGGAACGAAGGCACGCAACATATTTGCCGGGTTCAAGCCGAGGGAGGCCGCGCCGACGTTGGAGACGCGCGCGCCTTCGCACGCGCCCAGCCAGAGCAAGACGATCGAGCGGTTTGCACGCGCGACCGCCGACATCGAGCGGATGCGCGTAGCAAGTTTACCAGCGCTTCCGCACCAGCAGCAGGCGCTCACGCGCGCCGGTGAGGCCCTTGACCAGACCCGGCCTCAAGCCGCCCGCGACCTCGCCGCCGCATTTCGGCGCGAGCCCGCGTTGATAGGCGAAGCCGCGACGGGACGGACCAACGCCACTGTGCGCGCCATGGCGCTCGAAGCCGAGGTCCGAACCAACCCTGAGCTTCGTGCCGATCGGTTCGTCGCGGCATGGCGGCAACTCGGTCAGCAGCGCGACCGGTTGGAGCGCGGTGGCGACGACGCCGGGGCAGACCGGCTCAGCAAGCGCATGGAGAGCCTTGCCGGCGCGCTTCACCGCGACCCGCAGCTGGAATCGTTGCTGCGCAACCGAAACGCGGAACTCGGGATCGAGATGAAACGCGGTCGGAGCGTCGGCGAGGTGCTGACCCACTCGCTCGGGATCAGGCGCGGGCGTGACTACGGAATGAGCCTGTAAGGAGGATGGTAATGGAAGGACCAGCGGTTGAGATCGACGATCCGGCGGCTTTGGCGTTCGAGGGGGTACGCGCCGAGGTGGCGCTGCTTCGCCGCGCAGTGGAGGGGTTGGCGGCCGAGCGCGTGGAAATCGAGGTGCCTGATTATGCGCCTACACTGGCCCAGATCGCGCAGTCCGTTCGCGCGACTTCCACGCGGCTGGACCGAATGAGCGAAGCCCCTGCGCTCGCGATCGGGCCGGAAGAGATGACGAGCCAAATCGCGGCGGCTGGAACCAGTGCCCGGCGCGAAGATCACGCGGCGTTGGTGAGAGCGCAAGCCGCGCTGGATCAAGCGACAGGTCAGCTTGCCAGTCGCCTGTCGTCAGCCCGCAAGCGCCGCGAGCAGACCCGCTGGGTCGTCGCGTTCACAGCGGGGGGCTTCTTCCTCGGGATGCTGCTATGGGTCGCGTTACCGGGGTGGATCGCAAGAAGTGTCGCCCCAGAAAGTTGGCGTTGGCCCGAGCAGCGCGCCGCCCGGGCGCTCGGATTGCCCATGTGGCTGGCCGGACTGCGCCTATTAGCAACCGCCGATCCGACTGCGTTTCGCGCGATCGCCGCCGCCGACAAACTCGTGACCGCAAACCGAGATCCAATTCGACGCTGCGATGATCGCTTGTGCCTGGGGTTCGGTGTATGAAAGAAACAGCATAGATCACCCGATCGCATCCCATTGGACCGCACCAAGATTGACGAGGTAGAAACCATTCCGATGAACCCAGCCCTAAGCTTCATTCGACATGACGGTGCTCACCAACGAAGGCGACCTACCATGCCGAGCACCGTTCCTTCCGCCTCCCTTTTCGTGGTCGAACGCCGATCAACACCGCGTCTACCAATCGGGCTGCAAGGGGTGGTACGAGCCGAGAACCAAAGTGCGACTGCGGTACTCCGTGATCTCACGCGCGACGGTTGCAGGCTCGAAACCGAATGCGACCTCGCCCCCGATCTCCATGTCAGCATCGGCATCCCGGGTATCGGCCCCACGTCGGGCAGGATCGTTTGGAAAAGCGAACGCGAGTTTGGGTGCGTGTTCGACCAGTGCCTGCCTTCGGGGGCCATCACGGCAGCGTTTTCTGGGCCGACGGCGCGGCGAAATAATAAGTTCAGCGGCCCGGCGCAGATCGGTATTTTCGTCGGCGTGATAACGACCTCGTGGCTCGCGATCGCGGGTTGCGTGCTGGCATTTATTTACTCGGGCTCACCGGCATAGGCATCGGCGCCTGTCCGGCTAGGCACTCGGCATACAGCAGGTCGAGTTTCGCCGCCATGCGATCGGCGGTGTAACGCTGGCGGAAACGCTCCCGGCCCGCCTCGGCACGGCGCGTCATCTCGTCGCGGGTGAGGTCGACGAGCGCGACCCGCCAAGCAATCGGGTCGCCGGCGGCGACGCTGAACCCGAAACGTCCCGACCCAAGTATTTCTTTGAGACCACCGACGGCCGAGGCCATTACCGGCTTGCCCTGCCGCATCGCTTCGATCGCGACCAACCCGAACCCTTCCCAACGTGATGGCACTACCAGAAGGTCGCACGCCGCGATCTGCGCGGCGACCTCCTCGCGTGACAGCCAGCCGAGGTGCTCGACGAAAGACAAAGGAGGTATCGACGGGCGGACGTCGGACACCACGGGCGCGCCCACTGTGCGGAGGGTAAGTTTATCACCGAGCGGCTCGATGGCGGCCAGAAGAACATCAAGTCCTTTCTGACGGTCGAAACGGCCAACGAACAGGATTTTCAAGCGAGGATCGGACCAATCGGCGGGGATTACCGAAGGTGGGATGGCGCTGATCCCGTTGGCGACCGTACGTAATCTGTCGCCGCCAATCCCAACCTCGCGCGCACGCGCCTCTTCATAGAGCGAGATAAGCACGATACGATCGACGCGGGCCGCCAACACTTGTTCGACGGCGACGATCGCGCGCCGTGCAAATGGCTTCACGTCCATGTCGAACGCCCAACCGTGCGGACAGAATATCAACTTTGCACGCCCGCGCGGCTGAATCCTAGTTACGAAACCGGCACCAAAGGAATGAGCATGGACAATATCGGGACGCGCGGTCCGGCGCGCGCCGGGGTAAGCGCGAGCCAGGGCGACCATGCCTCGGACCCGGTTCGGGCGATCGAAAAACAGAAAGCGGACATCACTGTTCGTCAGGCGCGTCTCGAGATGGCCGCGATGCTGCTCAGGCACCAGAAGCGTGATCGCATTGGAACCGTGTCGAGCGGCCTGCAGCGGAAGAAGTTCCGCCAGGTAACTCCCTGTTCCGCCTACGATACTGTCGCAAACGTGAAGGATGTTCACCGTCGCCTAACCCCCTGGCCGTTACACAACCTTGCGCCTTTAAACCATTACCATTCCGACGATGGGGACCGACCGCTCATCCATCGCATCGATCATTCGGCGCAGTTGATCGACGGCGGTGACGTGTCGGCGCGCGATCAGCAATGCCGCTCCCATGCCCGATACCGCTTCCGCGATCGAAGCGGCGCTGTCGTCGCGCTCGACGGGCAGGGACGCCAGGATTTGCGTACCAGCACGCTTCCAGCGCGAAGCGACATGCATCAACGGCTGGCGCTCGGGCACCGATTGTTCGCTCGCCACCTCCGGCGTGAGCCAGAGCCGCGGCACCGGCGTCGGCTGGCCGATGCCGTCGACCAGCGCGGTTCCGGCCGAGGACGACATGCGGAACAGGTCGTGAATACGCGATTGCCGTCGGTCGGCATCCATCAACAGTGTCGGTGTTCCCATATGCACCATCAGTACGCCGAGGTTCGCCGCGAGCACGGCCAACTCCTCGTCGCAATCGACGCCGATCAGCACGCAGCTGGCAATGGCGGACGTTCCATCCGGCCGACGACGCACGATGCTGCTGCGGATGGCGCGTACGCGCGCGGCATAGCCATGCTCCAGATCGTACGCGGTCACGATCATCGGACTGATCCGGTCATCACCCGGATGGAAAAGTTCGCCGCCGCGCTGTCGCCGCAACGTTTCGTCCAGCACGTCCGGCGAGATCAGCCCCATCGCCACCGCGGTCTCACCGAACATCAGCCCACCGCTGGCCTGACGGTCAAGCACGTCCTCGACGTCCTTCGGCCGCAGATGCCCGGTCTGGACCAGCACGGCGCCAATGCGGTTATCATGCGGGTCGGCGGGCGCTTCCACCCCCGCAGCGGTGGAAGCGGCAACACCGTCCGTTGCGGCGATTGAACGGAGCCTCATGCTGCTACTCCCATTCGGCTCGGCGCGCGCCAGCTGTTGGCCCAGCCATCGTGTCCAGCCATGTCGGCGATTACATCGAGATCGAGCGCGCGGGCGGCGCCGGAAGGCGTGCGAACGCGCGGCTGCATCAACTCGCGCGCGATACCGGCCAGCAGTCCGCTCACCAAGCCAAGGACAAGCCCTGCCGCGGCGAACAGGACCAGATTGGGCTTGTAAGGCAGGTTGGGAGGGGTCGCGCGGTCGAGCAGCGTCGCGCTGGACTGCGACACCTTGCTCGACAAGGTGGCGTCGTTCAGCCGTTTGCGCACGTCGTCGTAATTCTGCTTTGCCACGTCCACGTCGCGTTGGAGCACATTGGCCTGATCCTGCGCCCCCGACATGGAAATCAGGCGGTTCTGCTGTTCCGCCAATTGAGCACGGATCGTCCCTTCGCGTTGAGCGGCGGCGTTGCCGGCCGAGGTCAGGGCGCTCTGCTGTGTCCCACGCGCCTGGTGGAGCGCTTGTTGGAGCGCATCGAGCCTGGCACGGGCGGCGAGCATGTCGGGATGATTGGGACCAAGCGTCTTCGCCAGTTCGGCGACTCGAGCTTCTTGAGCGCTCAGGTCTCGCTCGACGTTCTGCGAAACGTCCGATTGAACGACCTCGGGAACCGCGCCCGACGTCGCGCGTGAATGAGCCTCCGCGGCGGCAGCCTGCGCGGCGACCAGCTGAGTCGACAAGGATCGGGCACGATCCGCCTCGATGTCCATCCGATCGGTGCCGACCATGCCGTGCTGACGCTGGAATGCGGACAAACGCTGCAGCGCCGCCTCAAGCCGACCGCGTGCTTCGCGCGTCTGGGCATCAAACCATTTGGCGTCGCGACGCGCTGGCTCGATCCGCAGCTGCACCTGCTTGGCGAGGAACGTGGCGACGATGCGGTTCATGGTGTCGGCGGCGGTCTGGGGAGACCGGTCGGAATAGCTTAGCCGGATGACGTTGCTGCCTTTCTCGCTCACGATGGCAAGATGCTCGCGCAAGTCCTTCAACGCCGCCTCATGGCGTCGCTCGACGGTTGAGCCGTAGCGGGAAGTCTTGAACTGCGGCGATTGCTCCGCCACCGGATCCAACACCGCGTTGCTCCGCAGAATGTCGACCTGCGTACCGATGATGCTGTCGATTACCGACACGTTGGCGTCCGCCGCCTTGTCTCGTCTCGTCGGATCGGGCTGGGCCAAGTCGACCAGCACGGATGACGACGCCGCGTATTCACGCGGTATCCGCAGCGCGATTATCATCACCAGCGCGAAGACGGAAAATCCGACCAACGCCACTAGCGCGATCCGATGGCGGATGGCGCTCATCAAATCCAGAAAGGTGATCATGCAGCGTGTTCTCCGGTTAACAGCTGCGCGCGGAGCGGATTGACCGGCGCAGTCGGCTTGATCGAGGACGCGACGTCGATGGTGCCACAATAGATTTGCAATAGGAACTGTGGTTTCAGCGTGTCGCTGAACACCAATTGGGACTCATCGTCGGTCTTGATCGGCAGATCGTCGCGGAGCAACGCGATGGCTCTGTCCGCCATGTCGCGCGCCTGCTCTGGACCGATGTCGCCGAATGTTTCGGCCAGGGAGTCGGCCAACTCGCGCCGGTCGACGCGCAAGCGCGTGATGGCCATCCAGCACACCGCCGCCGTTGCATGACCCAATCGCGTCCTTCGCGACAATTCTTCCACGACGGCGGTGTCCAGCTCCCCCCCCACTTCGCGCCACGCCATCAGCGCTTCCTGCAGGCCGGCACGAACGCTCGGCCGGGTGATCTCGGCCGATCCTACCGCCAGCGCCGCCAGCGCCGCGTGAAGGCCAAACAGGCGGACGTGATAAGGCGACCCGGCCGCCGCGCTGGTGATCAGTTCGATTGCTTCGGCCGTAACCGTCATACCGGCGCGCGCGACGAGCTGTTCGAGCAGTTGCTGCATGCTGCCGATATCAATGCCGCCGATCGGCACGGACACGAGATGCCGTCGCAGCGACGGATGCCCGTCGAGGAGATCCTCGACATTGCCCGCAATCCCGACCAGCAGCAGCCGCACGTTACTTCGCATATCCGAAAGCAACTTCATCAGCGCCGCCACTTCGGCCTTAGTGTGCTGCGACTCGACCCGGTCGAACTCGTCGAGCACCAGCACGACCGGCTGTCTGGGCTGCGCCTCCACCAACAAATTGGCGAGCGCGCGCGCGTTGAACGGTCCGGCGGCGATCCGCTCGGCCATCGCGCCGACCGGAGCCGGAAGCTGACCGGCGAGCTCGATCAAAAGCGGCCGGAACAGGTCGTCGAACTGCGCGTCCCCGCTCGCCAGATTGTACAACACCAACGCATGCAGATTGTCCGCCACCTCGCCGAAGATGCGGGCGAGCGATGTCTTTCCCGAACCGCGCGGTCCGAATACGATCGCGTGCGACCGGCGGAGCAACACCGCCTCGGACAATCGCTCTAGCTCCCGATCGCGACCGGCGAGCCCCGTTCGAGTTGCCACGGGCATACTGCTGTCGAAAGCGTCATACACCCGTTCGCGCCGGGGCTTGGCCTGAGCCTCCGCGCTCGCGACCGAGGGGCCGCGTGCAGGGGCGGACGGGACGATGGGAGGCGATGGCAGCCGCAGCGTCCTTACGGGCAGCGGCAAGCTCGACCGCAGCGGCGGCGAAACCAATTGGCGTAACGCGCTGGAGATGCGGCCGAGGAAACTCATCTCAAAACAACTTTTCCTTGATGACCAGCACGTCGTCCGGCTGCATCGGATCGTCCAGCGAGGCTTTAAACGAACGACCGGAGCGCGTCACGTCGACCCGTTTTGTGGACCCGGCGAGCGTCGGGCCACCCGCGAGCGCCAACGCCTGCCGGAAGGTCATGCCCGTCTTGTATTCGAACTCGCCGCCTTTGTTTACCTCACCATAAACATAGACTTTTTCAACCTCGGGTATGTACAGCCGGTCCCCCGGCATCACCAGGCGGCTCGCGGCGGGGCCATCGGCCAGTGATATGCGAACGTCTGGCCCTCCCCCGGTCGGCTTCAGGATGACCGCGTTCGCTCCTCCCTCGCGCGCGCCGCCCGCCCGCGCGACCAGCATCGCGACCGTGTAAGGGCGATCGAGGGGATACAGCCCGGCTGCGGTCACATAACCCGACACGTCGACCACCTTGCTGGCATAGACGGTGACTTCGACGTCGATTGATGGCTTGCTTAAATATCCGCCCTTTACATAGGCGCTTGAAAGTTCTTGACTAAGCTGCGCCGTGGTCTTGTCGGCTGCCGTGACGGCCCCCAAAAATGGAGCGATGATGGTGCCGTCGGCTCGGATACGAGTTTTGGTGGTCATGTCCTGTTGCCCGAACACGATCACCTGAATCTCATCGTTCGGACCCAGAAGATAGGACCCGTTCGACTCGGCGGAGGTCGCCACCTGGGCGGCCGCGGCAACGCCGGTCGGAACCGCCGCGAACGCGCCTAGTAATAAAAGCAACTTGTTCGGCATCGATGGTCCTTCGCTGGACTAATTTTTAGTATGTGAGCCGCACCCCAACGGTGCCAAGCGTATCGTTGTATTCATTAACGTGCGTGTTGGTACGACGCTGGAAGTGACGCGCCTCGGCCGTCATCGCCCAGCGCTTAGTGACTCGCCGCTCCAGCCCGGCATAGATTTCGCGGAAGTGGTCGCGCCCGAACGGGCTGGCGATGACGCGCGGATCGTCGCGGAAGTCGCGATTGCCTATTTGCCCGCCGACATAGGCCCGCGTACGCGCCTGTGCGCCGTATTCGAGCCGCAAATTATAGACGCTTTGCACCGCGAAGGCGGCCGGGATAATCGAGTCGTTGATCACGACCCGCTCGCTGGCACCGCGCAGCGACCAGCCCGGCCGAGGTTGCAGCGTAATGGCCGTCGCCCAGCCCAGCCCGCGGTAAGGCCGCTCGTTCAGGCCGATGCTTCGTGCGTTCAGATAGTTCAGGTCGAAATCGAACGCGATTCGGCGCGCAACTGCTCGATGGAAGGTGACGCCGACCCGGTCGATCCGGTTGGTGAAGTTCAGGTTGGCGCGATCGCTGCTGAGATATTCGTAATAGGCAGTCAGCACGCCCAGCGAGGGCCGGGCATAGCCGGCACCGATTTTACCCGACGCAGCAGTCTCGTCGGCGTAGCGGAACAAGGGCCCATTGCGGGTCAGCTGAAATCCGCCCTCCGCGAAGGGGTAAAAACCCGCCGTACGTGGACAGGACAAGCTGATACGTCCCGTGCCGACCGTCTGATTGTTGTTCACGGCCGCATTGATGTCACCGAAATCGGACCGCCGGTAGAGAAACCGAGCCGACGGGGCGAACACGCAGCGCCCCGCCAACGGCTTTTCCCCCATGCCCGAGATATCTATCCGTGGTCGGCTTCGGCTACTGTTACCGATATAATAATCATAGCCGAGGTCGGCGGTCGCGCGCAGCTTGGTGTTGCCCACTTGACGGGTGTAGCGTGCAAGCACCTCGCCGATCACGATCTCGTCGCTTACCGAGGGGGTAAGGCGATTGTCGGTGCGGAAGATGTTGCTGTCGTACTGCGCTTGAGCGAGCAGATCGACGACCAGACCGCGATCCTCCGGCAACGTTGCCGACACCGGCGACGCATTGCTGGTTGGGGTTTGCGCCCATGCCCGTTCCGCGCAGACAAGTTGAGCGACCAGCAAAGCCCCTCGCATCAACCGCCGGCCACAAGCGTTGTTGTTCATCGCGAGCAACCGCCCTGCTCCTAATTATCCGCCGACACATGCCGTCCGCCACTCACCGCTGTCAATCCATTGCTGCACCGCAACATAGTAAACTATCCCGCGTTGGAACGCTGTTTGCCGACCGGCTGTGTCCGAATAACGTCGTAAGCGTCGGCCATCCTCTGCGCGAGGTGGTCGTAGCCGTACTGATCCGACGACCGCCCCGCCGCCGCGCGCATCGCGCGCAACCGGTCAGGTGAGTCGAGAAGCAACTCAAGCGAGGCGGTCCAGGCCGGCGCGTCACCGGGCGGTGCCAACAAGCCGTTCTCACCATCGACGATCAGTTCGGGTAGCCCGCCCTTGTCGCTCGCCATCACCGGCAAGGAGGCCGCCAGCGCCTGAAACACCACGCCCGGAGAATTTTCCGCCCACAGCGACGGCATCAGACACAGGTCGGCGGTCGCCATCGCGTCCGCCACCGCCTGCAACGGCACCTGGCCGTGGATGGTGACCCACGACTTGCCCGCGTACCGCCGCCGAAGTGCTTCCTCCTCCGGCCCCTTGCCGAGCACGTCCAGGGTGAAGCGCCGTCGCTCCGCGAGCGGTGCCAGCACTTCGTCGAGCAGGAACACGATGCCCTTGGTGTTCTCCAGGCGTCCCACGAACAACAGGCGCGGAGGCGCACCGTCCGGTCGGGGAAGCGCCGACGACGGGTAGATATTCGGATTGTGAATGTGGAAGGTCGGCCGGTCCATCGTCGGCATGAAACGGGATGCTTGTGCCAGGATCGCACGTGATGGCGAGATGAAGCCGAGTCGCGGGACCGCGCGAAGGTAGCGGTTCTTGACGGTGGCGCTGGCGCGGCAATCGGCGCATTGCGCGAGGCACTCGTGACCGTCCCGGAACATCGTCGTTCGCAAGCAGGGATAGGCGAGGTCGTGCAGGGTGATCGCGGTCGGAATGTCCCGCCGCGCGATCGGCAGCAGCCCGCGATAGCCGAGTCCCTGGATCCAATGGATGTGGACGAAATCGGGCCGAACCTCGTCGAGCACTCGATCGAAATTGGCGGTCGTGCGCGGGTCGAGTACATCCTGGACGTGCCAGAGCGGCTTTTTCCAGCCGGGCTGGTCGCGCGCATCGGCCACGGGATAAAGGTGCGGTGTCGAGACGCGGAATACGCGAACCCCGTCCTGCGACTCGCCCCAGCGCTCGTCGGCGGGGGTCGGCGCGGCGGTCATCACCGACACCTCGTCCCCCCGGGCGGCGAACCAAGTCGACAAATTGCGCGCGCATATCTCGGCACCGCCGATAACGAACGGCGGGTAGAAGGCGGAGATCGTCAGCAGTTTCATCGCGCCGCGCCCCTTGTGCGGGGGGCGAGAACGCGCGCCGGCGCGCCGACCGCCGTGCACCCGGCCGGCACGTCCGTCAGCACGACCGAGTTCGCGCCGATCCGCGCGCCCGCGCCGACGCTTATCGCGCCCACTATCACCGCGCCGGACGCCAGATAGGCACCGTCGCCGATCGTGGCGACGCCGTTCGCGCCCACGTCGCGCGCGCCGACTGTCACGTTCTGCTGAAAGGCGACATCGCGCCCGATCCGACCGGCACCGATCACGATGCCGAAGGGATGGGGGATGTACAGGCCCCCGCCCACCTCGGCACCGATGGCGATCTCCGACGAGAAACGTCGGCAGGTCCACCACCACCAGATCCGCCGCAACGGTCGCCCGGCGAGCGGGATGGCCTGCAACGCTTCGCCGATCCGACGGTGAAGCACGAATTGAAAACCGTGGGTAAGCAGCACCATCCGGAGTGTGAAACCCAACGACGGCAGCGCGCCCTCCGCCCGGGCGTAATGCGCCACGTCCGCCCGCACCCGTGCTAGGACTCCCTCATGCCTCACCTGGCGCACCTTCTGCATTGGCTTCGTTGAAGCGTGCCTGTCCGTCGCTTGGCACGGCCGAGCTGTAGGGCTAACGCCAGCGACTTGTGAAACACAAGGCACAAATGGACTACCCCGTCCGGCCCTGGAACCGGCGCCGCCGCGGGCGCGGGGCCTTGATCGGGACGGTAACGCTCGTGTGCGTCGCTGGAGGGGCCTGGGGCGTGCGCGACGTGGCGACGCTCGGCCTCCCCGGCGCACAACCGAGCGTCGCTGTCGCGCCGCGTCGGCCGCCGCTCGTCACGCCCAATCGGCTCAGCCCCGTCGCCGCTGTCGACGCGCGGGCGGTCAACGCGGCGCGCCCGATTGCCGACGTGCCCGATCCACCGGCCTCGCCCTTTCTGTATAATGGTCCCAACCTGGCACGGGCGCGCGATTGTCTAGCCGCTGCGAGCTGGTGGGAAGCGGGGGACGATGCCTCGGGGCAAGCGGCGGTGGCACAGGTAGTGCTCAACCGGGTGCGTCATCGCGCTTTCCCCAAGACAGTGTGCGGCGTCGTCTGGCAGGGGGCCGAGCGCGCCACCGGGTGCCAGTTCACCTTCGCGTGCGACGGCTCGCTCGCGTCTCGCCGGCCGTCCCCTGCGGCTTGGGTACGCGCCGAGGCGGTGGCGCAGACCGCGCTGGCGGGGCGCGTGGTGCCCGAGGTCGGCCTGGCCACGCATTACCACACGGTCGATGTGCTACCCGTTTGGAGCGCGCAGCTGCTGAAGGTCGCCGCAATCGGCCCGCACCTGTTCTTTCGCTGGCCCGGTTACTGGGGCCAGCGCCGGGCATGGTTGACGGTCAGACAAGGTGAGGAACCGCTGATCGCAGCGCTGGCCCCCTTCTCGCCCGCCCATGCCAATCTCCTCGCGCCGGTTGGTCCTCCCTCCCCGCCGACGGTGGTCGCGTTGTCCGCCGTCGGCGTGAACTATCCACGCGAAAAGCCCGGCGACAACAGCCCGGTTCTCGCCGCACCGGTCGGTTCGGGCGCGCGAAACAACCGGTTCCAATTGGTCCTCGGCTCCGACCAAAGCGGCGGCGGCTGGGCGCTACAGGCGCTCCGGGTCTGCCGGGGCAAGCCCGACTGCACGGTCGAAGGCCGCGTCCAGAGCGGGCAGGGGATGCCCGATTTCGTGTACAGGCGTACGCTCGACGGCGACTCGGCGAAGTGGAACTGCGCGGTCGTCCAACGGCCGGATCCCGCGCAATGCCTGCCCGGGTCGGCGAAATAACGCTGTCCTACACGCGCCGAAAGAACATATCAGGAACGCCTGCCCCGAGTCGGCGATGGTGCCGCGCGGGAGCGAAGCAGCGGAGCCCCGATTATGCTCGACCCGTTCCACACACATGCCGACGCGCCGGTCGCGCCGTCGCGCGCACCCTATGCCATCGTGCCAGACGACGTCGTGCCGCTGTCGCTAGTGCCCAAGGGCATCTATGTCGGCCAGGGTGGCGACGTCACGCTGCGCGGCGTCGGCTCGGAAGTCGACGTCACCTACCGCAACCTTCCCGACGCCAGCTACATCGCCGTACGCGCGTCGCATGTCCGCGCTACCGGCACCACGGCCGCGGCGCTGGTAGGAGAAGCGTGATGGGGCGCGTGTCCGGAGGAACTTCGATTTCGACCGCGATGCTCGCGCGCATGGCGGTGATACCCGACCGCCGCCTGCCGCATCGCGTGACCGCGCTCGGCGACAGCCGCGTCGCCGCGATCCACGGCGACCCCGATCACCGGGTGCTGAGCAACCGCTCTCCGCTCAACTGGGCCAACGCACTGCTGGGTCAGCGTATGTCCTTGCTCGACACCTTCGGCGTTCCGGGCGATCGAACCGACCAGATGATGGCACGGATCGACGCGGTGATCGCCACCGGCGCGGGCCTGCTCTATCTTCAGGGCGGGCTGAACGACATCGCGCAGCGCCATCCTTCACCGGACAGCAGCGGCGCGGTTGCGGCCGATACGCTGATCACGCTCGCCGAGATCGCGCGCGAGGCCGGGATGACCGTGGTGATGGAGGCGGAGGTCGGCAGCAACAGCCTCGACGCGGGGCAAGTGGCGCAAATAAGCGAACTCAATGCCCGACTCGCGGCGCATGTCGCGATCACGCCGGGCGTTCATCTGCACGACGCGCGGCGGGCGGTGCTCGATCCGGTGGCTGGCGACGCCGGCCTGCTCTACCGCGCGGGGTTCAGCTATGACGGCGTGCATCCGGGCGGCGTTGGCGCGCGCGCGTGGGGCGAGAGCCTCGCCGTGGCGCTTGGAGCGCTCGTCCCCGCCGGTCCGTCGCTACTGATCGCCAATCGTAGCGAACTGCCCGCCAACAGTCGGCGTCAGCTGCTCCTCAATCCGATCATGACGGTGACCACGGGCGGGTCGGACGACACCGGGGGGACGGTGCCCGCCTGCTTCGTCGTCGAGCGGCTCGGCGGCGCGACCGCGACCTTGTCGACGCGCGCCGACCCGGATGGGATGGGCAACAACACGGTGATCGCCGCCGCGTTCACGGCGGCGGGTCAGCAGGTGCTGTTCAAGCAGGACGTACTGCCGGCCAATTACGCGCCGGGCGACGTGGTCCAGGCGTTCGCGCTGCTGGAGCTGCTCGAAGCGCCGACCGGGCTATCGGGCCTGTTCCTCAACCTTAATCAGTGGAACGGCGCGCGGGGGTTCGACAATATGGACCTGTTCGGCGTTGATCCGGTCGGCCCGGACCAGGCGATGATGCTGACGCTCCGCACCCTGCCGTTCACCGTGCGGCCGGGCGCGGGATGGCTGACCGCGATCGTCGGCGCGATGGCGGGTAGGGCGGGCGGTGCCCGTTACGCTGTACGGCAGATCGGCGTGCGGCGGTTACCGTGACCCGACCCGGGGACGACGCCGGGACGATTGCTGCGTTCTGATTGCGCGGGGCTGTCCCGGCCGGTAATGGCCCATTGCACAACGAGGGGGATCAGTCGTGACCATCAAGCCCGTTCGCAAGGCCGTGTTTCCCGTCGCGGGTCTGGGCACGCGGTTTCTGCCCGCGACCAAGGCGATGCCCAAGGAGATGCTGACGGTCGTCGACAAGCCGTTGATCCAGTATGCGGTCGAGGAGGCGCTGGCGGCGGGGATCGAGCAGATCATCTTCGTCACCGGGCGGGGCAAGTCGGCGCTCGAGGACCATTTCGACATCTCGTACGAGCTCGAAGCGACGATGCGCGCGCGTGGCAAGAGCATGGCGTCGATCGAGAACATTCGCCAGCGTCCCGGCTCGCCCGTCTATGTCCGCCAGCAGGAGCCGCTGGGGCTGGGGCACGCGGTCTGGTGCGCGCGCGAGATCGTCGGCGACGAGCCGTTCGCGGTGCTGCTTCCCGACGAGCTGATGGTCGGCACGCCCAACTTCCTCGCGCAGATGGTCGACGCCTATGCGCGGGTGGGCGGCAACGTGATCGGCGCGCTGGAGGTGCCGGCAGCGGAGACGGACAAATACGGCATCATCTCGCCGGGCGTGGTCGATGGCG
>JAABUQ010004853.1_pt1 | contig 22309 bp, 22 predicted proteins | sample 5560001 | NCBI WGS metagenome assembly JAABUQ01 (sample SAMN10711888, study PRJNA513371) | rock metagenome | isolation source: Antarctica rocks | place: Antarctica: Victoria Land, Finger Mt nord | collected 2015-12-18 | reverse complement strand
AGCTAGAGGCGAGCGACAATCCGTTCGCGACGGTGGCGCTGGCGCACCTGGCAGCGCAGGACACGCGGCGGAACGCGGCGCGCCGCCGGCAGGTCAAGCTGACGCTAACCAGGCGGTTATACGAGCGCGGGTACAGCCGGGAGCGCGTGCTCAGTCTGTTTCGATTCATCGATTGGCTGCTCGCGTTGCCGGAGGACCAGGAGAGGGCGTTCTGGCAGGAGATTCACACGTACGAGGAGGAGCGAGCGATGCCGTATGTGACGAGCGTGGAGCGCATGGGGCTGGAGCGAGGGCGTCAGGAGGGCCGCGACGAAGGGATACGGGAGGGCCGTCAGGAGGGCCGCGAGGAGGGCCGCGACGAAGGGATACGGGAAGGCCGCCAGGAGGGCCGCCAGGAGGGCCGCGACGAAGGGATACGGGAGGCGCTGCGCCGGATCGTGCAGGCGCGCTTCGGGACGGTACCGGAGGCGCTGGAGCGGCGCATCGCGGAGGCTGATCGCAGGACACTGGATGGGATGCTCGACCGCGTCAGCGTCGTCCCGACCGTCGACGATCTCTAGCATTCGCACCTCGTAACCACAGCTGACGCCTTGCGCGGTCTAACACCCTGGCCCGTCGATGTGCCACCGGGCCAGGTCGACCTGTATGACGGGGTGACCCTCGATGATGGGGCGACCCTCGATGACGGGGCGACCCTCGGCAGGCGACGTGCCCGTCATGAAGACGCCGCACGGAGCTTTGCAAAAACGACGCCGCCATGGGACGAAGATGGAGAGGAGTGATGCCGCCCGTGCCTACACGGCGCAGCTATCGCCGTCGCAGGCATCCGCCCCGGCTCCGGCGACGCCCACCATGGTGAGGGGTTGAGCCGCGGCCCACGCTTGCCGCAGGGCTTCGAGGAAGACGTCGGCCGGCTGCGCGCCAGACACCCCGTACCGCTCGTCGACGACCACGAACGGGACGCCCGTGATCCCGAAAGTGGCCGCGCGCTGCTCGTCCGCTCGCACGTCGGCGGCATAGGCGTCACCCGTGAGGACGGAGCGCGCCTCGTCCGCGTCAATGCCCGCGCCGGAGACGATCTCGACGAGCGTGTCAGCGTCGCCGATGGACAACCCATCGGTGAAATAGGCCCGCAGCAAGCGCTCTTTGACGGCATCCTGCAGACCACGCTCGGCGGCAAGGTGAATCAGGCGATGCGCGTCGAAGGTGTTGCCTGACCCTCCGCTCGCAACTCGGCCGTCGGCGCCAGCTTGGCCAGGATCGCATCCAACTGCACGACCTCCGCCGGATCCAGCGCGTCCACGAGGTGTTGCTGGATGCCCCGCACGTGCACGAGGCTCGCCCGCTCCAGCATGTCCCGTCCCTGCCGCGTCAGGCCGACATAGGTCACGCGCCGGTCGTTGGGGCAGGGACGGCGCTCCACGTACCCGGCCCCTTCCATGCGATCGACCAACCGGGTGACCCCGCCGCTCGTGAACGCCGTCGCACCGACCAACTCGCCCAGAGGCCGGAATCCGCCCGGACTGCGGCCGAGGTGCAGCAACACCCCGTACCACAGCAGCGGAACGCCCACCTCCGCGTCCAGCTCATCGTCAAGCCTCTTGGTCAGCACGGCATAAGCCTCGACTAGGCGCCCAAAGGTGGTGATGCGGTCGTCGTCGATCAGTCGTTGCTCATCCATGTCTACACTGTACCGCACAGATGTTGACGCGTCAAATAATGACGGGTATGATAACGACAGAAGAGCGGACTGTTAGCAAACGAACGAAGGAGCATCACTCATGACTCAGACACAACAGACGATATCCTCGCCGGCGCTCGACCCCGCGACGCGGGTCGGCCTCCTCTCCCTCACCGTCGCCGACCTCAGGCGCTCGGTCGGGTTCTATACCGAGGCCATAGGCCTGTCCGTCCTGGAGCGGACAGAGCGCACTGCGACGTTGGGCGTCGCCGGGACGCCGCTGCTGCTTCTCGCCGAGCATCCGGGGGCGCGGCCCTGGCCGCATGACCAGTATGGGTACACGGGCCTGTACCACGTCGCCATCCTGCTTCCGACGCGGACGGACCTTGGCCGCTGGCTGCGGCATTGGCTCGAGCTGGGGTTGCTCCTGCCGGGCCAGGGCGACCACCTGGTTAGCGAGGCGCTGTACCTCTCGGACCCCGACGGCAACGGCATCGAGATGTACCGTGACCGGCCGCGCGACGAGTGGCAGTGGGTCGGCGGGCAGGTGCGGATGGCGGCGGACCCGGTCGATATCCGGGGTATGCTGGCTGAGGCGGAGGGGTCAGCCCAGCCATGGAGCGGCCTGCCGGAGGGCACGCGCCTGGGGCACATCCATCTCCAGATCGGCGACATCCGCGAGGCCGCAGCGTTCTACCACGAGGTACTGGGCTTCGACATCGTGGCCCAGATGCCGACGGCGCTCTTCGTCTCGGCGGGCGGATACCACCACCATATCGGGCTGAACACCTGGCACAGCCAGGGCGCCGCGCCGGCCCCGCTGGGCACGGCCGGCCTGCGCTTCTTCACGGTCGACCTCCCCAGCGAGGACGCGCGACGGGCCGTCGTGGTTCGCATCACCGCCGCCGGTCTCACCGCCACGGAGACGCCGAGCGCCGTCGTCGTGCAAGACCCATGGCACAACACGATCCTGCTGCAGGTCGGCGCCGCGCCCGACGCCCGAGCGGCCGAGGCGCTGACGAAGGCTGCGACGGAGGGGTCAACCGGCACGATAGGCCAGTAAGACATAGCCCATGTGGAGCCGGTTCCACGCAGCAGTGTTGCGCCTGCGACAGGCGCGACACTGCTGCGCCTGTCTGGACCATGTCTGGAGTGTCAATGGTTGTGAGACGTCACGTTAATTAGCCGCTCTCCACCCTGTCCTTGCTCTAATGCGATGTTTTCTCGATCCGCCAGACCTCGATTTCACCGGGATGTCGTCCATCACCACCGCACCCAACAGCTAGCCAGGCGCCACTATGATCAAAGGCAAGCGACGTGACGTCGTCATTGTGATGCGTCATCTCCGCAAGGATCTGTCCCGATGCGGCATCCCACAGCGTTACTTCGGGCCATCCCCAACGGCCCGCTCGACCAATTATTGCTCCGGTAGGGTCAAACGTCACAGCGGCCGTGCTTTGAGTAGTGGCGCTTTCCTCCTCCAAGCGATGTCCCTGCTGTGTGGCCACTTCCCAAACGGCGATGAGGACATCGTCGCCCCCGCTGGCTAATAGAACCCCATCTGGACTAAAGGCGACCGCGTTAACCGGCCCCTCATGCGCTGCCCATCGCGCGTGCACTTCGAGCGCGCCGATATCCCTCAAAGTAATGTATCCCCCGCTATCACCACTTGCCAGCGTCATACCTACCGGGCTGAAAGCGACGGCCTGAACAATGGGACCATATCCGAGCAGGGTGCGTACCGCTGTCCCGGTCGTCAGGTCCCACAATCGGACCGTGCCATCCGCTCCCCCACTTGCAAGGAGCCGTCCGTCAGAGCTCATAGCGATGGAGTGTACGGCCCCATCGTGCCCAAAGAGTGTCACGCTCTGGTATCCCGTGTCGACCTGCCAGAGGCGGATTGTCGCATCGTCGCTTCCGCTCGCTAAGAGGGAACCGTCGGGGCTGCAAGCGAGGCAAGATACCCGCGCGGTGTGCGCGCTCAACGTCTGTTTCAGATCGCTCGAGGCGAGATCCCACAGTTCGATGATGTGATCCGCGGCGCCGGCTACCCGCCCGTTGGGCAGGAACAGCACGTCATTCACCCTCCGCACCCCAGGCGTACTTATTAGACGTGTTGCATGCGTAACCATGAGGTCGTTTGGTGTCAAGCGGGCGCCTCCTCCTTCAGGCAATACCGGCCAGCCTTTGCAGATGCGCTGTGGAATGCACATATGAAAGGTGGTAAAGGATCGGCGCAGGTATAATTGTAGTCGCTCATGGTACCCTCCCTCTAGAAGCACGTGTGGCTGTGCCGCTTCCGGTTGCTTGCCTTCCGCACATGATACGCGTTTTGCGGCCATGCCGTGCGACCGCTGCCATCGCCACGGAGGCCGCGATACAACGATACAAGAGGGGATGAGACAACGTGACGCGGGCCGAACCTAACAGGGCGCGGCAACGGACTGAGTGGCTCCGCAAGCGGCGGGCAGCCGACGCTGTCCTCCCGCGCTACGACCTTGCCGGCGCGCGCCTGACGCTCATTGGGCACGCCGTGAACGCGGTGTTTCGCGTCGACGCCCCCCTCGCTCTGCCCGCGCCGGTCGGATCCTCGCCCGCCTCGCCCGCATCCAGCACAGGTGCGCGTCGTCGCTTCGTGCTGAGGGTCTACCAGCCGGCGAGCGGCGGGTACGTGGCCAACCACGACACGCCGTCTATCCTGTCGGAGTTGGCCTGGGTGCGCTCCCTGCGCCATGACGCTGGCCTCGTGGTCCTGGACCCTATCCCGGCTTACGACGGGGCGTTGCTGACCGAGGTGGAAGGCGACAGCCTCGACCCGTGGCGTTGCGTTCTATCGGCCTGGGTACCTGGCCGGCGCTACTCGACCGGCCTGACTCCCGCGCGTCTGGAACGGGTCGGCCGCTTTATGGGGCGCATGCACGCGCACGCGGCGGCCTTCGTGCCCCCGGCAGGATTCACCCGGCCGCGCTGGGATTGGGAGCGGCTGTTCGGCGCCGCGTCGGTGCTCGACCCGGCCAGGGGCGGTCTGGTCTTCGACGCGGCCGAGCGCGACGTGTTTGCCGCGCTGGCCCGCCATGCCGACGGCGTGATGCGCGCGCTGGGGGAAGGGCCGCGGGTCTTCGGGTTGATCCACTCCGACCTGCACCAGGGGAATTATCTCTTCCAGGGCGGGGATGTCCACGCCATCGACTTCGACGAGTGCGGCTTCGGCCACTACCTCTTCGACATAGCGGTCACGCTGTTTGCGCTGCGGCGACGGGAGGATTATGCGTCACTGCGCGCGGCTTTCTTGCAAGGGTATTGTCGCGAACACGCGCTGACGAAGCGCGACGAAGGGTACCTGGAAACGTTCCTGGCGCTGCGCGTGGTCGATTTCGTCAATTGGATCATGAGCTGGACCTCCCCCGACGACAGGTCCTGGGGCCGCGCGTACCTGGCGCACGCGGGCGTCATGGTCCGGGCCTTCCTGAACGGTGAGCCGTGGGGTGAGGCATGAGGGCGCCAGTCAGTGCAGTACGGCGGCTGCCGTCAAGACCGAGTTCATGCCATGAGTGGGCCAACGATGCTGGTGACCCTGGCGCGGTAAACGGGCCGACAACCAATATGACGTATGATGTCACATGGAGGTAAGGCTATGCAGCGACGCATCGTGCAGGTCGGTGTCGCGCCGAGCGGTATCGGACTCGACTGGCTGCGCGTCATCGCGGAGGCTCTGGATTGGACGTTGGCCGGCATCGTCGATACCGAACCCGCCCACCTGCGGGACACGGCCGCGCGCGTGGGGCTTCCCGCGGAGTGCTGCTTCGCCTCCATCGGGGAGGCGGCCGCCGCGCTGGACTTCGACGCCTGCGTCCTCGTGGCGCCGTCCCCGCTGCACGGCGCGCTGTGCGGCCAGGCGCTTGACGCGGGCAAGCACATTATCGTGGAGAAGCCGTTCACGGTCGACTTCGAGGAGGCGCGGGCCCTCGCCGCACGGGCTGAAAGGGCGGGCCGCTACCTGATCGTCGACCAAAACTACCGCTATATGACCGAGATAGGCACGCTGCGCCGCGCCATCCGCGACCGGGTGGTAGGCGCGCCGACCTTTGCCCAGGTCACGTTCGACTGCCTCTGGCCGGGCCGTCCCTACCAATGGGCCATGGCGGATACGATGCTGCTTGAGATGGCGATCCACCACTTCGACGCCCTGCGCTATGTGCTCGCGGCCGAGCCGCGCACGGCCTCGGGCCAGACCTGGCGGCCGCCCTGGACCGTCTACCAGGGCGATACGGTCGTGTCCTGCCGCTTCGACTTCGACGACGGCACGCGCGTGGCCTACCATGGCAGCCTTGAGTCGCCCGGGAGGAGCACGCCCTGGCCGGGCGTCTGGCGCGTCGAGTGCGCGGAGGGAGCGCTGCACCTCGCGGACCTGGGCGCCGGCTACGGCGTCTATCTCAGTCGCGCGCCCGACACGGTCGAGCGGATCGCCCCCATCGCGAACGATGGGTGGGGTCAGGGGTCGTCCCTCCTCGGGACGCTCGGCGCGCTGAGCGCGGCGCTGGACGAGGGCCAGCGGCCGCAGAGCGACGCCCGCGACAACCTGAGGACGCTGGCCATGGCCCTCGCGGCGGCGCGCTCCTCGCGCGACGGGCGGACGGTCGACCTCGCGCGCGACTTCGACTGCTGGGAAAGTTCTTAATCGGCCTGTCTACCGCAAGACGTCTTGCATGTCTGGCGCAGCTGGTGGAGATCCCCGGCTTGATCGCCGGGGCCAGCGAGGACCGCGGCGGGGGCCGCGCCCTGCTGGGCGTCCTGCGCAGCGCGGACGCCATCGTCTACTGCCAGGACGTCATGGCGCCGCCCGACGCGCTGGCCGTGGTGCGCGCCGAGGTGGCGGCGGGCATCACCCTGCCCGCCCTGCTGGCCGCCACTAAGACCGACGAGGCCGGCAACGCCGAGGAAGCCCTGGGCCGGCTGCGGGATGTCGTCCCGGACCTGCCCGTGGTAGGCGTCTCGATCATCGACGACGCCAGCCTCGACGCGTTCAAGGAAGCGGTGTGGCGGCTGACCGGCCTGCTGCGCGTCTACCTGCGCCACGATGGGCTGGTCGACCCCGAGCCGGTGGCCCTGAAGCCGGGGACCACGGTGGCCGACGTGGCCGCGGCCATTCACAAGGATGTCGGCGCGTCCGCGCGGCGGGCGCGCGTCTGGGGCCCGTCCGCCCGCTTCGCGGGCCAACAGGTCGGCCGGGCGCACCTCGTCCGCGATGGCGACGCGGTCGAGATCCTCATGTGATGGGGCAGGAACGGTAGGAACATCCGGGCGCGGCGACTATAGGTCCCCCACGCGCGACGATTGGCGGTGCGCGTCGGGGCGGGTCAGCGTCTCCGGCAAGAGCGCCGTCCCGAGGCCCGGACCCGTCAGCGGGTAAATGTAGCCCCTCTCGATACGCGGTACCGCGGTGACGAGCTCGGTGTACCAGCCCGTGTAGAAAGCGCGCACGCTCTCCTGCACGTAGGTGTTGGGCGCGTTGATCGACAGATGCACCGCGGCGGCAAACTCGACCGGGCCGGAGCAGTCGTGTGGCGCCACGGGCAGCCCGTAGGTCTCGGCCAGAGAGGCGATACGCCGCCCCTCGGATATTCCGCCGGCCCAGGCGGGGTCGTAAATCACGATCCCGGCGGCGCGCTGCTCCAACAGGTCGCGGAACGACCAACGCGTGCCCAGCGTCTCGCTGACTGCCGTCGGCACACGCGTGCCACGGGCGAAGCGGACCAGCGCACCCAGGTCGTCCGCCCTGACCGGGTCCTCGAACCAGGCCGGCTGATACTCCTCCAGGGCGCGTGCGATCCGGAGCGCGTTGGGCAGGTCCCAGAGGGTGTGCAGTTCGACCATGATCTCCATGCGGTCGCCGACGGCGCGGCGGATCTTGCGGAAGGGCTCCAGGCCCTCCTTGAGCTGTTCGGTCGAGATATAGTGCCCGCCCGACGCCTCCGCGTAGGGGTCGAACGGCCAGATCTTCATGCCCGTGATGCCTTCGTCCAGCAAGCTGAGCGCGAGCTCGTCCGCGCGGTGCATAAAGGCGTCCAGGTCCTCATAAGGACCCACCGCCGTCGCGCGGCCCGTCCCCCAGTTGTCGACAGGCAGGCCCCCGCCGCCAGGCGCGCGGCGCACGTAGCGATACCCGGCGCAGGTGTTGTAGGTGCGCACGCGGTCGCGCGTCGCGCCGCCGAGCAACTGGTACAGGGGCTGCCCGCAAGCCTGCCCCAGGATGTCCCACAGCGCGATGTCAACCGCGGAGCGGCCGCGCCCCTCCACGCCGGTGCTGTTGGAGCCGACGAAGCCGTTGAGGCCCTGCCAGTGCCGGTCGATCTGTAGCGGGTCCTTGCCCAGCAGATAGGGGGCGGCAGTCTCGTGCAGCCACGCCGCCACGGCCCGCGCGCCGAAGAACGTCTCCCCTAACCCGATCAACCCCTCGTCCGTATGCACGCGCACGTAGACGATGTTGGGGAACTCGTCGATCAGGACGGTCTCTACCTCGGTAATCTTCATCCGCGCGACCCCTTTTCTAAGCAGGTGCTGGTACGTTCCTGGGAGCGCCGGCTTCCAGCCGGCAGACGATGGCCGGCTGGAAGCCGGCGCTCCCAGGGCGGTCCCCCGCGCCTCTTCATGGCAAGAACGTCACAGCACTTACGTAGGCTGGAATAGTGGCGGTGCAAGCTGGTCACGTCGGGTTGCCCTTGGATATGGTGAGGCCGCCGTCGACGACCAGAGCCGAACCGGTGACGAACGCGGCCTCGTCCGAGGCCAGGTAGAGCACGGCCAGGGCCACGTCCTCGGGCCGCCCCACACGGCCGACCGGGTGTTGCGACGCGAACGCACGCAGGACGGCTTCCTCATCGTCGACCGTGTCGAGGTAGCCGCGTAGAATCCCTGTATTGATGGTGCCCGGCACCACGCTGTTGACGCGGATGCGCGGCGCCAGCTCGACGGCCATGCCGCGGGTCATGGCCGCGATGCCGCCCTTGGTGGTGGCGTAGGCCAGCAGGTCGGGATAGCCCAGCAGGCCGGTCGGCGACGATGTGTTGACGATGCTGCCCACTGCGTCGCCCGGCAGGGCGCCGTCCAGCATGGCCCGCGCGGCCGCCTGCGAGAGTAGGAAGACGCCGCGCAGGTTGACCGCCATGACCTGGTCCCACTGCTCCAGCGAGGTGGTGAGGACCGTGCCCGTCGGCATGATGCCGGCGTTGTTGAACACGACGTCGAGGCGTCCGTACTCGCCGACCGCGCGCTCGACCAGCCCCGCTATCTCTGCCGGGTCCGAGACGTCCGCGCGCTGGAAGAGCGCCCTGCCGCCCACGGCCCGGATCTCGTCCGCCGCCCGCTCGCCCTCCTCGCCGGCCACATCGGCCAGCACGACCGCCGCCCCCTCGGCCGCGAACAGCAAGGCCGTGGCCCGCCCGATGCCCGATGCGGCGCCCGTCACAATCGCCACCTTGCTGGCCACACGCCCCTCACATACCATCACCTATCCCTCCTATCCCTCCTATGTCCCCCCGTCGCACGGCTCCCGCGCCGATGATTACCCCGCCAGCCGCTGCCACGCCGTGACGCCGTCGCGCGGCGCCTGTCGCACGACGCGGGCGCGCTCCAGCGAGGCCAGGTGCGCCTCGAGCGCGTACTGCAGGTCCAGGGGGAAGCCGAACGGCCCCAGTAGAGGATTGGCCTGCTCGATTAGCTCGGCCAGCGTCAGCGGCGCTGACGCCTCGCCCAGCAGACGGGCGAGCACGGCGTCGGCGCGTAGCACAAAATCCCTGCTGGCGTCGACGAACGCGTCGACCTCGCCTCCACGCATGACGGGGTAGTGGCCGGTGAGGAGCACGGCGGGGGCCAGGGTGCGCACCGTCTGAATCGTGGTCAGATAGCCCTCGCGGTCGGTGTACGGGGGCGGAGCGGTCCACGCGCCGTCCCGGTCGACCTGCGTCGCGCCGTTGAGCGCGTCGCCGACGATGGCGACGCGCTCGTACGGCTCCCACAGCATCAGGTGGCCGGGGGTATGGCCGGGCACGTGCAGTACCTGCAGCAGCAGGTCGGGACCGAGCCGCACATCCTCACCGCCAGTCAGACCGATGTCCACGGGCAGGCACGAGCCACCCCACTCCTCCAGCACGCGGATCAGCTCGGCGCTGTAGCGCACGCCGAATGCGTTGTACCTGTTGTATCGCTCGGCAAAGATGCTGCCCTCGACCTCCATCCAGCGCCGGTCGCGCACCGGGACGAGCAGCGCCGCGCGTGGGCAGGCCGCGCGCAGCGTGGCCAGGCCGCCGTAATGGTCCACGTCGCCATGGGTGACGAGGATCATGTCCAGGCGGCCCGGGTCGCCCAGCGCCTCGGTCAGCCAGGGAATCAGTTCGTCCCGCGCCAGTTCGGGCGTGCCCGCGTCGACCAGCAGCGAACGGTCCCCAGCGATCAGGTGATGGGCCATGATCTTCTTGCCGAGGTAGGACTCACGACGATGGATACCGGATGCAATCTCCATGACGCCCTCCTTGACGCCAAGCGCAGCGGAGATCTGCCGCTCGCGACCATTTATGGTGGGCCGGCCGTCCCTGCCGGCCGACAAGGGCGGCCCAGCTTGCCCGCTCTCCAACGACAGCCCGTTGCGCGGCCCACACTTTCCTCGGCGTCCCGCCAGGCTCAATCCCCCGCCGAGTCGAACTGGAACAGGCTGCACCCGCCGTCGATGAGGAGCGAGGTCCCCGTCATGTAGTCGGCCGCCGACGAGCAGAGATAGGTGAAGGCCCGCGCCACCTGCTCGGGCGTCCCCATCTCGCCGAGCGGGATGACACGGCCGACCCGCTCGCGGTACTGCGGCTCGTGCTCGTACTGCCAGCCGGCCAGGCCTGCCCTGACGATCCCTGGAGCGACGAGGTTGACGCGTATCCGGTGCGCCGCCAACTCACGCGCCATGCACCGCATCAACATCTTGAGCCCGCCCTTGGAGGCGCAATAGGCCGAGATCTCGGGCCAGGGGATATCCTGGACCCAGGAGCCCGTAAAGAGGATCAACCCGGATCCGCGCTGCGCGACCATCTGCCGCGCCGCGGCCTGCCCAACGTGGAAGCAGCCCGTCAGATTGGTGTCGAGTTGCGCGTTCCACTCGTCCGGTGTGAGCGCGAGGAAAGGAATGCCCCTGCCGATCCCCGCGTTCGAGATCGCGACATCCAGGCGGCCGAAGCGCGCCGCCACGTCGGCGATGGCCGCGTCGACGGCCGGCCGGTCGCGCACGTCGGCTCGGATATAGTGGGCAACGCGCCCGGCGTCGCCCCAGCTTCCCAGGCGCTCCCTCGCCTCGTCCTCTGGGTACAGGTCATTGACGACGACGATAGCTCCCGCGGCGGCGAGCGCGGAGGCCGTGGCCTGCCCCAGGTCGCCGCACCCGCCCGTCACCAGGATGACTTTCCCCGCAACACCCTCGGTCACCGTCATGCCCATGCCTCCCTCCTGCAAAAGATTAACGGCCGGCCTCAGGACCATGTCATCCCGAGGGGACATCCCCTCACCCCGCGCTCCTCTCCCTCACGGGGCGCGGGAGAGGAGCCCATCCCTCTCCCGTGGGCAGGGGGAGCCGGTGGGACCATCGGCGTAGCCGAGTGGCCAATCCGCGGCGCGGGCCGGGGGTGAGGGCTCCTCGCGGTCGCCGCCCGCGATGGTCGGGGATCAGGCGTTACCGAAACGCTTCTCTCGCGCGATGATCGCGGTGATGTTGCTCGCGTCCACGACCTCGGCGCCGGTGTCGTAGGTGAACGCGGGATAGCCCGGGTCCAGCTCCATCGAGAGCAAGGCCGATGCGACCCAGCCCTGGGCGTAGGGATTCTGGCCGATGGTGTACTGGATCGTGCCCTGCTTGATGTCGTTCAGGATGGGCGCGATCAGGTCGAAGCCGCCGATGGAGAACTTGCGGGTCAGGCCTTTGCCAGCCGCCCATGTCGCCGCATACTGGTGGTCGATGCCCGCGTGCGCCCACCCGACGATCTGGGAGCCGTTGCGCGTGTATTCGGCGTCGATGCGGCCGATGGCCGCCGACGGCTCGAACGCCGTGACCAGGGTCGTCGTGGTGAAGGAGGTCCCATGCGCGCGGTTGTAGGCCGCGACGCCCTGCCCCATGCCCGTGAGGCGCTGCTCGAGCGCGCTGTTGCCGGGGCCGCCGTTGCAGAGTACGATCAGCCCGCTCTTGCGCCCGGTCAACTGCTGCGCGTACTTGGCCGCCTGCTGTCCGCAGATCTGGCCGGCGGGGATGAAATCCTGGCCCACGAAGCCGACGCCGAGCTTCTGGTAGCCCGCGCTGGCCACGTTGGAGAGAATGATCTTGATGCCCAGTTGCTGGGCCCTGCGGATGTTGGCGTCGAACGAACTGGTGTCGATGCGCGTGAAGATGACCGCGTCCGGCCGCGCCAAGAGGGCGTTGGCCTGCAGGTTGACGGTATCCGGGGTGCTCTGGCTGGGCGGCCCCACCCACTGCGTCTGCCAGCTGGCCATGCGCCCGAACTGCTCGAAGCCGAAGCGGACCGGGACGAAGAACGGGTTGTTGTCATGGACGACGAAGATGACCTTGGGCCTGGCCGCCCCCGGCGCGACAGCCGGCGCGGCGGCATCCGCCTCCCGTGGCAGGAAGGGCAGCAGGCCGAGGCCCGCGCCCGCGGCGGCCCCGAGGGCTAGCACCCCCCCGCGCGAGAGCGCCCTCGTCGTCCTCGTCGTCCCCGTCGTCCCCGTCGTCCCCGTCGTCCCCGTCGTCCCCGTCGTCCCCGTCGTCCCCGTCGTCCCCGTCTCCTCTGTCACGTCCTGCGTGCGATCGCGTGCCATATCGCTCTCCTCTACCCACCATCGGGTGGGAATGCACTATGCGCCATTACAGGGATAAATGGAATGCACCATCACGTCGAGACCCAAACCTCCTATTCTATTCTCCCTCTCTCACCTCCCTCTCTCCCCTCCTTGCTGCCCGACGCCCGAGCCTATCCCCTCACGGCTCGGAGACTGCGCGGCCGCGGATGGTGACGTTGAGCAGCGCGGCGGCCACGATGATCGCGCCGGTCGCGAACTGCTGCCAGTACTGGTCCAGGCCCAGCAGGATGAGCCCGTTGCTGAGCATGCCGATCACGGCCGCGCCCAGCAAGGTGCCGAAGACGCTGCCCGCGCCGCCGAACAAGCTGGTCCCGCCGATGACCACGGCGGCGATGACCTGCAACTCGAAGCCCTGGCCCGTGAGCGGGTTGGCGCTGCCGAGCCAGCCTACCGAGAGGATGGCGATCACGGCCACCAGCGCCTGCGTCAGCAGGAAGCAATAGAACTTGACGCGCCCGGTCTTGATGCCGACCTGCGCGGCCGAGCGTCGGTCGCCGCCGGTGGCGTAGACGGCGTAGCCGAACTTAGTGAGGGCGAGCACGACGGAACCGGCGACGAGCACCCCGACCAACCAGATCGCCTGCGCGGGCACGACGCCGAAAGCCTGCCCGGTCGACACGGCGTTGAACGTGGGGTCGACGCTGGCCAGGGTGATGGGCAGCCCTGCGGCGAGCCCGAGCGCCAACCCACGCAGGACGCCGAGCATGCCCAGCGTGACGATGAAAGACGGGATGCGGAAGCGCGTGGTGAACAGGCCGTTAATCGCGCCGACGGCCAGACCCGCCAGGAGCGTGAGCGCGATGGCCGGCGCCAGGCCGACGTTCTGCCGCACCATCAGCCAGGCTAGCACGATGCCCAGGAAGCCGTAGGAGGAGCCGACCGAGAGGTCGAGCTCGCCCGCGATGAGCAGGAACGTCTCACCCGTGGCCACGATGCCCAGGAACGCGATCTGCTGGGCCACGCTCAGCAGGTTGTTCACCGAGAGGAAGTTCGGGGCGGCCACCGCCAGCGCCGCGAACAGGACGAGCACGGCGACGAGGATGCCCGCCTCAGGCACGTCCACGAGCAGGCGCAACAGGCGCGCGCGCAGGCTCACCGGGACTCCGCCCTCCCGATCCGCGTTGTCCGCGTCGTCCGCGTCCGACCGCGGTGCCAGCCAATTGGGCACGCGACCCCGCGCGCCGGACACCGGTCTATGAGCCATGCGTCTCCCCCAACACATCCGCGCCCACCATCAGGCGCACGATCTCCTCCGGTGTGGTCCGCGCCCTGGCCCGCTCACCCGCGACGCGCCCGTTGCGCAGCACGATGATGCGCTCCGCGACGGCGAACACGTGCTCCAGGTTGTGGCTGACCACAATCACCGCCGTGCCCTGCGCCCGCAGGTCCTCGATCAGGCGCAGCACCTTGCGCTGCCCCTCGACGCCGAGCGCTGCAGTCGGCTCGTCCATGATGACTAGCCGGCCGCCCATGTGGATGGCGCGCGCGATGGCCACGGATTGGCGCTGGCCACCCGAGAGGTTGCCCACGAGCGTGCGGACCGAGGGTATGGCGATGTTGAGGTCCCGCAGCACCGCGGCCGCCTGGCGGCGCATCTCGCGACGGGAGACGAGAATCCCCCCCGGTTCGCGCCCCAGGAAGATGTTGCACGCTACGTCGCGCGTGTTAACCAGAGACAGGTCCTGATACACGACAGCGATGCCGGCCTGAACGGCGTCCCGCGCGCCGCGGAAGAGGACGGGCACGCCGTCCACCAGCATCGTCCCGCGGTCCGGCTGATGGGCGCCGCACAACACCTTGAGCAGGGTCGATTTGCCGGCGCCGTTGTCGCCCACCAGCGCCACCGTCTCGCCCTGTCGGACGCTGACATCCACGCCGCGCAGCGCATGCACGTGGCCGTAGCTCTTGGTGATCCCGCGCGCCTCCAGCAGCGGCACGACCGCGCCGCCCGGCCGCCCTGTGCCCGTCGCGTCCGTCTTACCCGTCGTACTCACCGGCCGCCCTTCCGTCCCCACGCTCCCCTACTACTATCTCGTCCGACGCACCGACCACCTCGGCCGCGACTGTGGCCAGGACGCTCTCCAGTGACATCGACGGCCCCATCAGGCGCTCGAGCTCGCGCCGGGCCATCATGTCGAGGCTGCGGTCCAGGTCAGCGCCGTAGGTCCGGTCGGCTACTCTGAGGTGCTCTTCCATCGCCCGGCGCGCTTCTTCCGGGGCGCGGTCGCGGATGGCCTCGTAGATCAGCGCGTGATACGGGATGCCCTCGCGCAACACGGCGGGGTCGCCCAGGCTGCGCAGTACCAACTCGAACGTCAGGCCGACGATGGAGTGGAACATCGTCTCGATGACCGGGTTGTGCGCCATCCTGGCGAGCAGCGCGTGGAACGTGACGTCCCAGCGCGCCTGGTCGATCAGGCCGACCGCCTCGTCGAAGCGGGCGAGGACGCGCCGCATGCCCTCCACCTCCTCCGCAGTGGCCCGCGAAGCGGCCAGACCGGCCGCCTCGCGCTCCAGCATCAGCCGCGCCTCGACGACGGCCCGCGGTGTCGCGTTCTGGCGCCGGAGCAGCGTGTCGAGCGGCCGCGCCGCGTCGCCGACCCGGACCGGTCGGGCGAAGGCGCCGCGCCCCGGCGAGATCTCGATGAAGCCGCGCTCGGCTAGACCGCGCAGCGCCTCGCGCACGATCGGCCGGCTGACCCGGAAGCGCGCGGCGAGCTCACGCTCGGCCGGGAGCTTGGCGCCGACCGGGACGTGCCCACCGAGGATTTGTTCCTCGATCCACGCGGCCACCCCGTCGCGCGAGACCGTCATCGTCATCCTCGCGATCCTCCCAGCCACCCCATCGTCGCCTCCGAAACGTTTGGTCATACCGGTCTTACCACACTATACTAACAGCTAACCCGTGCCGCGTCAATAGGGGAAGGTAGGAGATCTGGAGGAGGGTACGCCTCGAAATAGTGGACATGGCGCTCAGGCGGAGCGGGCGCGCCCGAGGGGTTGGCGCCGCCAGGGGTGATTAGCGGCAGGGCGCCCTGGTCTGGTCGCGTTCGCGCGTAAAGCGCGCGACCGCGAGGTACGCCTCGGCCTATCGACGTGGTTCAATGACGACAGCACCCATCGCGCCGCGGCCGTGGTCACGATGGATGACTACGCGCGCATCTGGGGCGAGACGCTGGCGCTGCTGGACGGGGAAGGGTTGCTGGCCAGCGTGCTGTGGGTCGACCTGTGCAACGAGTGGCCCCTTGGCGAATGGGCCAGGGGCGCCTTCCCCGCGATCTTCGGCGCCGCCGCGAGCGACCCGGCGTCCCTCCTTACTCGTGCCTGGTCGGACGACGAGACGCGCGCCGTCGGGTCCTACTTCGACGCCATCCGCCCGCTCAAGGCGCGCTACCCCGGCCTGCGCTTCACGTTCTCGTTCGCGCCGATCGGGACCGACAAGCTGTTCCGGCTCGATATACGTCCGTTCGATATCGTGGAGACCCACATCTGGCTCTCCACCGACAGCCCGGATTTCACGGCTCGGACCGCTTTCATGCCTGTCCTCGGCGGCGCCCCCGGCGCGCTGCAGCGGCACATCGACCTCGTCGACGAGGCCTACTGGCCCGACCGGGAGCGCTGGCTGGCCGACCTCGCGCGCGCCATGGACGCCTGGGCGGCGTGGGCGGCGGAGAAAGGCGTGCCTCTGATCACGACCGAGGGCTGGGCCTCGGTCCTCTACGAAGACCTGCCCGTGCCGGGCGGGCGCTCGCCCTGGGACTACGTCAAGGATGTCGGCGAGGCGGCCGCGCGACTGGCCGTCGAGAAGGGCTGGGAAGGAATCTGTACCAGCAACTTCGCGCAGCCGCATTTCCCCGGCATGTGGGCCGACGCGGTGTGGCACCGCAGGGTCAACGACGTGATCCGTAGCGATGTCGCGGCGGTGGAACGATAGGAATCGCGGAAGCCTCCCTCCAGGTCTTGGATCAAATTGGAATTATCCCGCGACCCGCTCCCAGGCCGCGACGCCATCGCGGGACACTTGTCGCACCACGCGGGCGCGCTCCAGGGAGGCCAGGTAGCCCTCGCGGTCGGTGTACGGCGGCGGCGCCGTCCACGCGCCGTCCCGGTCGATCTGGGTCGCGCCGTTGAGCGCGTCACCGATGATGGCGACGCGCTCGTGCGGCTCCCACAGCATCAGGTGACCGGGAGTATGGCCAGGCACGTGCAGCACCTGCAGCAGCAGGTCGGGACCCAGCCGCACATCCTCGCCGCCGGCCAGGCCGATGTCCACGGGGAGACACGAGCCGCCCCACTCCTCGAGCACGCGGATCAACTCGGCGCTATAGGTCACGCCGTAGGCGTTGTACCTGTTGTAGCGCTCAGGCCAGATCGCCGCCAAGATCTATCCCAATTGGGAGGACTTCGTGGTCCAGGACTTCATCCCCAGTACCAAGGGACAATGGCGCATCACGCGCCTGCCCGCGCCAGCGGCGGGTGTCCCGCGTGTCGCCGCGACCGATGGTGTCCAGCAGATCATCCCGACCGGGATCTCAGCGGACCGCCAGCAACTGGCGCTGGCCGTCTCCATGTACCTGCGGCTCACCACCAAGGCGACCGTGGCGCACATGACGGAATTCGCGGGCGCCTTTGCCTCCTACACGCCGGGCCTGGACGCGCTGAGCAGCCGCCTCTCACCGGTCCTCGACCAGCAGTCGACCTACGGCTACGTGCCGAAGGTGATCCGGGAGGAGAACATGAAGCCGTTCCTCTACAGCAGCACCCACTTCAGCAAAGCGGATGCGCTGCTGCAAACCGCCATCTTCGACATCCTGAGCAAGAACGCGCCGATCGCGGCCACGCTCAAGAACGCCGCCGACCAGGTGCGCTCCCTGCAGCAGAGCACCGGCCAGAAGTAGCGCCGCGCGGGGCGGAGGGCGACACGTGACACGTCACACCTTACACCTCCGCCCCGTCTCCGTCCGCGCTAATAATGCGTAATGCGTTAGTAGAAGGAGGAAGCTGATGCGCTCGCTGGAGAGCGCCGGCCGTCCAGGCGCCGGGCGCGCCGTCCGCGACCGTCCGCGCGCCGGGCGGCGCCGCCTGGGCGGGCCGCGCGTGGCGCCGTACGCCTTCATCGCCCCGTTCTTCATCCTGTACGGCGCGTTCTGGGTCTACCCGGTGGTCTATTCGTTCTGGCTCTCCTTCCACCGCTGGACGGCGGCCGCGGCCGTGCCCGTGGGCTGGAGCAACTACGCGCGCCTCGGCCAGGACGACGCGGTGAAGACGGCCTTCGGCAACGACATCTGGTACCTCGTGGTCAACAACGTCTTCCAGCTGACGATCGCCCTGGGCCTGGCCGTCCTGCTCGATGCGGCCTTCCTGCGCGGGCGGAGCATCCTGCGCGCGGCCTATTTCGCGCCCAATATCGTCTCCGGCGTGGTCGCGGCCATCATCTTCACCATCATCCTCGGCCAGGGCGGGGTACTGGACGGGCTCTTACCCGTCCACATCGATTGGCTGGGATCGGACGCCTGGGCCAAGCCGGCGGTGATCCTGGTCGGCGGCTGGCGCTGGATCGGCTACTGGGTGATCATCCTCCTGGCCGGCCTGCAACAGATTCCGGGCGAGCTCAAGGAGGCCGCCGCCGTCGAGGGAGCCAACAGCTGGCAGATCTTCCGACGTATTACCGTGCCGACGCTGCGGCCAATCCTGCTCTTCGTGCTGGTGGTCAACAGCATCGGCACCTTGCAGATCTTCGAGGAGCCCTTGCTGCTGTGGGCCGGCAACCCCGGCGGGCCAGACAACTCTGCCACGACGCCCGTCCTGGAGATCTATAAAGCGGCCTTCACGGATTTCGACATGGGCTACGCCGCGGCCATCAGTTGGGCGCTGGCGCTGCTGATCATGGCCATCGTCGTCCTGCAGATGGTGATCTTGCGCAAGAGGGGATGGTCGGAATGAGCGCGGACGTTGCACGGACGCAAGTCGCGGGGGCGCGGTCCCACGGCGCCCGCTCCTGGGCCGCGCGCTATCCCCCGTGGCCTGCTCTACCTCGTCGCCGTGGGAGGGGCCATCCTCTTCGTCCTACCCCTCTTCTGGACGGTCATCTGGAGCACCTGGGATACCTCGGGCATCTTCAGTTTCCCGCCCAAGTTCGTCCCTGGCGGCATCTTCGGCAAGAACCTGACCGACCTGGGCGGGTCGCTCGACATCTGGCGCGTGACGTTGAACTCCGCCGTGGTGACCGTGGTCGGGACCACCGGCGCCCTGTTCTTCTGCTCGCTGGCCGGCTTCGCCTTCGCCAAGTATCGGTTCCCCGGCAAGACGGTCTTCTTCTATCTGCTGCTGGCCACGCTGGCCGTGCCGGGCCAGATCACGGTCGTCCCTCTCTTCGTGATCATGTTGCGCCTCGGCTGGGTGAACACGTATCAGGGGCTGATCATCCCCGGCCTTGTCCCGGCGTTCGGCGTTTTCCTGATGCGCCAGAGCATCGAGGCGGCCGTCCCCGACGAGATGCTGGACGCGGCACGGATCGATGGGGCGCGCGAGTTGCGCATCTTTGTGCGGGTCGTGCTGCCCATCCTGTTGCCCAACCTGGCCGCGCTCGCGATCCTGCTCTTCGCCGGCTCCTGGAACAACCTCTTCTGGCCCCTGGTCATGGCGCGCACCAACGACATGTTCACGTTGCCGGTGGCCCTCACCGCGCTGCTCGGCCAGTACTCGCACCCGTACGGCCAGGTGATGGTCGGCTCACTGATCACCATCGTGCCGCCGTTGGTGCTGTTCGTGGCGCTGCAGCGCTATTTCGTCAAGGGCATCGTCCTTGGCGCCATCAAGTAGGGCGACAATCGTGTATGCGTCTATAGTGGAGCGAAGGAGAACGCGCCTTTATGAGCCTGACGCTGGACAACGGCCGCGTGTACCTGGAGGTCGAGATAGAGCACGGGCGCCTGGTGCGCCTGGGTCATCGGCCCCTGGGCATCGACCTCGTGCGTGAGCCGCGCCTGGCCGAGAACTTCCGGCTGCTCGTGCCCTTACCCTCGTGGCGGGGCCACTACATCAAAGGCGCCGAGCAGCAACTGTCCGACGTCGCGACGGATGGGACGGACACGGCGCGACCCTGACCTGGGCCGGCCTCACCTCTGGACAGGGCGTCTTCGACATCGTAGTGCGCCTGCGCATCCGACTGGATGATGATGACGTGTCCTTCATGCTGGAGCTGGAGAACCGCAGCGAGCTGGTGGTCGAGGAGGCTATCTACCCGGCGCTGGGCGGCCTGGCCAACGCGGAGGAAGCGGATGATTGGCGCCTGCACCACGCCACCTGGACCGGCGTCGGCGCGGAATGGCCCGTCTACCGCGTCTTCCCCGGCACCTATCTGGGCCCGGCCGAGCCGGTGTGGACGCGGGCCTACGCCACGCAAGGGGGTATGGCCATGCCCTGGATCGACCTCTATGACGCGCGCCAGCGGCGCGGCGTGATGCTGGCCAACCTGGACCCCAGCCCTAGCGGGGCCGTCAGCATGGCCTACGCCCAACTCTTCCCCTGCACGACCTACCGCGGCGAGACACAATACTGGCCCGACCGGGCGGAGGTGGGAGACATACCGCTGGGCATGACCCTGGCCTGGGCATGTTTCCCCTTCCTCGCGCCCGGCGCGTCCTGGAACTCGCCGCCGGTCGTGCTGCACGTCCACCAGGGCATCTGGTACGCCGCCGCCGACCGCTACCGCGCCTGGTTTGACCGCACCATGCCCGTGCCCGTCGACAAGGGCGGGAGCTGGCTGGCCGAGCAGGACGCCTGGCAATCAACCATCATTAGCTACCCCGAGGACACCGTCGGCTACCGCTTCGCCGACCTACCCCGGCTGGCCATGGCGGCGCGCGACGCGGGGATCGGCGTACTGCAGATCGACGGCTGGGACAGCGGTGGCATCGACCGGGACTACCCGTCCTACACGCCCGACCCGCGCCTGGGCAGCGCCGACGAGCTGCGCGCCGCCATCGCCGCCGCCCGTGAGCTGGGTGTCGAGACGCTCCTGTTCGCCAATTTGCAGTGGGCGCATATCGAGACCGAGTGGTATCGGACGGAGTTGCACCGCTTCGCTGTGCGGGACCCGCGCGGCTTCGCGCGCAACAGCATGGGGTGGGAGTATCACACACTACTCGGCCTGGCCAACCAGTGCGAGCCGCGCATGGTGCAAGTCAACCCGGCGCACCCGGAGTTCCGCCGCATCATCCTGGAGCAACTGGCCCACATCATCGCACTGGGGGCGGCAGGGACACAGATCGATAAGTTGGGCGACGGGGGCGACCTGGACTACAACCCGGCCGTCCCGGCGCCGCGCGACCGCGCTATGACGCAGGCCGTCTGGGAGACGTTGCGCGATTTCGTGGCCGCGGCGCGCGCGGCCAACCCGCGTTTCTGCGTCGCCAGCGAGACGCACTGGGACCGCGCCATCCCCTTCGCCGACGCCTCCTATTCCCGCTTCTTCAGCCGTGAGCACCTGCCCACGGTCGGCTACACCTTCCCCGAGTTCCGCCAGAGCTGCTGCATCACCGGCCACTATGACTACGGCATGGTCAACAACTGCCTGCGCTACGGGCACATCGTCAACGTCGAGGCGCGCTGCCTGCATGGGAGCGCCGCCGATGCGCCAAAACTGGCGGCCTACGTCAAGGAGGCGCTGCGGCTGCGGCGAGGCTTGTGGGAGGCGCTGTGGCACAGCCGCGTGGTCGAGCCGCTGGGCGTTGAGGTAGGCGGCGACGGGGACGTGCTCCACGCGCTGCATCGCAGCCGCACCACGGGCCAGTCGGCCCTGGTGCTCAACCACTTCGCGCGCGATGCGCGGATGGCAGTGGTGGATCTGCCGGGCGAGGAGGTGCGCATGGTCACCGTGCATCGGCCGTTCGCACCCCCGGTCGAGGGCCGGTTGCCCCTCGACGTGCCCCTGCAGCCGGACGCCGTGGCGGTGCTCACGTGGGACTGGACAGCGTGGGGTTGGGCGGTCGGCACAGAGAGAACCTGCAGCCGGACGCCGTGGCGGTGCTCACGTGGGACACGTCGAGCAAGGGGTAGAAGGCCGGTCGTGCACAGAGATACGTGGAGGGAGGTCTGGGATGCCGACAGCATCGTTTGAGTGGGTAGGGGACGCGGACCGGGGATCCCTGGGCCGCATCGGACCGCCGGAGATCCTGGGCGCGCTGCGCCTGCCGCGCACGGGGACGGTGTACGACCTGGGGCTGGAGATCAACGAGCGCATCCCGCCGGGGCCGGCCACCCCCTTCTCGATGGCCTTTCGCGTCACGTCCGAAGGGACGGGCGTCGGAGAGCCCTACCAGTACACGGCCGAGGTGATCCACGGCAACCTGCATTGCGGCACGCACCTCGATGCCTTGATCCACGTGCAGGCCGAGGGGCGCGTCTACGGCGGCGGCCTGGCGTCGGAGGCGCGCGACGATCGCGGTTGGAAACGACACGGCATGGAGACCGTCGCGCCCATCGTGGGACGGTGCGTCCTGCTCGACGTGGCCGGGCTCAAGGGCCTGCCGGCGCTACCGGACGGGTACGAGGTCACCGCCGACGACCTCCAGGCCGCATGCGCTGCCGCGTCCGTCGCGGTGCGGGCGGGCGACATCGTGCTGGTGCGCACCGGCAAGATCCGCGACTTCTTCGCCAACGCGGCGACGTACGGATCGGCGGAGCCGGGCGTCGGGCCGGCGGGCGCGATCTGGCTGTACGAGCAAGGCATGGCCGTCCTCG